>Ga0256406_1000989_pt1 | contig 47699 bp, 44 predicted proteins | sample RumenRJG_03DNA_FD_185986 | JGI IMG/M metagenome (GOLD analysis project Ga0256406, IMG submission 185986) | Bovine rumen microbial communities from Lethbridge, Alberta, Canada - RJG_03 | ecosystem: Host-associated > Mammals > Digestive system > Stomach > Rumen | place: Canada: Alberta | collected... | reverse complement strand
TTGGAAACCGACGTTGGTTTGAAGAGCCGTATGCGGGAAAACCGCACGTACGGTTCTGTGAGGGGCAGTAGGCAAGCCTTTCACATGTGTTTTGAGAAAGGAGTGTCGAGACTGTCTACTCGACGGATGCCATGAATCACGCAATGGAAACCTACCGGATCTTCCGGGAAAAACTTTCCAGGGACGACCCGTACTATGAGGAACTCCTTCAGATGGAGGGGAACGAGGCTGCCATCACGGATGCCTTCTATCAGGACATCGTGTTCGGCACCGCGGGCCTTCGGGGCATCTGCGGGATTGGAACCAACCGCATGAACCGCCTGACCGTGGGGCGCGCAACCCTGGGGCTTGCACAGTATATCAAAGACCATCAGGGAGAGCAGAAGGGCGTTGCGATCGCCTATGACTGCCGCTATCACTCCAGGGAGTTTTCGGAACTTGCCGCGAGGATTCTGACGGCCCAGGGCATTCGGGTGTATCTGTTTGACGGCCTTCGGCCGACGCCGGAGCTCTCGTTTTCGATCCGGCGTCTTTCCTGCATCTCCGGCATCAACATGACCGCTTCCCATAACCCGAAGGAGTACAACGGCTACAAGGTCTACTGGGAGGACGGGGCACAGATCTCCGGGGAAGTCTCGGATGGCATTCAGAAAAAGATCGAGGCACTCTCCCTCTTTGATGAAATCCCGGAACTTGCCCTTGATGAGGCAAAAGAGAGGGGACTTCTCACCATGCTGGGAAGCGGCATGGACGAGGCCTATGATGCCTATGCAAAGAGCAATTACCTCCGGGACGCGTCAGAACTTGATCTCACGGTCCCGATCGTCTACACACCCTTAAACGGCGCAGGATCCGTGCCGATGCAGCGCCTTGCAAAGGAGCGCGGATTCGAAAACTTTACCGTCGTCCCCGAGCAGAAGGATCCCGATCCGGAGTTTACGACCGTCGGGTATCCGAACCCCGAGGATCCGAAGGCCTTCCGCCTTGCGGAGGAACTGGGAAAGAAGACGGGAGCGGAGCTTCTTGTCGCGACGGACCCCGACTCCGACCGCATGGCAATCGAGATCCGAAACGAGGACGGAACCTATTCCTTCCTCAACGGCAACCAGACGGGAGCACTCCTGATCTACTACAAGGCCATGAGCCTTCAGGAGAAGGGAAAGCTCACGGATCACGAGGCACTGATCAAGTCGATCGTCACCGGCGACTTTGGCCGGACGATTGCGAGCCGCTTCGGGATTCACGTCTTCGAGGCGCTGACCGGCTTCAAGAACATCTGCGGCAGGATTCCGCAGCTGGAAGAAGAGGGGTATCACTACTTCTTCGGCTACGAGGAGAGCATCGGCTGTGCCCCGGGCGAGGAGGTCCGGGACAAGGACGGCATCACGGCCGGCATGCTGATTCTCGAGATGGCAGCGTACTACAAAAAGAAGGGCCTTGCCATGCGGGACGTCCTCTCGCAGCTCTATGCGATGTTCGGCGCCTTTGCCGAGAAGCAGGTCTCCCTGGTCCTTACCGGGGCCGAGGGGAAGGAGAGAATCGGCAGGATCATGACGATGTTCAGGCTCGGGAAGCCGGAAGCCTTCGGACCCTTCAAAGTGCTGAAGACCACCGACTACCTGCACGGGTATGAGGATATCCCGGCATCGAATGTCCTGAAGTTCAACCTGGATGACGGATCCTGGTTTGCGGTACGGCCTTCCGGCACGGAGCCAAAATGCAAGTTTTACGTGTATACCAGGCAGGAGACACGGGAGAAGTCTCTTGAAAGGGCTGAGGAGATCACAAAATGCGTGCTCGGCCTTGCAGAGAGCGTGAAATGACGTGAGGGAAAACCTTCTGTTCAGCCTGAACTCCACCGTCCCGCTGTTTCTTCTGATGCTCCTTGGCGCTTTCTTTCGAAGGATCGGCCTCATGCCGAGGGACTTTGCGGAGCGCATGAACACCTTCGTGTTCAAGGTCGCCCTCCCGGTCCTTCTCTTTGAGGATCTTGCAACGACGGATCTGTCAGAGGCCTTTGACGCTCGTTTTGTCCTGTACTGCTTTCTGGTAACGCTCCTCTCGATTGGCATCGCGGCGCTCCTGTCGATCCCGATCCGGGACCGCGGAACAAAGGGAGAGTTCATTCAGGCCTCCTACCGCTCGTCCGCGGCGCTTCTTGGCGTTGCCTTCATCGAGCAGATCTACGGCACCAGCGGCATGGCGCCGATGATGATTCTCGGCGCGGTGCCCCTCTACAACATCTGTGCGGTCATCGTGCTGCAGGTTACGGGAAACGATACGGAGAAGGAAGCCTCCACCGGGAAGCTGGTCCTGCGATCGCTGAAGGGGATTCTCACCAATCCCCTGATCATCGGCATCGTTCTGGGATTTGCCTTTTCGCTCCTTGGATTTACGCAGCCGAAGATGATGTCGGCGACCCTCGGGTATCTCTCCCGGCTTTCGTCGCCGATGGGACTGATGGCACTTGGAGCAACGTTTTCCTTTGCCGGGGCAAAGAAGACCGCGGCGCCTGCGATTGCCGCCTCGCTCATGAAGCTGCTTGGCTTTTCGTGCCTGTTTCTGCCGCTTGCGGTACACCTGGGATTTCGAAATGAGGAGCTTGTCGCGATCATCGTGATGCTCGGCTCCCCGACCACGGTGGCATCCTACGTCATGGCCCGCAACATGCACCACGACGGGGACCTGAGCGCGAGTGCCGTGGCACTGACAACGCTCCTGTCTGCCTTTACGCTGACTCTGTGGCTGTTTGTGACAAGGAGCCTCGGACTGATCTGATCTGTAAACAAACCGGCTTTTTAGAGAGCACGGTTTTGGAATAGGAGATTGACACCAATGGAGAACAACAAACTGAAGATCTGTTTCTATGCACTGCGTGATTTCGACTACGATGAGCTCTACTTCACCAAAGAGCTCTCGAAGGAGACCGGCATCGACTATGTCTGGAGTCCCGATTATCCGGACATGAACAACGCGGACCTCGCAAAGGGGTGCGTTGCGGTGAGCTTCCCGCCGTGTGCCTGCCCGCGGGAGCTCATGGAGAAGTTCAGGAGCCTTGGCGTCAAGTACATCTGCTGCCGCTCCATCGGCTATGACCACGTGAACCTGAACGATGCGAAGGAGCTCGGCCTTCGCGTCTCGAATGTCGGCTACACGCCGAACGGCGTTGCAAACTACGCGATCATGCTGATGCTCATGTGCCTGCGGCGCATGGGACACATCTTAAAGCGCGTGGAGCTGCAGGATTACTCCCTGAAGGCAAAGATCGGCCGCGACATTTCGAACTGCACCGTCGGCGTCATCGGCACCGGCAGGATCGGCACGACGGTGCTGCAGCACCTGTCGGGCTTTGGCTGCAGGCTTCTGGCCTATGACCTGTATCAGAACGATGCGGCTAAGAAGGTCGCGGAGTATGTGGACCTCGACACGCTCCTGAAGGAGGCCGATGTCATTACCCTCCACGTCAACGCGAACGAGTCGAACTACCACATCATCTGCAAAGACAGCCTTGCAAAGATGAAGGACGGCGTCGTCATCGTCAACACCGCAAGAGGCAAGCTCATCGATGACAGAGCACTGATCGATGCGATCGAGAGCGGCAAGGTCGGCGCGGCAGGCCTTGATGTCGTGGAGAACGAGGACGGCCTCTACTACTACAACCACATGGGAGATGTGATGAACCGCGAGGATCTCGCAATCCTCCGCTCCTTCCCGAACGTCATCATCAGCCCTCATACGGCCTTCTACACCAGACAGGACGTGAGAGAGATGGTCGAGGGTATCTTCACCGCGGTCCAGCTCTTTGAAGAGGGGAAGGAGAACCCGCACGAAGTCAGGGCGAAATAGCCGGGCAGTTTCCCCTGTGAAACAGATCAAAACATGAGACAGTAAAAAGGCTCATCCTCCGCTGCGGGGGATGAGCCTTTTTGGCAGTTTCTGTCTGGATCAGGCGTTCAGGATGCCGGAATCCTGGATGGCCTTCAGGGCCTTTGCAATCTTCTCCGGGGGCATCGTGAGGGCAAAACGGACATACCCTTCGCCCAGGGGCCCGAAGCTGGAGCCCGGGGTCACGATGACACCTGCCTTGTCGATGAGATCGAGGCAGAAGTCCATGCTCTTTTTGTAGTGCTTCGGGATCGGTGCCCACACGAACATGGAGCCGTGGGAGTCGGGGCAGTCCCAGCCGATCTTCCGGAGACCGCCGCAGAGCGCATCGCGGCGCTCCTGATATTTCATACACTGTTCCCTGACCGAGTCCGTAGGACCCGTGAGGGCTGCGATTGCGGCCTTCTGCAGCGGCAGGAACATGCCAAAGTCGATCTGGGAGCGAAGCTTCCTGAAGGCGGCAACCACGTCCGGGCGGCCGACAAGGAAGCTGATGCGGGCTCCCGTGACATCAAAGGACTTCGAGAGCGAGAAGAACTCCACGCCGACATCCTTTGCACCTTCATAGGAGAGGAAGCTTAGTCCCTTGTTTCCGTCGAAGATGATGTCAGAGTAGGCGTTGTCGTGGACGATGAGGATGTCGTACTTCTTTGCGAAGGCGATGATCTCCTCATACACCTCAGGCGTTCCGACGCTTCCCATCGGGTTCGAGGGAAGGGAGACGACCATGTATCTGGCCTTCTTTGCCACGTCCTCCGGGATTTTGGAGACGTCCGGCAGGAAGTTGTTCTCCTTTACCATCGGATAGTAGACGATGTTTGCAAGGGCCATGTTGGCGCCTGCGATGAACACCGGGTAGCAGGGCGTCGGGAGAAGGACCGTATCGCCCTCATCGCACAGGACCATGCCAATGTGCCCCATGCCCTCCTGGGTGCCGTAACAGGAAGCGACCATGTCGGGGGTGATGTCAACTCCGTATCTCTTCTTGTAGTAGGCGCAGACGGCGTCGAGGAGCTCCGGCATGTCGCGGAGCGTGTACTTCCAGCTCTCGGGATCCTTTGCGGATTCCACGAGGGCTTCCCGGATATGCGCCGGAGTTACAAAGTCGGGAGTGCCGACGGAAAGGTTGTAGATGGTTTTGCCCTGTGCTTCCAGGGCGACTTTGCGGTTGTTGAGCGCTGCGAAGATCTCATCTCCGAAGCGGTCAAGGCGTTTGCTGAACTGCATTTGTGCCTCCAAAGAGAAATGCTTATAATCGACAGTGTTTATAAAGTCTTGGACTATTTTAGGACGGGAAAGCGTAAATCACAAGGAGCTGATATGGATACGGGACTTCGTGACGTGGTATTCGGGCATCTTCTGCTCATCATCTGCTGTGTGTTCTATCTGATCTGGTGGAGCATCTCCTTCAGGCCGGGACAGAGCGTGAACCGGGAACTGGGAATTCGGGGGATCCTGCTTCTTGTCACGGCGGCTTCCGGAATCGCAGGGCTTTTGCTTTCCATCTTTGGCATCAACCTGATCCCCGGAAAAACATCCGTTTCCAACGGCCTTGTCTGCCTCATCGGCCTTGCCACCTATGTGATCCTGCTGTTTGCAACCTGGCTTGGACTTCACCGCCCGGTGACGACGGAGCTTCTTCTCATCACCGGCTGGGCAATGCTCGAGGTGTGCTGCGTGAACACCTGCCGTGCGGGCGGGGCGCTGTCCGTGCCGCAGAGCATTTGGATGCTTCTTGTCATCGCCGCGGCCTTTGTCATCAGCATGGTTCTGTACGTTCTCTACTACCGGATGGAGGAGTGGCGGGCCTTCTATGCGGCCATGGTGCCGCTCATCACCGAGGCGGTCTCGATGGGCATCTTTGAGCTCGTCCTGAGGCTCTGACATGGCACTGTATGCAATCGGAGATCTCCATCTCTCCCATCAGGTGGAGCTGAAGAATGAGGCGCAGCTGACCGGAAAGATCTGGAAGGATCATGAGAAGTATTTTGAACAGAACTGCCAAAAGCTCCTCACACCGGAAGACACGCTGGTCCTTGTCGGGGACCACAGCTGGGGCCGGAACCTTGATGAGTGCCGGGAGGACCTCGAGTACATCATGGCGCTTCCGGGGCGAAAGATCCTGATCCGCGGAAACCACGACATGTTCTGGGAGGCAAAGAAGACGAACAAACTAAACGCCCTCTTTGCGGGAAAGCTCTTCTTTTTGCAGAACAACTATGCCACGTACGGCGACGTGGCAATCGTCGGGACGAAGGGGTACTGCTTTGAGGGACTGGACAGCTGGGAACATGCCCAGATGCTGGTCGAGCGGGAGGCAAAACGGCTGGAAGAGAGCTTTGAGGCGGCCAGGGCAGACGGCTACAGCCGGTTTCTCATGTTCCTCCATTACCCGCCGACCAATATCTTCGAGAAATCTTCCGTCTTTACGAAGATGGCGGAGCACTACCATGCCGAGCAGGTGATCTACGCCCACTGCCACGGAGAAGCGCGCTTCCATGACTCCATCCGCGGCCGGAAGCACGGCATCGAGTACAGCCTGGTCTCCGGCGATTTCCTTCGCTGGCACCCGAAGAAAATCATGGATTAGTATCCGGCGGATCAGGATCCGCTGTTGTCGAGTTCGATCGAGGGCGTGTACACGCTGTGGCCGTAGGTGTCCGTGAGGCGGTACGAGAGCACGAGTTTCTCCGTCACGTAGACATCGGAGAGCACAAGGCTTTCTGCGCCGCCGTCCACGGTCACTTCCGTTCCGACCTCATACTCGTCATCGACATTCCCATCATAGTCATAGCACGTCGCAACAAAGTCGATCACATCGCCGTCGTTCAGGCTCTCGATGCTCTTTGCCACGGTGTTGGTCTCCCCGTCCCGGTAGTCTGTCACATATCCCGTGATGCTCCCGTCAGGATTCTCGTCCGTAAACTCCGCAATCAGGTTGACATAGGTTCCGTTCAGCATCGCCGGGATCCGGCCGCGGATCGTGTAGTCATCCCCGTCTTCGGTTGTGTCGATGTGGTAGTAGGGCACCGGCTGTCCGTTGATCGCAAGCCAGGTATCGTCCGTGTCGGCAATCAGTGCGCCATCGTCATTGAAACAGTACACCTCATCGAGACCAAGGTCGATGTAGCCGCTGCCGTCATCGACAAAGGTGCTCTTTTCGAGCGCACTTACCTGATCCCAGTCGGTGAGGGAGAGCACCGTATTGCCGTCCGCATCTTCACTCCAGGAAAGATCTGCTGTCTCAAGGCTGTGGCTTTCCACGTAGCTTCTTGCGGTGTCATCGGAGAGCGGAGCATCCTGCATGAAGTCCGCACTCGTAAGCCCGAGAAGCGAGGGATCGCCGGAGAGAAACTGCCCCAGGAGATCCTCCACCACGATGTCTCCCGTCGAGAGCATCGGGAACGGGCTCGACGCATCCATGCCGCCGCCTGCCGCCTGACCGGAGGCTTCCATCTTGGCAAAGGATTTCACGCAGTCCGTGTAGCTCTCATCCATGCCAAGATCTGCATACTCACCGGTGGCCTGATCCACGTTCGAGAGGTTCCGGTAGGGGAAATAGATGGAAAGACCGTAGGCGTTTGTCATGGAAGCCGAGGTCCGGTTGTATTTGACGGCAGAGAGCACGGCGTCCGAGAGAGCCTTGCCCTCATCAGTCCCGAGGTTTGTCGCAAAGTGCACGAGATCCACCTGATCGATCCGCGACGAGGAGGCAAACTCCCTCGTATCGCTTCTTGCCTTTGAGACGGTATCGTAATCGCTCTCGATCTCCTTTTCCGTTGCCGCCGAGAAGGCAGACAGGGGAGCAGAGAGCGTTGACGAGAGTTCCGCAAGGTCCGTCACCGAGAGCGTAAGGCTGCTGCCGCCGGAGGAGACGAAGTCATCGATGATGATCTTCGAGAGGTCCAGCGTGCTCATGCCGGGATCTGCCGTAAGCTTCCTGATCCAGTTCGTGTAATACCAGCCGGTGCCGGGCTCCGTCTCCTCGGAGGCGATGAGGTAGTCCGCACAGTCCGAGAGGGACAGGGCATTTTCCGCGGTTGCCATGAGGCAGGCGTCAAACCCGATCGCATCGAACTTCACGCCGGACGCTGTTACGGCAGAGTGAATCTTTGAGAGCGGCATGGAGCCCGCGGAAGCATGCTTCTCATCATACCCGTAGCCGGAGACCGATCCGCCGCCGTGATCCCAGAGAATCAGTTCATAGCGGTTTGCGGGGAAGTTTTCCTTCCCGTAGTCGATGAAGCGGGTGAGGGTATCCGGATCCGTCATCGTGCGGTCCCCGTCGTCGGAGACAAGGCACTTCAGGCCCTCGCCGGTCACCTGAAAGATCTGGCACACATCGGATGAGACTGCCGTGTTGTTCCAGCGCTTTGCACCGCCGGTGTAGACAAGAAGGTTCACGTTCCCGGAGGGAACACCCGCGATCATCTCCTTCAGGTCACTTGTTCCCATCCCGTTCCGGGATTCCAGATCCGCGCCGCACATGTAGACGAGGATCGTGACCTTGTCGGATCCGTTCCCTTTGAGCGTTGTAAATTTCGCCCTTGCCCCGTCCGCAACCTGCGTGTTCAGAACGCCGGTGTTCTTTTCTCTTGTCCAGCTTGTCGCGGCGGTCTGGTAGAACGAGCCGTAGGAGGACGACGATCCCGAATCATCGCCTCCGAGGAACGATCCCAGTCCCCCTCCGCCAAAGGCGAGGATGGCGATCAGGATTATGATATTGACGAGGGGATTGCGGCCAAAGCCGCGGTCTCCTCCGCCCCCGCCGCCATGAATACCGCCGCCGTGGCGTCCGATTCCGCTGCTTCCCGAAATGTTCTGTTCCCTTGATCTTCCAGGCATCTTTACTCCCTCCTCAAAAACATGCAGATGATGGATTTATTTCAGTTTCCGGCACCGGGAAAGGAGAGCGGGCAGGCCCTCCGAAAGGTCGTCCCAGGTGGCGGTAAAGTCCTCCGTGTACCAGGGATCCGCGACAGAGCGGGGGTGATCCGTAAAGTCGAGGAGAAGATGAATCTTCCCCTCGGGATCGCCTCCGAGGATGTCTTTCATGTCGCAGAGGTTCTCCCGGTCCATGCCGATGATAAGGTCATACCGGTCGTAGTCACCCTTTGTGAGGAGCTTTGCCCGTTTGCTTTCAATTCCATGACCTGTGATCCCGTGCTTTTTCAGCTCCCGCACCGCCGGAGGATAGACGGGATTGCCGTGCCCTCCCCAGATCTCGTCGGTGGTCGTCGCGGCGGAGTCGATTACAAAGTCGTCCGCGATTCCCGCCTTCTCCACGAGATCTTTCATCATGAACTCCGCCATCGGCGAGCGACAGATGTTGCCGTGACAGACAAAGAGCACTCTTATGGGTTTCATCGTTCCATTCCCTTTCAAACGCTGAGGCAGTGCGTATTCCGTGCCCTGATTTTACCATGAAGCTTTCTTTCCCGTCTTTTGCGAAGACAGAAAAGCCCTGTCCGGGCGGAACGAGGTCCGTTCCCCGGGCAGGGCTTTTGGTGTATCGGTTATTTCTGGGTTTTCTTTCTTCGAGATCTGTCAGATCCCCTGGAAAGTGAAGACGACATCGGTGGGCTTTGAGGGATCGAGGAGATACTGCGGGTGGACGAGGGCTCCCCAGGTATCATCCCCGCCAACACCCATCTGATATCCTATGCGGACGATGGTGTTGAGAACAGGCGGCAGCTCATCGGTGTGACGCGCGTTCTCGATCTCATCCGGCGTCCAGGGAAGAGCGGAGAAGAACAGGTCCGGCATTGTAAAGAGAAGGCCGTGTCCGTTTTTGTCCGTCACCTTTGCCCAGCGGGTGTCCATCTTCGCGCCGCACTCCTGCGGCACGAGATACCGTGCCATGTTGTCGGTGACATGATTCTCATAGATCCCGATCTTTCCGTGCCGGACATCCGGATAGGTGGACTCCGGTCCTCTGCCGTACCAGGTCAGGTGATCGTACGCAGCGTCCATTGTAAAGAGCATCGAGCACTCCGGCAGTTCTCCGATATCAGAGACTTCGGGAAGAGAGAGGTGTGTCCGGATCTTCCCGTCACCTGTTACGGTGTAGGAGAGCGTGCAGTCCTTTGCGGGAGTTACCGGCAGGTGGAGCGTCCAGGTGATGGTGACGGAATCATCGGTTACTGTCACCTGATACGGGTCGCCGTTTCGGCCGTGCTCTGTCTTATAAGTTGCATAGCGCCCTGCAAGCTTCCACTGCGCCGCCCTGAAGGGCAGGAGGTTTGCATTGTCATTCTCGGTGACCGCGCGCCAGAAGTTCGGACGCGGCATCACTTTGATCATCTCTCTGCCGTCATATTTGTACGAGACCAGGCCTCCCTGCAGAGCGGAGAAGAGGGCGGAAAAGTGCTCCCCGTACACGCCGATGTTCAGGGCACCGGCGACGACCTGAAGCGGCTTTGCGGGAGCTTTCTGCTCTGCTTTTTCTTCCTTTCGGATCACGCTCTGTCCATACGCGACCTCATGCCCTGCCTTTGCCCAGGCCGTATCGTCCTTCAGACAGAAGGAGACGGTGACGACGTACTCACCGGCATCCTCCGGGATCGTGACAGGCAGATCCATCTCCTGTACGGTAAGCGGCGGTACGCTGATGCTGCCCTCGGTCTTCTGGAGCAGTGTGCCGTCCTTTTCGAGAGTGATGATGCAGCGGTAGGCATCGGTGTTCCGGAACAGGTTCCGGTTACGGACCGTAAGGTGCAGGCCGTCAAAGGTCATTTTGACCGGCTGGTAGTCGTAGCGGACCTCCTGCATCTTCGGGGTCGGTGTGCGGTCGTCCGCATAGCAGATGCCGTCACCGGAAAAACTTCCGTCACTCGGGTGATCTCCGAAGTCCCCGCCATAGCCAAGGTACTTCTTCCCGAAGCGGTCCGTCTTCCAGAGCGCCTGATCGATGTAGTCCCAGATGAATCCGCCCTGGTAGAGGGGTTCCTCATCGGAAAGGTCCGTGTACTCGTCGAGGGCACCGATGGAGTTGCCCATCGCGTGGGCATACTCGCACTGGATATAGGGCTTGTCTTTATGATCCTTCAGATAGTCCCTGATGTAGTCGACGGTGGCGTACATGGTGCTCTCCATGTCCGAGGTCTTCGGGTACCGTCTGTCATGGAAGACGCCCTCATAGTGGACAAGGCGGGTGGGATCGGTATGGCGCAGGTATTCGGATTCATTGAAGATGTCGAGACCGCCGAAGGACTCGTTGCCGCAGGACCAGATGAGGATGGCACAGTGGTTCTTGTCCCGCTCATACATGCTCTTTGCCCGGTCCAGGATCAGCTCCTGATACTCCGGACGGTTTCCGGGAAGAGCATATGAGAGGTCCCGCAGTCCCTTCTCGATCTGATCCCAGTTGCCGTGGGTCTCGAGGTTTACCTCGTCGATGAGGTACAGCCCCAGCTCGTCGCAGAGGCGGTACAGCTCGGAACGGTTCGGATAGTGGCAGGTGCGGACCGCATTGATGTTGTTTCGCTTCATCGTGATGAGGTCTTTTTTGATGGTCGTCTCGTCCATGACGCGTCCGTGATCTGCCGAGAACTCATGGCGGTTGACTCCGTAGAAGACGATCCGCTTTCCGTTGAGGTACATGATGCTGTCTTTGAGCTCAAAGCGTCGGAAGCCGACTTCCATCGGAATCTTCTCCTGGAACGCGCCGCTCTCATCAAGGACGATGAGGGTGAGATGATAGAGTGCGGGATCCTCGGCACTCCACAGGTGCGGGTTCTCCACGGGGAAGGAGAGCGCGGTGCTCTCCGTAAGGTCCTCTGTCCTTTCAAGGACCGTCTTTCTCTCAGGATCGGTCAGAGTGATCGCAAGGCGTCCCCTTCCGGTGGTCTTTACCGCGATCGAAAGATCCGCGATGGCAAGATCCTCCCGCGGGATGGCGCGGACACTTACGTCCTCAAGGTGCACCTTCGGGACGGTGAAGAGGTAGACGTCACGGAAGATTCCCGAGAACCGGAACATGTCCTGATCCTCGAGCCAGCTGCCCGCGGTCCACTTGAAGTCCTGGACGGAGAGGCGGTTCTTCCCTTCTTTCAGGTACGGGGTGAGATCAAACTCGGAGGGCGTAAAGGAGTCCTCGCTGTAGCCCACATACTGCCCGTTGCACCACACGGCGATGCCGCTCTCGGCGCCCTGGAAGGAGATAAAGACCGGACGGCCCGTCCACTCCTTCGGCACGGTAAAGAACGTCACGTAGGTCCCCACCGGGTTGTATTTTTCCGGGATCTGCCCGGGCTCAATCTGCTCCACCCCGTCCCATGGATACTGAACGTTCACGTAGGCCGGGTGATCGTAGCCGCACAGCTGGATATGCGCAGGCACCGGGATGTCATCCCAGGAGGAGACATCAAAGTCCGGCTTCTCAAAGCCCTTCACAGCAGAAGCGTAGTTCTCCGCATAGGAAAACTTCCAGGTGCCGTTTAAGAGCTTTCGATCCTCCATCGCGTCCCCGAAGGCGGCGTCTTTGTTCTCATAGTAGAAATGGTCGGAATGCGCGGGGAGACGATTCTCCTCAAAGCACTCCGGATCCTTTACCATCCCAAAGTCAAATGTGTTCATTGTATTCTCCTGAAAGATTCATAGAACGCAGGCAGAACCCCCTGAAGGCTGTTCTGCTCATTCCCCGACAACTACGATGATAGCAGAGGAAAAAGGTTGAATGGAAACATATTTCACCGGAAAATGCGCAGATTCGACTATCCGCAGCCATCGAGGCATGAAAAAACCTGCAGAGGAATTCCCCTGCAGGTTCGGCATCTCCTATCAGAAGCTGTCCGGATCTTCCGGCTTCTTTGTCTTGTTCTCCTGTTCCTTCCGGTCCATCTCTTCCCAGAGCTTCTTGTAGCGCTCCTCCCACATGGCGGTAACCCACCCCTTCTTTGCACTGATCCGGAAAGTGGACAGGTCCGTCCCGTCCTGAATGCCTTTCTTCTTCCACTGGAGGGGACTCATTCCGGTGAGCTTTCTAAAGTTCCGGTTGAAGCTCGATTCCGTCTGAAAGCCGACGCTCCTTCCGATCTGCGCCATGGACAGGTCCTGTTTCTTCATCAGACTGCAGGCGCGGCTGATGCGGACCATGTTCAGGTAGTCCATGGGCTTCATGTTGGTGGCCTCCTCAAAGACTCTTCGAAAGTGCGTCTGTGACAGGCCGCAGGCGTCTGCGATGTCCGATACGCGGATATCCTCGAAGAAGTGCGCATCGATGTAGGCGGTCCCGGCCTCCACGAAGCGGTCGGTACGCGATGCGCTGCCGCCTGCCATGCCTGGATTCTCCTGTTTTGCGATCCGCAGCATCTGAAAGGTCAGGACTGTGAGATACCCTTTCAGACACTCCTGTTCATAGGATCCGTTTTCCCGGCACTCCTCGAGGATCTGACGGATCAGAAGATACAGGTGCTCATTCTCTTCCCGGAGGAAGAACAGGCCACGCCCGTTGAGAGGCTGCAGGATTTCTTCCCGGGGAAGGGAAGTGTCCGAGAGCTCATTCTTTACGAAGCCGACAAGATCGATAAAGAGAAATTCCCATCTGTCGATGCTTCCCGGATCGCTGCGGGTCGTGTGGGGGATATTGGCGGGGATGAATGTAAAGCACGCCCCGTCATAGCGGAAATCTCTTTCCCCGATGGACACGGTGCCGTGTCCGCAATAGCAGCAGCCGATCTCGAGGAAGTTGTGGAAGTGAAGAAGACCTTTGGGCTGGTCCGCGCCGTACTCGATCTCCCACCCTTTGCCCAGCATCGGCAGAACATAGCTTCCCGGTGCCATGCCGTAATAGCGAAATTCCACCTGTTTTTTTGCTGCCATGCGTCCCGCCTTTCTTATCTGAAACTTTCCTTTTAGTCTGAGTGTACCACACCCGGAAGGGCTGCATGGAATCGCGGCATCTTTGAGACTATGGTATGATGACAGTCGTTCTGAAAGCATATTGCGCGGCAGGTCCGCGATAAGAAGGAGGACACATGAGTCTTGTATCACGCGCGGTCAGTGACATGATCGCCTTTTACGGAAAAGAGAGCACCGTTCCGGTGCATGACATCAGCCACTTCCTGAAGGTCTGGGGCTATGCGAAGACGATCGGCGAGGAAGAGGGACTGGACCCGAAGACCCAGGAGATCCTGGAGCTTTCCGCCATCGCCCATGACATCGCCTGCCCTCTGTGCCGGGAAAAATACGGCAACACCAACGGCAAGGCGCAGGAGAGAGAGGGAGGACCTCTGACGGAGGCATTTTATAAGGACTATGACCTCCCCAAAGAAGAGCTTTCCCGCATCATCTATATCGTCTCCCATCACCACACCTATACGGGAGTCGACGGGCAGGACTATCAGATCATGCTTGAGGCGGATTTCCTGGTGAATGCGGACGAATCGAAGATGACGGACGAGGCCATTTCGAACTTTAAGGAGAAGGTTTTCCGGACAAAGACCGGTCTTACTTTCCTTCAGGAACTGTATGGCAAAAAGGAGAGGGCATGATCCAGGATATCGCGCCGAAGCACTTCTACAACGAGTTCACAAAGGGCAAAAACGTCACGCCAGGGGAGGCGGATATCGTGTTCTACTTCTCGGAGGATCTTAAAAAGAAGCAGATCTTTGGAAGAGCAGAGGATGGCACTATCCGCTTCCCTCGCGTTGCGGATATTCCGTCACCGGCACGCCCGCGCCTTGTCTATCTCTTCTCCATTGATGAGCAGCATTTCTTCCTGTGTATCGACGACATCAAAATGTTCCTCGAGGCGTTCCAGTTCAGTGCCCTGCCGCTTTCCTATCTCCGGGAGCTGAAACCGCAGGATCTTGCCTTTGCGGGCTCCATTGCCTGGCAGCTCAATGTCTGGTATCAGAGCAACCGCTTCTGCGGAAGGTGCGGGGAGTTTACAAGGTATTCGGAAACAGAGCGGGCGCTTGTCTGTCCCAGATGTGGAAACATCATCTATCCGAGGATCAATCCGGCGGTCATCATCGGGGTGATCCGCGGGGGTTCCATCCTCGTATCCCGCTATGCCGGACGCTCCTACAAGGGGATTGCCCTGCTTGCCGGGTTCTGCGAGATCGGCGAGACCGCGGAGCAGACCGTGCAGCGCGAGGTGATGGAGGAGGTCGGAATCCACGTAAAGAACATCCGCTACTACAAGTCCCAGCCCTGGGGCTTTGAGTCGGATCTGCTTCTCGGGTTCTATTGCGAGGCAGACGGGGATGAGGACCTGACCGTGGATCACTCGGAGCTGGCCAAAGCCCGGTTTGTGCGAAGGGACGAGCTGGAAGAGGGGAACGGCCTTACACTCACATCCGAGATGATCGAGCGCTTCCGGAAGGGTGAGGTATAGACACAATCTCAAATCTGCCACTTGCCACCATTTCCGTTTCGTGCTGAAATGTGTTCCGACACCAATCAACGACCGCGGAGGTGCCGGTGGAAGCACCGGGTAAAAGGGAACCGGGTGAGAATCCCGGACGATCCCGTCACTGTGAAGGGGAAAAGCGCCAGGTCCGAAGAGGACAGTCACTGGAAGAGATTCCGGGAAGGCGGTGCGGCAGTATCCCCGAAGCCAGGAAACCTGCCCCTGCGGGAACATGCGCCCCGGTATGGAAAAACCGGGACTGATCTCGAGGAGGATTATCAGCATGGAAAGAACAAAGAGGATGGTGGTTCCTGCCCTTCTTGTTGCCGCAGCAGCGCTTGCAGCCTGCGGACAGGGAAGTACGGATACCACACAGGCAACCGCAGCAACAGCAGCGGCGACAGAGTCTTCGACCGCGGCAGCAACGGAGGCGTCCACAGAAGCATCCACCGCAGCTTCTACGGAAGCTGCTGCTGAAGCAACCGGGGAGACGACGGAGGAAGCCGCAGGCACAAAGGAAGTCACGACGCCGGACGGAGAGACTCTTGAGGTCCCGGAAAGCGTAGACGCCATCGTCTCGATGGCACCGTCCGCAACGAGGGTTCTCATTGACCTCGGGCTTTCGGACAAGATCGTTGCCTGCGACACCTATTCCGAGCAGTACTACGGGGATCAGCTCCCCGCAGACATTCCGACCTTTGACATGATGTCCCCGGACAACGAGCAGCTCATCGCCCTGGATCCGGACATCCTGTTTGCGACCGGCATGAGCAATGCGGGCGGAAATGACGCCTATGAGACCGCAAGAGAGAACGGCGTGTGCATCGCACAGATGGCAACGCCTTCATCTCTGCAGGGGATTGTCGATGACGTGACCTTCATCGGCGAGGCAACCGGTACGGACGCATCGTCCCTGGTACAGGACCTCACGGATACCGAGAGTGCCCTTCAGACGGCAGCTGCCGGCGTGACGGACAAGAAGAGCGTTCTTGTCATCGCATCGACACCGACGGCAGACTATCCGGATATCTACGCGGCAGGGAAGGATACCTACATCGATGATATCCTGACCCTCATCGGCGCGGAAAACGTTGCGGGGGACAGCTCCGGCTGGGTTTCCTACTCCGAGGAGGCGGCGATCGCCCTGAACCCGGATGTCATCATCTCGAGCGATACCTACAATGACGCCGTGGAGGCCTTCTCCTCGAACGATGCCTGGAAGGACGTGAGTGCTCTGCAGAATGATGCGGTCTTTACGCTGACGGATGCCAACGAGCTGAATCAGCCGAACAACCACACGGCGTCCGCGATGGTCGAGATGGCAAAGGACATTTATCCGGATGCCTTTGCGGACGTTGCGGATCCCTATAAGTAAAGAACAAAGACAAAACGTACCGGGGTAAAACTGCAAGGTGCTTTCGGACGTTTTCTGGTCCGTCTCCCTCACCGGGAGGCGGGCTTTTTCGTTTTGTGGTATCTTGACATTCGGAGGTGAAATCCATGGACAGAACAAAGGTTGAGGCAGCAAAGACAGCGGTCTGCCTTGTGGCAAAGAAGATGGCAGAGGCGGGCCTTACCGCGGGTACCTGGGGCAATGTCTCCCAGAGGGTGGATGACGAATACATGGTCATCACTCCGTCCGGCATGGACTATGCAAAGCTCTTCCCCGAAAACATGGTTCTCGTAAACCTGAGGACCCATGAATACGAGGGAGAATTAAAGCCCTCGATCGAGGTGCCGGTGCATGCTGCGGTGTATCTTGCGCGTCCCGAGGCCGGCGGCATTGTCCATACCCACTCGACGGCGGCATTAACCGTCGCATCTGCAAGAAAACCCATCCCGGCCATCTGTGAGGATCAGGTGCAGATCCTCGGGGGCGATGTGCGGGTTGCCCCCTACGTGATGCCGGGAAGCGAGGAGCTTGCAGAAGGCGTCGTGGAGGCCCTGAAGGACCGCGCGGGAGCCCTCATGGCAAACCACGGGGCGATCGCGCTGGGACGGGACGTGAACGAGGCGCTGACCGGTGCGGTGGTGCTCGAAAAGACCGCCCGGATCTTCCTCGATGCGATGGCGATCGGCGGCGCCGTGGAACTGCCGGAAGAAGACTGCGCGATGTTCCACGACTTCTTCCTTCACAAGTACGGACAGGGGAAGGGATGACGGGAAAGATAAGGCAAAAAGGATACGGCCCTTCGATGACCGTGACAGCCTGCATCTGCGTCCTGCTCCTGTTTGTTTCCATCAGCGTGGGGTCGGTCAGGATCTCCCTCTCCGATATGGGAACGATCCTCTGGTATACCCTGCGGGGCCTTCCGGTGCCGTCCTCCATCCCGGAGCAGAACGTCACGATCTTTCTCTCGGTGCGTCTTCCGAGGGCTCTTGCCGCATTCTTTGCGGGCGGGGCACTGTCGCTCTCCGGTGCGGTGATGCAGTCTCTTCTGCAGAACCCACTGGCTTCCGGCTACACCCTCGGTGTCTCCTCGGGGGCAAGCCTTGGCGCGGCGTTTGTCATCGTCACGGACTGGTCGGTTCCGGCTCTTGGACAGTTTCTGCTGCCGGCGTCCGGCTTTGCGGCGGGACTTGTGACGGTGCTCGTGGTCCTTGCGGTAGCCGCAAGGATCGACAGGACCCTTCGCTCCCAGACGGTGGTTCTCATCGGCATGGTGGTGAGCCTTTTCGTCAATGCGATGCTGACCCTTGTCTCATCCTTTGCAGGGGATCGGGCAAAGCAGCTCCTTGCCTGGACGATGGGCTCCTTTAACGGAAAGAGATGGTATCACGTCGGTGTCCTCATGGCGGCTGCACTCTTTGGCCTTGTCGTCCTTCTTCTTTCCGCCAAGTCCCTCGATGTCATGAGCTTTGGAGATGACGAGGCGTATGCAATCGGCGTGAACGTTCGCCGGCAGAAGATCCTGCTGCTTCTTGTCGCGACGCTCCTTACCGGGGTGTGCGTGAGCTTTACCGGGACGATCGGCTTTGTGGACCTTGTGGCCCCGCATGTCGTGCGAAAGCTCTTCGGTGCCTCGAACAGGCGGGTGCTTCCGATGTCATTTCTCATCGGTGGCTCCTTCCTTGCGCTCTCGGACATGGTCTCCCGCACGATTCTCTCCCCGCAGGAGATTCCGGTGGGTGCGGTGACTGCCCTCATCGGGGCGCCGTTCTTTGTCGTGATCTACCTGAAAGATCGGAGGAAGGAATGAGAGAGGCGATCCGCATCGAACATCTTTCCAGCGGCTACGGGAAGGACATGAAGATCTTGAAGGACGTATCCTTCACCGTCGGGGAGGGAAACAGCACGGCGATTTTAGGGGCCAACGGCTGCGGGAAGACGACACTGTTCCGGTGCCTGACAGGGCTCCTGCCCTTTGCGGGAAAGGTGGAGATTTTCGGAAAGGATATCCGGCAGTTGAAGCGGGACGAGATTGCACGGCGCATTGCCCTTCTTCCGCAGACGAGCGGGGTGTACTTCTCCTACACGGTAAAAGAGTGCGTGGAGCTGGGGCGTTTTGTCCGGGGAGTCCGGACCTCACATGACAGAGAGGTCATCGACAGGGCGATGGAGCTCTGCGGTCTTTCGGATCTTGCACAGCACCCGGTGGATGCGCTCTCCGGAGGGCAGCTGCAGCGGGTGTTCCTTGCCCGCACCATCGCCCAGGAGGCACCGGTGATCCTGCTCGATGAGCCGACCAACCATCTGGACCTTCGGTATCAGAACGAGCTCATGGAGTACCTCAAAGAGTGGGAGAAGGGACAGACCTGCCTTCCGGATGGCAGTACCTGCAGAAACACGCTCATCGGGATCTACCATGACATCGGCCTTGCGGCACAGGTAAGCCGCGACGTTGTTCTCATGAAGGACGGACGGGTTCTGTCTGCCGGAAAAAAGGAACAGGTGCTTTCAAGAGAGAGGCTCACCGATGCCTTTGACTTTGATGTGACAAAAGCCCTGCGGGAGCGGCAGGAGGTCCTGGAATCCTGTCTTTCTCACAGCTGAGGGATTCGCTATAATGGAGCAAAGGGCAAGGGTGCGCAGGAAGAATGAGAAAGTCATATCTTCCTGCGCTTTTTCACAGGGAAAGGAGATTCTCATGGATACGGCGGAGGTTCTGGAAAAACTGCGGAAACTGGCACTGGAGGATCGGGAACTTCGAAAGGAACTGCTTCAGACGAGAACAAGCAAAACGCCGCTCTCGGACTTTTGCAAAATCGCAACGAAGGCAGGCTGTCCTCTCTATGAGATGGATGTCATCGCCTACGGGGAGGAGTCCTATGCGGCACTTCGCCGCTCGACGAACGGAGGTGGGGAAAATTCCCCGGCTCTTGCCTTCGAGGACGACCCCTATGAGCTGCTGCTCTCGGAGCTGGAGAGAGTGAAAGACTGAGAAACGTGGAGAACGAACGAAAAAAGGCGGACCGGAACCGGACGATGGAACTCTCCCCGGAAGAAGAGGCATACTACAGGGGGCTGTGCCTTCAGAGAGACGATCTGAAAAAGGGCGCGGATCCCGTAAACCACACGATCCTTGGCGACATGCGGCAGATCTGTCCCCTGCTTCCGAAAAAGAGCGTGTCGCTGCTTATCTGCGATCCCCCCTACAACGTGTCCAAGAACTTTGCGGGGACGACGTTCCGAAGACAGAAGGCAAGACAGTACGAGGACTACACGAACGAATGGCTGGATCTTGTCGAGCCGCTCCTTACGGATACCGCATCAATCTATGTCTGCTGCGACTATGAGAGCAGTCTCATCATCGGAAACGTGCTCGAGGACCGCTTCTTTGTCCGAAACCGCATCACCTGGGAGCGGGAGAAGGGACGGGGAGCTCCGACCAACTGGAAGAACTCGATGGAGGATATCTGGTATGCGACCCTCTCGAGGACGCACTTTACCTTCCACGTGGAGAGGGTGATGCTGCGACGGCGTGTCGTCGCGCCCTATAAGGTGAACGGAAAGCCGAAGGACTGGGAACAGACCGATGACGGAGCCTTTCGGGATACCTATCCCTCCAACTTCTGGGACGACATCACGGTGCCGTTCTGGTCGATGCGGGAAAACACCCCGCATCCGACGCAGAAGAGCGAGAAGATGATGGCAAAGCTGATCCTTGCAAGCTCGAATGAGAAGGATCTTGTCTTCGACCCGTTCCTCGGCTCCGGGACGACGAGCGTTGTCGCAAAAAAGCTCCACCGAAACTACATCGGCATCGAGCAGGAGGCACTCTACTGCGCCTTTGCGGAAAAGCGCCTGCACCTTGCTGAGTCCGATCCCTCGATTCAGGGGTATGAGGACGGCGTCTTCTTTGAGAGAAATTACAAGCGCTGATCAGTCTTCTCTTGCTTTCAGGGCGGCTTTTGCGGTTTCCGCAAGGACCCGGATCACGAGGGCAGGGTAGTCACCGACAGCGGTCTCGTTCGTCACCATAAGCGCTGAGGCGCCGTCCAGGACCGCGTTGCAGATGTCGGTAAGCTCTGCCCTTGTGGGGACTTTGCTGTGCTCCATGGAGGTCAGCATCTGCGTGACCACCATGAAGGGACAGCCGGCATTCCTGCAGCGTTTTGAGATATCCTTCTGTACAAGGGGCAGCTCCTGGAAGGGAACGTCGTTTCCAAGATCGCCCCTTGCGATGACGACAAGGTCTGCTTCCTTCATGATCGCAGAAAGAGCCTCGACACCCTCCCGGTTTTCGATCTTTGCAAAGATCCGGACATCTTGAAGGCCGTTTTGGTCCAGTTCCTTCCGGATGGCATGAAGAGCCTCCGGCCCTGTCACGAAGGGCTCCATCACCGCAGTAACACCGAAGGAACCGGCGATGGCAAGGTTCTGTTTGTCGGCAGGGGTGAGGAACGGCCCCTGGACGCTTCGTCCCTCGATCTTGATCGACTTTCGGGACGAGAGCCTTCCGCCCCGGGAAAAGGCAAGAAGGGCAGTGCCGTTCGAGATTTTACGCACCGTGGCTTCCAGCTTCCCGTCGTCTAAGAGAACCTCATCTTTGATGCGAAGCGAGGCAAGGACATGGCCCGGCATCGGGACAGGAATGCTTTCTCCGTCTGCAATCGACAGAGGAGAGGCCAGCATTCCGATCCGAAGCTCCGGCCCCTCAAGGTCGATGAGAAGCTGCGGCTCTTTGACCTGTGCCCTGTCTGCGGCTGTATGGAAGGCAGAAATCCAGTCTGTGCTCATTTCAAGACTTGTGTGAGAGAGGTTCAGCCGGCAGCCGTTCATACCGGCACGGAACATCGCCTCGAGGACCGGTTCCTCACAGCAGGAGGGACCGAGCGTTCCGAAAAGTTCAACCTGATCCATATCTGTTGTTGCTCCTTTCACGCCCTGCAGGAGGGCTGATATCAGTGTACCGCTAAATGGAGGAAATGCTGTGCGGCTGAAGGATATTTCAGATGAGAAAAAGAGACGGCAGCACCTGCTGCTTCTTGTCGGCATCGCGTTTGTTGTCGCGATCGGCTGGGAGATCATTACCGGCGGCCCCGGAGCGGTCACGTTCCATACACAGGATTCGGCGATGACCCTGACAGGACCCGAAAATACGAGCGTGACGATTGACTACGCAGACATCACAAAGATTCAGTCCGTTACGGACTTTGATCCCGGGACAGCACTGGAAGGCGGAACGAAGAACCACGTAAACTATGGCACCTGGGAGAATACATCTCTTGGCACCTATAAGTCCTTTGTGTACACGGGCATCGATACCGTCATCATCGTTGAGACAAAGGATACGGTGGTTGCCTTCAACTATGAGGACGAGGAAACCACACAGGAACTGGCGAAGGCTCTGCCGGACTTTGCGGAACAATAAAAAACATCTGTCGCATCGCGCGGCAGATGTTTCTGTTTAGCTGAGTTCAGCTGTGCTTTCAGTGTGTCCGGTTCTTCTCAAAGAGGACGAACAGTCCCTTCGGAATCAGGTCCTCTTCGAGATGAACGCTCTCTTCGCAAAGAGGGGCGATGAGCTTTGCAAAGCCACCGGTAAGAACCGGGGTAATATTGGAATCGTGAAGTTCCCTTCTTGCCCGTCTGGTCAGGCCGTCGATCATCGAGGCGTTGGAGTAGAGCGCTCCGCTGTTCATCGCATCGAGGGTCGTCTTTCCGACAAAGGATTCCGGCGGAACGAGGTCGATGTCCGGAAGCTTTGCGCAGTGCGCAGCCTGGGCATCCAGGCCTGTCCGAATGCCGGGATAGATGAGATGCCCCTCATAGACACTTCCCTTTCCCACAAGGCAGCAGGTCGATGCCGTGCCAAGATCGAAGATGATGGCAGGCGCGCCGTACAAAGATACGGCTCCGACTGCCCCTGCGATGAGATCCTGCCCGATGGTGTACGGGTCCTTCACGTTGAAGGTAAGGCCGGTGTCAAGATCCGGGCCGACCCGGAGGACCTCCACACAGAACTGATCTTTGACTGCCTGAATCAGGGGCTCATCGGCAGATGGTACCACGGAGCAGAGAATGCAGCCGCTCACGGAAAATTCCGCAAAGATCTCCAGGGCTTTTTCTGCCCCGTCCTTTGTAAGAAGCTCTCCCGTAGCCGTCCGGGTTTCCCGGACGACGTTTCCGTTATCATCCATCAGACCTGCGACCAGGTTCGAATTTCCGGTGTCAAGTGCAAGGAGCATGAATGTTTCCTCAGGCGATGGCCTTTGCCTTTGCCCCGGTTCTTGCCGGAACAATGTGTGCCTTTGTCAGGGCTTCCCCGACGGCACCGGTGATCAGGGCGGCGGAGATCATCTCCACGACCGCGTTGATGCCGACAAAGGTGCAGATGAAGAGAATGATGTTCTTTCCGCCGATGAGGTTCTGCATGTACTCGGTGTTGCCGAACAGCAGGACCAGGGCACCCATGAACATGAGCGTGTTCAGGAACGCGGAGAGGAATCCGGTGATCGTGCAGGCAGCTGCATTCGGCAGGTGCTTCTTGAGGACCGGGAAAATCAGGGCAAGGAACAGGCCGTCGAGAAGGCGCGGCACAAAGCGCTGCACAAAGGCAAGGAACGGGTTGATCGCAAACAGCGCGGCACCCATCGCGGACATGCCGCCGATGCCGATGCACTGCAGGAAGCTCGTCAGGCCGAACACGGCGCCGGTGACAAGACCGCCGACCGGTCCCATGACGATCGCCGCGATGGCGACCGGGATCATGTTGAAGGTGATGGCGAGAGGCCCGATGTTCAGGTAGCCGAACGGCGTGAAGGCCATGAGCAGCAGAATGCCGCACATCATGCCGAGAGTCACGAGCTGGCTGGTGCGATAGTGAGAAGATGCGTTGGTACGGGTTGCAGACATTTGAATTGCCTCCTGTTATTGCTCCCAAAAGGGATGCAGTACAAGGTGAATACGTTCCTCCCGGAGCGCAATTTTACACAGCATCGGACTCCTGCCTGCCATTCGGCAGTACAGGTTCCGGGCGTCGGTATTTAGCGGATCCGGGGATCCTGCCGGTATATCTGCCCGACAGGTAAGGATGTGGTTCTGACGTGTTTTTCTGCCGCTATCATACATCCTTTGCGGGCATTTTACACGATCTTTGTTAAAATTTTATCCAGGATCCGCATCGCCACCTCTTCCTTGGTAAGAATCGGCAGGGAATCGGCGGAATCCTTCGTGATCAGCGTGACGACGTTCGTGTCGGTACCGAATCCAGCGCCCTTTGTCTTCACGTTGTTGGAGACGATGAGGTCGAGGTTCTTCTTTGCAAGCTTTGCGCGGGCGTTCTCCACCTCGTTCTCGGTTTCCATCGAGAAGCCGCAGAGAAACTGATGCGTCTTGTTCTCCCCAAGGGCCTTCAGGATGTCCTTTGTCCTTGTGAGCGGAATCGCGGCATCGCCCTCTGCCTTGTGGATCTTGTTGTCGGCAACGGACAGCGGCCGGTAGTCCGCTACGGCGGCCGCCATGATGACGATGTCGGTGTCCGCATACCGCGATGTTATCGCCTCATACATGTCCTCTGCGCTGATCACGGGAACGGGATCGACATAGGGGAACGGCGGAAGGTCCGTCGGACCCGAGACGAGGGTGACCTTTGCCCCGCGGCAGGAGGCTGCCTTTGCAATCGCATAGCCCATCTTGCCGGTGGAGTGATTGGTGAGGTACCGCACGGGGTCGATGGCTTCCCTTGTGGGACCGGCGGAAACCAGGACGTGCTTTCCTGCAAGGTCTTTATTGGCACCTGCTGCGTGCTCGATGGCACAAAGAAGCGTTTCCGGCTCCGGCATCTTTCCCTCTCCGGTATCCCCGCAGGCAAGGTAGCCCGATGCGGGGGTCAGAATCTCAAAGCCGTAGGAAGCGAGCTTTTTCAGGTTGTCCTGCACGATGGGATTCTTGTACATGCGGGTGTTCATCGCAGGGGAAACGATCACCGGGCAGGTAAGAGCAAGGACCGTGGTGGTCAGCATGTCATCCGCGATGCCGTTTGCCATCTTTCCGATGACATCGGCGCTTGCCGGGGCGATGAGGCAGACGTCTGCCTGTTTTGCGATGGATACATGCTCCACGCTGAATTTGAAGTTCCGGTCAAAGGTGTCGACAAGGCACTTGTTGCCGGTCAGCGTCTCAAAGGTGATCGGATTGATGAAGTTTGTGGCGTTCTGTGTCATGAGAACGATGACGTTAGCACCCTTCTTTTTCAGTGCGCTCGCAAGAGATGCGATCTTATAGGCGGCAATGCTGCCGGTCACGCCAAGCAGTACGGTCTTTCCTTCCAGCATGGGACTCCTCCTTGTTTTGTAACAGGATCTTTCCTGCTGATTATAGGTTCTGCCCCGTGCTTTGTCACGACACCGGATAGAAGGTGTTCCTTGAAGGCAGTGCGGTTTTGGCTTACCATACGCTCCGTGAGAAAGGATGAACATTTCTTATGAAGAAACACTCCAATCAGATCGATATGCTGCACGGTCCCCTTGCCGGGAAGATCGTGCGCTTTGCCCTGCCGCTTGCCCTCGCGAGCATTCTGCAGCAGCTGTTCAACTCGGCGGACCTTGCGGTGGTCGGGCGCTTTGACTCCTCCACGGCGATGGCAGCCGTCGGGAGCAATGCCGCCCTCATCAACCTCCTGGTCAGCCTGTTTTCCGGCCTCTCCCTCGGTACGAACGTCGTCATCGCATCCCTCATCGGGCGCGGAGAGAAGGAGAAGATCAGCGATGCCGTCCACACGAGCGTTCTCACGGCCTTCCTCTCCGGCTGCATTGTACTGACACTCGGGGAGATCATCGCCCCGAACCTGCTCCTTCTCATGTCCACCCCGGACGAGGTCCTGCCGCTTGCAACGCTGTATCTTCGCATCTATTTCCTCACGATGCCCTTCCTTCTGCTGTACGACTTCGGATCATCCATCCTGCGTGCCCGCGGGGACTCCACAAGGCCGCTCATCGTCCTCATCATCTCCGGCCTTGTGAACATCGTGCTGAACATCGTCTTTGTCGCGGGATTTGGCATAGGCGTTGCCGGCGTTGCGACGGCGACCGTGATCTCGAATGCGATCTCCGCGGTGCTTGTCATGAGCTTTCTCGTCAGGGATACCGGGCTGTTCCATTTGTCCTTCCGGAAGCTGAAGATTCACGGACAGATCCTGAAAAAGGTCATCGCCATCGGCGCCCCGGCGGGACTTCAGGGCATGGTGTTCTCTCTCTCGAACGTCGTGATCCAGTCCGGCATCAACAGCTTCGGCGCCGACTGCATCGCCGGCAACACCGCGGCCCAGAACTTCGAGTTCATGTGCTACTTCATCATCAACGGCTTTTCCCAGGCAACGACGACCTTCACAAGCCAGAACTTTGCTGCGGGAAAGAAGAAGCGCTGCGATCAGATCCTTAGGATCTGCCTTGTCATCGGCCTTCTCTCAACGCTTGCCCTCTCCACGGTGTTCTATCTCGGAAAGGGAGCCTTCATTCTCATTTTTACGACGGACGATGCCGTCAAGCACTATGCGTATATCCGGCTTCTCTGCATCGGCATGCTCGAGCTACTGACCGGCACCTATGAGATGCCGGGCGGCAGCATGCGGGGCATGGGGGATTCTCTGACGCCTGCGATCATCACGATGCTGGGATCCTGCGTGTTCCGCCTTGTCTGGATCTGGACCGTGTTCCGCGCCTTCCACAGCATCGAGGTCCTTCTTGTCGTCTACCCGATCTCCTGGGTGATCTGCGGCGTTGCGATGAACATCGCAAGGGCAAGAAGACGCCGCCTTGCCTATGCTCTGGTGAAGGAGACCGACTGACATGTGCGCAAGATTCTACATTGATCCGGATGCAAAGCGCTTTGCTCTGACAGCCGCAGAAGAGATGGGGCTTCTCCTTTCCGATGAGACAGATGAGTTTGAGCCCACGGACATCGTCCCGACTAAGACGGCGCCGGCGCTGGTCCTTGGCCCGGAGAAAGGCTCTCTTGTTCTTACCCCGATCACCTGGGGATACCCGTCCTTTGACGGAAAGCAGGTGATCATCAATGCAAGAGCGGAGAGCGTCAGGGATAAGAGACTCTTCCGTCACGGATTTGAATCCTGCCGCGCCCTGTTTCCCGCAGGGCACTTCTACGAGTGGAACAGGCAGAAGGAGAAATTCACCTTTGAAGAAAAGGATCACAGGCCGTTCTTTCTCTGCGGCTTCTGTGACCTCTTTGACGGGAAATATCGCTTCGTGATCCTGACAAGGAAGGCGAACGAACAGGTGTCCCCGGTGCATGATCGCATGCCGGTGATTGCAGAGGATGCGGCAAAGGCAGGAACCTTTCTTCTCTCGCAGGAAGGCGCAGAGACGATCTGCGGCATGGAAGGACCGTCTCTTGTCTCCCAAACGGATTATCAACAGCTCTCCCTGTTCTGACAGGGGAACGAAAAGTGTACAACAAATCTAAAGGTTCTCATTGACAGGGCCGTTCCTGCCTTTGTAAAATTTATTCCGTAGTAAGGGAGGTGTCAGAGTTCTCCATGATCATCACCAGGGAAGTTGATTATTCGATCCGCCTGATCCGCGCGATGCAGGACGGGGAGATCCATTCGATGAAGCCGCTTTGCCAGGAAGAGGAGATCCCCTGGAAGTTTGCCTATCAGATCATCCGGAAGCTCCGGGATGCCGGACTGTTCCGCACCTACAGCGGTGTGCGCGGCGGCTGCCAGCTGATCAGGAAGCCGTCTGACATCACGCTTCTTACTGTGCTCCGTGCACTCGATGACCGCTGCTTTGTCTCTGCCTGCGTCGAGAACGGGTATGAGTGCGAGTGGGTGAAAAAGAAGCAGCACCCCTGCAACGTGCACACAAAGCTGTGCGCAATTGAGCGCGCTCTGGAGACGACATTCGCCGGAATCACCATGGAAGATCTGCTCTCGGAGAAGTCCCTTGGCAGTGTGACCCTGGATCTCTCCTGCAGAACGGAAGAGAAACGGGAAACAGGCGGCGCGGTTCTGCCCGAAGACCTCATCGAAAATCCCAGCGTGTCTTGACCTTAAAACACAGTTGCGTTATACTTCTAGGCTCATGGAAAGTCTGTTTTCTCGGACTTTAGCATGAGCTTTTTTTGCGCGAGAAAGGGGTTCATACAGGATGGCAGAGAAAAACATCAGAGAAACCGCAGCAGATCAGGAAGAGGGAGCATCTCTTTCCGGCGAGGAGCAGATGAGGGCCGCACTGGCCTCGCTGATTCAGCTGGCGGCCAAGAACCACAACACGCTCACCAGTGAAGACATTGAGTCCAGAGTTGCGGTCTTCCATCTTTCGTCCGAGCAGATGGACAGCGTCCACACCTATCTCGAGTCCAATCAGATTGACGTGCTGGAGATGGACGATCAGGAAGATGACAAGGAGGTCGTGTTCACCGACGAAGATCAGGAGGACTCGTTCAATGACGAGCTCATGATGATCGAGAACGAGGAGCAGGAGACCGAGAACGAGCAGGACCTGAACATCGATGCCTCCGATTACGCAAACACCGAGGATCCGGTCCGGATGTACCTGAAGGAGATCGGCCGCGTCAAGCTCCTGACCGCGGAGGAGGAGATCGAGATCGCAAAGCGCATCGAGAACGGAACGATCGCCGAGCAGATCCTGAAGGAGAGCTTCACGGACATCGATGATGATGCCAAGGAGCCAACGGTCACGGCGGACATGCTCGATTCCGTTGAGGGAATCGATGAGATCCGCGACGAGAAGGCGGCAGAATTCACCGGAAAGACGAAGCGGCAGCTCCTCGATGATCAGATGGATGGCAAGGATGCAAAGAACGAGCTCGCCGAGGCGAACCTTCGCCTTGTCGTCTCGATTGCAAAGAAATATGTCGGCCGCGGGATGACGTTCCTGGATCTGATCCAGGAAGGAAACCTGGGTCTGATGAAGGCGGTGGAGAAGTTCGACTACCGCAAGGGATTCAAGTTTTCGACCTATGCGACCTGGTGGATCCGCCAGGCGATCACCCGTGCGATTGCGGACCAGGCAAGAACCATCCGCATCCCGGTCCATATGGTGGAGACGATCAACAAGTACATCAAGACGATCCGCACGCTGACGACCGCCCTCGGACGAGAGCCCACCGACAAGGAAGTTGCCGATGAGATGGGCATCACCGAGGAGAAGGTCTCCGAGATCAAGCAGATCGCAGTGGAGCCGGTTTCCCTCGATACGCCGGTCGGCGACGAGGAGGATTCCCAGATCGGAGATTTCGTCTCCGACGACAAGACCGTGGGACCTGCGGATGCGGCGACCTATTCGAGCCTCAAGGGACAGCTGGCTCAGGCGATGAGTTCCCTCACCGTACGGGAGCAGGAGGTCCTGCGCCTGAGATTCGGTCTTGACGACGGCAGGGCAAGGACCCTCGAGGAGGTCGGCAAGGAGTTCGGCGTCACGCGTGAGCGTATCCGCCAGATCGAGGCGAAGGCTCTCCGGAAGCTCCGCCACCCGAGCAGGGCAAAGAAGCTCAAGGACTATCTGGACTGACGAAAAATAAGGATCTGTGGTATCATAGGATGCAGCAGGTGAGGAGTTCGCAGCTTTGGCTGCGGACTTCTTTTTTTCATCGGGAAAGGCGGGACCTATGGAAGACGAAAAGGAATTCGAAGATCTGGAACAGGAATCCCCGGAAGAGGAACTGCCGTTCGGGGAAGAAGAGGAAGAAGACGAGGAGACTCTGGAAAAGGAGATCCTCGAGGAAAAGGACGAGGAGCTGACACGCGGCGTTGCGGAATCGGGAGCTCTCGGTGATACCTATCGCAGCTACTGCCATGAAATTGCAAGGTATCCGCGCGTTACGGCGCAGGAAGAACTGGACCTTGCAAAGAGGGTGGAGAGCGGTCAGATTGCGTACGCGCTCCTGAAGAACGGGGTAAAGGAAGCGGTTACGGAAGAGGATCTTGCGGGGATCACCACGGTATCTTCTGATGTACTTTCGGACCGGAAGGCGGATTTTATCGGGAAGACAGAGGACGAGCTCACAAAAATCAGCGCGGACGGGAAGGATGCGCGGGATACCCTGACACAGGCAAACCTTCGTCTTGTGATCTCCGTTGCCAAGCGCTATGACAGGAGAAATTCGAACCTGACCATCATGGATCTTATTCAGGAGGGGAACATCGGGCTCATGCATGCGGTGGAGAAATTTGACTACCGCCGCAACAACCGGTTCTCCACCTATGCGATCTGGTGGATCCGGCAGACGATCCGCCGGGCGATTGAGGAGCAGTCCCGCACCATAAGGATTCCGGGGCACATGGTGGAGGTCTTAAGCCGCATGAGAAAGGCGGAGAAGGAACTTACCCAGAAGCTTGGCCGGGAGCCGGGGGATGATGAGCTTGCAAAGGAGCTCTCGACGACCCAGGACCGGATCCTGGAGCTTCGCCAGATGCAGGCGGACACCACGTCCCTCAACACCCCGACAAACCGGGAGGACGACGGAGACGGGGAGCTCGGCGACTTTGTGGCCGATCCCGACGGGGGGCCTGCCACCGGCATCCTCGAAGAGGGGATGAAGAAGGACCTGAACACGGCGGTGGACCATCTCCCGGAGAGGGAGAGGTATGTCGTGCGGGAGCGGTACGGCCTTGACGGAAAAGCGCCGCGCACCCTCGAGGAGATCGGGAAGGAACTCGGCGTCACAAAGGAGAGAGTGCGCCAGATCGAGGTGCACGCCTTCCGAAGAATCCTGAAATCCAAGGATGCGGCAAAACTCAGAGAATATCTTGAGGGGTGAGATCCTCGCGGATTTTCTGACCGGTGGGCGTCATCGCAAGGCCACCGTTTCCGGTCTCCCGAAGAGAGGGTGACATCGCATGTCCGATGGATTTCATCGCATCGATCACCTCGTCGGGCGGAATGCGGCTTTCGATCCCGGAAAGAGCCATGTCGGCACAGGATACCGCGTTGACGGCGCCAAGGACATTTCTCTTGACGCAGGGAACCTCGACAAGGCCCGCGACGGGATCGCAGGTAAGGCCGAGGAGCCCCTTCAAGGCAAGGGCAGAAGCCTCACAGCAGACCTTCGCGCTTCCGCCTTCGAGAAAGGCAAGGGAAGCAGCTGCCATCGCTGAGGCGGCGCCGATCTCAGCCTGACAGCCGCCTTCGGCACCCGAGATGGAGGCACGGCGGGCAATGACACCGCCGACACCGGCAGCCACATACAGGGCACGGACGATTTCCTGATCGTCCGTGCCCTTTGTCTCCTGATAGGAGAGGAGCACCGAGGGCAATACGCCGCAGGAGCCCGCGGTGGGAGCGGCGACGATGCGCTTCATGCAGGCGTTGGACTCCGCCATTTTGAGAGCCCGGATCATGCACCGGCTCATGAAGTCCCCGGAGAGCATGGCCTTATCCTGGTAGCGCTTTTCAAGGAGCGGCGCCTCTGATCCGACCAGCGTGCTCTTGGATTTAAGCTTCGGGTCATAGTCAATGTCCGCCTGCCGCATGGCATCAAGCATTCCCTGCATCATGGAGCGGGAATCCTCTTTTGACATCCCCTCTTCCTGACAGTCCTCGGACAGGACCACCTCGGGAAATTCCTTTCCCTCTTCTTCACAGATCCTCACGATCTCTTCCAGCGATTCAAACATGGCTCTCCTTTGAATAGTAGGTCACCTTGACAATTCCCTCGAGATGGCGAAGCCAGTCGATGCCCTCCTTCGGGACCTCCTGGTCGCACTCGATGACCATGACGGCGTTCTGGCCCCGGCCGGAGCGGTAGAGCTGCATGGTGGCGATGTTCACGTACTTGTGCTGCAGCATGCTCGTCACCTCCGCCACATGTCCCGGCTGATCGAGGTTGTGGACGATGAGAGTCGGGAAGTCGCCGGAGAAGTTCGCGGCAAGGCCGTCGATTTCGTTGACGAGGATCCGCCCGCCGCCGACGGAGGAGGCGACGACCTCAAGCTCCTTGCCGTCACACCCGGTAAGGTACATCTTGACGGAGTTCGGGTGGGCTTCCTCCCCGAGATCCACGCGGCCGAAGGTAACCTCAAATCCTTTCTTTTTTGCAATCTCGAGAGACCTCGGGATGGACGGATCGTCCACGGCAAGGCCAAGGAGCCCCGCGACGAGTGCCCGGTCCGTGCCGTGCCCCTGCCCGGTGGCAAGGAACGAGCCGTGGAGAAGAATTTTTGCCTTTACAGGTTCCTCTCCCAGAAGCTTTCTGCAGACCTGCCCGATGCGGACCGCACCTGCCGTATGAGAACTGGATGGCCCGACCATTACGGGCCCGATGATATCGAAGATGTTCATACCATTCCTTCCGGAAAAAAGCAGGCTCCGGCCAGGGTACGACGCCTGTGCCGTGAGCCTGCTGTGCAGTTTCCGTATGCATCATAGGACAGGAAAGAGAAGAAAGTCAACGGAGAGGCAGGACGGAAGACGGTTTTGCGCCGGTGACATTTGCCACCGGATCATTTTGCCGGCAGCTGACATCTTTTCCGATGTGTCAAGGACAAAACAGCCAGGGACAGCGTACAATCAGGGAAGGAGGTATATGGGGTATGCGTGAAGAATTCACCTTTTTGTCAAAGGACGGGAAGACCAACGTCTATGCCGTCCGCCGGGTGCCGGTGGGAAAGGCACGCGGCGTCCTGCAGCTCACCCACGGCATGGTGGAATACATCGGCCGTTACCGTGAGTTTGCCGATTTCCTTGAGAAGGAAGGCTTTGTCGTTGCGGGGCACGATCATCTGGGCCACGGGCACACGGGGGATCCGGAGGGAAAAGCCGTGTACACCACGGACCGGAAGGATTCCGGCGTGGAGAGCCTTGGCTACTTCGAGGAGAGCGATCCGTCCGGGACGCTGGTTGCGGACATACACACGCTCCGGCAGATCATGCAGAAGCAGTATCCGGATCTTCCCTATTTCATGCTCGGCCACAGCATGGGCTCCTATCTGCTCCGGCAGTACCTTGCCCTGCACGGGGAAGGCCTTTCCGGCGCGGTCATCATGGGCACGGGGTATGTTCCGGAGAAGACGACGAAGGCGGGGCTTGCCGTGATTAAAGTTCTGAAAGCCTTCCACGGCTCGCACTACCGGAGCCGCTTCGTCCAGAACCTGTCCTACTCAAAACCCTACCAGCAGTATGACCTTACCGGGAAGGACTGCACAAGGACCTGGCTTTCCAAGAATGAGGAGAACGTAAAGGCCTACTACAAAGATCCCTGGTGCACGTATCTCTTTACCCTGAACGGCTACCGGGGACTTATGGAGTCAGTGCAGACTACCTGCAGGCAGGAGAACGTGGATCAGATCCCGAAGGATCTGCCGGTGCTCTTTGTCTCCGGACAGGACGATCCCGTAGGAGACCTCGGGGAAGGGGTCAGGACCGTTGCGGGCATGTTTCAGAAGGCCGGCATTCATGATGTCACGATGAAGCTCTACCAAAATGACCGGCATGAGATCCTGAATGAGACGGACCGGGACAGAGTGCGGCAGGATATCCTCTCCTGGGTGGAGGCAAGGCTTCCGAAGGAGAGCGGAACGGAAGAATAAACAACAGACCGCGAAAAAAGGAAAAGCGGATAAGGAAAGGCCCCGGGGTGCTGCCCCGGGGCCTTTTCAAGGATCAGATCCCTATTTTTCAGATTCCTGCTGTGTTTCCTCCTGCTCTGTCACAAGTCCCCCTTCTGCGGGATCTTCCGCAGCCTCCGGGGCAATCGCATGCTCCACGGCCTGTGCGATGTAGGCCATGCCGGCATCGTTCGGGTGGAGCGAGGTGCCGTAGCTGTTGAGAAGATATCCGACCCCGTCGGCATCATACGCGATGCCGACGCCGAAGCTGTAGTCCGGATCGTTCTGGATCGGGGCAAGGTCCGCATAGACGATGTCGTCCGAGGAGGCGGCAAGGCTCTTTTTGATGGTATCGAGGGTATCGTCCTGCCAGAAGTTTCCGATGAGGATAATTGTCGCATTCGGGCAGGCATTTTTTACGTAGTCAACAAGAGAAACATAGGCCGTGTCAAAATCGGCACTTCCGATGGCGTTCTCCCCGAGCTGAATGCTCACGTAGTCGAGAGCATCGGAGAGGTAGGGGTCGAGCGTGCTGAACGGGGCGCTCTCGTCCCGGTCCGGATCCTCATAGGCGGAGTAGTTGATCGCCATGGAGTGGACGGGAAGGCCTGCTGCAGCGGCACCGGACTGAAGGAACGAGGTCACCTCGTGGAAGTAGTCCTTTTCGATGGAGCTTGCGCCCATGCCCATGGTGTTCGGCCAGTAGGAGCGGCGGGGATGCATCGTGATGCTGTTGCCGATGGCAAGATAGTCGATGGTATCCGTGCCGGCCTCCCACGAAGTCCTTGCCGGAGTAAAGATAAGGTAGGAGTTTCCCGTCGTATCAAGGACCGGGATCGTCACGGTCACGGTGCCTGCACTTTCATTGACACTTGCCGGAACGACGTAGGTCGCACTGCCGGTGCGGTAGATGGCGGCGACGCTCTCCCCGTCGCGCAGGGTGCAGCCGTTCATCACATAGGAAAGACCGAGGGTTGCGGTGACTTTCTCGGCCTTCGCATACCGCCCGGTGCCGTCCGCCGAAGTTCCGGCAGGCGGCAGATACCCGGATGTGAGGATTCCGTTGTCGATGAGGGTTCTCGCATCGACGTAGAGTCTGCCGTCCGTGGTAAAGCCGTCGTCCTTCTGCTGTGTCAGCGCCACCACGCCGCCGCCGTCCCCCACCTGCTCGATGGGATAGGCATTGCCGTCCACGGCACCAAACAGAAGTCCGCTCTTTCCATTCTGTCTTGACGCATAGTTTCCGCTCCCGAAATCCACGCCGAGCGCCGTGCAAAGGTTCGTGCAGCCGGCAAGAGATGTGAGCTCCAGGTCCGGATCCCCGGTGCAGTTGTAGTAGTTGACGGACTCTGCGCCGGTTCCGCTCCCCGATTCATCGGGATAAAGGTCCTCATAGAAGGAGGTCAGGACTCTGGTGAGCTCGGCGTCGGAGAGCTCGACAAGGTCCGCCTGCGCATTGCTGCGGCTTCTGGTCGTCGTTGCAACCACAGGCAGTGTGCTGCCGGAAGCGGTACTCTTTCCTGCCGCCTGTACCGGTGTCCCCTGTGAGAGGAGAAGAAGAGAAAGTGCGCCGGCAAGAATCCCGGCGCTGATGTTCATTGCATGCATGGAGGACTCCTGAGTCATAAATTACATCACTTTGTATCCTATAAAAAACGGAAACGGGACGCAAGGTGCGAAATGTCCAAACGGAGGGCTGGAAAGGGAAACGGATTGAAGGCGCACAGGGGCTGAAAAGCCGCTGCGTGCCTTGCATTCGCGGAAAATCGTGCTAAAGTATAAACGATACATTTTTTGTATACCAAATCGTTCGTTTTATGTATGACAGATCAGAGGTCTTCCATGGATTTTCGCTCTCTCTATTATTTTACCGTTGTGGCGCAGGAGCTGAACTTCACCCGTGCCGCGGAGAAGCTGGGCATGTCCCAGCCTCCGCTCTCGAATGCGATCAAGGGCCTGGAGCAGGACCTCGGGGTTACGCTCTTCGTGCGCGGAAAGAGACGGCTGCAGCTCACCGAGGCGGGAAGCTTTCTGCTGCACCGGTCCAACCAGATGCTGAGTCTTGCGGACAAGACAAGGAGCGATCTCGCCCACATGGAGAGCGGGGGACTTACCGGGACGATCTCTCTTGGCATGGTCGAGGGGCGGGCACCCTACATCGCCTCGCGCTGGATCAAGGGATTCCACGAGGAGTACCCGCTGGTTCGCTATCAGATGTGGAACGGCTCGTCTGACGATGTTCTCGAGCGCCTGACGCGCGGCCTTGCGGATCTTGCGGTCATCGCCGTGCCCTTTGACAACGAACACCTCGAAAGCATTGTGATCGGGCAGGAGCCGTGGATTGCGATCATTCCCAAGGGCCATGTGCTCGCCCAGGAAGAGGGCGAGACCGTCTCTCTTGCGACGCTCTCGAAGTATCCCCTCATCGTCCCGAGGCGCCCCTCGAGAATTGAGGCCATCCGCAACTGGTTTGGAGGCATCGGCAAAGAGCCGGACATCATCTGCGAGATGAGCAACTACATCGATGCGGTGGCGCTCTCCGAGCAGAACGTCGGCATCAGCATCTTCCCGCAGACGACCTACACGCCGAACCAGCACGTCGTCAGCAAGGTCATCGTCGATCCGGCAAAGATCGTCGAGTACGTCCTTGTCTGGCCCAAGGGACAGCGGCAGGGCGCCCTGGTCCGCGAGTTCATCAACTACGTCAGCGACTTCATGGAGGAGGACCGCATGCACTCGGACAAGTTCCGGGTGAAGGAAAAGGAGTTCGAAATCCCGGAAGGGGCGCAGATTCTGTAGTTGACGGAACGGTTTGTTTTACGCTAAATTAATGGAGCAGTCTTCCGAACGGCAACAAGTTCGGATCTTCTGATCGATGAAACGACAGTCCCGGGATTCCTGTCAGGGTAATTGCTTGACAAAAATTCCGCGCTGCCTACAATACCAGAGGGTATCACAATCAGCCGGGGGGCTAATCGGGGCAGGCAATGCAGTTGCCTGCGATTTCGGTTGCCGATTCGCGGCTGTTTTTTTGTGCAGGAGGCACGCGAACAATGTCTGATATCGCACAGAGACTACGGGAAGGTCTTCAGGTAAAGACGGTCTTTACCCTGAACCTTGCAGGACACCAGATCCCCTTCAAGGAATCCACGGTGGTTTCCTGGATCGTCATGGCCATTCTCATCGTCCTTGCCATCTGGCTGGGACACGGACTGAGCGTCAAAAATCCCTCGAAGCGGCAGCTTGCCGCCGAGGTCATCGTCTCAAAGCTCGATTCTCTCATCGGAAACATGCTCGGAGAGAACTGCAAAGAGTACACGACGTACATGGAGACGGTTCTTCTGTACATCGGCCTTTGCAACATCATGGGCATCTTCGGCTTCACGCCGCCCACCAAGGACCTGAACGTGACCGCGGGACTTGCCCTCATGAGCATCGTGCTCATCGAGGCAGCCGGAATCCGTGCAAGAAAGGTCGGGGGCTGGCTTCACTCCTTTGCGGAGCCCGTGGCCGTCGTCACGCCGATCAATATCCTCGAGATCGGCATTCGTCCCCTCTCGCTGTGCATGCGTCTTTTCGGCAACGTGCTCGGCTCCTATGTCATCATGACCCTGATCGAATGCGTGGTACCGGTGGTGGTGCCCATCATTCTTTCCCTCTACTTTGATATCTTCGATGGTTTCATCCAGGCCTATGTCTTTGTCTTCCTGACGAGTCTGTTCATCTCGGAAGGGTGCGAGGCAGGCCCGAAGAAGGAGAAGAAGAAAAAGGCGCGCCGGGCAAAAGGCGCACTGACCGGGGCGGCAGCACAGCAGTAGGAACCGGACAGGTTTCCGTTATCAAAGGTATTTCAGGAATTTCATTCAGTCATTTTTGGAGGTAACATCATGGATTTATCACCTATCGGAGCAGGAATTGCAGCATTGGCTTGCATCGGCGCAGGTCTTTCCATCGGCAATGCAACGGCACACGCAGTGGACGGCATCGCAAGACAGCCGGAGGCCAATCAGAAGATCATGACCACCCTGATCCTTGGCTGCGCACTTGCTGAGGCAACTGCAATCTACGGATTCGTCATCGGCATCATGATCATCATGCTGTAATAAGAGCGGGAGCAAGATATGCTGGAACTCGATATCAATCTGCTTTTCACGGTGATCGATGTTCTGATTCTGTTCTTTGCCCTGCGGAAGTTCCTGTTCAAACCGGTCCGCAGAATCATGGAAGAGAGAAAGAACGAGATCGATCAGAGCTATGCGGAAGCGGAGAAAACCAGACAGGAAGCGGCCTCGATGAAGTCCGAGTACGACAGGACCATGCAGGAGCTCGACGAGAAGAAGGAGCAGTCCGTCGCAGAGGCCAAGGCACAGGCCGGCAGGGAGTACGACAGGATCCTTGCACAGGCAAAGAACGATTCCGACGAGCTCATTGAGAAGGCTAAGAAGCAGGCACAGGCACAGGCAGCTCAGGAGAAGCAGAAGGCCAATGAGGAGATTTCCTCGATGGTCAAGGATGCGGCGGCGAAGATTGCCGAGTCCGAATCCGACAAGAGCCTGTACGATGCCTTCCTGAATCAGGTCGAAACCAGGGAAGATTAGCAGCGTATGGAACCTACAAAAACAACGGGGGCTCTTCATGCCATCCTGCGGTGCGTGACGCCGCCGGATGAGGAGCAGCTCTCCAAGTTCACTTCATTTTTACAGAAGAAATACAACCGCCAGGATGTGGAGATCGAGACAGTAATCGAGCCTGCCATCCATGGCGGTTTCATCCTGGAGATCGGCTCCGAGCAGTATGACTGGTCGACCTCCGGGCGCACGCGTCAGTTCGAGAACCGCATCGATGCGGCACGGGAAGAGGCGGCAAGAAAGCGCTCCGATGAGGACATCATGACGATCCTCAAGGGCGCCGTAAAGGATTTCCAGGTCCTTGCCGAGGAATCCGAGGTCGGCTTTGTCGAGACCGCAGGCGATGGCATCGTGCTCATCAACGGCCTTTCCCACGTGCAGTACGGTGAGATCGTGGTGTTCGAGAACGGCGTCAAGGGCATGGTTCAGAACATCACCGACGACGGCATCGGCGCCATCCTCTTCGATGAGGAGGGTACGATCGGCGAGGGATCCAAGGTCACCGGCACGGGAAAACGCGCCGGCATCCCGGTTTCCGAGAACTATCTGGGCCGTGTGGTCAATGCGCTCGGCGCACCGGTTGACGGCGGGGAGCCGATTACGTCCAATGAATACCGTCCGATTGAGGAGCCGGCACCGGGCATCATCGACCGCAAGTCGGTCTCTGTCCCTCTGGAAACCGGTATCCTTGCCATTGACTCGATGTTCCCCATCGGCCGCGGACAGCGTGAGCTGATCATCGGCGACCGTCAGACCGGCAAGACCTCGATCGCCCTGGATACCATCCTCAACCAGAAGGGCAAGAACTGCATCTGCATTTACGTCGCCATCGGCCAGAAGGCGAGCACGGTTGCAAGCCTTGTGAATACCCTGAAGGCCCATGATGCCTTAAGCTACACCTGCGTCATGGTCTCCACGGCGGCAGATCCGGCACCCCTGCAGTATATTGCCCCCTATGCGGCAACGTCTCTTGGCGAGTACTTCATGCACCGCGGACAGGACGTGCTGATCATCTACGACGACCTCTCGAAGCACGCCGTCGCCTACCGTGCCCTGTCCCTGCTGCTTGGCAGATCTCCGGGACGTGAGGCGTATCCGGGCGATGTCTTCTATCTGCATTCAAGACTCCTCGAGAGAGCATCTCGCCTGTCCGATGAGAAGGGCGGCGGATCCATCTCCGCACTGCCCATCATTGAGACCCAGGACGGCGATGTGTCGGCCTACATTCCGACAAACGTCATTTCCATCACCGACGGCCAGATCTTCCTCGAGAGCGACCTGTTCTTCGAGGGACAGAGACCTGCCGTGAACGTCGGTCTTTCGGTTTCCCGTGTCGGCGGTGCCGCTCAGACGAAGGCCATGAAGAAGGCGGCAGGATCGCTTCGTATCGATCTTGCCCAGTACCGCGAGATGGAGGTCTTCACCCAGTTCTCGTCCGACCTCGATGAGGCGACGACGAACCAGCTCAAGCAGGGCAAGGTCCTGATGGAGCTGTTAAAGCAGCCGCTCGGCCGTCCGCTGTCCCTGTCCGAGGAGGTCATCACGCTGGTGGCCGGTGTCGGCAGAAAGCTGATGAATGTCCCGCCGGAACTGGTCAAGGACTGCCAGATGGAGCTCCTGTCCTTCTTTGAGAAGGATCACAGGGACGTATGCGATACCATCGACCGGACGAAGGATCTGACGGATGACCTGAAGAAGACCATTCTGTCTCTCACGGATACATTCCTTGCAGGCTATGCAAAGGAGCATCCGGAGATTCTTCCGGAAGAGAAGAAGGACGAAGCAGCGGTTCATCCGCTCGAGACGAATGCGCCCGGAGAGGAATCCCTGAAGGAAGAGATGACCTCCGGCAGCAATGAGAGCCGTGCACGGTAATGGCAGCGGCACGTGAAATCAAGGAGAGGATCGACTCGATCAACAACACGCTCAAGATCACGAACGCGATGTACATGATCTCCTCCACGAAACTCAACTATGCAAAGGCGGCTCTTGCAAAGACGGAGCCGTTCTACTTCGCGCTGCAGGGAACGATCTCGCGAATCCTCAGGCACCTGCCGGAGGATTACCACCACCCGTTCCTGGACACCCGACTTGCGGCACGGCCCGAGGATCTTCGGCGCGCCATCATCTGTGTCACCGCAGACAAGGGTCTTGCCGGAGCCTACAACCACAACGTGTTAAAGCTCACGGAGGAAAAGCTGCGCCCCGATTCCAACGACCTTCTGTTCGTCGTGGGAGAGGTGGGAAGACAGTACTTCCTGAAGCGCGGCATTCACATCGATGAGCAGTTTTCCTACACGGCCCAGAAGCCGACACTCCCGAGAGCAAGAATCATCGCATCGAGGTGCCTCGAGCTTTTCGGCAGCGGGCAGATCGATGAGGTGTACATCCTGTACACCGAGATGAAGAACGCGATGGAGACCGATGTTGTCTGCCGGCAGCTTCTGCCGCTTGTCCGTCTCGATCAGCATCTGTTCGAGGTAAAGCTTGGCGGAGCGGCGACGGAAGAATTCAAGATGGATCCGAATCCGGATACGCTTCTTGACTACATCATCCCGGATTACATCTCCGGCTACATCTACAGCGCGCTGATCGAGTCCTACTGCGCGGAGCACAACTCCCGCATGCAGGCAATGGACGCCGCAAACAAGAACGGCAAGAAGCTGGTCTTAGAGCTGTCGATCCGGTACAACCGGGAACGCCAGGCAGCCATCACGCAGGAGATCACCGAGGTCGCGGCGGGTGCAAGAGCCCGGAATGAGCAGATGAAGAAGGCAAAACTTCGGCGCAAGATGGCAGAGAAACAAGAGGATAAGTAATTATGCAGATCGGTAAAATCACACAGGTCATGGGACCTGTCGTCGATGTGGAGTTTGAGGAAAAACCGCTTCCCATCATCAAGACGGCCCTGCAGTGCGATAATCACGGCCAGAAGTGCATGATGGAAGTGCAGGAGCATGTGGGCGGCAACACGGTCCGCTGCATCCTGCTCTCCCCCAGCGAGGGACTGCAGAAGGACATGCCGGTGCTCTCGTCCGGAAAGGGCATCACGGTGCCGGTCGGCGATCAGAACCTGGGACGTCTCTTCAACGTCCTCGGCGATCCGATCGACGGCGGCCCCGCCCCCGATGAGGAGCGCTGGGAGATTCACCGCAAGCCCCCGAAATTCACGGATCAGAAGCCAGTTGCGGAGATCCTGGAGACCGGTATCAAGGTCATCGACCTCATTGCTCCCTATGCAAAGGGCGGCAAGGTCGGTCTCTTCGGCGGCGCAGGCGTCGGCAAGACGGTTCTGATCCAGGAGCTGATCCGGAACGTCGCAGCCGAGCACGGCGGCTATTCGATCTTCACGGGTGTCGGCGAGAGATCCCGTGAGGGCAATGATCTCTGGAGTGAGATGACCGCCTCCGGCGTCATCAAGAACACCGCCCTGGTGTTCGGACAGATGAATGAACCGCCGGGAGCCAGAATGAGAGTTGCAGAGACGGGCCTTACCATGGCGGAGTACTTCCGCGACGTGGAGCACAAGGACGTCCTGCTGTTCATTGACAACATCTTCCGTTTCGTGCAGGCAGGTTCCGAGGTGTCGTCTCTTCTGGGACGCATGCCGTCGGCCGTCGGCTATCAGCCGACGCTTGCCAACGAGATGGGTGCCCTGCAGGAGAGAATCGCGTCTACGAAGGAAGGCTCCATCACCTCCGTGCAGGCGGTTTATGTCCCTGCGGACGACCTGACGGACCCGGCACCGGCGACGACATTCGCACACCTCGATGCAACGACCGTTCTTTCCAGAAAGATCGTTGAGGAGGGCATTTACCCGGCCGTGGATCCGCTGGCATCGAACTCCAGAATCCTGACCGAGGATATCGTCGGGAAGGATCACTACGAGACCGCGCAGGAGGTTCTGCAGGTTCTCGAGAAATACAAGGAGCTGCAGGACATCATCGCCATCCTCGGCATGGACGAACTCTCCGACGAGGATAAGACGACGGTCTACAGGGCCAGAAAGATCCGCAACTTCATGTCGCAGCCGTTCCACGTGGCAGAGCAGTTCACGGGAATCAAGGGCGTCTATGTTCCGGTTGAGGACACGATCAAGGGCTTCCAGGCGATTCTTGCCGGCGACATGGATCAGTACCCCGAGGGTGCGTTCTTCAATGTCGGCACGATCGACGACGTGATTGCGAAAGCAAAGACAATGTAAGGCAAAGCAATGGCAGAAACCACGCATTCCTTCTATCTGAGGGTGATTGCAACCGATAAGGAATTTTTCAAGGGTAAGGTCCGTTGCCTGACGTTCACGGCCTACGACGGGCTGCGTCAGATCATGGCGCACCACGAGGACATGTGCGTTGCGACGGTGCCGGGGGAACTCGACATTGAGGCAGAGGACGGCTCACAGATATCCGTTGTTGCAGGGTACGGTCTGGTCCTCATCGCCCACAACCGTGTCACCTGCCTTGTGGAGACCTGCGAGAGCGAGGAAGAGCTCGACAAGCGCCGCGCCGAGGAGGCACTCGACCGCGCGAAGGAGCGCATGCGTCAGAAGCAGAGCATGCGCGAGTACCAGATGACCCAGGCGGCCATGGCAAGAGCCCTGTCGAGACTTCGGTTCAAGGACAAGGAAATCCACTGAATACGTTCTTATGACACCGGGAAAAGGAGAGATCCTTTTTCCGGTGTTTTCGTTGTTTTCGGAATGCGAAAAGAGCGAAACTGCGATACCATGGTCCCCAAAGGGGGTCACCATGAAAAAGACTGGACTAAAACTTGCGGCAATGGCACTGATTCTGTTCCTGACTGCGGGCATGATGCCGCTGACAGGGGAAGCAAAGACCGGGAAAAAGGAGGAAAAGACGACGGTGGAAGCGCTCCATGTGGGAAAGGCAAAGGGATACGGGGCACCGACGATCCTGGACGAGGACAACAAAACGGTGCTATTAAAGGGCGCATCGACCCATGGCCTGCAGTGGTATCCGGAATATGTCTCGAAGGATTCGTTCCAGACGCTCCGGGACTCTTTCGGGCTCAACTGCGTGCGGCTTGCGGCCTATGTAAAAGAGGGCGGGTACCTCGAGGGAAAACAGGCAGATATGGACAGGACCATCCAGCGGGGCGTTGACGCCGCGGCGGACCTTGGCATGTATGTCATCATCGACTGGCACGTGCTGAACTTCAATCCGAACGAGACGAAGGACGAGGCGAAGACGTTCTTTGCAAAGTACGCAAAGGCTTATAAGGACACCCCGAACGTGATCTTTGAGATCTGCAACGAGCCGACCGGAACGCCCTGGTATGACGGCTCCGGAAACGACATTTACAGCTACGCAAAGACGATGCTGAAGGTGATCCGGGGAGCGGGAAGCAATGCCCTCGTCCTTGTCGGCACGAACACCTGGTCCCAGGATGTCGACGAGGTGGCAAAAAAGCCGCTCGATGACCCGAACGTCCTCTACACCCTGCACTTCTATGCGGGAACGCACTATGAGGACCTGAAGAACAAGCTCAGGACCGCTCTGTCGAATGGAACGCCGGTGTTTGTCTCCGAGTACGGGATCTGCGACGCCTCGGGAAACGGCGGCATCGATGAGGACAATGCAAGGGACTGGTTGTCCCTTCTCCTGAAGAACAACATCTCGTTCTGCCAGTGGTCCCTTTCCAACAAGGCGGAGAGTGCCTCGATGATCGTCTCCACCTGCAGCAAGACGTATGGCTGGAGCGATGCGGACCTTACGCAGTCCGGGAAGTTCCTGAAGAGCATCGGGACAGGGTCCGCGGCAAAGAAGGCAGCGGGGAAAGAGAGCAGCAGGAAGAGCAAAACCGCAGAGGCCGGACTTGCCGCAGCGGCAAAGACGGTCAATTCCTGGCAGGGCGGAAGACAGCTGGAGGTGACACTGACAAACGGCACCGGCCATACGGTCACAGGCTGGGAAGTGACGTTCTCCCTCGACGGGAAGATCACGGATCTCTGGAACGGGACAAAGACGGTGTCCGGAAAGAAGGTCTGTGTGAAGAACGCGGACTACAACGGAACCATTGAGCCCGGGGAGAGCGTGACGTTCGGCCTGATTACCGACGGGAAGACGCCGGGGAAGATGAGCGCAAAGGAGAAGAAGTGAAGACAGAGCGCATCGATCTGTACGGGGAAGGGGAATACACCTATCCGGTAAAGGGTTCATTCCGGCCCTTTGTGATGGCATACCGCCACGAGGACAAGGCCTCCCACCGGCCTCTGATTGTGGTGCCGGGCGGTGCCTACCGCATCGTCTCTCCGACAGAGGGGGAGATTGTGGCAAAGGCGTTCTATGAGGACGGGTTCGATACCTTCGTCCTTGTCTATACCTGCAACCTCCTTTTCGATCACCCGCTGCTGACACAGGCAGAGGACGACCTTGCAAGGGCGGCGGCCCTGTTTCCGGAGCCGGTGTCGGTCATCGGCTTCTCTGCGGGAGGGCATCTTGCAGCCTCCTGTGCGGTCCACGGGAAAGCCAGCTTCCGGGGAATGGTCCTCGGGTACCCTGTCATCACGATGGGAGATGCTACCCACGCCGACACAAGACGCGCACTTTTAGGGGCTGCACCGTCTGAGGAGCAGGTCCGTTACTTTTCCCTGGAGACGCAGGTAACAGACGACACACCGCCCTGTTTTCTCTGGTACACGAAGACCGATGAGGCCGTGCCGCCAGGAAACAGCGAGCTCTTTGCATCGGCCATGCGGGCAAAAAACCGTCCGGTTGAGGTCCTCTCCTTCCCCCGCGGAATACATGGCATGTCCCTTGCAAATGCAGTCTGGGCGGACTCCGACCCCTACCCCGGGATGTATGCGGCCACACAGCAGATGGAGGACGTTTCCTGGTGCATTGTTCGGAAGAAGCCTCTGCCGGAGCGCTATGAAAGTCTTAATCCCGCAAAGGACATCGCATCGGAGTTTCAGCGCCTTCAGGTCCTTCGAAACAAGAGGCACCACGCGGATCCTCTCGTTGCATCCTGGGAGAAACAGGCCTCCCGCTTCCTTCTTTCTCTTTGAGGAAAAAATAAAAAGTCCCTGCAGACATGCTGCGTGCGGTCTGCAGGGACTTTTGCCTGTTTCCTTTACTTCTGCGGCAGTTCCTTCGGGAAGGAAAGATTCAGGACGCCGGGAGAGGGGACTGTGAGGGTCGATGCAAAAAAGAACTCCATCGCCCTGGCAAGGAAGGAGAGATCCTTCACCCCCGCGCACTCCCAGGAGGAGTGCATGGCAAGCTGGGCAAGGCCGATGTCAACGGCGTTCAGCGGCACATGGGACGTCTCGAGGTTCCCCAGCGTCGAGCCGCCTGCCATGTCGGAGCGGTTCGTGAACACCTGCACGGGGACGCCGGCCTTTTTGCAGAGGCAGAAGAAGAGCGCCGCGCTCTCTCCCGTGGACGTGTACTTCTGATTGGCCGCGTACTTGATGACGATGCCGCCGTTCATCTTCGGGCGGTTCACGGGATCCGCCTTCTCCGGGTGGTTCGGGTGGACAGCGTGGGCATTGTCCGCGGAGACCATGAAGCTCTGCTGCAGGGCAGCGCGGTACTGTGCGGGGGTAAGATGGAGGGCCTCAAAGATGTTTTCGAGGGTATCCTTGAGGAACGTGGAATCCGCACCCTGCCGTGTGAGCGACCCCACCTCCTCGTTGTCAAAGAGGGCATAGACCGGAAGGGAAGAAGGGGCGTCCTTCCCGTTTCCCTTCGTCTTTCCCGCTGCGAGGAACCCGCGGAAGCAACCGTAGGCGCACATGAGGTCATCGATGCGGGGCGATAACAGGAATTCCTGCCCGGCGCCGACAAGGCTCCCGTGCCCCGTGGGATAGAGGAAGAGATCGTACCCCTCGATGGCATCGGGGGATACGCCCGCATACCTTGCAACAAGCGGCAGGAACTTCCCCTTTGCGCTCTCGTCCCCGAACAGGGGCAGAAGATCCGTCTGGGGATTGGGGGCAAAGCCGCTGTTGGCCTCCCGGTTCATGTGGATTGCAAGGCTCGGGATGACGAGAAGATCCCGGGGGATATTGACAAGGTGAGAGACAAGGCGCACACCGTCTGTTGTCTCTTCCCTGGTGATGACGCGTCCTGCCACCGAGAGCGGCCGGTCAAACCAGGGAGCCATCAGCATGCCGCCGTAGCGCTCGACATTTAGTTTCGTGTAGCCGTTTTCCGTGATCTCCGGATTTGCCTTGACCTTGAAGGAGGGAGAGTCGGAGTGGGAGGCGCTGACCAGAAAGCCCGTGATCTTCCCCTCCGGCACGCGAAAGGCGATAAGGCTCGAGCCTCCCCGCGTCACGAAGTACTTTCCGCCCGGGACAAGGTCAAAGGGTGTGCTTTCGAAAAGCTGCGTGTAGCCGGCATAGAGAAGCGCCGTGCGCTGCTTTTCGACGACGTGGTAGCAGGTGGGGCAGAGCTGAACGAAGTCCAGGAATTCATCTGCGATGTTTTCAAAGGTGTTTTCAGACATGGGAACCCTTCCGTTTACAAGTGTGCTAAAGTAGGTGAGGCCGGGCAGCTGAAAAACAATACAACGGCCTGGCTTCCCGCATTATAACGCTGAAAAGGAGAACGCTGATGGATAACCAGAAAAAAGATAAAGTGCTTGCTGCGATGAAGGAGCAGAAAATCAGCCAGATGATGATCACGGACCCGGAGTCGGTGTTTTATCTCACCGGACGCTGGATCCTGCCCGGGGAGAGGTTCCTCGGACTGTATCTGTCGGAAGAAAGGAAGCCGGTCCTGTTCCTGAATGAGCTGTTTTCGTTTGAAGAGGAGATCGGCGCACGGAAGGTCTATTACTCCGATACCGACGATCTTGTTCCCATCTGGAAAACGGTGGTGGATCCCGGGAAGATCCTGGGCGTCGACAAGACGATGGCGTCGAAGTTCCTGCTCTCGATGATGGAGGGACAGGTGGCCAAAGGCTATGTCAACGGGTCGGTTTCCGTGGACGATGCGAGAGCCGTGAAGACAAAAGAAGAGCAGGAGAAGATGCGCATCGCCTCGAAGATGAATGATGCGGCGATGGAGCGCTTCAAAGGCCTTGTCCGGGAAGGCGTGACAGAACTTGAGATTGCAGAGCAGATGCTTGGAATCTACAAGAGCCTCGGGGCTTCCGGCTATTCGTTTGATCCGATCGTCGGCTTCGGAAAAAATGCCGCGGACCCGCACCACATGCCGGACAACACCGTGCTTCAGGAAGGCGACTGCGTCCTCTTTGATGTCGGCTGCAAGGTGAATGACTACTGCTCGGATATGACGAGGACGTTCTTCTACAAAAAGGACCCGACTCCGGAGGAGAGACGGGTCTATGAGCTGACGCTTTCTGCAAACACCGGGGCGGAGGCGTATCTGAAGGCCGGGGTTGAGCTCGCATCTGTCGATAAAAAGGCAAGGGATATCATCACACAGGGAGGTTACGGGCCACAGTTTACGCACCGGCTCGGCCACTTCATCGGGATCGGTGTCCATGAGGCAGGAGACGTGTCCGCCGCAAACCACAACCTGACAAAGGCGGGAAACATCTTTTCGATTGAGCCCGGCATCTATGTGACCGGAAAGGTGGGCGTTCGCATCGAGGACCTGGTGCTCGTGACAGAAGACGGGTGTGAGGTGCTGAACCACTATCCGAAGGACCTTCAGGTGATTGGCTGACAGACTTTCGACAATTTCATTCCTTATGCTTTTCAGGCAGCTCTGCCGCTTTTTGCGGTACGGGCTGCCTTGTTTGTGCGCCCGGCGGGCGCACGCTCTAATGGGTGAAAGTCCCTAACTCGCCCGGCAGTGGGAAGAGTACAGCCAAAGCCAAGGGCGTTAACGTGAGAAGACGTCTGGAGGAAGGTGGAGGCAAACT
>Ga0256406_1000988_pt1 | contig 47746 bp, 40 predicted proteins | sample RumenRJG_03DNA_FD_185986 | JGI IMG/M metagenome (GOLD analysis project Ga0256406, IMG submission 185986) | Bovine rumen microbial communities from Lethbridge, Alberta, Canada - RJG_03 | ecosystem: Host-associated > Mammals > Digestive system > Stomach > Rumen | place: Canada: Alberta | collected... | reverse complement strand
AGACATTGAAAAAATATGTGGAAAAGCAGGGGCGTCCCAAACGTCATTACCGAAAACACAAAAAAGCCGATTCATCCCCGGCCAAATGAGACATTTGGCTGGGGTCTTCTCGGAAAACCTTGATAAACAGTTCACAGCGTTCTCCGTTCAGCATCCGACTAAACGGTTCACAGCGTTCTCCGTTCAGCATCCGACCATTTTCTTCTGGCATTGAGCATGCATAGTGTTTCTTTTCAGGTGACAAAAAGAGACATCTCCCAACGCAGGGAAGATGTCTCCTGTTCTTTCATGGCTCATATATGTTTATTTTTCGAATCGAAAGAAGCGCCTGACACTATGATGCAGATGACAGTGCCAGCAGTACCACCCCGATCAGGATCACCGTGATGCCGAGGACCTTGGACTTTGTGATCCGCTCATGCAGAAGCCAGTGAGACAGAAACATGGTCCACACATAGGTCAGCGCACCGAGCGGAACAACGACCGAATACGGCAGATGTTTCAGCAGAAAAATATTGAGCAGCGAAGCGCCGACATACAGAAAGCCACCGGCCCACAGCCACCCGGACTGCAGAATTTCAATCGGACGGATACGGTTATCCGTCGCTCTCTTCAGACAGATGCTGGCATAGGAAGCTACAAATCCCATCAGGATCATTACCAGAACATAACCAATCATTCTTCCTTCTTACCTCCCGCTGCCAGAATGTAAACACCGACCAGAATCACCACAACAGCCACGACTTTCAGCGGTGTAACGGATTCCTTCAGCACCACCGCACCAAGTATCGTTGAAAAAATATAGCTGATACTGTTTAAAGGCTGCAGCAGCGATACGCTGCCGAAATGATAGGCATACAGCATGGCGCCTGCACCGCCTACATAAACGATGAAACCGAGGATCATTGGAAGAAGCCCGTCATACATTTTCCATATCAGCTGTCCTGCGCAGAGACAGGCAGCGCACACCACCATGAGCAGCACACCGATCCAGAGCTGACTGTTGCCGCCCTTCTTTGCGTTTTCTTTCTCCACTGCTGCTTCGGGAGTTTTTTTTTCACGCTCTTTTACATCCATATAAATGCCTTTCTGTTTTCCATGCATACGCCTGCTGGCTGATATTTTAATTTCCCCGAACTGTAAACTGTACCATAAATGTATAACACTGAAATCTTTGTCTGGCAAGACGTACGGAGAACACAACATTACTGTTCATTCTTTGCCAGTCACTGTCGCACATGGAGACTTCCAGCCTCGACGGAGCGATGAGAACCTGCTGAGAGCGACCAACGGGAAGCTCGATCATCGCTCTCTTGAAGCACCGGGGAAAGTCCGCTACAATGATGGCAGGTGCAATACGAAAGCCTGCTAATAAAAAGTCAAGTAGTAAATAAAGAAAATCCCGGAGGGTAAAAATGGGCACAAGTAACCTGGCCGTATTCATTCAGACGGCCTCATATCCGCACTATGGATAGCATTAACTCAGTCCTCTGAAGCAGAGAAAGGAGAATATACAGCATGGAAAAAATTGCCAGCTTTACCGTTAATCATCTGAAACTTCTCCCGGGAATCTACGTATCCAGAAAGGATCACGTAGGTACCGAGACACTCACGACCTTTGATCTCCGGATGACAGCCCCGAACCGCGAGCCGGTCATGAACACAGCGGAGTGCCACACCATTGAACATCTGGGTGCGACCTTCCTTCGGAATGATCCTGAATACAAAGACCGCGTGATCTACTTCGGACCGATGGGCTGCCGGACGGGCTTTTATCTGATTCTCGCAGGGGATTACGAATCGAAGGATATTGTACCTCTGATAAAGAGAACCTTCGAATGGATCAGCACCTATGAAGGCGACATTCCGGGCGCCGCTGCCAAAGACTGCGGCAATTACCTCGACCAGAACCTCTCCATGGCCAGATGGCTGGCAAAGCGCTATCTCGAGCGCGACCTTGCCAACATCGACGAGACGAGGCTCATATACCCCGAATAATCACAGAGTGCAGAAAAGCAGGGCCGCGGCCCTGCTTTTCTATATATATGCAGATAGTATCTGCAGTTCAGTCCTTCGTATTGTAACCGTCGGGATTCATGGTCTGCCATCTCCATGAGTCTGCACACATATCATCCAGCGTATACTCCGCTTTCCATCCGAGTTCCTTCTCCGCCTTTTCCGGATTGCAGTAGCAGGTAGCGATGTCGCCGTCGCGGCGGGGCTTGATCTCATATTTCAGCTTGTGGCCGCAGGCTTTTTCGAAGGCATGGATCACATCCAGCACGGAATATCCCTTGCCTGTTCCCAGATTGCAGATGAAGACGCCATCATTTTTTGCGAGGCGCTCCACAGCTTTTACATGACCGCGCGCGAGATCCACGACATGGATGTAATCACGGACACCCGTGCCGTCCGGCGTATCATAGTCATTGCCGAACACATTGACCTGCGGCAGCTTGCCGATGGCTACCTGTGCCACATACGGCAGCAGATTGTTCGGGATGCCCTTCGGGTCCTCACCGATCAGTCCGCTCTTATGCGCGCCGATCGGGTTGAAGTAACGGAGAAGGATCACATTCCACGCCGGATCAGCCGTATGAATATCCGTGAGGATCTGCTCCTGCATCCACTTCGTCCATCCATAAGGATTCGTGCATGTACCCTTCGGGCAGTTCTCCGAAATCGGGATCTCTGCCGGATCGCCGTAAACCGTTGCAGAAGAACTGAAGATGATATTTTTGCAGTTATGCTCACGCATCACATCGACAAGCGCGAGCGTACCGCCGATATTCGTATGGTAATACTCGATGGGCTTGTGTACGGATTCTCCGACAGCCTTCAGGCCGGCAAAATGAATGACGGCATCGATGCTGTTCTCGCTGAAGATCTTCTCGAGCGCGTCCCTGTCGAGCACATCATCCTCGTAGAACTTCACTTTTTTGCCCGTGATCTGTTCGATCCGGTCAATCGCCTTCTGGTTGGAATTGTAGAGATTATCGATAACGACAACACCGTATCCCGCATTCAGAAGCTCCACACAGGTGTGGCTTCCGATATAGCCGGCTCCTCCTGTAACAAGTATGTTCATTTCATGATCCTCCTGTCCCGCTCAAACCGTTCTATCTGCCACTTTCTGCAAGGCACGTCGCATGTCTGCAACACAAATCGACGTTCAGACGCATTGCCGATGCCAGAATCTATCTGCAGATCGTTATTCACATTATAGCTGAAAGCGCAGCAGATTGCTCTTATTTTCTCTATAAATCCAAATCGGCTATCAAACAGTGCTATCTATCATACACCATTCGATTTCATCATAAAAATTGTCGCCAAGCCAAAGGAATGCAGATGCACCTTCTTCAATGCCTGTATCGTCGCTTAAAAACCATCATCATCTCCGCCGTCAGCGACGCATGCTCGTTATCGTCCGGCACATCCTCCGGCGCATAGAAGGCAGCCTCGGAGAGCTCATCCTCCTCAAGCCGGATGCTCTCATCATCTCCGTCCAGCTCACAGAAAAATCCCATGAGCAGTGTATCGGAAAAAGGCCACGGCTGGCTCTTGTAATACTGCAGGTTCTTCACCTTCAGTCCCACCTCTTCCATGACCTCGCGGCGCACCGTCTGCTCGATCGATTCGCCCGTCTCATTAAAGCCGGCGATCAGCGCATAATTTTTGTACTCACGGCCCGCGTAGCGGCTCATCAGAAGACGGCCGTTGTGTACAACGCCTACGATGACGCCAGGGCAGATCGTCGGATAATACAGCCGGCCGCAGGAAGGACAGCGCATCATACGCTCTTTGTGGTCCTTCTCCAGCTCCGTCCCACACTCGCCGCAGATCCTGTGTGCCCGGTACCAGTCCGCGAGCTGCAGGCCCGTGATGCCGGCATACGCCCGGTAACGTGGCTCAGCCCCGCGGAAAAACCAGGTTTTTTCAAAGGTGTACTCGTCCCGCAGCTTCTCCGGAACAGCATTCTCCAGCGACAGCCCGTCCGAATATTCCACGAGGAAAAACTCCTCGTCATCGATCCTGAACAGATAGGTGAACCGGGCGCCCGTCCCTTCAAAATCACTGACATGTGGAAAAACAAACGTCCCGTCCGGGCAGTGCCTCAGCAGGGTGAACTGCCCATGGTAAAACAGAGCAGTCTCCGGTCCCTTCGGCTGGTGATTGCTGTACTCATTGTGAAAAACCTTCGGTTCAATATCGTGCATCATAGCATTTAGCCCTCCGCCGCGCACAAAGCGACTATATCATTCTAAACACAATCATTGACCGCGACAACTCTATTTTAACAGAAAGAAAGTTATACGGAAGAAAACGGCCGGTTTATGCAAGCCGGCCGTAAAATTTTTGTATATAGATGCCTCTCGTCGCCGTTTTTTACCGGCGGCACCACTCAGCATCATTTATTTTTTGCATCAGTCTCTTACCTTGATATGTGCCTCACGCAGCTGTGTCTCGGTAACCGTACCCGGTGCGCCGCACATAAGGTCCTGCGCATTGCCGTTCATCGGAAATGCGATGACCTCACGGATATTGTCCTCGTTGCGGAGCAGCATGATCATACGATCGATACCGGGCGCCATTCCGGCGTGCGGCGGTGCTCCGAACTGGAAAGCGTTGTAGAGGGCTCCGAACTTCTGCTTCAGATCGTCTTCTGTGTAACCGGCGATCTCGAAGGCCTTCTTCATGATCTCCACATCATGGTTGCGGACGGCACCGGAGGAAAGCTCCACACCGTTGCACACGATATCAAACTGATAAGCAAGGATTTCCTCAGGCTTCTGTGTATTCAGCGCTTCAAGGCCGCCCTGCGGCATCGAGAACGGATTGTGCGTGAAGTCGAGGCGTTTCTCTTCCTGATTGTACTCGTACATCGGGAAATCGTTGACAAAGCAGAAGCGGAACGCATTTTTCTCCACGAGGCCAAGCTTCTCGCCCAGCTCATTGCGGATCTGTCCCGCATACAGCGACGCCTGCATCTCCTTGTCGGCGATGAAGTAGATCGTATCGCCGATCTCCAGATGCGCGATGTCCTTCAGTTCCTGCTTCATATCCGCCGGAATAAACTTATCGATCGGTCCCTTGAAGGTTCCGTCCTCCAGAACCTCGAGGTAGCCGAGGCCGCCCATGCCGATGGACTGCGCGAACTTCAGTAATTTTTCCTGGAAGCCCTTGGACATGCGGCTCTGCACGCGGATCGCGCGCACCGTCTTGTTCAGGAAGCCCTTAAACGTGCATCTCTGGAAAAATTCCGTGACGTCGATGATTCTGAGCGGATTCCGGAGATCCGGCTTGTCTGAGCCGAACTCCAGCATCGCCTGCTTATAGCTGATCACCGGATACGGTGCATCCGTCACAATGGAACCCTCCGGCGCAAATTTTTTGAACGTCTCCGTGAGAACCGCCTCGCCGACACGGAAAATATCCTCCTGTGTCGCAAAGCACATCTCATAGTCGAGCTGATAGAACTCGCCCGGTGAACGGTCCGCACGCGCATCCTCATCACGGAAACACGGTGCGATCTGGAAATACTTGTCGATGCCGGAAACCATCAGCAGCTGCTTGAACTGCTGCGGTGCCTGCGGCAGCGCATAGAATTTACCCTTGAATTTGCGGGACGGCACGATGTAGTCGCGCGCACCCTCCGGAGAAGAGCTCGTGAGGATCGGCGTCTGGATCTCGACAAAGCCGAGCTCCGTCATCTTCTGACGAAGAAAAGCAATGACCTTCGAACGGAACAGAATATTATCGAGAACCTTTCTGTTGCGCAGGTCCAGATAGCGGTATTTGAGACGCACATCCTCGCGGATCTCGTGGGAAGTGATGATCTCAAAAGGCAGCTGGCGGTATACTTTTCCGAGGATCGTAATCGAATGTGCCTCGAGTTCGATGGTTCCTGTCGGAATCTTCGGATTATAGGTATCCTCGTCGCGGTGCTCCACCAGTCCTTCCACGGAGATGCACTCTTCCTTCACAATACCGTCAAGAAGGCTCGTGTCGCGCAGAACGACCTGCACCACGCCGTACATATCCCGAAGATCGATAAAGGACACGCCGCCATGATCACGGATATTTTCGACCCAGCCGGCCAGACGCAGCGTTTTTCCCACGTCTGCCTCGCTGATCTGATTCAGCTGACGGTCCCGATAAGTTTTTGAAAGTTCCAAAGCCATGTTGCCGCCTCCAGTTTCTGTTTTGCCTGCGGAAAGGCGTTTTCCTCTGAAAATTTAACGCTAAACATTGTAAACTACTGCAGAGGACTTTGTCAACGGAGGGGCTTACACCGTATTATGATCGTTTATGTCCGATTGTTTAAGTCTGATGCGTTTACAGGCGCTTATGAAGCCAGAAGCTATGAAAAAACATTCAATTCATTTTAAAAGCAACATATACCCTTGCTCTGCCATTCCCCTTCGTCTGAAGCTCTTGTTTTTTGCAGAGCTCTGTCAACACATGGTAAGCTTTTGTCGTACTGACGGACAATAGCTCTTCCACCTGCTTTCTGGTAATCTGCCCATGTTCTGTTACAAAATCGAGAATCACCTGATTCTGATTCAACATAGTATCATGCTTTTGTATGGAAACTGTATTGTCTGCATGCGCAATCCCATCTTCGGATGCTGTCGACTCATAGTTTCGGTTAGGCAGCGTAACCCGGAAGACTCCTTTGGCGGTTTCAAATTTAGGCTTTACTGGGAAGTTTCCATATTCCCGCTGAATTTTACTGATTCCGGTTCCATAGCTTTCTATGAGATGCATCCTGTAGAAGACAGCCGCAAGATTCGGATTTCTCGGCACCGATACCCCAAGGAATATGGAATCCAACTCCAGACCGGGAACCAATCCGCCAAGGGAGACATACTCCATTCGGTCATCATAAATATTGATCAACGTGCTCCCACTATATGAATAATCCCTGTGTACAATACAATTCAGGAGTGCCTCACGAAGTGCGGCTTCCGGATAATCGCGGATATCTGTTCTTTCAAGTCTGGAAAAAACAGCCCGCGTTTTATTATTAAGATCGATAAACTGATAAACTTCCTCCAGTTGTTTCAGAATAGAACCGTTAAATTCTTTTCTGTCCCGGAACAGCGCTTTATCTGCTCCTTGAAAGACAGCGACTTTGATTGTTGACGGACACTGATCTGACAGAAGAAGCGCCAGATTGGTATACAATCCGTCCTCTCCGATCATCTTCAGCGTTCGCATCTTTTCTTTTCCGAATTCGATGTTCTTTCTCTTCATTTCCGAATGGAATGTATCAAATGTCAATGATTGATTCAGGCTTCTCATCTCTTCAAAAGAGTCTCCGGATGAAGCCCGAATCATCTCCCGAATCCCCTCGTCTGTCACAGGTTGCGAAGAACTCCCCTTACGAACATATACACCGCCTGCTCTCAGGCCTTTGTCCTTCAGGTAATAAGGACGGTTCGTCCCTGTTGAAACATCGATCTCAACGACTTCTTTTCCCTCCATCGTTTCCGTGTGAATCGAAACGAAAGGCATTACATCCGGCACCAGAGAATCCTTCAGAGAATTCGCCACCTGAAGCATTACTTCGTCCGGATTATTCACGCCAAGGATCTTGCCATCTTTACGAACACCGATCAGAACTGTTCCGCCATCGGCATTAATGAAAGCCAGTACTTCTTTTTTGATGTCAGATACATACTGTTGTTTAAATTCGATATCCTGATCCTCAAAACGCATGTGATTTCCTTCCTTGCTTTTCCTTGTTTTCTTTCTTTTTCTTTCTTATTATGCAAAAGAAAGAAAGAAAAAGCAAGAAAATCCTGTCATTTCCGGTCATCAGTTCCCAATAGATCCTTCCGCAGTTTCTCCGCATCCCCGTCGAAGACAATGCCGCCCATGCCGCAGGCCTTCGCCGCATCGATGTTGCGCTTCAAGTCATCGATGAACAGGCAGTCCTCTGCTTTCAGCCCGTACCGGTTGCAGAAAGTCTCATAGATGATCGGCTGCGGTTTCAGCATCTTGTATTCCGCAGAGAGGAAAACACCATCGAAGTCATCCGGATAAGGTACGTATTCACGCCAGCGGTCATTGACTGCCATGCGGAGACTTACATTGGAGAGAATGTAAAGTCCCTTGCCGGCCTGCTTCAGGTCAGCGATGACGCGGTCCATGCCGGGATGCTGCCAGAGGTTGTAATCGTCCCAGTGGCGGAAACTGAATTCCGCTGCCCGGCGTACCTCATCCGAAGAACAGCGCCTCAGCATGTTTTTCAGAGCTTCTTCGTCCGAGATCAGACCGCCGTCGAGCAGCGTCCATTCGCCGGAATGATAGACGACAAGATTGACTTCGCGGATGATCGCGGGGTCATCCGTATATTTCTCTGTCGCGCGGTTAGCGTCATAATCCGCCAGAACGCGGCCCATGTCGAATACGATATTTTTATACGAAACCATGTCGTTCCTCCCAATTTACATGCACTTGCCGCCGAAGATGATCGGCATGTGGGCTGATTTGCTTTGAAAGCCATCTGCGTCAGAACTGTTCTGTGTCAAAACAGATAAACATCCATCCGACAGTTACTATTACCCATCGGTGACAGTCATGTTCCTGCTTCAATATTGATGAGCGAACATACGAAAGAATCGGTGATCACAAAGCATGCATCACACATGTTCCCACACAGCATAGGCCATAATGCCTGCCACGGTCTTGGCGTCGCATATCTTACCCCGCCGGATCATTGTGAGCAGCTGTTTGGGCGTGTATGTTTCCAGGCGAATCTCCTCCGCCTCATCCAGATGCCTGTCCCCGGCAGGCCGGACATTGGCGGCTAGGTAGATATACGTCTTCTCGTCGCACCAGGACGGAGCGCTGCTGACCTCAGCCAGAAAAATAAGCCGTCCACACGTATACCCGGTCTCTTCTTCCAGTTCCCTTCGCGCTGTCTTCTTCGGATCCTCTTCCGGCGTCTGTCTGGCGCCCGCCGGCAGTTCGAGCGTTTCTGCGCCGATCGCCGGCCGATACTGCCTTTCCATCAGGATTTTCCCATTCGGAAGCACTGCAACCACGCAGGCACCGCCAGTAGGATGATGGATAAAATCCCATTTCTCCTGTCTGCCGTCCGGCAGTTCCACTGTGTCCTGATAAAACCCGAGGATCTTTCCCTGATAAGCGAGTTTCCTGTCGAGTCTTTTCAGGTGGAAAGCACTGGTCTCACTGTGTTCATAGTTTTCGTTGCGCTTTCCGTCACCCGTCTTTGAACGCTCACTCATTCTGATCACTCCCGTTTCTCCTGCCCGTTGATGCCGTGCATTTTCTCTGTAATAAGCGAATATATACTGCTGGATCACGCCGCCATAAGGCCGGTAAGCAGCAAAGTCAAAGTCATCCGGGTATTCTTCCGCCAGAGCGCGGCTGATCCATACATCTACCGGAAAGGCATCAAGACGATGAAAGCCGAAAAGCATGGTGCACTTCGCAACCTTGACGCCAACCCCCTTCAACTGCATGAGGGCGGCGAGCAGGTCATCGTCTGACAGTTGGGACAACCTGTCTATTGGGTTTGTCTGGTTTGTCTGATTTAGCTGAATTGGCTGGTCTGTCTGATTCGACGCGAAGGCTTCCGCCGTCTCCCGGATATAAGGCAGACGGTACCCCAGACCGCAGGCGTCAAGTTTTCCCGCGGCATCTGCAGCGAGGATTTCTTCTGCAGAAGGGAATCGCCGGACTATCATTCCGGTCGATCCCGCTGCCTCGCACAGACGCTCCACGCAGCTTCGGATGGCCGGTATATTTTTTCGCTGTGAGAGAATGAACGTGATCAGTGTCTCCCACGGATCCTGCCGGAGAATGCGAATGCCACGGCCGGCAGCAGCAGCGCGCGTGAGAAAAGCATCCTGCGGGCTGACCATCGCTGCAATTTTCGCGTAATCTGTATCCAGATCAAAGTAGCTTCGCCAGTATGTCTGGAATTCTTCCTCATCACAGGACAGCCGGATTCTGTCCTCCGCCGTCTGCCGGGCCATAACGATGTGTCCGGCAGACGGAATCAGAAAACATCCGTCACCCTCATCCCGCCAGCGGAAACACTGGCCGCTGTCATAGATTCGTCGCAGATCAAGACCATCTGCCGCATATACTTCCATACCAGCCATGTCTCCATTCCATGTACCGCAATTATCTGACCTGTCTTTAACACAAATATCTTATCTGCATTAAAGCAAATAACTGATTTGTCAAAGCCTGACACCCGATCCGTCTTCGACAGTTAAAACAGAACAAATTGTTCCGCCTTCCGTCCGGGAATTATTTCTATGATTTCTCACTTCTTGAGCGCAGCCACGATTTCTTCGGAATGCTCCACCTGACGTGAATAGAGATGCGCCACATCGATCATGTCTTCCACGGTCATCGGATGTCCCTGTCCTCGCGTCCTCGCCATGCACAGATATTCAAGAAAACGCAGACTGCGGTTGATCAGGCGAAACTCCGGATCAAAGCTGCCGTCTGTATATGCATCGAGTGTATACCGAAACAGGAAATACACGGTGAGCTTTCTGAACCATACATCCATCATGTCTTCTGCAGATGCAGGCAGATTTTTCTGACTTATCGCCTCATTAGCAGCACGCTCAACGGGCACTGCCTTCGTACTTTTTCCGTCGGAGCATCCCCTGGTTATCTCTCCGACTTTATCTGTTGCAGTTTTTTCTGATTCTTCAGTTTTCAGAACTGCACCCCGGCCGCAACAGGGTTCATGCAAAGACTCTCCCCACATCACATCCCCGTGTCCGCGGATCTCGCGCCCCGCTGCCTCGAAGACCTTCGCGGTCTTCTCATCAAGCATTTCCTGAGAGCGCATCATCTGCCAGACAGTCTCATCCTTTTCCCGCATGAGGCGCTCTGCGTCGTCCGCATAAGCCTGCTCCAGAGAGATCAGCACCTCTTTCCAGGGCTTTTTCGTGGCCTGCATCCGGCCGATCATCTCATCCCGTACATCCAGAATACGCAGCAGCCGTTCGTTATCCGCTATTCCGCTGCCCGCCGTATCATCCTCGGCGCGTCTCAGCACCATGTCCCCATGATGAAAAAATATCCGACCGAATTCCATACAGGACAGGCTCATATCCATCTGCTGGTAATCGCCGATCTCGTTGAAATAGCGCGGATATTCGTCGCAGACCATGCTGAGCGCCTCCGGTCCGAGGCCGATGATGATGTCGCAGAGATTTTCATCATTCAGGAACGGGCAGCGCATATTCTCAGCGGGCTGAAAATAGCATCCGCCCGCCGGATCGGTACGCATGACGCTGCGGAATCTGGACTGAAAGGGCTCCGGCGCCGTCTCATAGATCTGCTTCGTGTCCTCATCCACGCCGACTTCCCAGCCGGCGCAGCAGGTATCCGGGCAGTCGCCCGCGATGCATTGAAAAGTCTCCACCCAGTCCGGATATTCGTAAATCATCCTTATCTCCCAAAGTGCCTGCTTTACTGCACTTCCTGCCTGATCCCGTACTTCCAACTGTTGCCAGAGCAGCTGACACAACCGACAGCATCATTCCCGCAGTGCTGTCCCGCTTCTCATGCCAGTTACTTCATCTCACCCGGCCGCACGCTGACCGTGCTGTTTTTCGACGGATCCCACCAGAGACAGTCGATGTCCGCACCGCCCCCGCGGATCTGCTTCACGAACGCCTCCGCATCGGCGCTCCTCAGAAAATCCGCCGTCTGATGAATCAGGTAATGCCTGTCCACCTTCGGCTGATCCACCGAGAGCGAACAGATCCACATTTCTTTGTACAGCACCACCGCCAGATACATTTTTCCGTCCATGAACTTGCCCAGATCGTCGATCATGTGCTTAAAGTCCTGGGCTGTTGCGCGGTAATGTCCCTCATAATCACCATAAGCGACGGAAAAACCACTGTGCTCAATGTCAATGAACAGTGCATCCTCGTCCGATGGGCTGCTCACTTCCACGCAGTATTCCCCATTCTCCAGATAGTCGTAGCCCTCGTCGCTGCCCGTGTACACCGTCGTGTCATACATATCCAGGAAATCCATGATCTCCCCGAACTTCTCTGACGGCTTAATCTTCTCAGGTTTCGCCATTATGTCTCCTCCCGTTTCCATCTTAATTATCGTTGAGGCTGAACACCCGGAGATACAGATACTTCCGGCATGCAGCCACCAGCCCATCTGTTTCCTGCCCACAGCCGCCAGCCCATCTGCTTCCTGCCCGCAGCCGCCAGCCCATCTGCTTCCTGCCCGCAGCCGCCAGCCCATCTGCTTCCTGCCCGCAGCCGCCAGCTCATCTGCTTCCTGCCCGCAGCCGCTTCCTCAGCTCATCTGTTTCTTGTTCTTGTACATCATGCTGTCGGCTTCCTCAATGGCCTGCTGAACGTGCGAGGCCGCTGCGTCATAATATGCATATCCCAGCGCAACATTCGGCATGCGCGTATCCTCCTGCCGCAGCTTTGCTATGGCATCTGCAAAATTTTTATTCAGTTCATCCACGTCATCCAGCTGGCTGTTCAGGATCACGCAGAATTCATCTCCGCCGATCCGGTAGCAGGAGCCGTACCGGCCATACACAGAGCGCAGCGTGTCAGCTACATTTTTCAGACAGATGTCACCCACGTGATGCCCGTAGACATCATTGACCTGCTTGAATTTATTGACGTCAAAATTCAGGATCACCGCGCGGGAGCCGATATTCCCGATATTGTTCTCATAGCAACGGCGGTTCAGCAGATGCGTGAGCGCGTCCACCTGCAGAATCATCCTGTAATAGCGGGTGTAAATCAGGTAATTGGCAATGATGATACACAGGAAATCTATCGTGATATCCCTGTAGATGAACTGGATCACGATGCCTGTGCTGATCAGAATCATCGTCATGATCAGTACACCGTCAACGCCTGTCTGGTATTCCTTGCCAGTTCGTGCGATACATATGAAAATAAAGGCAACCGACACGATAAAAGCAATGACATAGATGAAATACAGTCCCTGCCTGTGATACATGTTCTGGGCATCCACACTGAATACCAGATGGAAAGGCACAGCCGCACACTCAAACGCCGCATGCATGAGAAACACGGCTATCGGAATCTTCGGCTTCTGAAGGTTTCCGTAAGCCGTCGCGGCAATGACTCCCAGCATAGGTGCACAGCTGAATTCGACCCCTTTGGCAAACTTATGCAGGGGTATGAAGGCAGCCGGCGTGCCGTTTGTCATATAACCCACATATTCGCCCAGTGCCGAAAGTCCCATGACGATGCATAAAACCAGAACTTTGTTTTTTACCGGTTTGTCAAGCAGCCGGTTCGTCATGGCATCGGCAGCGGTAATGCACAACACAAAAATATCAATGATGATAATCGCTGAATACATTCCCATGGTCGATCTCCCTTCTATACATGCCGTGCTGACAACAGCTTTTGTATGTCCTTAAAACATTGCATTTTTCATTACCAGCCCCGGGCTGAAATTCATTTACGCAATACAGTAAACAGACTGATTTTATTTACGTGATACTGTAAACCCACATGCAATAGATTGCGCCACAGTACTGTATTAAGCCCATATGACAGCTACAGCCGGAGCGCAACGCCGGCCGCGCCCGCCATCAGAATGATCCACAGCGGATGGGTCTTCGGAAATTTTTTATAGAACGCAAGCAGCACGGCAAAAAGAATGATCGCCGACCAGTTGAACAGATCCGCCGGATTGCCGGTCTTCTGAAACGTGCTCCATCCGAAGAGAGATGTAAGGTAGATGTCGAGTACCGCCGCGAGAATAAAGCCGACGACCGCGGGCCGGAGCCCGGAAAAAATACCGTTGACGACATCGGAGTTTCTGAATTTTTCCAGCATGCGGGCAATGATCAGGATCACGATGACCGAGGGCGCCGCCAGTGACAGTGTCGCGGCGAGTCCGCCCCAGAAACCGTACATCGAGTTGCCCACGTAGGTCGCCATGTTCACGCCGAGCGGTCCGGGCGTCGATTCAGACACAGCGATCATGGTCGTCAGATCCTGCATGCTGAACCACCTGTATTTCAGGGACATTTCCTTCAGAAAAGGTATGGTCGCCAGTCCGCCGCCCGCCGCGAAAAGCCCGGTCTTGAAAAATTCCCAGCACATCAGCAGAAAAGTCTTCATCGACGGCCGTCCTTTCCGGAATCATCCTGACTGTCATTTCCACCGGGAATGTTCACATTTTGCTGTTTGATGTCATCCATCAGTGGCTCGATTTTTCTTTTTTTCTGCATGATGAAAATGGCATACCCTGCCGCACCCGCAAGGATCACGAGCACCACGGTGGAAATCCCGGTAAAGTATGACAGGACAAAAGCGGCCGCGAAGATGATCCACGAGGAGATTCCCTTCACACCGCTCTTCAGAAGTTTTTCGATGGAAACAAACATCAGCACGCACACGGCGACACGGATCCCCGCCAGTGCATGCTGTACAACCGGATAATCGGCAAAGTGATTCAGCAGCGAAGCGATCACGGAGATGATCAGAAGCGAAGGTGTGATCACCCCCAGCGTAGAGATAATACCGCCGGCTGTTCCGGCAACCTTATATCCGATAAACGTCGCCGTATTGACAGCGATTGCGCCCGGCGTGCACTGCCCGACGGCATAGTAATCCAGAACTTCTTCCTCATCAGCCCAGTGATAACGGTCAATGACCTCTTTCTGGATCATAGGAAGCATGGCATAGCCGCCGCCAAACGTGAACAACCCCATGCGGAACCACGCCCAGTACAGCTGCCAGAGCAGTCTGGCGCCCTTTGCCGGCCTGTCCTTCGTATCCGCAGTTGCTTCGCCTGCAGCAGTATTTCCATCTGTAACTCTGTCAGGAGTTATTCGTTGTCTGTTTTTCGACGTCATACTCTGCCTGCTCCCCGCTCAACGCTGTCAACACATGTTTCTCATAATTACACTGATTCAGGGTGACATATTGTCACTCACTTCTCATTTCGCACTGATTCAGGATGACACACTGTCACTCCGTATCACCTGACATTTTCCCGGCTGACATTTCGCTGCCCCCGGTTATCAGCCGGCATCACCACGTATCGCCCCAGGAATCCGGGATGCCGTCGTGATCCATATCCACATCCGGCACGCCGTCGCCGTCCAGATCCGTCCACGGCTGCCCGGTCGTCGGATCGATCACGGAATCATCCGTCTGTCCGGCATCGGTGCCGTCTGTTCCGGTATCTGTGGTCGTTTCCGTATCCGTTGTTCCGTAGTCGATTGCCCCGTAATCCGTTCCATTGTCGGTCGTCCCGTAATCTGTCCCGTTGTCGGTCGTTCCGTTATCTGCCGTTCCGGTTGTCTGCTCCGCATCCGACGCGCTGCTGTCATACAGATAGCTGATCAGCGCCTGATGGCAGACATCCAGATCCGGAACAAGCACAGCAGCACCCGCATCCGTTGTCATTGCAGTATACTGTCCTTCAGAGGGAATCAGATAGGAATTCATATCCGTGCCGCAGAGGATCGCGTAGAAAATCGCCTTAGTCAGGTAAGCATCTGTCATGTCCGTTGTGATGCTCGGCGCCGCCTTTCCTGCCACGGAGAAAAATAAAAACGGCTGCGATTTTATTTTTGAAAGGGCTGCCTGGATCACATTCCGCTGCCGCGTCGTACGGTCCCAGTCGGAATTGCCCACGTAACGCATACGGCTGTAAGCCAGCACCTGCTCCGGCGTCATCTCGTTTTCGCCGGCCTGAAGATTCCACGTCACACCTTCCACCACATCGTCAGCGGAACCGAGTCCCGGATAGGTGTTCAGATAATCCGCCTCCTCCTGCGAAAGCGTAAGATTCAGATTTCCGACCGCCGTCAGTGCTTCCAGAAATCCCTCAAAATCCACGACGGCATTGCCATTGATATCAATGCCGAAATCCTCCTGTACCGTCTCATCGAGCGTCTCCAGACCGCCATAGGCATAGGCCGTATTGAGTCGCTCTGTCCCATAGCCGCCCGCGATCTCCACGTACATATCGCGCATCAGGGAAACCATCGTGATCTTTCCCGTCTTCCGGTTCAGGCTGCAGATAATCATGCTGTCCGAGCGGCTGGTCGTATCCGTGCTGTCTGAGCGCTCATCCGTGCCGATCAGCAGGATATTCATGACACCATTCTCGCTGTAAGGCGTCACACCTGCCGCCTCTGTCGCCGTATCCGCCGTCGTATCTGCCACGGGATCCACACGGTTCAGATGACTGTAAAGGGAATGAAGCAGAAAAGCGATGATGCCTCCGAGGATCAGCAGAATGATTAGCAGCGTGAGGAAAAATCTGCGCACCGGGTGGCGCTTCTTCTTTTTCTTCCGCCGGTAATCCCGGTCATCATCGTCGTAATCATCGCGCCGTGATCTCCGTCTGTCGTCATACCGGTCATCATAATCATCGAGGCGCGATCTCCGCCCGTCGTCATATCGATCGTCACGGCCATTCCGGCAGCGGTCATTGTCGTCACGGCGCTTCTTTTTTTTCTTACCGGATGATCGGCCGAAATCATACGTATCGCCGATGTCATAATCGTCATCGTCGTCATCATCCGTAAACCTGTCATCATAGCCGCTGCCATAGGCAGAATTCCGGCCGTACTGCCCGTTGCCGTAAGCACCGTTCTGGCTGTACTGCCCGTTGCCGCAGGCACCATTCTGGCTATACTGCCCGTTGCCGTATGCACCGTTTTTGGCGGCGCCGCCATTGCGCATCTCCTGCTGCATACGCTGATAATAATTCATATGCTGACCGGAACCGCTCCCCTGCCCGGACAGATTTTTGTCATATTTCGGATCATATGCCGATACTTCGATATCATCCGTGTCATCGTCGTCGTAATGCCTGCTCATAAACATCCTCCCCGTTATCCATAAAAGCAGTCATTTGGCAGCAATATGCCTCCTGTCCAGTCGGTCATATACGGCCGAACATTCCAGCCTCAGTCTGTTCTTTTCTGCACGCAGTCTTTTTGCCCGCGTCTTCAGGAACCTTGTGATAATAAAAGCCGCGACCATGATAACGGCCGCCGTGATACCGAACCAGATAAAATTTTGGATAAACACGCCAAGCGTAATGCACAGGATCAGCAAGGCGAGTGCAATCACTGTGACGCCCTTCATCAGAGAAGCCCAGAACTCCACCCTGTATGCCCTTCGCTGCAGATCGCCCTGCGCCTTCTCCAGCCGCTCCCGTTCCTGCAGAAGCCTGTCATGATCCATCGCGTCGATCTCCGCCAGTCTGGACGGATTCGGCTGATCCTCCTCAGCTGCATTCCTCTGTTCGTCTGTCATAAACCCGCTCCTGTAGTATCCGTATTCCGAACCGATTACCCTCATCGGTATCTTCCCCGAAAGCCCCATGTCTCCCGTCGTTGATCAACACAGGCAGTTGAAAGCCAAGTGATCATTTCATTATACCAGATTGACCTATCAAAGCAAATTTGCCGGATTTCAGTGCTGCTCCGGCACCACCGACAGCACGGTCAGGCATTCTCCCTCCACGCGGAATTTCACTTCATATCCTCCGTAGGCCATACCATACACCCTCTCCGGATCCTTCTGGTACGAAGGCCGGGGATCCTGCGCAAGCACCTGCTTCAGCACGCGAATCTGCTCTTCCGTCATATCCGCCGCCTTTGAAAAAGCATCCGGCGCATACGTCACCCGGAGCGTCTTCCGCTCTGTGGTGTCAGTGAAGCCGCCCTTCGCGTCCGGATGGCAGTCCGCATACGGAATATACGGCTTGATATCATAGATTGGCGTGCCGTCCATCAGATCCGCACCGGACACGTGAAGCACAGGGCCCATGCCCTCACGATTCTCCACAGCATCCAGCCGCACGGAAGACAGCCCGATCGGGTTCGGCCGGAACGGAGAACGCGTCGCGAAAACGCCGACCCGTGTATTGCCGCCGAGTCTGGGCGGCCGGACCGTCGGGTGGTACGGTTTCCCCGCATTCTCCGAAAACTCCCAGATCAGCCAGATATGGGAATATCCCTCCAGTCCGCGCACAGCCTCTTCGGAGGCAAATTTCGGTTCAAAAATAATCTCGGCCTTCGTCTCAGCCAGTCCGCTCTGCCTCGGAATGCCGAATTTCGTCTGAAAATCTGTCCGTATACTTGCAATCACCTGTAATTCCATGTTATCCCTTCTATATCCCACTTTTCTGTACTGCCTGCCATGACGGCAGCACACCTTTCACATCACCTGCCGCCTGCAAAGCAGATGGCAATCCTGATCATATCATGATTGTAACTAAAACTCCCGATTAAACATCCTTATCAGCACATTTATACAGGCTCTGTCAGAAAACAGCTTCCGCAGATGGCCGGCGAGCTTTGTGAGTTTTTCGTCGTGAGTGAGCACGCCAGCTGCGGCCCGGGTGACAACCGTTCAAGCAGAAATGCTATCAATAATTCCTGCGTTTACAAAATCTGAAAAAGCATTTCTGCGCGTTTTGTCAGAGGGCCGCAAATAAGCGCGTGCGAACGAACAGAAAAACACACAGTGAGCCGGCCGCTGCGAAAGCTGTCAACCGTAAATAATACTGAGCAAAAAATCCCTTCACCCGGACAAATCATCCGGAATGAAGGGATTTGCATCAATCGTCTTCAGATTCTTTTTCTTCCGGTTTCTCATGGAAATCCGGCGCCGTGTTCCTGGGAAGCTCAATGCCGAGCACTTCATGAATCACCTCACGCACGTTGTCCACCGGAACGATCGTGAGATGCTTCAGCACCTCTTCGGCCACATCATCCAGATCCTGAACGTTGTCCTTCGGGATCAGAACCTTCTTCACGCCCGCACGGTCGGCAGCCATCAGTTTCTCAGGCAGTCCGCCGATCGGAAGCACCTGTCCTCTGAGCGAGATCTCACCGGTCATGGCGAGGTCAGCCGGTGCCGGTTTTCCGGTCACGAGCGATACGAGCGCTGTGAACATCGTCACACCGGCGGAAGGTCCGTCCTTGGGAACAGCGCCCTCCGGCACATGGATGTGAATGTTCTTGTCGTCAAAGTGCATATCCTTATCGTTAATGTAAAACGACTTCAGCAGGCTGTAAGCGATCGACGCTGACTCCTTCATGACGTCGCCCAGCTGACCGGTCAGCTGGATCTGTCCGTTTCCGCGCATCGCGGTCGACTCGATAAAGAGAATCTCGCCGCCGGCCTGTGTCCAGGCAAGTCCGGTCACGATGCCCGCAGGATTCTTTTTCTGCACGCGGTCGTGCGTGATCCTGTGATTGCCGAGGTACTTCGGCAGGTTCGCTTCTGTCACGACCAGCTGGATCGTGCCATCCGGCAGTGTGCGCACGATTTTCTCCTTTGCGGCACCGGAAGCCTTCTTCTCGGTCTCCTGCGCATTCTCGGCAGCAGCCTTTTCCTCGGCCTCCTTTCCCTTCTTCGAAGCCTGTTTATTTTCCTCCGCGGCACGTACGATATCCGCTGCCGCGTGACGGCAGAGAACGTCGAGCTGTTTCTTCAGACCGCGGACACCTGCTTCCATCGTGTACTCGGAGATGGTCCTGCGGATCGCTCCGATGCTCACGCGGAGATTTTTCTTCTTAATGCCGGCATCTTCCATCGCTCTCGGCAGCAGATGCAGCTTCGCGATCTGCTCCTTCTCAATCGGGGTATAGCCGGGCAGCTGAATGACCTCCATACGGTCGAGCAGCGGTTGCGGAATTGTCGAGGTATCGTTGGCCGTGCAGATGAACACCACGTGCGACAGATCATACGGCACATTCATGTAATGATCTTCAAACGTATTGTTCTGCTCCGGATCAAGCACCTCAAGCAGTGCGGACGACGGATCGCCCTCAAAGCCGCCCTGCATCACCTTGTCGACCTCATCGAGAACGACTACCGGGTTCATGGCGCCGGACCTCTTGAGTCCCTCCATGATGCGGCCCGGCATAGCGCCCACATAGGTTCTCCGGTGACCGCGGATCTCTGCCTCATCACGGATGCCGCCGAGACTGATACGGACGTACTTCCGGCCGAGCGCCGCGGCAATGCTCTTGCCCATCGACGTCTTGCCCGTGCCGGGAGCGCCGACGAGAAGGATGATCGTGCCGGTATTTTTATTCTTCAGCTTCATGACAGCGATCTGCTGAAGGATACGCTCCTTCACCTTGTCCAGACCGTAGTGATCCTTATCCAGGATCTTCTTCGCGCGGTCGAGGTCGATATCCGGCAGCTCGTCCGGCACCCACTTCAGATCAGTCATGAACTCCAGGTAATTCTCCATGGAGTTGCGCTCCGGATCATTCGGCTGCGACTCCGTATAGCGCTTGAGGACACGTTCGACTTCCTTGCGCGCCTCCTCCGGCATGCCGGATGTCTCGATCTTCTTTTTGTAGCTGTCTTCTTCCGAGGCGGACTCAGGGTCCATCTCGTCGAGGGCATCCTGCAGGAGACCGATCTGCTTCTGAATAGCCGCCTTCTTGTAATACGAACCCTCCGTATCATTGTACTTGCTGTTCAGATCCGCCTGCATCTCGATCGTGCCGAGGAAACGCATCAGCGCCTCCTTCAGCATCATGCCTCTCTCCTTCATGGAGTCGGTCTCGAGAAGCTTATATTTTTCCTCATTGGAGAGGTCGAGGAACTGACCGAACATCGCGCCGAATTCATTGATCGTCTTGATGCCGTCAATGTAGCTGCGCGCCATCTCACCGCCCTGGAAATACTTGGTGGAATCGCCGGCTGTTTTTTTCAGGCTGTCCAGCAGCTCCTGTTCTCCCTTGACGGTGATGTCGGAATACTCATCATGCGGCTCAAACGAGCCCTCGATGATCTCTCCGTTATTGTTGTTGATACTGGTAACTTCGATTTTTTCCCTCGTCTGTGCATGCACGCGCACGCCCTGATGGGATTCTTCGATCTCCAGTATATCTGCCATGACACCCATCCCGTAAAAATCATCGAGTGTCATTTTCTCTCTGTCCTTCATCTCTTTGATCGGAAGAAGGATGGCCTTGTTGCCGTCGATCTTGATACGGCTGATCTCATCCGATGTGAGACCCTGAATATTCAGCTGATAATCCACATCCGGCAGGATAACGGTGTCATATGTGGGGATAATCAATAATTGCTGCTCCATGCGGCGATACCTCCTTAAACCTCATACTACAAGTAGTGCCACATATTGTATAAGTCTACGCGCCGCTTCGCACTTCGTGCTCCCGCGTCGCTACAGATATGCCCGACTTCGTCGGGCTGACGCGGCGTTCGCCTCACCGTATCACGCTTCGCGTGTACGGATGCGGCTCACTGCCCGCGTATATCGTCGCAAAGCCATAGTCGGCCTTGCACACCCTTCAGGTGTGCAGCCCGCCTCTGGCATGCGACGGACTTATACAATAAAAATGATGTTAGCACTCATTATTTGCGAGTGCTAACACCTACATAATAACATCGTATTCTTTTCTGTCAAGCAAAATTCTGAAATTCCGGGTAAACGGCATTCTGAAATTCAGAACGAGCGACTATGCGGATATTCCTGCTGTGCAATTACCGCATGCTGCTGATGTAGGCATCCGCGGCCAGTGCGGCCACGGCACCGTCAGAAGCCGCCGTCGCCAGCTGTCTTACACTCTTTGTCCGGCAGTCGCCCGCGGCAAAAATACCCGGCGCCTTTGTCCGGCAGTCCTCACCGGCGATAATATATCCGCCCTCATCCAGATCGACCAGATCCGCGAACGCGTCATTCTGCGGCACCTGTCCGATCGCGACAAACAGCCCGCTCACCTCGAGCGTGCGTTTCTCTCCGGTGACTTTGTCCGTCACCTGTACCCCGGTCAGCCTCGGGCTGCCGAGCAGCTCGGTGACGTTGCAGTTGAGCACAAACTCCACATTGTCGCACATCTGCAGTTTTTCCACATTGGCCGCGTCGCCGCGGAACTGATCCCTGCGGTGAATCAGGTAGACCTTGTGGCAGATCCTCGACAGATAATCCGCATCCTCAAGCGCCGTGTTGCCGCCGCCGGAAACGGCCACATCTTTCCCTTTAAAAAACGAACCGTCGCATACCGCACAGTAGGAGACGCCGCTGCCCGTCAGTTCGTTTTCTCGCGCGATGCCCAGATGCCGGTTGACAGCACCCGCAGCGATAATCACTGCCTTCGCCTCATAGCGATGACGGCGCGTCACGCCGATCCAGCGGCAGCCTTCTCTCTCCAGCGATCTCACGCGTTCCAGGCGGATATCCGCGCCAAGCTCCGTCGCCTGCGCCTGCAGTTTCTGCGAGTAATCAAAACCGCTGATGCCCGGCAGGCCGGGATAATTGTCAATGCGCTCCGTATTCACGATCTGGCCGCCACAGGCCTGCGCTTCCAGCACAATGGCTTTTCTGCCGGCGCGCTCCGCATAGATGGAGGCGGTGAGACCGGCGGTGCCGCCGCCAATGATCAGGATGTCTGTCTGTATATTCTGTTCTTCCATGGGTCTGCTCCTTCCACAATGTTGTATCTTTACACATCTGCAGTTTCTGCAGATCTGCGTTTTTCATTACCGAATCTCCGGTCACACGACAGGAATCTTCGGCAGTATGTAATTCCTGGTTCTGAAATCCATATTGCATCCATGGAGGATGTTATATCACTTTAACATTGAACCACCATTACGACAAGTGCGTAAGTACGGCAGGGTCACCTCATTATGCTCCAGGTATTTCGTGGCATCCTTATTACAGCAAGTACGTAAGTACGGCAGGAGGTCACAGGATGATCATGAGAAATATGATCCTGCCGTTTACTTTTCTTACTGTTTTGCTATAATTTACTGGATTAAGCCGTCGACACCCAGGGTTTCGGGCATGTGAAGCGTGCACAGAAAACTGCATGTCTGATCGACGCAAGCATATACAAACATGAAACTTTTCTTCTTTTCAGGTGAATAGGGTAATACATTAACAGGGTTATACATTCATGAAAGAATTCCGCATTGCTTTTCCAAAAACCATACCGATCATGGCCGCCTATATTTTTCTCGGGATATCCTATGGCATCCTGATGACGACCAGAGGCTTCCCCTTTTGGCTTCCGGTTCTCACCGCCTTACTGGTGTACACCGGTTCCCTTGAATTCCTGCTGACGGATATTCTCCTGTCCTCCTATGACCCGCTGTCGGCGCTGATCACTGCTCTGATGATCGGGTCGAGGCACATTTTTTACGGGATGGCCATGCTGCCGAAGTACAGAGGCACCGGGAAGGCCAAGTTCTACCTGATCTACACCTGTTCGGACGAAACATTCGCTGTCAATTACTCGACGCGTATTTCGGCAGGGCTCGACAAGACACGTTTCTACACGAGCGTGTCCGCACTCGATCAGGCGTACTGGGTCTGCGGCTCGGCAATCGGCGGGCTCTGCGGCTCGCTCATCACCTTTGACACCACCGGACTTGACTTTATCATGACAGCTATGTTTGTCACGATCTTCATGAATCAGTGGCTCAGTGATTCGGACAAAATGCAGGCACGCAGACGCGGACATGTGAGCGGCCGTACCGCCGGTCAGATACGCAGGACCAGCAAAGTAACCGAAGATGCCAATGCAGCTTCTGACAATGCTTCCGATGCGTCCGCTGCAGTGAAAAATACATCGGCGGAAACTGCTGCAGTAAGCAGCATTTCTTCAGCCAACGCTTCGGGGCCGGCGACGGCATGGCTCTGCGCACACGGAAGTGAGCTGATCGGCGTGGCAGGATCTCTCGTATGCCTCGCTATTTTCGGGCCTGACCGCTTCATCATTCCGACAATGATCCTTGTCCTGATTCTGCTGACTGTATTCCGCCGGCAGCTTGATACAGCAGAAGAATGGAATCTCGAAACGTCAGCAAAAAAGGATCCCGAGACTGCAGATATAAAAAATCCCGACGCATCTGAGGCAAAGGAGGTGACCCGCTCATGACAACCACACAAATGGCCATCACTGTCCTGATCTGCGTGCTCGGGACCGTGTTCACCAGATTCATTCCGTACATTATTTTTCCCGAAGGAAGAAAGGTGCCGGCATACGTCGAGTATCTGGGCAAAGTTCTCGGCCCCGCCGTATTCGGCATTCTCGTCGTTTACTGCATCCGGAACACGGACTTCGTCACCTCGTTTGCGAACGGAGGCACGCACGGGATACCGGAACTGGCTTCCATCGCTGTGACGATTCTTGTCTTCCGGCTGCGCCGCCAGATGGTGCCCGCCATGATCGCCGGCACCGCCCTGTACATGATTCTCGTGCAGGTGGTGTTCTGATAACAACCCATTGACTATCAAACATTCTGATCCCGGTGATCACTCCGGGCTGAATGTCAAGAAATACAGCAGAGGAATCAGCGAAATATGAATATTCAGACGATTACACCTGAAGAACTGCATGCGATGGGCCCCGATACGCGGATCCTTGTTGATATACGGAGTGAAAACGACTATGCGCTCGATACAATTCCCGGCGCCATCCGCATCCCGAGAAATGAATTGATCGCCATACGTCCGGATGGCGCATCGGCCGTCCCGGACACGCCTTCACCATCAGACTCAGCAGGCAGTGATAAAAATTCTGCACAGTCCGACAGTTCCGAACTCAACAGACAGGCTTCTGTACAATCTGATGCAGCCTCAAAGGCCCCCCGGCTTCCACGCGACAGAAAAATAGTCGTGTTCTGCATGTCCGGTTTTCTCTCGCGCGAGCCCGTGGAAAAACTCATCGCAGCCGGTTACGATGCCGTACTGCTGGACGGCGGCTACGGAAACTGGCTTCTGCACCAGATGCAGAAAGATATCGGAAATGAAGAGAAGCGGGAGCAGGCGGAAAAATCTCTCCGCAAGCGCTTTAAACATGAGATCATGGGGAAATTCGTGAAGGCGATCGTCGACTATCAGCTTCTGCAGCCAAACGACCACATTGCGGTCTGCATTTCCGGCGGGAAGGATTCGATGCTGATGGCCATGTGTTTCCGCGAACTGAAGCGCCGCAACAAGATTCCTTTCGAGGTGACTTATCTCTGCATGAATCCGGGATACAGCGATGCCACGCTCGGCATGATCCGGACCAATGCAGACATTCTCGGCATACCGCTCACGATATTCGAGACGCATATTTTTGACGCGGTGGACAACATTCCGAAGTCGCCCTGCTACATCTGCGCGCGCATGCGCCGCGGATACCTGTATCAGAAAGCGAAGGAGCTCGGCTGCAACAAGATCGCGCTCGGCCATCATTACGACGACGTCATTGAGACAACACTGATGAGCATCCTGTACAGCGGGCAGGTGCAGACCATGATGCCCAAGCTGCACAGCATCCACTTCGAGGGCATGGAACTGATCCGCCCGCTCTATCTCATCAGAGAAAAAGACATCAAGGCATGGCGTGATCTGAACGGACTGCACTTTATCCGCTGCGCCTGCCATTTCACGGATCTCTGCTCGCTGGAAGATCAGGGCTCCGAGGTATCCAAACGGCTTGAAGCGAGGGAGCTCATTGCCCAGCTGAAAAAATCAACGCCGGCCGTCGAGGGCAATATCTTCCGCAGTATGGACAACGTGTACCTGTCGGCTGTCACGGGTTACAAAGATCAGTCGGGCACACGGCACAGTTTTCTTGACAATTACTGATACTGCTGGAAATAATCGTCACGCAATGTCTGGAAATACAGATGCCTCCAGTCCGCGCTCTGTTGCGGATGGAGGCATCTGTATTCTGATAAGTGTTAAGTGTATACCTTATACTGTTTATCCGATCGGCTCCGTGACATCAATCTCACCGGTGAAGACCGTCACCGCCGGTCCGGTCATGTAGACCTGATTGCGCTTCTCATCCCAGGAGATAACCAATTCACCGCCCCGCAGCTTAACCGTAATCGGAATGTCGCGGTCAACCTTCTCATTGAGAACCGCAGCCACAGCGGCTGCGCAGGCACCTGTGCCACAGGCCATCGTCTCACCCGAACCGCGTTCCCAGACGCGCATCTGGATCGTGTCGTGTGAGAGCACACGGATAAACTCCGTATTGATCCGCTCCGGGAAGTTCGGATGGCTCTCAAACTTCGGACCGATCTCCTCAATCTTCAGATTATCCAGAGAAGAAAGTCCGGTCTCCGCATTTTCCTCCGGATCACTGCTGTATTTTCCGAGTTCTTTATTGTCATCGAGAAAAAGCACTGCGTGCGGATTTCCCATGGAAACCGCCGTGTAATGATAGCTTCCTCCGTCAACCTCAATGGGCTCGTACATCGCGATCTTGTTCGGCGAAAGTACCGGCACCTTTTTCGCGATCAGCTCCGCGGCGCCCATATTCACCTTTACCTTCTTGCATTTATCGTGTACGACAGTGAGATCGAGCGTCTTGATACCGCTGTCTGTCTCCACCGTCATATGTGTCTTCGGAACAATCCCGTTGTCGTAGACATATTTGGCCACGCAGCGGATACCGTTGCCGCACATTTTTCCACGGGAACCGTCGGCATTGTACATCTCCATCCGGCAGTCCGCCTCTTTCGAAGGACAGATCAGGATCAGGCCGTCTGAACCGATGCCCATGTGACGGTCACTCACGCGAATGGCGAGCTTCGACGGCTCGAATACTTTTTCCTCAAAGCAGTTCACGTACACGTAATCGTTGCCGGTTCCGTGCATCTTCGTAAATTTCATTTCATACCTCCACGGTCTCGTCTGCTGAAATTTCTGTCATGGCTGCCTCAACATCTTTGACTGATATTTCTGTCATGGCTGCATCGCTATCTTTGCCTGAAATTTCTGCCATGGCTGCATCATCATCTTTGCTGCTTCCACAGCCGGTTCTGGCATCTAAGTCTCTCATCGAAGAAAAACGATGAAAAAGCGCCTGCGTTCAAAGTCGTTTAAAAACAACCGGATTTACACGAACGGCCGCATATAGTCCTTCATCCGGAAGCGGATTTCCTTCCGACCATTCGGGCCTTCCTCTTCATCCCACTCATAGGTGCCGAGCGACTTGACAAACGACGAAAATTTATTGAAACCGAAGTTTCTCACATCAAACTCAGGAATTCGCTTCTGCAGTTCCCCGGCGAGACGTCCGGACTTGATCCAGTTATCCTCGTCAGAATACTGCTCCATGATCTGATTGATGGTCTTACGCACCCGGTTCAGATCCTTCTGGCGTTTCTTCTCGATCTCCCGCCTCTCCGCCGTCGACAGATTCTTCGCAGCACGGGAAGCCGTCTTGCGTGCCGTCTTCGCTGGCTGTTTGACGCCCTTCGCATTTTTCGCGTTCTTCTGGGTTTTGCCAGCAGACACCGGTGCTGTTACGCCATCAGAAGCTTCCGCTGTGTCATCCGCCTCATCCGTATCACCCTCGGCGTCGCTCTCGTTCTGCTTCTTTTCATAGAGCATATCGAGATACTTGAACTGATTACAGGCCGAGATAAACGGCTGCGGCGTCTTCGTCTCGCCCATACCGATCACCCGCATGCCCGCCTCACGGAGGCGCGCCGCCAGACGCGTAAAATCACTGTCCGACGAGACGAGCACAAAGCCATCCACGGTCCGGGAATACAGGATGTCCATCGCATCGATGATCATCGCGGAATCCGTTGCATTTTTGCCAGTTGTATAGCTGTACTGCTGGATCGGCGTGATCGAGTTGTCCAGAAGCGCACCCTTCCAGCTCGTCATACGGCTGCTCGTCCAGTCACCGTAGATTCTCTTGTAGGTAGCTACGCCGTAGTTCGCCGTCTCATCCAGAATAATGCTGAGATACTTCTCCGACACATTGTCCGAATCGATGAGCACCGCAAAGCGCAGATCATCATTCACCATAAATCTTCCTCCTGTACACGCAACCGTCACAATGTCCAGATATACAGATGCGTGGGGATAGTCACTTTCAGTTGTGATAGCCAATCCGCACGACATGCTTATGATGCATATCGGTGATCCAGTCGACATCATCGGTGTACCACGACATGATCTCGAGCATCTTCGTCTCCCAGTCGATCGTAGCCTGACGGCTTTCCTCCGTCTCCTCGGTCTCCATCGTCACATCGATCTCATCGTAACCAAAAATATACCGGCCAGCATTCCAGATGGAGAAATTCGAATCCGGGCCCGGATCTACGGCATCTCCGCGCGCCTCAACGAGACCGTCGTGACGGCGCTTGTACTCCTCCTGGAAATCGCCCTTCAGCTGCGTGGCAAACACGCGGTGTCGGATCAGCTCCTTGTTCGGGCGAACTATACCGAAATCATGGTACATCAGGCGCATTTCCTCTGCCGGAGAAGAGATCCAGGTAAAGGTGCCGTCCATCGGCGAAAGGATCCCGTCGAGTTCTTTTTTCTTCGCATCATCCAGCTTCGGGCTCATCAGATCATTCTCATAGTACCCGAAGACCAGATCCTCGATGTTCCACAGACTGAAATTCCGCACCTCCATGTCGTCCATGAAGCGCGTCGCACTGTTCCACACTCTGCCGAGTCCCATGCGGAACTCGTTGAATTTTCCCTCATTGATTTTTGCTGCAAATGCATGTCTTTCCATAAAAGCCTCCCAATGACTCATATCTCTGCTTAATGATCTGTCCTGACAGTCATTCATTCCTCTGTTTAATGATCTGTCCTGACAGTCATTCCTCTGTTTAATGATCTGTCATGACAGCCATTCATCATTCTGCAAGAATCTCCCGTAGCGCGCGGTACAGCTTCTCCATCTGCACCGGCGTACCGATCGTGATGCGCAGGTAGTTGTCAATGCCCGACTTGTCGAAATACCGCACATAGATATGTCTCTCGCGCAGCTCGTTGAAAATCTTCTTTGCCGGCACACTTCTGTGCGAGGCAAAAATAAAATTGGTCTTCGAATCCGGGAAGGTGAAGCCGAGCTTCGTCAGCTCCTCTTTCGCCTGCTCCCGCGTCTCCATGATCATATTCCGCGTCCTGTCAAAGTACGCGCGATCCTTCACCGCCGCCGTGCCGGCGAGAATAGCCGGACGGTTCATCGTATAGGAATTGAAGGAATTGCGGACATTTTTCAGACACTGGATGAGCGCCTCGTTGCCGATGGCATAACCGAGACGCATACCGGCGAGTGAGCGCGATTTGGAAAACGTCTGCACGATCAGCAGATTTTCATACTTCGGCAGCAGCCGCAGTGCGGATTCCGTACCGAAATCCACATAGGCCTCATCCACGATCACCACGGAATCCGGATTTGCCTTTACGATTCCCTCGATCGTATCCACCGGCAGTGCCAGTCCCGTCGGCGCATTCGGATTCGGAAAAATAATGCCTCCGTTCGGCTGTAAAAAGCTGTCCGGATCGATGGAAAAATCATCCTTCAGCTTCACCCTCTGATAGGGAATGTGGAAGCAGTCAGCCCAGACATCGTAGAACGAATAGCTGATCTCCGGGAACAGCACCGGCTTCTTATCCGGGTTGTTGAAAAACGTGAGGAACGACATGGCCAGCACATCATCTGAACCGACGCCGGCAAAAACCTGCGAAGGCTTCACATGGTAAAAATCAGCAAGGGCATCGATCAGATCCGTGACGAGCGGATCCGGATAGAGCCGCAGCGTATCGGGATCCAGTCCCGCCAGCGCCTCTGCCACCTTCGGTGACGGCGGGTAGGGATTTTCGTTCGTGTTCAGTTTGACCATGTCCGCCTGATTCGGCTGCTCGCCGGGCACATAGGGTTCAACCTCGCGGATATTCTGTCTCCAGTCCATTTGTCTGCCTGCCTTTCCGGCTTATCATTGCCTGCTTCTGCGCTTGTTCCGTTTTTTTCGCTGTGCACCTGCGCTCAGCCGTTGGCTGACCACGTTCTCGGGAAGAACAGGATCAGGATCGGCAGAAGCTCCAGTCTGCCTGCCAGCATATCAAAAATCAGCACCACTTTTGCCCACCAGCTGTAGATGCTGAAGTTACAGGTGGGACCGACGATCGAAAAGCCGGGACCGATGTTGTTCAGCGTAGCTGCCACAGCCGATACATTCGTCTCAAAATCAAGACCCTGCAGAGAAATGATCAGGATCGAAGTGCCGAAGATCAGGAAATATGCCATCAGAAAAATATACACCGACCGCAGCGTTCTGTCGCTCAGCGCATGTCCGTCGATGCGGACCTTCCGCACAGCGCGCGGATGGATCAGGGTATAGAGCTCCTGTTTCAGCGACTTCATGGCGATGAGCAGACGGCTCACCTTGATACCGCCGCCTGTACTTCCGGCGCAGGCACCACAGATCATCAGCAGGAACAGGATGAACTTTGAAAATGACGGCCACGTATCAAAATCGACCGTTGAAAATCCCGTCGTCGTGATGATCGTTCCCACCTGGAAAAAGGCACCGCGGATCAGATCCCATACACTTGCAAATGCACCCGGCTCCTGCACGGCAATATCAACCGAGATCAGGGCTGTCGATGCCAGAATGATCAGGAAATACGCCCTAACCTCTGACATGCGGAGGGCATCCTTTCCCCTGTGGATCAGGCACAGATAATAAAAGGAGAAGTTAACGCCGAAAGCGATCATGGCGATCGTGATGATCCACTGCTGCACCGACGTATACGATGCGCAGCCCGAATTCAGCACACTGAAGCCTCCGGTGCCGGCGGCGCCAAAAGCAATGCAGAAGCTGTCAAACCATGGCATGCCGGAGATCAGAAGCGCAGCGATCGTCGCCAGCGTCATGACCAGGTAGATGCGATAGAGCATGCGGGCATTATTTTTGACCAGAGGGACAAATTTGCTGACTTCATAGCCCGGCGATTCCGCCTTCATGAGATTCATGTGCGATCCGCCGCGGCTGGGTATCATCATGAGAATGAAGACCAGAACGCCCATACCGCCGACCCAGTGGGTAAAACTTCTCCAGAACAGCGAGGTGTGGCATAGCGCCTCCACATCGCTGAGAATTGAGGAACCGGTCGTTGTGAAACCCGAGGCCGTCTCAAAGATCGCATCAATATAGGAAGGAATCTCTCCCGTGAGGACAAACGGTATCGCACCGTATGCACTGATCAGCAGCCACGCCAGGCCGACACTCACATAGCCCTCGCGCTGATAGATTGCCATATTTTTCGGCTTGCGCCAGGAGAGAATGCCGCCCACGGTGATGGCGATCACTACCAGAATGAGATAAATGATTCCCTCCCGCTCCATATATATGCATGAGATAAGGCAGGGCACAAGCATAAGAAAACCAATAATTTTCAGCACCCATGCGAGTACCCATCCTACAACCGCAAAATTCATCTGTATCCCCTCTTAGCTCCCATAGACAGCGGCGCTTTGTCAGTTCATCTGACACTGTACAGCCCGCAGACTTTTTTATACATGCGCCACCTGTCTGCATTGATTTTCCGCGTACGAATATTTACTGTCTGAGACTGTCAGGATTCTTAAGAATATCGCGGATATCATGAAATCCCAGATGCGTCGTGACGATGATCACGGCATCATTTTCCTGAAATGAATCCTGTCCTCTGGGGATGATCAGCTTACCATCCCGCAGAATACCGGCCACGAGCACGTTATCCTTGAGCGGCATATCCTGAAGATTGATCCCTATGATCTTCGAGTGCGGCCGGATAATGAACTCCAGCGCCTCAACCCGGTTGTCAAGCAGACGGTAAAGTGTCTCCACATTGCTGTCCATGCTGTTCCCGGTCGCGCGCACATAACGGGCGATCCGCTGCGACGTAATCTTCTTCGGATCAACGATCGTATCCAGGTCCAGCTTGGTGAGGATCTCATTCTCACTGATGCGGTTGATCTTGGTAATGCATTTCTTCTGCACATGCTCTTGCGCATACATGGAAAGGATGACATTGATCTCATCGATGCCGGTGCAGGCAACAAAGGCATCCATATCGTCGATCTGCTCTTCAGCCAGTACAGCCTGATTCGTTCCGTCAGCACAGATCACCGTGGCATCCGGAAATTCATCGTTCAGCTCTTCGCAGCGTTTTCTGTCACGCTCAATGAGCTTCACCTCAATGCGTTCTTTCAGAAGCATTTTTACAAGGTAATAGGAGATCTCGCCTCCGCCCACGATCATGACACTGTGAATCCTGCGCGAACGGACACCGCATTTATGGAAAAATTCATTGGCCTTCCACGGTGCAATGATGATCGTCAGCACATCGCCCGAGCGGACCTGGTAATCACCGTTCGGGATGAGCGTCTCATTCCCGCGCTCCGCAATGCAGACGAGGACGTCATTGCCGATCTTCTGGGCCGCATCCTTCAGTACGATGCCGTCCAGCTTCGAATCCTCCGGGATCCTGAAGCGAAGCAGGTCGATCCTGTCGTTGGAAAAGCTGTCGACCTCGATGGCGTTCGGGAAACGGATCAAATTCATGATCTCCCGCGCCGCTTCGAGCTCGGGATTGATCGTCATGGACAGGTGAAGTTCACTCCTGAGGAAATGCCGCTCCTCGGAATAGATGGGATTTCTGACCCGGGCGATGGTGTGACAGTTCGACTTCTGCTGGGCGATAACACAGGTCAGCAGATTGACCTCGTCACTCGCCGTGACAGCGATCAGAATGTCCGTATCCTCCAGACCCGCATCCTTCAGCGTACTGTAGCTGGTGCCGTTACCCACCACTCCCATTACATCAACCTGTGTGGATATATCCCGCACGATATCTGCGTTTGTATCCACAACCGTTACATTGTTGCCATCATTGGAAAGCTGTACCGTGAGCATGCGCCCGATCTTTCCGCAGCCAACGATGATAATCTGCATAATTCCCCTCTGTCTTGTAAACTGACATGCGCGCCGTGCGCGCAACTGCATGCATAAAGCCTTAAGCGCCGAACATTCGGACTCATTATAACATCTGCCGGTGCATTTGCAACACGGGCAGAAACCGTCCGCTTTCGCGTATCTTTCCCAATCGCGTCGTTCGCCACACCTCTTCACATGCTTCGCATGTGTGAGGATGTGGCTCTCTGCCCGCGTAGTCGAGATAAAACGCGCCAGGGCTGGCGGCTTGAGGTAACGGCAGCTCTGGCGTATCATATAGCAGTAAAAAAAGGAACATCCACAGAAAAAAAAGAAGAAGAGTAAAGAACAACAGAGAGGAGAAGTCCAATGGGAGTTATTGATAAGATCACGCAGCTGACTGAAAACCGTTTTCTGTCCATGTATGAAGTGGACGGTCACAACAGCAAGGGCCACATCTCTCATTACATGGTGGCATCCCGCGCACAGCATCCTGATGAACTGAAGATCAATACACACAAAAACACCGTCGACGGCGTGATCATTTACGCACTGTACGGTGAGAAAAAGGATCGCGTGGTACTGATCCGTCAGTACCGCTATCCGATCGATCAGTATGTGTATGAGCTTCCTGCAGGTCTTACCGAACCTGGAGAAGATTTCCACGACGGTGCATCCAGAGAACTGCATGAAGAAACCGGACTTGATTTCACACCGATTCATCCGGATCCGATGTACGAAGAGGCAAGATTCACATCGGTCGGACTCACCGATGAATCCGTCGCCATCGTCTATGGTTATGCTTCAGGAAAAACGAGCGACCGCTTTGAAGAAGAGGCTGAGGAGATCAGCGTCATTCTCGCAGACAGAGAAGAATGCCGCAGGATCCTGAAAGAGGAACTGGTGTCCATGAACTGTGCATACAGCCTGTATCATTTCATCGAGGATGATGACCCGTTCCGTTTTCTTCACGCCAAAGATGACCACTGACAGGCACAGAAGTGGTTCTCTATTTGCAGATATCATCTGCGGGGAATGCAGCCGGGGACTGTGTCCGGCCTGCGCGACTTCACAGAGCCGATGTAACGCCCGGACGATCGAACGCAGAAAGGCGAAAAGCGCGAGGACCGTTCAAGCCTGCGCAGCAGGCGCGTTCCGCAGCGCCGCCTTTCAAGTGAGAGCGTCCGCTGGCGTTACACGGCGAATGTGACCGGAGCGCAGCGGACACAGTTCCCGGCTGCATCCGCATATCATCTTATATTTTTATGCCCTCCTGCCGTGCAGAATCGGTGACAGCGGCTTGTAGATGAGGAACGTAAGCAGTACATCAATCATACCCTTGACAAAAGTAAACGGCACATTGAACATCAGCAGACTCTGCTCCACACTCTTCATGGACGGGATGATTGCCTGATAAGCTGCCAGGATCGTCTCCTTCGGCATGAAATTATAATAAACCGGATACACAATAAATACGTTAAACGGATAGCTTGCAGCCGCCATGCACACGGCACCGATAACGGATGCCAGCACAGCGCCCTTCTTCGTCTTGTTAAAGCGGTAGATCATACCTGCCACGCCGGCAAAAACAGCGCCGAGCAGGAAATTGGACAGCTCCCCTACGGCAAAGCTTCCGGACATAAATGTGTGCAGCAGATTCTTGATCAGCTCGATCAGGATGCCGCTCACCGGTCCGATAGCAAAAGCGCCGAGCAGTGCCGGAAAATCCGAAATATCAAACTTAATGAAGGACGGCATAAACAGTGCCGGTATCTCGATCAGCTGAAGGACAAAAGCAATGCCTGCGAGAATTCCCGTCACGGCAATGGAGCGGACTGCCATCTTCTGTCTGGAGACAGCCACTCCCTTATGTTCTTTCTCTGTTACGCTGTTTACTGCTGTGTTTTCCATGTGAATCTCCTCCTTTGCATCATGCTCCCGTCATAAACACTGACGGGCGGCGCCGGCAGGCCGTTCTCTTCACCCGATTTCAAGGGCACAGGCACGTAGCCGGCATAATAAAAGGTATCAGCGGGAGATCCCGGAACATACACGAGATAAAATACGCCTCACGGATTCTATCCCGTTTTCACGGCGCTCGCCTCACCGCATCACCCTTCCCGTGTGCGGATGCGGCTCACTGCCCGTGAAAAAAAGCCCGGATCATGAGATCCGGGCCTGTCATCAATGTTCTCCGTCTGCACTTTTCTGTCCCATTGCTTAACACACATCCGGGAACCAGATCCACTGCAGACCGTTCAACATCTTCTTCCATCCAGACTGTACTGTTGGTACCGGACTTTCACCGGTTCGACTGCCATCGGCAGGTCGCGGACTTTACCGCCAGTGGGGAATCACACCCCGCCCTGAAGATCTCCTGTTTTTTAACAAATCCAAGTATAGAGCCGTAACTCTGTGTATGTCAATCATTCCTTACAAAAAACCTTACCGCACTCGCGCCGGCTTTATACATAAAGCCACGCCCGCACCTGTTTCAGGCATTCTTTGCCGCGGCCTTACCGCTGTCCATCGCCTCGTTTTCCTCTTTATAGCGGTTGACGCGTGCCTCATCATATGAATAATCCACGCAGCGGAAACTGTCCCTGCCATTCTGCTTGGTCTTGTAGAGCAGATGATCCGATACCGCAAAGCAGTCATCGTAGGACGGATACGTCGAATCATTGATACAGCATCCGACGCTGACCGTGATGACATCATTTTTTTCCTCATCGAGGACGATGGACTTCACATTGGTATTGAGCTGGCGAAGCCGGTTGCTGACTGTGTTCCAGTCAACCATCCGCACGGCATAAACTATAAACTCATCACCGCCATACCGCATCAGGATATCCTCTACGCGGAAAATCCTGCGCATCTCATCCGTCACGCTCTTCAGAACCTCATCGCCGCGTTTGTGACCGTAGGTATCATTCACCCGCTTGAAGTTGTCCACATCGATGATGATAAAAGCCCCCGGCACACCGCTTGAGATCAGTGTGCGGATCGTCTCTTCTCCGCCCCTCCGGTTCAGAATCATTGTCAGCGGGTCGTGCATGGCATTCTGCGAAGCCATCCGGTTTTTCCGCAAGGCATCGAGCCGCGTATCAGTTCTGCCGATACAGAGCGTCATGGAAATCAGCGCGACCAGAATAGAATACAGGCAGTTTCTGAGCAGATTATCGGGCTCGTCGACAAAAATACAGTTGGCCAGCACATACAAAGCCGTGATTCCTGCCGTCATGACCATCATGCGCCACGGCCTGTCAAATATCAGCGGCGGCAGTACACAAAGCGTCGTGATAAAAAACAGGCAGCCGTCCTCGGGCTCCACCCCCATATTCAGGATGATGGAAAACGCCATCAGAATACCGACGATCACATACATTCTCACCGTCGCATGCGTATAACTGCGGGTATACTGAAGCACTGTCACGCCGAAGATAAACACGAAAACGATCAGCATATAGAAGCAGTAGCCAAAATACTGCCGCTTTCCGAGAATCATCTGCAGGATCATATCCACGAGGGCAATGAGGATACCTCCCACGATAATCCTTGTCGTCATATGCGCGTTGATCTCGTCCGCTTCCTCCCGGAACAGAGCAAAATCCGTCGGATTGAGCAGTTCCTTCACCCTTTGCAGCAGAGTATGAAGTTTTTCTCCTCTCTGAAAGTCTTTCACTCTTACAGTCCCTCATACAGCTCTGTCACTGTCGCCACAGGATTCCATGCAACATAACCATACAAACAGTTACAGTATAGCATTTCGATAGTAAAAAATCTCCTGTCATTGTGCAGAAATTGCCGAAGGCCTGTGTTCAAAATGACAATTTCCACTACAAAAAACTTATGTAAGAATGACAATCCACATGACTGAATGCCTGTTTCAAAATGGCCGTTTTCACATGCAGGTACAGCGACCGCGTCAGAGACAACCGAAATCCTGCATGGCTTTCCGCAGCTGTGCCTGATGCTCCTGTGTCATCTCCGTCAGCGGAAGACGTGGTATACCAACCCGGTATCCCTGCATATTCAGAGCCGCCTTAACCGGAATCGGATTCACCTCGGCAAAAAGCATCCGGATCAGCGGAAGAGCCTTCAGCTGCATCGCACGTCCCTTTGCGAAATCCCCCGCCAGACATGCCGCCGTCATATCATGTACGTACTGCGGCGCCACGTTGGAGAGCACGGAGATCACGCCGATGCCGCCGAGCGACATGAGCGGGACAACCTGGTCATCATTGCCCGAATAGATATCCATATCGCCTTCACACAGCTCAGCGAGCTTCGCCACCTGGCTGATATTTCCGCTTGCCTCCTTGATGCCGACGATATTGTCCACGTGCTTTCCGAGATAAGCCGCTGTCTCCGGAAGGATGTTTGTTCCCGTCCTCGACGGCACATTATACAGAATGCAGGGAATATCGATGCTGGAAGCGATCTTCGTAAAGCTCGCGATCAGGCCGTCCTGTGTCGCCTTGTTGTAATACGGTGTAACCAGCAGGCAGCCGTCTGCGCCGCGTTTCTGCGCTTCCCGCGACATCATCACAGCGTGCGCCGTATTGTTTGATCCCGTACCGGCGATCACAGGAACTCTGTGATTCGCCACCGACACGGCGTAGCGGATCGCCTCCAGATGCTCGTCATCGTCAAGTGTCGGCGCCTCACCCGACGTACCGCAGATGATCAGCGCATCCGTATGTCCGGCGATCTGATCCTCGATCAGCTTCCCCATCACCGCATAATTGATCGATCCGTCTTCCTTCATCGGCGTAGCCATCGCCACGCCGGCTCCCCTGAAAAGCGACATTCTTACACCTCCCTTTACTGCTGTTCTACTGGATATTCGTGCTTTCCGGTCAGCTTATGCCGCACGATCTTCACCGACCGCTGCGCCGCATACGGCCCGACAACCTTCATCATTTCCTCCGCCTTGTGCATATCGCTCGCCGCCGGGATATCCCGCTCCAGATGGATCGCATCAAACTGGCAGCGCGTCGTGCAGAGACCGCAGCCGATGCACTTGTTGAGATCGACGATCGTCGCACCGCAGCCGAGGCAGCGCCCAGCCTCGATCTTCGCCTGCTCCTCCGTGAGCGGCAGCCGCAGATCGTCAAATGTCTGCGTCGCCACGCCTGGTCTCACACCCGGCCGCTGACGGTCGGCGTTGTCATAGCCCTGCAGGAAAATATCATCTCTGTCAAATTCAATGAACTCTCTCCGGTCGCGCCCGATCGTAAGTGACTGTCCCGGATGCACGAAACGGTTGATCGAGACCATACCCTCGCGTCCGTCGGCGATCGCGTCGATCGCGAATCTCGCACCGTAAGCCACATCTCCGCCGGCAAAAATATCCGGCTCCGCCGTCTGCCTTGTGACAGGATCAGTCTCTACCGTTCCGTTTCTGCGGATCACGGCCTTCGTGCCTTTCAGCAGGTCGCCCCAGACCGCACTCTGTCCGATTGCCATGAGCACATGGCTGCAGGGAATCGTAATGGTCTCATCCTCTTTATAGAGCGGATGGAATCTTCCGTCCGCATCTTTTACCTGTGTGCATTTCTTAAAAATAATGCCTGTTACTTTTCCGTCTTCGGTCAGGATTTCCTTCGGACCCCAGCCGTTCTGTACGATAATGCCCTCGGTCTCGCAGTCCTCGACCTCGTCCTTTGCCGCCGGCATCTCGTCTCTCTGCTCCAGACAGAGCATGGTGACATGGCCGTCCGTCGTGCGGAGCGCCGCGCGCGCCACATCGGCCGCCACATTGCCGCCGCCGACAACGACGATGTCGCCCGGCAGTTTCACGGTATTGTCCTGGTTCACGCGTCGCAGGAAGGAAACGCCGGACTCGACGCCCTCGGCATCCTCGCCGGGAACGCCCGCCAGACGTCCGCCGGACAGACCGATCGCCACGTAAAACGCCTGATAACCCTGTTTCCTGAGCTCATCGATCGTCACATCCTTACCGACTTCCACGCCGCAGCGGATTTCTGCGCCCATGCGGCGCACGATGTCGATCTCGCCCTCCAGGATATTTTTCTCCAGGCGGAAGTTCGGGATGCCGTTCATCAGCATGCCGCCCGCCCGCTGCTCCTTCTCAAATACCGTAACCGGATAGCCCTCGGTGCGGAGCCAGTAAGCCGCTGTGAGGCCGGCGGGACCGGCGCCGATGATGGCGATCTTCTGATCCCACTGCTTTCCGTCCATGTTATAGCATTCCGGAATGAACTTGTCAGGATCCTTCAGCTCATACTGAGCGAGGAACTTCTTGATCTCATCGATGGCCACCGGATGGTCCACTGTGCCGCGCGTGCAGCGGTCCTCACAGCGCCGGTTGCAGATGGCGCCGCAGACAGCCGGGAAAGGATTGTCCTGGCGGATCAGGCGGACAGCCTCATCATAGCGGCCCTCAGCCGCCATTTTCAGATAGCCCTGTACGGCGATATGCGCCGGGCAGGCCGTCTTGCAGGGCGAAGTACCCGAATCATAGCAGTTGATCTTGTTATGATCGCGGTAATCCGGATCCCATTTGTCCTCGCCCCAGGGCATGTCGTCCGGGAGCTCATGCATCGGGTATTTCACGCGGGTGCCGTCCGAACGGCAGAGCTTCTGTCCGAGCTTTGCAGCGCCCGCGGGGCAGACTTCCACGCACTTGCCGCAGGCCACGCACTTTGTCTTATCTACATGGGCGCGGTATGCCGAGCGCGACATATTCGGCGTATTGAAGAGCTGCGACGTCCTGAGGCCGTAGCAGCTTCCCGGTGAGCAGTTGCAGATGCCCACGATGCGATCCGGGCCGTCCAGATTCGTGATCTGGTGCACATAGCCCTTCTTCTCCGCGCGCATGATGATATCCATGGCCTCTTCACGCGTGATATAGTGTGCGTCTTTGCCGGTCTCCACGAGGAATTCCGCGATATCTCCCACGCCGATGCACATATAGCCCTCAATGTCGCCGACACCCTCGCCGCGGACGCGCTGTGCCTTGCGGCACGCGCAGACCATGGTGCAGAACTTGTCATATTTCTGCAGCCAGTGTGACAGGTGCTCCACGTCCACAGAGGTGGATTCCGCTTCGATTGCTTTTTCCACGGGAATGACATGCATGCCGATGCCCGCACCGCCCGGCGGGATCAGCTTTGCCGCCAGTTCCAGCGGTTCCTGCGGCGCAAGGTTGAACATCGTCGCCACCTCGGGATTCGTGTCCGTCAGCGTCGGATGCTCGACCATGTACTCACCGGAACCCACGACCCATTTGGGGATACAGTACTGAATGTGCCCGTCCGCATTGTCGCGGTTCTGCTCGATGATGCCAATCCAGAGCAGATGATCGATAATCTTCTGCGCGTGACGCTCCGACATGTGGTTTCTCTTCGCCAGTTCCGCCGTCGTCACGCCGACGCGGCGTTTTTTAAAGCTCAGCATGAAGCGGACCTCGTTCTTCGTCAGCAGCCGGTCGAGGATCCAGAAATCCATGTGATTTTCCTTCATGCCGCCCGGCATTTTCCGCGGAATATTATCCGTGATCATCACTGCCAGCTCGGTCACCAGTTTCTTTTTCTCCGGATCATCGCAGTGGTAGTCTTCCTGCGGAAAATCCCTCTCGTTCACGTGAATACGCGGATTCACCTCTTTAACCATTTTTTCCCTCCTCTTACTGCCGGCATTGCCCGATGACATTGCTTTCAGGCAAAAATCAACCACCTGATCATGCGTGCAGCGCATAAAATAAAATTCCGTCCGATGCAGATCCTTCCTGTTCACCTGCAGATGTGACTCATCTCAGCGCACTTCCGTCCCCGTCATGCGGACCCTGCACAGTATCCGCTCATCTTCATCCTTCAGCGTGATCATGCGGATGTCATCGCCGCACATCTGTTTATTCACACCGTCGCAGGATTTCTCTCCACCCGTCCTGCCCGGCTGATGCAGCGTCTCCATCCGATACGTCCGGTTAAAAAGCGCTTCCCCGCGGTATTCCGCATCCACGGACCTGAGCTGCCAGTTTTCCGACGGCGGGCATACATTCTCCAGCAGGTCAAAATACCTGGCATTATTCATATGCCCGTTCAGATCGCACCAGGAAAACGGCACCATAAAGTCCGTCTCCATCCCCGTTCCGGCACCCCTGATCAGATTCGGAAGCGGGAGCGGCGCCTCGTCCGGATCCTCTTCGATGATGACGCCGTATTTTTCCGGGAAGACCGCACTTCTTGTCTCCGCACTGCACAGCACCCACAGCGTGCAGCCCTCCGCCAGCTTCTCGCCCGTTGCCGCAGACGTCAGGCGGTAAAATCTCGGAAAAAGCAGATGCCGCATTCTGCCCGGCCAGGTTGCCGCTGTCACTTCCTCGTCGTACTGCGGCAGCCGGTAAAAATCAAAATGCTGCTGTCCGACCACCCAGAGCAGCCCTCTGTCAAGTGTCTTCTCGCGGCCGAACCCGAGTGCTGTCGTGTGCGCAATCGAGCACTCCTGCATGATTTCCATAAAGCGGGAGGTCCGGAGGCGCCGGTAGCGGTTCACATCCCTGCTCTTCAGCCGAAACGTCTTCGTGTACATCATCTGGCCGGCTCCATATGACGCATGATCGCATCCGCCACGTCTCCGAGTGTCACGATCTTCATCCACTCCTCATCCGGCACGTGCGCGTTGAATTCCCCCTCCAGCTTTGCCATCACAAGGATGAATCCCATCGAATCGATATGCGTCTCCGTATTGAGCCGCGTCTCCTCTGTCAGTTCACCGGTGACCATCTCCGGCACATTATCCATGATCACCTTCTTCGCCCTTGTGATCACGTCTTCCCTTGTCAGCCTCTGATCTGCCATTTTTTCACATGTACGCATAACGGCCCGCCTGCCGACGGACCGATGCGCTCCTTCCCTTTATTCTAATCTCACTTTATATTTCTTCACCACAGCACACATTATGGTGCATTCCTTCGGTGTCCTATTATACGTTCGCCTCACCGTATCACGCTTTGCGTGTACGGATGCGGCTCACTGCTCGCGTAAATCCGAGGCATAGCCGATGGAAGTATCTGTATTATATCTGAAGCCTGCTCCGCACAATCTTCCCCGCCGCATTCCTGGGGATCGGCTCCTGCCGGCGCACGATCCGCCTCACCTGATGCCCCCGCGGCATAAGTCCCATGAGTCCGTGCAGCACGCGCTCCACCTCATGTTCGGACATGTCTCCGTAATAATAGAGGATCACCTCGCCGTTTTCCTCACCGCAGGCAACCTGCAGATCCGGCAGTGCCCTGGCCAGGATCGCCTCGTATTCCGGCAGAAAAATTTTTGTCCCGTCGGGCAGTACAAGGATATCCTTGATCCTGCCGGTGATGTGAAGCTTTCCGCCGCTGTCGAGAAATCCGATATCGCCCGTGTGCAGTATGCCATCCTTCAGCACAGCCTCTGTCGCCTCCGGATTGCGGTAATAGCCCTCCATCATGCAGGCAGGCGACTCCACGAGAATCTCGCCCTCTCCGGTAATGGTCACTTTATCCTCGACACACACCTGCATCGCATACGGGTCGCCGCTCACACTGATCGCCACCCCGGAGGATGTCTCCGTAAGGCCGTAGCCGAAGCATACGCGGATGCCTTTATGCTGCGCCATCTCGATGGATTCCTTCGGGCAGCCGCCCGCACCGATCAGAATCGTCTGCAGCTCTTCGTTGAACAGATTTTTCTTCAGCAGGAATTCAAAAAGCACCGGCACCAGTGAAACAACCGTCGGATGGAAAAACGCGAGATCATCCATCATATGCCGCTCACCTCTGCCGAGCGCAACGCATGCACCGTTGACAAGCCCCCAGAGGAGCCCGCAGACGAAGCCGAACACGTGAAACAGCGGAAGCATGCACAGAAGTGTGTCATCTGTCGTGAGCGGCAGATCCGCTGTCCCGTTGTATGCCGAAGCGAGCAGGGAATCTCCGGTCAGAATTACTGCCCTCGCGCTCTCTGTCGTACCCGAGGTAAAGAAGAGGATCCGGTTCTCTTTCCCTCTGACGGGCCCGCTGCTGATCTCCTGTACACTTCCCCATGTCCAGAGCCGGTTGACATCCGTAGCAGCCAGCCGCTTCTTCATCAGACCCGGATCGGCCAGCGGCTCCATCATCACGACCGTCAGTCCCGCCGCATTGGCGGCAAAAATTTCTATGACAGACGCATAGGAACCGTCCACAATGATGCCTTCCGTCGGAGAGACATCTGCCTGAGAAAGCGCTCCTTCTCCCTTCGCTTCTGCCGTCTGGCTCTCTCCGCCGGCCGGGATACCGGCTGCGCTGAGACCGCTGCCTGCGATCTCAGCAGCCCGCTTGCAAATATCGTCATACAGCTGTCTGTAGGTCACGCAGGTAATTTCACCGCTTCCCGCCGGCTCCTGATATTTCACAGCCGTCAGATCGGGAATCTGCTCTGCCTGCTGCCTGAACAGATCTTTCAGATGCAAAGCATGATTTTGTCTTTTCATACCTTTAGTATAGCATAATTTCCGCATTTTGCCGTATGAAAAACGTTTTTCGCGGATATTTTTGTGCATATTTTTACTACGAACGCATGAAATATGTTATGATAGTCAGGAAATGTGTGAAAACGCACACGATAAACTGACACAATCACAATATCTGCGGCTGAGGTGCAGGATCTGTCCGGCGCCCGGAGAGAATCACCGTGTTTGCAGATGGTGTCAGAAATATGGGGAAATCTGATACGCAAAGGTGTCAGCAAAGGAGGAGGAAAGATTTATGGAGAAGAACACAAAAATCTGTATCATCGGTGGAGGACCGGCCGGCCTTTCCGCAGGTATGTATCTCGAGAAGAAGGGTTACACGGACTATACCATTCTTGAAAAAAGTGATCACGTCGGCGGCAAATGCTACAGCCCAACGTATAACGGCCGCCGGTATGAGATGGGCGCCATCATGGGCGTGCCGTCCTACTACGCCGTTCACGATGTAGAGGAATTCTGCGGCATCACACATGACGGCCCGCAGCTGAACCGCAACTACAAGAACAAAGAGGGCAGGGTCATCGAGCCTTTCAATCCAAAGAAAAACCCACTGAAGATCCCGCATCTGCTCTCCATGCAGAAGCAGGTGAAAAAGCTGGCCGAGCTTCTGGAAACCAAATACAAAGGCTATGATGTCAATGGTCACCGCGGTGTGGCACAGGGACGCTATGACGGCTTCGCCGTTACGCCAGGCCGCGAGCCCGTGTCCGGCGTCAATGAGAACCTGAAGGATCTTGCGCTTCCGTTCTCCGAATTCTGCAAGAAAAACGGCGTGGAAGATATCCAGGATATCTGGATCGGACCGTATACCTCCTTTGGCTACGGCTATTTCGAAGACATTCCTGCCGCCTACGTTCTGAAATATCTGGATTTCCAGACCACGATGAACTTCGTCAAGATCAACCTCTGGACATGGAAAGACGGCACACAGTCCATCTGGGAGCATCTGAACGACAAGCTGAAAAATCATGCCCGCCTTAACTCCGATATCACACAGATCGAGAGAAAGGACGGCAAGGTATATGTCACCGTCAACGGAACCGTTGAGGAATACGACAAGCTTATCGTCACGGCGCCGCTGCAGTATTTCCCTGAATACGCAGATGCCAGAGAAGATGAGAAGGAGTACTTTTCGAAGATCGACTTCGAGCGCTATGACGTTCTCGCCTTCCTTACGAAGCCCGAGGATCATCCGGATATCTCCTACTACATTTTTGACAACATGCAGAAGGACCGTTACGGACACCTCATGGTTTATTACAGAAGATGGCGCGACGATGTCAACCAGCCGATCACGACCTACGCACTCCGCAACGCGCTGAACGTTCCGGAGATCCCGTACGACAACTGTAAGGCAACGGTTCTTCACGATCTGGAGGATATGAAGAATCCTGCCAGTGAAGTCATCCTTGAGCGCGACTGGTACTACTTCCCGCACATCTACTCCGACGATTACGCATCGGGCTGGTATGACAAGGTAGAGTCCATGCAGGGCAGATATGATACCTACTATGCCGGCGAGGTCATGAGCTTCGGCGATATGGATGAGACCGCAGAGTACAGCCGCGAGCTCGTGGAGCGCTTCTTCTGAAAATAACAGTCTCTGTTCAAGAGGTAAAAATATATGGCATTTTACAAAGATCACTATGATGTCATCGTCATCGGCGGTGCTCTGGCCGGCATGAGCTGTGCCATGAGCCTCGCGAAGGCGGGCAAGGATGTCCTCGTCCTCGAGCGGCACAATCTTCCCGGCGGCATCGCGACCAGCTTCGTCCGCAGCGGCACGGAGATCGAGGCGACGCTGCACGAGATGATGTCTCTCGGGCCGCAGGAAAATCCGCTGTTCATCCGCCAGTACCTGGACGAGATGGGCGTCGTTATTAAATGGCTCCGCGTTCCGGAGGCCTATGAGCTCGACTCCCCGGAGGACGGGATTAAGATCACGCTTCACGCGGGCCGCCGCGAGGATGGCAGTTTCATCTGTGCCGACGAGATCGAGGCGCAGTATCCCGGCACCAGGGACGATGTGAACAAGCTGCTTGACCTGTGCGTCAAAGTATACAATTCCGTCCTCTATCTGAATGAGCACACAGCCTCCAGCCTTGAGCTCCTGAAAAATCACGAGGCACTCGCGAAGACGGCCGGCTACTCTGCCACAGAGGTCATCAGTAAATACGTGAATCTCCCCGACAGCGTCGTCAAGATCCTGTCCGCCTACTGGGTGTACGTGGGACAGCCGATTCAGTCTCTGCCGTTCACGATCTATGCTTTTCTCATGGCAGACTACATGGTCGGCGGCTCCTATGTGGCACGCGGTTTCTCCCACGAGATGAGCCTCGCCATGATGGAAAAATGCGTCGACCTGGGCGTTCAGTACGAATACTGCCAGAACGTGGAGAAGATCCTCGTAAAGGACGGCCGCGTCTGCGGCGTGCGCACCTCCCGCGGCGACGTGATCCACTGTGATTACGTGGCCAGCGCGCCCTACCCGAATACCGTCTATGAGCGGATGATCGAGCCGGCGTCCGAAGTGCCAGTGATCGCGCGGAAATACGCCAACAGCATGCCGATGAGTGTCACCTGTTTTTCTGTTGTGATGCACCTCGATGCCTCACCGGAAGAACTGAACATCCACTCATATTCCGTCTTTTCCTCGGACATTCCGTTCGATTCCGAGGTGTTCTGGGAGCAGGGGCGCAAGGCAGGCGGATGGAGCAACCTCTCCACGATCTGTCTCAACCTCGCGAACCCGGACTGCATGCCCGAAGGCGAGACTTCTCTCTCCATCACGGTGCTGCCGCTGCCGGAGAGCTTTTTCGGCGTGACGGCCGACGCTTACTACGAGACCAAGCGCCGCATCGCAAAGCAGATGATTGAAAAAGTCTCCACCCAGCTCGGCGTGAACCTGCTGGATCACATCATCGATATCGAGATCGAGACGCCGGCCACCATCGCGCGCTATACGGGCGACTACCGCGGCGGCGTATATGGCTATCAGCACACGATGACAAACTCCGTCGTGGCCCGTCTGGGCGACTTTGACCGCGACCAGTACATCAAGGGCCTGATCGGCTGCGCGAGCCATCAGCTCGTCGGCAACGGCATGGCCTGCAACATCAACAACGGAAAAATAGCCGCCAAAGCGATTCTCACATGGATGGGGGAGGGTGCATCATGAAGATCAACGGATTTCTGAAAGATGTCACCGGCGCCGGCCGTGTGACAAAAGCAAGACGGGAACTCATCCAAAGCGGAAGCCCGGAGAATCACTACACGGATCCGATCGCGGATCTGGCACGGGAACTGCACCCGGATGTCACGCATGTAAAGGTCATTAAAGTGGAAGATGTGTCTCCGACGGCGCGCATGTTTACTTTTGTCGCCGATCAGGGCGATAAGCTTCCGCCGTTCCAGGCGGGCCAGTACTGCGCGCTCGATCTGAAGATCGGCGACACCGTCACCGAGCGCCCGTATTCCATCTGCAGCGCACCCTTCCAGGCGAGATCAGGTGAGCAGCCGTTTTTCTGCCTGACCATCAGAAACGGCAGGCCCGGCACAGGCTTCGCGAGCAGCTGGATCTACAGCAACGTCAAAGCCGGCGATACATTCACGGCGCACCTCCCGTTCGGTGAATTTTACTATGAGCCGCTGCGCGACGCACGCCATGTGGTCGGCCTCGCGGGCGGATCCGGCATCACGCCGTTCTATTCGATGGCGAAGGAGATCGAGCACGGCACACTGGATATGGATCTCACGATCCTGTACGGCTCTGTCTCGACGAAAGATATCATTCTGGAGAAGCAGCTCTCCGCGATTAAGTCTGACCGCGTCAGATTCGTGAATGTCATCTCAGGCGACGAGGATTACGATGGTGAGAAGGGCTTCCTCACGGCTGACCTGATTAAAAAATATTCTTCTGATGACACCACATACTTCGTCTGCGGCCCGCTGCCGATGTACAATTTTGTCTCCGGCGAGCTGGCGAAGCTGGACGTGCCGAAGCGCCGCATCCGCATGGAGGTATTCGGCGCACCGCGCGATGTGACGAAGGCGAAGGGATATCCGGCGGACGCAAAGCCGGCGACCTTCCACATCCACGTGCTCCGCGGCATACAGGACGATGTCATTGAAGCGTCTTCGCTGGAACCGATCGCAGTTTCTCTGGAGCGCGCCGGCATCCCGAACAACACAAGATGCCGCTCCGGCGCCTGCGGATGGTGTCGTTCCAAAGTGGTGGAGGGCGATTACTTCGTACCGGAAACCGGCGACGGAAGGCGGTATGCAGATAAGCAGTTTAATTACGTGCATGCGTGCTCTACGTGGCCGTTGTCGGATATGACGATCCGGATACCCATCAAGTAATAAATATACAGATACTTCCACTATAAACAAACTGGGCTGTGAAGAATGTTTTCACATTTCTTCACAGCCCTTTCTGTTTACTCGGCTTCGATTTCTTTTATGATGCACTCATTGCCCTTCAAAAGCCACGTCTCGCCGCTGTGGCAGTA
>Ga0256406_1000987_pt1 | contig 47787 bp, 44 predicted proteins | sample RumenRJG_03DNA_FD_185986 | JGI IMG/M metagenome (GOLD analysis project Ga0256406, IMG submission 185986) | Bovine rumen microbial communities from Lethbridge, Alberta, Canada - RJG_03 | ecosystem: Host-associated > Mammals > Digestive system > Stomach > Rumen | place: Canada: Alberta | collected... | reverse complement strand
GCTTCGGCTATTTCGATTTAGCCGAAGCATACCAGTCAGTGCATAACAACTGTTGAAACCGCCGTGTACCGAACGGTACGCACGGTGGTGTGAGAGGACGGGGGCTAACCGCCCCCTCCTACTCGATCTTACGGGTCAAAGGCCTCTATGGCAGCCTGGCAGAAAGGTTGGATCCCGAGTAATGGAAGAGAGACTTACCGCTCCCAGCCACACAGCACCATGGCATCAATGCATCACAGCTTCACAGCATTTTTGTCATGCCTTTTTTGCTTTTTTAGCCCGGTTGTAATTGATCAGGCAACCGGCTTTGATGATGGCCCGTTCTTCCGCGGTGAGCGGTTTGATATACAGGGTCAGGGGCACATTGCCGCTTTCCTTCACCACATAGGCCGGGATGTTCTCCAGGTCCCCGTCGAGGGCCTTCCGGATCTCCGGCACATAGGGAAACCGGACCGGGTCATAGATATGATGATGACTGTCACAGGCTCCTTCCGGGATCCGGTTCCGCGGAAAAGTCTTTCCTCCACAATAAGGTACCTGTTCTCTGCGATTCTCCATTTTCTCCTCCCTTGATTTTTCCTGCCGTTTCCATTGCTTTTGATGGTTTCATATTAAATGACTTTTCTAATAATTTCCAATACTATCTGCCTCATAAGAGTTATATAATTATTTTTATAACTCATTCCGGATTATAAAAATAAATCGCAGTCATAGATGTTCCGGGCAGGAGCCCGCGCCTCTGCCGGATAATCCTTTTCGTGGCCGCGGAAAACAAGCGGAAACCTGTGCCGGCAGCACTCCGCAGACAGAATGGCGCGCTCCGCAGCGGCCGCAGGTCCGGGAATGCTCACCGCCTGCCGCGGGCGAGGCCGGAGTGACGCACGTGACTGACAAGTCTGTTTTCCTTGCAATCCCTATTCGAATCATCTATACTTTTGGTATGTTATCTCTCAAAAAAGTCTCTTCCTGTTCTATGGAGGTGGATCGTACATGAAGCGAAATCGTCGGGCAGCCCTGGGTCTATCCCTTTTGATGGCTGCCTTTTATGCATTTCCGGCCGCGGCTGGTGCAGAAGAAAAGAGTGCCCCCGCCCAGGGCCCGGATCTGCGCCGGACATCGTGGACGCAGCTTGCCGGGGAATACGCCAATCCCTATGCCACGGAAAGCACGTCGGAGGCCCTGACACCGGAAGTCCTTTCCGAATGGTGGAAAGTCTTCCATGATGACACGCTGGACCAGCTGATCACCACGGCGCTCACAAACAGCCGGGATCTCCAGGCCGCCCGGGCTCGCCTTGCCGAGGCACGGCAGCAGGTGGGCATCGCCGAGGCGGCCCGTCTCCCCTGGATCAACGTCAACGGCGGCTGGATGCGGGGCGAAGTGCCCGATTCCGTCACGGAGGGGCTGACGCCGAACGGACTGCGGCAGTATCCCCTCGGGATCGACAACAAAGAAGAATGTTCCTATGCCGGCATCGACGCCTCCTGGGAAATCGATGTCTTTGGCAGGACGCGGGCCAAGGTCAGGGCGGCCTCCGATACCCTGCAGGCCCGCAATGCCCAGCTCTATGCCGCCTGGGTCAGCCTTTCAGCTGAAGTGGCGATGGACTACATCACGCTGCGGACGCTCCAGGAGGAACTTGCCGTGACAGAAGCCCATATCCGGAACCAGGAGGAGAATCTCAGTCTGCTCCAGGTCAACAGGGACTCGGGGCTGCTCTCGGACCTGCCTTCCGAACAGGCCACATACACGCTGAAATCATCGGAAGCGAAGATCCCGGAGCTGAAAAAAAGCATCTCCACCTGCCTGAACCGTCTGGCCGTCCTTACGGGGACCGTGCCGGGGTCCCTCGACAGCAGCCTCATGGCACCGCAGCCCCTGCCCGACATCGACGTGCGCCTCTATAACGCCATCCCGGCTGAAGTGCTGCGTCAGCGCCCCGATGTCCACGCGGCGGAACGGGCCTGGGCCGCCCAGATTGCCCGCACCAGCGCGGCCAAGGCGGAACTGAAGCCGAAATTCTCCATCCTCGGTCTGCTCGGATTCGCGACGCTGAGCGGCGGCCTCTTCGCTTCCGGCAGCCAGGGCTTTGCCATCCTGCCCCAGGTCACGTTCCCACTCTTTAACGGCGGTGCCCTGCAGAAAAATGTCCGCGTCCAGAAGGAGAAAGAAAAGGAACTCCAGGCGGAATACGAAAAGACCGTGCTCCAGGCCGCCGGCGAAGTCCGCACCTCCATGGCGTCCATCACGCAGGACCATGCCCGCCGGGAAACACTGGAAACAGGACGGGATGCAGCGAAAAATGCCTATGATCTTGCCCGGAACCGCTTCGACAATGGGATTTCCAACTATATGGATGTCCTTGACGCGGAGCGTTCTTACCTGCAGCTCGATCAGGCCTGCACCGTTTCAAAAGGCAAGGAACTGACCTCCATGGTCTCCCTCTTCAAGGCCCTCGGCGGCGGCTGGAAGCCCCTCGATGCGGTCCAGGACGGAGCAAAGGCAGGCAGCAGTCCCAGGCGCTGACGCAGGGTCAGCCCAGAAAGGAAGAATCCGGATATGAAAAATATCTTAGCTAAAATCAGGGGCAGCCGCGTCCTCAGCATCATTGCGTGTGCTGTCATCATCGTGCTCATCGGTGCCGGCGCCTTTGCCCTCTATGAGCATCATCAGGCGAAAGTTGCGGCAGGGACGCTTACGATCAACGGCAATGTCGACCTCCGCGAAGTATCCCTCGCCTTCAAGAACAGCGACCGCATCGCCGAAGTCCTCGCGGAGGAAGGCGATTCTGTCAAAAAAGGACAGGTCCTCGCCCGTCTCGACACGAACGACCTGCAGTACAAGATCAAGATCACCCAGTCCCAGATCGACGCCCAGCAAGCCGCTGTGGACAAGCTCCACAACGGGACCCGTCAGGAAGACCTGGCCCAGGCCGCGGCCAAATACAATGCCGCCGTGGCAGAAAGGGATTTCCTGCAGCGGGAATATGACCGCAAGGCCAATGCTTTCGAGACATCCGGCGGCCGTTCCGTGAGCCGCGATGCTCTGGACGATGCCCGTTCCAAGCTCGACGTGGCCGCAGCCAAAGCAAACGAGGCCAGGGAAGCCAATAACCTTGCCATCGCGGGTCCCCGCGCCGAAGATGTCGCGGCCGGCGAAGCCAAACTGGAAAGCCTGAAAAATGAGCTCGCCCAGGAGCAGTACACCCTGACCCAGTCCGAACTCACGGCCCCACAGGACGGAGTCATCCGCTCCCGCCTGCTGGAAGCCGGCGACATGGCATCCCCCCAGAAACCGGTCTTCCGGATTTCCCTCAATACGAAGAAATGGGTCCGGGTCTACGTCAAGGAGTCCGATCTGGGCAAGCTCCACGAAGGCAGTGCGGCGAGCGTCTACATCGACAGCTTCCCCAATAAAGCCATCCCCGGTCAGGTGGGATACATCTCCTCGACTGCGGAATTCACGCCCAAGAACGTCGAGACAAACGAGCTGCGCCCGGCCCTCCTCTATGAAGTCCGCGTCTATGTGGAAGATCCGGACAACCTGCTCCGCATGGGGATGCCCGCCACGGTCAAGATCAAACTGTAAAGGATGAGTTCCATGGATGACATCATAATCCGTGCCGAACAACTGAATAAGACCTTTACACTCAAAAAAGGCAGGACCATCGAAGCCCTGAAGCACCTCGACCTGACGGTGAAACGGGGCGTCCTGACTGCCATCATCGGCCCTGACGGAGCCGGCAAGACGACTTTCATGCGGCTTGTCTCGGGCCTCATGGACCCGACGTCGGGCCATCTTTCCGTGCTCGGTCTCGACAGCGTAAAAGATGCGGAAGAAATCCAGACCCGCATCTCCTATATGCCTCAGAAATTCGGCCTTTATGAAGACCTTTCCGTCATGGAGAACATGAACCTCTATGCGGATCTGCATGGCGTACCCGCAGCAGCGCGTCCGGCCCGCTTCACGAAACTCCTGACGATGATGGGCCTCGAGCGCTTCACGGACCGCCTGTCCGGCAAGCTCTCCGGCGGCATGAAGCAGAAGCTCGGTCTTGCCTGCACGCTCGTGCGTTCCCCGGAGCTGCTGCTCCTTGACGAACCGACGGTCGGTGTCGATCCGCTGTCCCGGAAAGAACTGTGGGAAATCCTGCAGGAATTCGTCCGTGAAGAGCATCTTTCCGTCCTCGTCAATACGGCCTATATGAACGAAGCGGCGCTCTGCAGCCATGTCTTTGTCCTGCACAAGGGGGAACTCCTTGCCAGCGGGACACCCGCAGATCTGTGCCGGATTGCGGCGGGACGCTGTTACAGCTTCCCACCCCCGGAAGGCGTGCCGACAAGGATCCTGCAGGCCCACCTCATCGATGACACGGCGCATGTCGTCGACGCCGTCCCCAAGGGCGGCAAAGTCCATTTCATCCTGCACGAGGGAACCGCCTCCGTCCCGTATCTGGACGCGCGTCACATCCAGCCGGAGCCAGTCGAACCGAGCCTGGAAGACGGCTTCATGATCCTGCTCCATAAAGCGGAAACAGAAACCCTGCCCCCGTCGCAGGAAGAGGAGGACATCCTCGACAAGGGCGGCCGTCCGGGCAAAGAGGTCAATATCACAGTCAAGAACCTCGTCCGCAAATTCGGGGATTTCACGGCCGTCGCCAACACTTCCTTCGAAGTCCACAAGGGAGAGATCTTCGGTCTCCTCGGACCGAACGGTGCCGGCAAGACCACGACCTTCAAGATGCTCTGCGGTCTGCTGCCGGCGACGAGCGGTTTCCTTTCCGTCGCCGGGGTCAATCTGCGTACGGCGCGGACCCAGGCCCGCGGCAATGTCGGGTATGTGGCGCAGAAATTTTCCCTGTACGGCAATATGAGCGTTCTCAGCAACCTGCGCTTCTTTGGCGGCATCTACGGCCTCCCTCCCGGCAGGCTGCAGTCCCGGATCGACGAAGTGGTCCGGGAATTCTATCTGTCGGACCGCCTCGACATGAAGGCGGGGGATTTGCCGGGCGGCTACAAGCAGCGTCTTTCCATGGCCTGTGCCCTGCTGCATGAACCGAAGATCCTCTTCCTCGATGAACCGACTTCCGGCATCGACCCGCTCACGCGGCGCAATTTCTGGCGGCGCATCACGTCGCTTGCCGCCCGCGGCACGACCATCATCATCACGACCCATTTCATGGAAGAAGCCGAATACTGCGACCGCTTCATGATCCAGGACAACGGCCATCTGCTCGTCATCGGCAGCCCTGCTGAGATCCGGCAGCGGTTCCACATGGAGGGCGCCGATATGGACGACATCTTCATGACTGTCGTGGATCAGGCCCGCGAGAAAGGAGAGGAGAAAAAATGAACGGTTTCCTGCGGCGCATGAAAGCACTGATCGTCAAAGAATTCCTCCAGCTTTCCCGTGACTCCAGCTCCCTCCTGCTCGGGATCGTCCTGCCCATCGCCCTGATCCTGATCATCGGCTACGGCATTTCGCTGGATATCAAGAATATCCCCACGGCCGTGGTCCTCGAGGATGCCTCGCCGAAAGCACAGGACGCGGTCAGTTTCCTGAACGGTTCCGCCTATTTTTCACCGACCTATCTGACGAGCCTGAAGGATGCGGAAAAGATGTTCCTCGACAGGGATGCGAGCGTCATCATCGATATCCCGCCGGACTTTACATCCAAACTTGCCCAGGGGGACGCCACAATCTTCGTGGCCCTCGACGGGGTCGAAACGGCCACGGCCATGTCAACCCAGGGCTATATCGAAAGCGGCATCGCCTCGTGGCTGCAGCGTCAGCCCGGTGCAGCCCGCAGTGCCCGGATCGAAATCCAGTCCCGCATGTGGTATAACGATGCCAATTCGAGCACATGGTTCTTCCTGCCCGGCCTCATCATGCTTATCGTCACCATCGTGGGCATCATGCTGACGGCCATCGTCATGGCCCGGGAGTGGGAACGGGGCACGTTCGAATCCCTGTTCGTCACGCCGGTCCGCCCGATGGAACTGGTCCTCGCCAAGATTGTCCCATACTTCTGCGTCGCGCTGCTGGGCGTCTTCATCTGCCTTGTCCTTTCACGCTTTCTCTTTGAAGTGCCCCTCGTTGGATCCCTGGCCCTCGTCATCCTCATCTCGATGCTCTATCTGATGGTCGCCCTGGGCATCGGCCTTGTCATCTCGGCCATCACCAAGAACCAGTTCCTTGCCTGCCAGTCCTCCCTGCTGGTCAGTTTCCTGCCGTGCTTCGTTCTTTCCGGTTTCATCTTTGACCTGCGCTCCGCTCCCGTCGGGGTCCGGATCATCAGCGCCATCCTGCCCTTCAGCCACTATCTGACCTGTATCCGGTCGCTGTTTCTGTCTGGCAACAACTGGAGCATCCTCCTCAAACAGGGCGGCCTGCTCTGCCTGTACGGTGTATTCTTTGTCGGTGCCGCTTTCGGCATGACGCGAAAGAAGGTGGAATGATGGAAGGGATCAGACTGTATCTCCAGCAGCTCGCAGTCATCTGCACAAAGGAAATCCTCGCCATCTGGCAGGACAAAGCCACGCGCCTCATCATCCTCGTTCCCTGCATCATCCTGGGCTTCCTCTTCGGCTATGCGGCGAACTACAATCTGGAGGACGCGCCCTATGCCGTGCTGGACCTGAGCCACAGCCGGGAATCGGCGGACATCCTGGCAGCCATCGACGGCACTTCCTTTTTCAAGCGTACCGTCACGCTGCAGAACGCAAACCAGATCGAAAAATACATCGACCGCGGCGATGTCATCATGGCCCTTTCCATCCCGCCCGATTTTGCCAGAAAGCTGCAGAAGGGCGAACCCGCGTCCATCCAGGTCATCACGGACGGCCGCAATACGGTCATCGCCGGCCAGGCGGCAAGCGACGTGAGCCGCATCGTCAACCAGTACAACCTCGCAAGGACCGGGACAAAGAGTCCCGTGAACCTGAAGATCCGCACCTGGTTCAATCCCAACCAGATTACGCGCTGGTTCTTCCTGCCCGGCATCATCGGCCTGCTGAGCTTTTCCCAGGTCTTCCTGCTGGCCGGGCTCTCGGTCGCCCGGGAACGGGAGGAAGGGACTTTCGAGCAGATCCTTGTGGCACCCGTCTCGGAATCGATCATCCTCCTCGGCAAAGCGGTCCCGCCCGTCATCGTCGGGCTGATCCAGTGCACGACGCTGCTTCTGATCAGCCGGCTCTGGTTCCAGGTTCCCTTTGCCGGATCTTATCTTGATTTTTATATCGCCATCGTCTTTTATGTCATGAGTTCCACCGGGCTCGGGCTCTGCGTGTCATCCATCTCGAAGAACATGCAGCAGGTGCTGGTCTATGTCATCGTGCTGATGGTCCCGATGGCCCTGCTCTCGGGCATCATCACGCCGATCCGCAACATGCCCGTGTTCCTGCAGTATCTGACTTATATCGATCCGCTCCGCTTCGGCCTGGAGCTCATCCGGCGCATCTACCTGGAAGGACTGCCTCTTTCCGCTCTCGCCTGGAACCTCCTGCCGCTGACGCTCATTGGCGGCCTGTCCCTCGTGGCAGCGGGGTATCTGTTCCGGCACAACCTGGGATGACCGGACCGGCAGAAGGGAGGACCCAAAAAACAGGTCCTCCCGTTATTTTTTGCCGCATTTGTTTCCCCGGATATGCTACAATAAGTAAAGCAATTCAATTTAGTCGAAAAATTCAGAGGAGGTCTTTTGCAATGATTGAAAAACGGACAGTCGGGATTCTCGGTGTGGGCCACGTCGGTGCCCATGTGGCATATTCACTCGGTATGATGGGCGTAGCCGATGAAATCCTCCTGTGTGACCTGGAGGAGAAAAAACTCAAGAGCGAATGCAACGATCTGAATGATTCCGTCCCATTCATGCCGAACCGTTCCCTCTTCCGCGCAGCCAGCTATGAAGACCTCAAAGACTGCGATATCATTGTCAATTCTGTGGGCGATATCACGCTTTGCCGCAATTTCGACCGGGACAGCGAACTGCGCAACAGCGTGGTCCAGGTCGCACGCATCATCCCCCGCGTGATGGCCGCCGGATTCCACGGTATCTTCGTCAACATCACCAACCCCTGCGATCTCATCACCTGCGAGATTGCAAAGCTCTCCGGCCTTCCCCGCAGCCAGGTACTGGGCACGGGCACGCTGCTCGATTCCGCCCGCCTGCGTCACTCCCTGAGCGATTACACCGGCCTCGACAGCCGCAGCTTCAGTGCCTACATGATGGGCCAGCACGGCAATTCCCAGTTCGTGCCCTGGTCCCTGATCAACATTTCCGGTGTCTCCCTGGATCAGTACGAAAAAGGCGCCGGCATCAAACTGGACCGGGAAGCCATCCAGCAGCAGGCCATCCAGGGCGGCTGGGTCACCCTTTCGGGTAAATGGTGCACCGAATACGGGATTGCTTCTGCCGCAGCCACACTGGTGCGGACCATCCTGCACGACGAGAAGCGGATCCTCCCCTGCTCCGTCAAGCTCGAAGGCGAATACGGTCAGGATGACCTGTATATCGGTGTCCCTGCCATCATCGGCAAAAGCGGCGTCGAAAAAGTCCTGGACTTCCCGCTCACTGAGGAAGAACAGAAACAGTTCGACACCTGCGCCGCCACCGTCAGGGCGAACGTTGAAAAAGGCAAAGCCTATCTGGAACAGGTCAAAGCAGAAGGCAAACTCTAAGCATTTCACACCCGCGTAAAAAGACCGTCAGCGGATCAGGCAGCATCCGCTGACGTCTTTTTCTTTCCGGCCCGCGGCCTGTCGGGCCGCTCTTTTTCAGGGGACTTCCATGAAAACTTTTCTCCGACAGAATCTCATCCTCGTGCTGGCAGGTCTCGGCGCCTTCATCTCGATGGCTGCCGTACCGCCTTCCGCGGCCTATCTGGATTATCTGCAGCCGTCCACCCTGGCTGTCCTCTTCTGCCTCATGGCGGTAACGGGCAGCCTGAGGGAGAGCGGCATCTTCACTCTGCTGACGGAGCAGATGCTGCGCCGTTTCCGTACGCTGCGCCAGCTTTCCGCCGCACTGATCCTCGCCTGCTTCTTTGTGAGCATGTGGGTCACGAATGACGTCTCCCTGCTGACATTCGTACCCTTTGCTCTTACCGTGCTGAATAAAACGGCAAGTCCCGAAGAAACGGCCCTGGTGCTCGTGCTGCAGACCATTGCGGCCAATCTCGGCAGCATGTGCACACCCGTAGGCAACCCGCAGAACCTTTACCTCTATACCCGCTACGGCATGGATTTTGGAGCGTTCATCCTGCTGCTGCTCCCCTGTTCCATCCTTTCCCTGCTGCTGCTCCTGCTTTCGCTCTTCTTTCTCCCGGACCGATCCCTGCCGGCCGTCATGCTTCCAAAAGACACCGAAGCAGGTTTCAGAGCTTCCCCGTTCAGGAGGTACTTCATCCCGGGCGTCCTTTCCCTCCTTTCCCTCCTCAGCGTAGCCCGTTTGCTCGATTACCGCTTCACATTTGCCGTCATGCTCTGCATCCTTGCCGTGAATTCTCCGCATGCCCTGAAGAATGTGGATTTCACGCTGCTCCTCACGTTCGTCGTTTTCTTCATCTTCGTCGGCAACCTGAGCCGGATCCCGTCATTCCGGCAGTTCCTCACAACATCCCTGGCAGGCCATGAATTCTGGATTTCGCTCCTTGCTTCGCAGATCATCAGCAACGTCCCCGCGGCCATCCTGCTGTCCGGCTTTACGGATCAGGCCCCGGCACTGCTCCTCGGCACCGATATCGGCGGACTCGGGACCCTGGTGGCTTCCATGGCAAGCCTCATTTCCTACGGGATGTACATCCGGGCCTTTCCAGGACGCCAGAGCTATTATCTGAAGATCTTCACGCTATGGAATGCAGCGTACCTTGCCGTGCTGATCCCGTTTGCACGGATCTTCCAGGGGATATGAAAATGCGTCCGGAACCCTTACCCGGGTTTCCGGACGCATTTTTTGAGGACTGCACTCTGGCAGAGCAGGATCTTTTCCACACTGCAGACTCTGACCCTCAGCCGTGGCAGTGACAGGAACCTCCATGGCTGCCGCAGCCTTCACCACGACTGTGATGACCGCCGCATTCCCCGCCTTCAGCGTGATCATGATGGCTGCAGTTTGCTTCACTGGACGATTTAAGGGTACCGTCAGCCAGGGCCCGTACTGCTTCATCGCAGGAACCGGTCACCCCTGCACAGAGCCGGATGCCTTCTTCCTGGAGAGCCATCTGGGCACCCATCCCGATGCCGCCGCAGATAAGGACATCCACTCTGGCTTCCTTTAAAAGCCCGGCCAGCGCGCCATGGCCCGAGGCACCGGACCGCAGCAGGCCGGTCTCCGTGACCGTGCCGCCTTCCACATCATAGAGTTTAAAACACTCCGTATGGCCAAAATGCTGGAAAATCTCTCCGTTTTCAAAGGGCACTGCAATTCTCATGCTTCCGCTTCCTTTCTCTGGCAGAGCCAGATCACCCACAGCCTCCGAACGGGCAAGACGGTAGTCGCCGCCGGCAATGACGAGTTTTTTCCCGTTCACCAGACAGTCGGCCAGCTTGTACCTTGCCTTTTCATACATATCCGTCACCGTCGTACGGGCCACCTGCATCTCATCGGCACATTCCTTCTGCGTCAGACCCTGCAGATCGAGCAGACGGATTGTTTCGAATTCGTCCACTGTAAGCAGCACGAAACCAGTACTTTTTTCCTCATCCGGTCCGAAACTCATGCATCTTGGATACGAGCAGACACGTCTGCATCGTTTAGGTCTTGCCATAGGCTGTTCTCCTTTCTGACATATGTCAATTATACAGGTGTTTTTGACATATGTCAATAATAAGACAACCCACGAAGACAGAAACAAAGTGCCGGAAAAGCAGCATTTCCTTCCCACGCTGCCTTTCCGGCACAAACAAAATTTCCATTGATTCTTTCCATTGCTCCGACGGGGGGATCAGGCTGCTCCTTCCCGATCCGGCCCATCCCGGCAATCCTTCGGGATGCCTACTCCGCCTCTTCTTCTGCAGAACTGCCTTCCGCCGGCTGCAGATAGGGCAGATAGTTAAAAAGAGAATAATCCTGCTGCCCGTCGAAGAGATACAGATCCGGCCGGCCCAGAGCTTTGCGCAGGGCCTCATTGAATTCCGCTTCTTCCTCTCCCCGGGAGAGAAGAAAACCGCTCACTCTCTTTTCTTCGCCGTCTCCGCGCGTCAGCGTCAGTTCCCAGTTCCCAACGTCCGTCACTTCAGGTGCCCCGGACGGGCTGCCATAGTGCTCTGCGATCTTTGCGAGCAGGTCCATGGCTTTTTCCGGAGCGATCCAGAATTTTTCCGTCAGTTTGATATGGCCTTTTTCATCCCTGGGATTTTCCCAGTGCCGATGGATCTTAACCCTGCCGCTTACTTCGAGGGTCACCTTCTGGCGGCTCTCCCCCTCTGTGAGATTCCACCAGCCGCCTCCCGATTCCAGCACCATTTTGACGATTTTCACAGCTCTCACTCTCCCTGATACTTCTCCTTACCATCATATACCAAAAAAGTGTAAAAAGAGAGAGGATGGTAAAGTAAAAAAAAGTAAAACCTGCCCGCTGCTCCAGAGTCCGGCCCGGCCGGACCGGGGCGAACGGAAAAGCGCAGATCTGTCCCGTCAGTCCGCCGGAACCGCCTCCAGTCAGGGCAGTTTTGCAAGAAACGCAGCAAATTGTGTCCTCACCGTCTCATTCGGAGCTTTGGCATCGATCGTAAAGCCATCAGTCATTTTGATTCCCGGCTGGAGCGCCTGGATATGGTTCAGATTATCCGAGAAACCGCTGCCGCGGTGGATGCCGAACGGGACGACGGTCTTACCGGACAGATCAGCCTTTTTGAGGAACATGCTGACCGGTGCCGGAAGATCATACCACCAGATGGGCGTGCCAAGATAAATGACATCATAAGCAGAAAGGTCCGGAACAGGATCCCGGAGCGGAACGTCCTTTGCTTCCTGGATTTCTTTCCTGGCGCGGGCTGACATTTTCTCAAAACGCATCGGATACGGATCCTTCACGACGATGGGATATGTATCCGCTCCCGTCCGTTTCTGCAGTTCCCGGACCATGACCTGCATGTTCCCTTCCGGATTGACGTATTCCCCGTGCAGGCTGGCCGAAGTGACGGCATCGGGATCCATTCCGTCCGTGCTTCCGATGTTCTCACTGTAAGTGAAATACACGATCAGTGATTTTTTGCCCTGCACAGCTGCCGCTTCTGCGGAGCCCCGGGCCACCGTCCCTTTCGTATCGACATGGAAATAACGCCAGGCACCTCCGGCGCCAAGGAGCAGGATCAGGAGCCCCGCCAGAAGCCAGTACCATTTCTTTCTTTTTTTCTGCATGATCTTTTCTCCTTTTCCTCCACACTTCCGTCCGCCCGGATCCTGTCATTAGATATGATCTGACATACACCGATTATACTGGAACCTGGCAAATCAGAAAACTGCAGACCGGTCATGGAAAACGATAATCCGCACGCATAGTAAAAAGACGGCTCCGAACGGCATTCATCCGTCTTTTGGGAAATTAAAAGAGACCGCTCTCTGTATGGAAAACCACACAGGGAACGGTCCCTTGTCATAAGTCCTGTATTTTTATCAGGGAAACAGTTTTTGCTGAGCGTCCACAGCGGGCAAAACCCGGTCCGGGCTTTGCCTCTTTTTCTTTTCTGACAGCCCGCTCAAAGCGGCGCATGACAGGCTGCTTTGCGTCGGGCCACTTTCCGTTACGCCATTTTTGCCAGCAGCTTTTTCAAAAACTCATACATCCGAATGGTACTTTTTACGCTGAGCCGTTCTTCGGGAGAATGGAGGTCCCAGCAGTCCGGGCCCAGGGAGATGGCATCCATGTCCGGTTTCCTGGCGATCAGGCAGCCGCACTCCAGTCCGGAATGGATGGGAGTGGCCTCCATTTTTTCTCCGAAGGTCTCTGCATAGACCTGCTTGACCAGCGCGGTCAGCCGGGAATCCGGATCATGGGGCCAGCCGGGATAGGCAGCGAATTTTTCGCAGCTGCCGCCCGTCATTTCCGCGAGGAGACGGATCTTGTCCCAGATATAGCCCGCTTTGGATGGAAAAGAAGTGCGGATCTCGTAGACCGCTGTGAGCCGGTCCTGTTCTTGTTCCAGGCGGATCTCACCCAGATTGTCGGAACTCTGGACCACACCGGGTACGGACGCGTTCATTTCCGAGATGCCGTCGGGAGAAAGGACCAGCACCCTGATGGACCGGTCCGTTGCGTCCTGGTTCACAACGAGATTATTTTTCGGTCCTCCAGTCTCTTCCACACTGATCCTGAGACCGGCAGCCGCGGCTTTGTATTCCTGCCGGAGCGCTTCCGCCGTGCTGTGCACTGCCCGGATGAAATCTTCCTTCTGCTTTTCCGGCACCATCACCACCGCTTCCGCATCCCTGGGGATGGCGAGGCGAAAGGTCCCGCCGCGGAGGGACGCCAGACAGAGCGGCATCTCTTTCCGGGCGGAAAGGAGCATCCGGATCAGGAAAATATTGGCATTGCCCCGCCCCCGGTGGATATCTTCCCCGGAATGGCCGCCCTGGAGCCCCTCCACCTTCAGATGGAAGAAGGCAGAAGACGCGGGCACAGCCTCCCAGGTCACGGGCAGATGGAAAGCCACTCCAAAGCCGCCGCAGCTTCCCGTGACCGAATGGCGTTCCGCCGCATTGTCGATATTGATCAGATAATGGGAACGGAAATCACGGGCATCCACATTCTGGGCTCCGCTCAGATCTTCCTCTTCGGCTGTCGTCAGCAGCACTTCCAGTTCCGGATGGGCAAAGGAATCATCTTCCAGAAGGGCCAGGGCGAGCGCCGCGCCGATGCCGTCATCGGCTCCCAGGGTGGTCCGTCCGCCCGTGGAAAGGATGTCTCCCTTGAGTTCCAGATGGATGGGATCTTTCGCGAAATCATGATCCACACCGGGGGCCTTCTGGCAGACCATGTCCAGATGGGCCTGGAGCATGACTGCCGGACTGTTTTCGCAGCCGGGAGAAGCCGGTTTCCGCAGCAGCACATTGTTCCACTCGTCCTGGCGGACCGCCCAGCCTTTTTCCTTCCCCCACCGGAACAGAGCATCGCTGAGAGCCTTTTCCTTAAAGGAAGGATGGGGGATTTCGCAGATCCGGGCAAAGTGCCGGAACACCGGATGCCGGACCAGATCGTCCATACTGTCAAAAGTTTCTTTTTCCATAACCTATCCCTCCCGTCAGAACGGGCCGTAATGGATCTGGACGGCGATGACCATGAAGACCATGGCGACGGCGCACCAGATGGCAAACAGGGGTGCCAGCCAGCGGAACCATTTGCCGAAGGAAATATGGGCCATGGCGCAGGCAGCCACCACTTCCCCGCTGGTGGGGGCGAACACGTTCGTAAAGGCATCGCCCATCTGGAAAGCCAGGACCGCGGTCTGCCGGGTGACCCCAATCAGGTCGGCCAGCGGTGCGAACAGGGGCATGGTGATGGCCGCCTTGCCGCTGCCGGAAGGCACCAGCACATTGAACAGATCCTGCACGATGAACATGCCGCAGGCACTGAGAGTGGGCGGCAGCCCGTTCAGCAGGCTGGCCATATAATGGATCACCGTATCCATGATGTGGGCGTTCTGCATGATCAGCACTGCCGCGTTGCACATGCCGATGACCAGGTTGGCAAACAGCATGTTGCTGCAGCCGGCGAGGAACGCATTGGCAATCTCGCCGGAAGAGAGGCCCCCGATGATGCCGGCAAGAATACCGCAGATCAGGAAGAGCCCGGCCATTTCATTGATGTAGAAGTCGAATTTCAGGACTCCCACCACCACGGCGGCAATGGTCAGCACGAACAGCACCAGCACCAGTTTGTGCCGGACAGTGATCACAGGGGTCTCCTGGACCTTCAGGTGGCTGTTGTAGAGCCGGTCCTCCTCCCGTACGGTGCTCAGTTCCGGATTTTTCCGGACTATATTGGCATACCACATGACGTAGGGAATGGTCACGATGTTCATGACCACGAACACCACCGCCCTGAGCCCCATGCCGGAAAACATGGGCAGGCCGCAGATGCCCTGGGCCACCCCGATGGTGAAGGGGTTCGTCATGGCGCCGGCGTAGCCCACCGGTGCGGCGCAGAACACAATGGCGATGGCCGTCAGGGAGTCGAAGCCCATAGCCACCGAAACCCCGATGACAAGCGGCGTGAAAGCCAGGAATTCTTCAAAGCACCCGGCAAAGGCGGACAAAAGGCTGAACAGGAACATACAGACCGGGATCATCAGCAGTTCCCGGCCCTTCATCCTCTCCACTACATTGGACAGGCCCGCATTGATGGCACCGGTGGCATCCATGATGGCGAACATGCCGCCGATGATGAAAAGGAAAGAAATGATTTCCGATACGTTCTGGAGTCCCAGGGTCAGGGACTGGAACAGATAAAAAAGACTGACGGGCTGCTGCTGGATATAGTGGAACGTGGCGGGATCCACCACTTCCTTGTTCAGTGCGGGATTCAGCACACGGCTGTATTCCCCGGCCGGTACAAGATAAGAAGCCAGGAAAGCAAGGACCATGATGATTCCCAGGAGGACCATGGGATTCAGCGCATGGAGTTTGAATTTACTTTTCTTTTGTTCCGCCATTTGATACCACTCCTTTACAGGTCTTTGTTGTTACGGTGTTCCCGGCCTCCCGGATGATGCGGGTCTTGCCGCTGCCAGGACATAGTCGAAAATGTGGAGAAAGGCATTTTCCAGCTGTTCCCGGTCCAGATCCGGACCCAGCAGGCAGGCTCTGTGGATATAGCTGCCGTGGAGCGCCACGATGATTTCGAGGGTCTCCTCCGCCCGGTCAGCTGCCACGAATCCATCGTTGACCATGCTTTCCATCACGACCCGGTCGCGTTCCGCCAGGGTGCCGCGGACCACCATTTCGCGGATCTCCCCGGGCAGTCCCCGGAGTTCTTCAGGGAACAGATCCAGATAGTAGACCTGTAGCACATGGCCCATTTTGGCACTGTACCGCCCAAAGAACATGTTGTAGAAGATTTCCGGATACCGGAAAGCACTCTCATTGAAGCACCGGTAAATCGTCCGGTACCGTTCCAGGGAATCCATCTCCGGGCTGATCTTCCGGGTAAGACGCAGGAGATAATCCCGCAGGAAGCAGACCGATCCGAAAAGGATCAGTTCATCGAGATCCTGAAAATAGTTGTAGAGGGTGGCACTGTTGTAGCCGGCCTCCGCTGCAATCCGCCTGATCGAGACACCGGGGATTCCTTCTTCTTTCAGGATTTTTTCCGCAGCTTCCACAAAATAGACCATGTTCCGTTTCTGTCTGATGGTCAGCGGTTTACGCTGGTCCTGCCTCTCTGTTTCTCTCATTGATTACGGGGCACCTCCTGACTGCTCTTTCTGTGTTCCCTTGCGGGAAGCGGTTGACAACTTCCGATACCGCTTTTATAATATAGCTGATTTCTAATCATGATTATATTTTAATCGTGATTAGCCGTCAAGTTCTTTTTCATGGAAAGGAGTGGATTTCCATGCTTCACCCTGCCGCCCTGTCCGGAAGGACCCTGGTCCTTATGGGAGCCGTTTGCTGGAGTCTCAATTCTCCCCTCGTCAAATATCTCACACTGGACCCTTTTCTGATCTGCGCTCTGCGCTCCCTGATTGCCGGACTGGTGCTGCTGCCCTGTGTACGGCCCCGGGAAATCATCTGGAACCGATATCTCCTGGGCTATGTCACGGCCTACTGTGCCCTCTGCCTCAGTGTCATCGTCTCCCTTTCCATGACTTCTGCCTCCATTGCCGTCGGCATGCAGTATACCGCTACTATCTGGCTGTTCCTGCTGTACTGGTACCGGACCCGTTTCTTCGACCGCCGGGTCTTCCTGCCGGTGCTCGTGATCATGACCGGCGTACTTTGCTTCATGCTCTCCGGAGGCAGCGGAGATTCCCACCCTCTGGGAAATCTGATTGCCCTGACAGAAGGCATCTTCTTTGCCGGCATGAGCCTGACTTCCAAAGAAGCCACCCATACGAATGCTTTGGGGATCACAGCCCTGGGGAACCTCTTCACAGCGCTCGTTGTCTTTGGACTCTTCCCGTCAGCCCGGGCTGCCCTGCCCGCCATGACGGGGCAGGACTGGGGCCTGATGCTGCTTTTAGGTGTGGTCCAGGTGGCCGGAGGCTATGGCTTCTATAATCTGGGCGTGCAGAAAATCCCGGCCCGCAAGGCTTCGATACTCGCCCTCTGGGAAATGATCCTGGGTCCTCTGTGGGTGACCCTGTTCCTCCATCAGTACCCGGGACCCATGGTCCTTACAGGCTTTGCCATCATCCTTGCGGGGATGCTGCTGAACGCCAGAAAGGGCGCTGCCTGAGCAGCCATTTTTCAGAAAATCCGGAGCGTTAAAAGGGCTTTTGCGATTTTGTTGCTGCGGAAGCTGGGAACAGAGTTTTTTGTTATGAGTTATGTGTTTTAGATTCGCAATTCGCAGTTTGCGGATCGCGGATTGCGGTCTGCGTCCAGCGGTCTGCGTCCAGCCGTCAGCTCTCATCCACCAGCAGCCATCAGTGGTTCGCGTTCTACGTTCTGCGGCCCGCGACCAGCGACCGGCGTATACTGTACCCATAGTTATTGACACCCCACTTTTTAAAAACCCTTTTTTTGACAGGGGTTCAGTTTGGGTGCTCTGATGCTTTGATGCTGTGGAGCCTTGGTGCTGCGATTTGCGGATTGCGATCTGCGTTCAGCCGTCAGCTTCCAGCATCCAGCCGCCAGCCGCGACCTGCGATTTGCGACCCGCGTTCTGCGGCCTGCGATCTGCGAGATACGGGCTTTGGGGCGCTGCAACCATGCGGCACTCACCGCAAAATCCAGTCTTTCGGCGGCGGCTGCCTCCGGTAATCAGCACCGCCCGTAAAACGGGCGGTTTGCTCTGGGGCTATAAGCCCCTGTTACCGGCTGCGTCTCAAGGCGCTGGCTTGGCTCAAGCCGTATTGCCTTTGACTCGCAGCTACCCTTAAAAGGGTGTTTGTATTACTTGCCTTGACCCCTGAAGGGGTCTTCGTATTCCTTCACACTTAATTCCTCTAATGCGACATCTCGCTTTTCCTGTTCTCGGATATATTTTGCTACAGTGGCTTCATTAATTCCTACTGTACTTACGTAATACCCTTCTGCCCAAAAATGTCTGTTCCCAAATTTATACTTCAGATTCGCATGTTTATCGAACATCATCAGAGCGCTCTTTCCTTTCAGATACCCCATAAACTGTGCTACGCTTAGTTTAGGCGGTATCGATACCAACAGGTGCACATGATCTGGCATCAAATGTCCTTCGATAATTTCAACGCCCTTATATTTACAAAGCACTCGAATAATGTCTCTCAAACTTTCTCGGTATTGATTATAGACAATTTTTCTTCTATACTTTGGGCAGAACACGATGTGATATCTGCAAAACCATTTCGTGTGGGCAAGGCTGTTCGCAATCATTGCCATAAAGATCATCCTTTCTATAGTACAATACGGCTTGAGCAACTGTATTATACTTGGAAAGGATGATTTTTTGTATAACAATCAACGCGCACCCGCATAGCGGGTGGTTCTCTGTCTCGGTTGCTCCCTATTCGGTCGCAAAACTCGACCGGCTAAAGCCAATAATAAAAGACCCTGACAGGGGCGTCCGGTCCCTGTCAGGGTCTTTAACGGCAGCAGTCTGCTGCCTGCAGGATTTGTTTTGGTCAGACGATGGGGTCGATCTTGCCGGCTGCCCGCATCGCCTGGGCTTCTGCCCGCAGGCGGGTAATCCTGTTTTCCGTGGAAGGATGTGTGGAAAAGAGTGCTTTGGCATCGCGCGCGCTGAAGGGCGAGATGATGAAGAGATGGGCCGTGCTTTCCGTGGCGTTCGGCATCGTATGCATCCGGGCAACGCTCTCGATCTTTGCAAGTGCGTCCGCCAGGGCATCGGGGTCGCCGCAGAGGGAGCCACCGCTTTCGTCAGCCATGTATTCGCGCGTACGGGATACGGCCAGCTGGATGATGAGCGCCACAAGCGGCGTCAGGAGCACAATCAGCAGGCCGCCGATCCCGCTGGAATCATCGCGGTCGCGGCGCGGGCCGAAGAACATCAGGAAACGGGCCAGGTAGGAAATGATTCCCGCCATGCCGGCTGCGACCGTCCCGATCAGGATGTCGTTGTGGCGGATATGGCTCAGTTCGTGGCCCAGCACTCCGGAAAGTTCCCGCGGCGTCAGCAGGTCGAGTAGTCCCGTGGTCACACAGACGGCAGCATGGGATGCATTCCGGCCCGTCGCAAAAGCATTCGGCACGGGGCTGTTGATGATGCACACCTTCGGCATCGGCAGTCCGGCGCGCCGGGTCAGGCCGGCCACGATATTCCAGAGTCCCGGGGCCTCTTCGCGCGTCACCTGGCGGGCGCCGTACTGGCGGATGACCATCTTGTCAGAATTCCAGTAGATAAACAGATTCGAAAGGATGGCGAAGGCCAGCATGAAGGTCATGCCGCCCGTCCCGCCGACATAATCACCGAGAAAAACGAGCAGGGCTGTCATCAGCCCCATCAGAAATGTGGTCTTAAGCATATAAATCGCCTCCTTGAAGCACCGGCAGGAACAGTAAGAGATGTGTTCCGGGCCGGTCCTTTTTGTCAATGCAGCAGCTCCGTCACCGGGACAAGGGTGATGCCCGAGCGGAGCACGGCGCGCCAGCACCGCTGCCAGGCTGCGGCCGTATTGGGACGGGCATGGCAGATGACGACGGCCGAACCGCTGCGGTCCGCCGCTTTGACGGCCTTCACGATCTGGGCCTCGATGTCGTCGATGTCGCTGCTGTTATCCAGGAAAAGGGCATTGTGCGACGTCGGCACGCCAAGACTGCGGGCGTTCTCCTCCGCTACGGAGCCGGCACTGGTCCGGCTGTCCACGAAGAAGAGTCCCCTCCCCTTCAAGACTTCGAGCATGGCCCGGACCGTTGGCCCGTTGGAAGTCGCCGCCGAGCCCTGATGGTTGTTCACGCCTTCCACGCCGGGAAGGCTGTCCAGGGCTTCGCGCGTGAAATCCTGGATCTGCTGCTTCGTCATCCCCACCTGGATGCTGCGGCTCTCGGAACTGCCGCCCGAAAGCGGTTCCATCGGGAGATGCAACATGGCCGTGCGGCCGCTGCCCTTGATGATGGAAAGGGCAGCGCTGCTGTTTGGCTTGAACGGGATGATGGCATAAGTCATCGGGATGGGAAGGCCCGTCAGAGTGCGGAGCGGATCCAGCTGGTAGCCGCAGTCATCAACGACGACGGCAAGGCGGCCGCTGAACTGTCCTGCCGGGAGCCCCGGCAACTCATCCCCGCCGGACGGGGCAGGAGCTGTCCCCTGTTCCGGAGAGGACGGTTTTGTGGTGCCTTTTTCAGCTTCCTTTTCCTTCTCCGTCTCTTTCGCCTTTTCCTTCCGGATTTCCTGCTTTTCTTCTTTTTTGATCTCGCGGATCTTTTCCTTGACAGGCTCGGGCAGGGCTTTACGGACTTCTTCCCTGACGGGGGCCGGCATGACGTCCGCGATGACATCGGGCCAGGTTTCTTCGGGATGCTCTTTTTTATGAGCGGAAAGGAACATGCCGAGACCGATGACCGCAAAGATGATCAGAAGGGCCCAGAAGCGGCCCCCTTTTTTCTTTCTGCGGCGTGAGCGCTGTGGATACGTTCGTTTTGGCATTTGGTTTCCTTACTCCGGCTTTCGGGGCTGGAAAATGTGTCCGGGCCCGCTGGGATGGGAGCCTTCGGCGCACCGTCCTGCAGCCCGAAAATCATCAGGCCCTGGGATGGCTCTTGTCATAGACCGCCTTCAGCCGGTTATTGGTCAGATGGGTATAGATCTGGGTCGTCGAGATGTCCGAATGGCCCAGGAGTTCCTGCACCGTCCGCAGGTCTGCGCCGTTATCCAGCATATGGGTGGCAAAGGAATGGCGCAGGATATGGGGAGTGAGGCGCTTTTTGATATGGACTGCCTCGCCGTACCCTTTGATGACCTGCCAGAACCGCTGCCGCGTCATGCCGGCGCCGCGGACGGACAAAAAAAGCACATCCGTCGGTTTGTCCTCTTTTAAGAAGTGAGGCCGGACTTTCGCGATATACTCCTTCAGATATTCCACGGCGTAATGGCCCAGCGGGATCAGCCGTTCCTTGGATCCTTTGCCGTAGGCGATGACGTACTGGGCATGCAGGTCCACACTGCTCGTCTTGAGGGCGAGCAACTCCGAGACGCGCATACCCGTGGCGTACATGACTTCCAGCATGGTGCGGTCGCGGAAGCCTTCCGGCCGCGTCAGGTCCGGTGCGGAAAAAAGGCGTTTCACCTCATCCACGGACAGGACCTTCGGCAGTACGACACCCCGCGTATCCGATTCGATGACTTCACAGGGATCGACATCGATGTAGCCTTCGCTCGTCATGAACCGGAAGAAGGATTTGAGCGCCGCCAGCTTGCGGGCCGATGAGGTCGCGGCATACCGCTCCCGTTTGAGCGAAGCCATGTATCCCGTGATATCCTCCCGGGTAATATCCTTCAGATCTTTCTTGATGCGTACGGAAAACATGCGGAGATCCCTTCCGTAGGATTCCCGCGTATTGGGGGAAAGCCCCATTTCGACTGTGAGATAATCCAGAAACAAAACGATCTCTGTTTCCAGTTTATTCTTTAGCGACATCCTGGTCAGTCCCTTTTTTCAAAGTTAAGACCGCGCCCGCTTCCGTCGGGGCGATCGTGGAAATGGCATGTTTGTAGATAAGCTGCTGTTTGCCTTCGCTTTCGACGATCACAGTGAAATTGTCGAAGCCCCAGACCTTGCCGCGGACCTGGAAGCCATTGAGCAGATAGATTACGATGGTTTTCTTTTCACTCCGTACTTTGTTCAAAAAACTGTCCTGCAGATTCAATTGTTTGGTGTTGCCATTACTGTTCATAAAGACCCCTCGTCTTTCTCAATGAAATGCTCTTTTTCAAGCAGCGCAAGCATCTGCGCTGCACAGACTTTGTAATCCGGCTCCGCCGGCAGCTCGATCCAGTGGATGTAAGGCATTTTCTTATACCATGTGATCTGCCTCTTGGCAAAATTGCGCGTAGCCTGTTTGATCTTGGCAATGCATTCCTCCCGCGTGTATTTGCCCTCGAAATACAGCACGGCCTGGCGGTAGCCGATGCTTTTCATCGACTGCGCATCCGGATCGATGCCGGCCCGGTAAAACCGTTCCGCCTCCGTAAGCAGACCTTCCTGCACCATCAGGTCGACGCGCCGGTTGATGCGGTCATACAGGATCTCCCGCGGCATCGTGAGGCCGAAGACGAAGGCCCGGTACGGGAACTCGCGGTCTCTTTCACGGGACACGGTCCCGCCACCTGCGAGTGACTCCAGCGCGCGGATGACGCGGCGGCGGTCCCCCACGGGGAGCCTTGCAGCCATGGCCGGGTCCTGTGCGGCCAGACGGTCGTGCAGCGCCTCGTTGCCATTCCGGTCGGCAAAGCTGTTCAGTTCCTGCCGGAGAGGTTCCGATTCTTCGACAGAGGAAAAATGATAATTCTCGATCAGGGCTCTCAGGTACAGGCCCGTCCCTCCCACTACGATGGGAAGGTGTCCCTGCTGCGTGAGATTGTGGATCAGTTCTCCCGCGTCTTTCTGGAAATCGACGACGGTGTATTTTTCGTCCGGGTCCCGGATATCGATCAGGTGATGCGGGACTCCGGCCATTTCTTCCGGTGTGGGTTTTGCCGTGGCGATATCCATGCCCCGGAAGACAAGCATGGAGTCACCGGATATGATCTCGCCGCCAAGGGCTTTGGCCAGAAGGATGCCGCAGGCGGTCTTTCCCGTAGCCGTCGGACCGGCTATGACGAGAACCTTTGGTTTTTCCATCATGACGGCCTCCTTATGATGCCATATTTGACGCGGCTGTAGCGGCCGCCCTGGATCTCGTCGGCACCGAGTCTTTCGAGGAAGCCCCGCCAGCGCTCCTTGACGACGACCCGCGAAGCCACCCGGAGCGCCTCCGCGATGAGGGCCCGGTCAGGCTCGCTGTGACACGCGGCGGGCCGCAGGGGCTGCATATTGGAAGAGACATCGACGGGCGTCTGGAACATGGGATCCATATAGACCACCGAAAAGGAGTCCGCCGGAAGGCTGCGGAGATACGCTCCTGCCTCGGCATGGACAGTTTCGATGCGGCGCAGTGCCGCAAGGAGTCCGGGCGGTGCATCCTGGTAGTGTTTAAGGCCTTCGGAGACGACCTTCCAGATGAGCGGCGACGCTTCAAGGCCCACCACCCGTCCGGTCGGACCGGCCACGAAGGAGGCCACAGCCGCATCGGCAGCAAGGCCCAGGGTGCAGTCGAGGATGCGGCTGCCGGGCCCCAGTGCGCAGGCTGATGCGAAATGGTCGCCGTGGCCTCTCACGATTTCCTGCGTGCGCAGCACGGCCATGCAGGGATGGTAGCGCAGGGTGCCTTCGTCAGAATCCACCTGGGGACCACGGGCCGTCGCCACAAGTACGGCCGTAACGCCCGCTTCGCGGCGCAGCGATTCAAGGGACCGGCCCCGCCTTTTCAGATACGGCAGATCCAGTTCCCGGGCCCAGCGCACTGCCTGGTCATGGAGGGCCGGCCCGCCCTTCAGGCCCACGGTCACGGCAAATTTCTGCGGCCCGCTCATGTCCGTTTGAAGAGCTTAAAAAGCTCCGGCTCCGTGACTTCGATCATGCAGGGCCGCCCATGGGGACAAGTGAAGGGATGCTCCGTATTGAGGAGTTCCAGGATCAGTTCCCGCATCTGGCGGATGTTCAGCAGTTCGCCGGCACGGATGGCGCTGTGGCAGGCCGCATAATGCAGGACCTCTTCACGCAGGTCGCTCGGCCGGATTTCTTTATTCTCTGCAAGGAGCTTCAGAATATCGCTGATGAATCCCTCTGCCTCACCTGCTTCCACGTCCGCAGGAAGGGCTGATACGCGGAGCATGGTCTCCCCGGCAGGCTCGGCATCGACGCCGAGTTTCAGGAAGGCTTCACGGTGCTGCTCCACGGCATCCACATCCTGCGGGGTCACGTTCAAAAAGAGCGGCATCAGCATGGGCTGGGACGGCACGGGCTGGGCCAGCCGGACGAATTTGTCGTACATGATCCGTTCGTGGGCCGCATGCTGATCGATCAGGTAAAGTGCATTTTCGGACTGGGCGATGATGAAGGTCCGTGCCACCTGTCCCAGGGGCCAGATGACATCGATGCCGTCCGGGACGGATGCTTCGGCCGGCCGGTCTGCCGTACTGCCCGCTGTCCCGTCTCCGGGTGCTGAGGCCTCCGTGCCCGCCGGACCGATACCTTCCAGGTTCTCTGTAGTGCGCTGGGCACTGAAGATCGCCTCCGTCCTCGGTTCACTGACCTCGGGCGTGCGCCAGATCTGTTCCGCATAGGAAGAGCGCGGCGTGAGCGGCGCCTGCCGTGACGGCCGGTTCCACCCGAATCCGCCGCTGCAAAAGAGCGGCGCCTCAGAGGCCCGGCTGTTTCCGGTGCCTTCCGCTGCCGCAGAAGCAGAGGATTTCATGACCACCGCGCCGTCAGCTTCCTCCTGTCCCGCCATGGGACGGGTCAGGGCATTGCAGAGGGCGTGATAGACCGCGCGGTAGACGGCCTGTTCATCGCCGAATTTGATCTCGCTCTTCTGGGGATGGACATTGATATCGATGGTATGAGTATCCACAGTAAGGTTCAGTACCGCAAAAGGGAACCCCGCTTTGGGAATCTGGGACTGGTAGGCATGGTCGATGGCCTTGCTGATCATGCGGTTATTGATGCAGCGGCCGTTGACGAACAGGGTCTGCCAGCTCCGGTTCCCCTTGAGGAGGGTCGGTCTGCTGATATAGCCGTCGACCCGGATTCCGTCCTGTCCATGATGGACCGGCAGCAGCTGGGCCACCACCTGTTTCCCGTAGAGAGCACCGATCGTGTCCGTCAGTTCACCACTGCCCGGGGTATTGATGACTTCCTTCTCCCCGTTCTGCAGAGTGAAATGCACATCCGGCCGGGAAAGAGCGATCTTCGAAAGGACTTCGTTGATATATCGCCCTTCCGTATTGACCGTGCGCAGGAATTTGCGCCGGGCCGGGACATTGTAGAAAAGGTCCTTTACGGTCACCGTCGTCCCCACATCGCCGCCCATGGAATCGACGGACAGGTTCTCGCCGCCGTCGATCGTGATGGACGTGGCAAATTCCGCCCCTTCTTCCCGCGTCAGCAGATTAAAATGGGATACGGAAGCGATGCTCGGCAGGGCCTCGCCGCGGAACCCAAGGGTCCGCAGCGTCAGGAGGTCACCGGCCGTCATGATCTTGCTCGTGGCATGGCGCAGGATGGCCATGCGTGCGTTCGCCTCATCCATCCCGGAACCATTGTCCCTGACCCGGATGAATTCGGTGCCGCCTTCGAAGATGGTCACTTCGATATGGTCGGCTCCGGCATCGAGAGAATTCTCCACAAGCTCCTTTACGACGGAAGCCGGTTTTTCCACCACTTCGCCGGCCGCGATCTGGTTGGAGGTATTCTGGTCGAGTAGTCTGACCTGTGCTTTCAAGACGTTTTCCCTCCCTCCCGTTTGGCTTCTTCACTCAGATGGTACAGTGTGTTCAGGGCTTCGAGCGGCGTCATCGTCATGACGTCGAGGTTCTGCAGTTCCTGCCGGATGACGTCGCCGAAAAGGCTCGACTGGAGTTCCGTCTCCTCCGGAGCCGCCGGCGGAGCCTCTTTTGCCTTTCCGGAAGCACCGGAAACCGTACGGTCACCGCAGGCCGCGTACTCTTTAAGGAGCTCATCAGCCCGTTCCAGCACTTTGTTCGGCAGCCCCGCCAGGCGGGCGACATGGATGCCGTAGCTGCGGTCCGTCCCGCCCGGCACGATGCGCCGCAGGAAGACCACGTCATGGCCTTTTTCCTTGACAGCGATGGAATAATTGCGGATGCCCTCCATCTCCTGCTCCAGTTCGATCAGTTCATGATAATGTGTGGCAAAGAGAGTCTTTGCCCTGATTTTCGTATTGATGTATTCGACGACAGCCCGGGCGATGCTCATACCGTCATAGGTACTCGTGCCGCGGCCCACTTCGTCCAGGATGATGAGGGAATGGCCCGTGGCATTTTTCAGGATGTTCGCCACTTCATTCATTTCCACCATGAAGGTGCTCTGCCCCGTCGCCAGGTCGTCACTGGCGCCGACACGCGTAAAGATGCGGTCCACCGGGCAGATGGACGCCTCCCGGGCGGGGATGAAGCTGCCCATCTGGGTCATCAGCGTAAGCAGCGCCACTTGGCGCATATAGGTCGATTTGCCCGCCATGTTCGGGCCCGTCAGGATGATGAGCCGCTCGTCCGTACGGTTCAGGTGCACATCATTCGGCACGAAAAGTTCCCGCTGGAGCAGCTTTTCGACGACGGGGTGGCGGCCGTCCCTGATCGTGATCTCTTCTTTGTCGTTCAGGCGCGGACAGATATAACTGCCTTTGAAAGCGGCCATGGCAAGGGAGTACAGCACATCGAGCTCCCCGATGGCGCGGGCCGTTTCCTGGATGCGTACGATCTCCGAACGCACGCACTGGCGGATTTCGTTGAAAAGATAGTATTCGAGCTGCTGGATCTTCTCCCGGGCGCTCAGGATCTTGTTTTCGAATTCCTTCAGCTCCGGTACGATGTAGCGCTCTCCGTTGACAAGAGTCTGCTTGCGGATGAAGCTGTCCGGCACGAGGCCGATCTGACCCTTCGAGACTTCGATGTAATAACCGAAGACTTTATTGAACCCCACTTTGAGGTTCTTGATGCCCGTCGATTCGCGGATGCGCTGCTCGAACTGCTGCATCCATTCGTTGTTGTTCTCGGCAATCTCGTGCAGCTCGTCGAGCTCGGCGTTGAAGCCTTTTCGGATCATGCCGCCTTCCCTCACCGTAAAGGGCGGGTCATCGACGATGCCCCGTTCCAGTTCGTCCAGGACTTCCGTATGCAGGGAGATGCGCCCGTCGATCTGATGCAGGAGCCCTCCCTCGATGGGCGCAAGCAGCGCTTTCAGGGTCGGGATGGCGCGCAGGGCACTGCGCAGGGCCACCATGTCACGGGCGTTCGCCGAACCGACTTCGATCCGGGAGAGGATCCGTTCCAGGTCCGTGATATCCTTCAGGGCTTCTCCGAGCTGCGTCCGCAGCGGTGCCCGGTCGACGATGATCCCCACTGCCTGCTGGCGCGAGGCGATCCGCGTGACACTGAGGAGCGGTGCTTCGATCCACTGTCGCAGCAGGCGGGCCCCCATGGCCGTACAGGTGTAGTCGAGGATATCCAGCAGCGTGCCGTGGCGGGTGCCGTCCTTCATATTGCGGATGAGCTCCAGATTGCGGATAGCTGCCGCATCGAGTGTCATGACCTGATCCGTCGTGATCTCGTTCAGCCGGTTGATCTGAGCGAGGTCACCCTTCAGGTTTTCATGGACGTACTGCAGCATCCGTTCCACCGTGGCCCGCACGAAAGGATTTCCGGCGGCGGGATTTTCCGTTCCGAAATGGCGGCAGAAATCGTCCACGTCGGGAGATGCCGCAAAGCGGTTGACCATGCAGTGCGGCAGGCGCTCGGCAAGGAGCGATGCCACAGCTTCGGGCAGATCTTTTCCGGGCTCCGCGATGAGCTCTGCCGGCTGCATCCGGTAGATCTGGTCGAGCACCAGTTCCTCCGCATTGGCGCCCCGGGCCTCGTACCAGGAGCACTCCCCCGTCGACACATCGCAGAAGCTCAGGCAGATATGGCCCTTTTCAAAGGAAATGCACGCCAGGTACTGGTTGTGCTGCTCATCAAGGACCGCGTCGCTCAGGACCGTCCCCGGTGTCAGGATCTTCGTGACTTCCCGCTTGACGATGCCCACGGCTTTCTTCGGATCTTCCATCTGGTCACAGATGGCGATCCGGTAGCCCTTCCGGATCAGCTTGGCCAGATAACTGTCCACCGAATGGAAGGGCACGCCGCACATGGGGATCGGATGTTTCGTATTCCCCGCGCGGTGCGTCAGCGTCAGATTGAGCTCCCGGGAAGCGGTAACGGCATCATCGAAGAACAGCTCATAGAAATCGCCCAGCCGGAAGAACAGGAGCTTGTCCTGATGTTCCTTCTTGACAGCCATGTACTGCTGCACCATGGGCGTATAGCCTTCTTTTTCCATCATTCCACCCTTCCTTTGAGGAGCCAGGTCTGGGCCCTTTCGATCCGTACGGGTACGATGCTCCCCGGTGCCGGCTCCGTCTCTCCTTTGGGCCAGAGCACGAGGTTGTTGCCGTCCGTGCGGCCGCTCATGACCTCGGGATTGCTCCGGCTCGGGCCTTCGACCATGACGGGGAGGGTACGCCCGACCAGGCGTTTGTTCCGTTCCAGGCTGCAGGCATTCTGCACTTCCATCAGGCGGTCCAGACGCTCTTTCTTCACGTCATCGGGGACCTGGTCCGGCATCTTCGCAGCGGGCGTACCGGAGCGTCTGGAGTAGATGAAGGTAAAGGCATCATCGAAACAGACTTCCCGGACAAGACTCAGGGTGTCTTCGAAATCTTCCTCGGTCTCCCCGGGGAACCCGACGATGAGATCCGTCGACAGGACCGCGTCCGGCACATATTTCCGGATCGTACGGACAAGATCCAGGTATTTTTCGCGGTCATAGCCGCGGTTCATGGCTTTCATAATCCGGCTGCTGCCCGACTGGACGGGGATATGGAAATGCCTGCACACATGCCGGCTCTGTGCGATGGTGCGGACGACTTCCTCACTCATGTCGCGGGGATGGCTCGTCATGTACCGGATCCGCTCCACCCCGGGGATGGCGTCCACCAGTTCCAAAAGGTGCGCAAACCCCTCCTTCTCACCGCGGTCCTTGCCGTAGGAGTTGACGTTCTGGCCCAGCAGCGTAAATTCCCGGTAGCCTAGGGACACGGCTCTCCGGATCTCCCGGCAGATAGCTTCCGGTTCGCGGCTGCGCTCGCGTCCGCGCACATAGGGCACGATGCAGTACGTGCAGAAGTTGTTGCAGCCGTACATGATGGGAACCCAGGCGGCAAAGCTGCTCTTGCGGACAAAACTGCCCTCGAATTCCTGCGGCATGACGGTCAGGTCATCAAAAAGCCCCTGGCTGTCATGGCTGCTTAAGTAATTCTGGAGGATGGAACTGAAGGAGTTGACATGGGCCGTCCCGAGAAGCAGGTCCACCTGGGGATACTTCTTCAGCATCTCCCGGCCCCACTCCTGGGCCATGCAGCCCGTAACACAAAGAACGGAACCGGGATGGTTCCGTTTGACCTGCTTCATCTCGCCTATTTTGCCTAAAATCTTCTTTTCTGCGCTTTCCCGGACGCAGCATGTATTGATGATGATCACATCGGCTTCGTGGTAATCGGGCGTATATGTATAGCCCAGGTCGAGGAGCTGTCCCGCATAATGTTCGGCATCGCTCTCGTTCATCTGACAGCCGTAGTTGAGTATATGATAATATCTGGTCATGTGATAACTCCTTTTACCCTTTTCATCAGTCTATTATACTGTATTTATATGAAAATTTACAGATGTAAAATCATTCTTAACAAAGACTCCATTGTTTTGCCACAAATGGCTGCCCGGAAGCGGCCGTGCCCGAGAGCAGCGGGAAGCCCATGCCGGATGCGGCCCCCCGCGAAAAGACAAAAAAGCGCCCCGACTGCACACCGGCAATCGGGGCCATATGAAAGATATGCAAAAAGGGAAGATATTTTCAGACTTCTGATCAGAGCGTGATCTTGTTCGTATCGCGGTAGCCGATCCATTCTGCCACATTGTCCGAATGGTCAGCCATGCGTTCGATGTATTTGACGATCATGGTGAAGAAGAGATAATCGAGCGCCCTGTCCGGAGCTTTCCGGATCTCCTCGGCAAATTCCTTGAGCTGCTTATGGAACAGTGCATCGACGATATCGTCCTTGTCCTTCACTGCTTTCTGATCGAACGGCTCCTGACGGAAATACCCGTTCAGTACTTCCTTCACCATGGAAGTCATGATGTCGTACATTTCCAGCAGATGGGACGGCAGGGGCATCTTGGAACCTTCCTTGTCCATCACCAGGATATAGTAGCTGATGTCTGCACAGTGATCGGCGATCCTTTCCAGATCGGACAGGATCTTCAGTGTGGCCATCAGGTTGCGCCAGTCGCGGGCGACGGGTTCCTGGAGCATGCTGAGGTTCATATCCTCTTCCATACAGCGTTTGATGGCCTCGTTGATGACTGAGTCGCCGTGGTAGATCTTGTCCGCCAGCACCGCGTCGTTATTGACCAGGGCAAGCCTGGTTGCCTGGAGCCGGGATTCCAGGGTCCCTGCAAGCTCGTTCAGATCGGATTCGAGATTCTTGTACTCCTCTTGAAATTTTTCCAGCATAGTGGCTTTCTCCTCCAAATCAGCCGAAACGGCCGGTAATGTACTCTTCCGTCTTGGGATTGGACGGATTCGTAAAGATATGGACCGTATCATCGAATTCAATCAGGTTGCCGAGCAGGAAGAAAGCTGTTTTGTCGGAAATACGTTTTGCCTGCTGCATATTGTGCGTCACGATGATGATCGTATAGTCTTTTTTCAGTTCCAGCGCCAGATCCTCTATCTTCTGAGTGGAAATCGGATCCAGGGCGGATGTGGGCTCGTCCATCAGGATGACGGCGGGGCGTGCAGCGAGCGTTCGGGCAATGCACAGGCGCTGCTGCTGTCCGCCGGAAAGTCCCAGGGCGCTGCTGTTCAGGCGGTCTTTCATCTCATCCCAGCAGGCAGCCTGCTTCAGGCTCTGTTCCACAATGTCATCCAGGGTGCTCTTGTTGTTGATGCCCTGAATGCGGGGACCATAAGCGACGTTTTCATATACAGTCTTCGGGAACGGTGTGGGCTGCTGGAAGACCATCCCCACACGATAGCGGAGAGCCAGAAGATCACATTCCGTAAAGATGTCCTTTCCTTCGAAGCGGATATCTCCGGTGACCCGGCAGCCTTCGACGAGGTCATTCATGCGGTTCAGGGTCTTCAGGAACGTGGACTTGCCGCAGCCGGACGGACCGATCAGGGCCGTGATCTGGTTGCGTTTGATATCCATGGACACGTTATGCAGGGCCTGGTGCTCCCCGTAGAACAGGTTCATGTCGTGGATCTGGAACACATATTCGGAAGTGTTCCCCGCCTCGGAGGCGGAACCCTGTTTCAGGGCATCATCCGTTGTAGCCATTACTTATTGCCTCCCATTTTCTTGTCGAGATGGTAGCTGAGAGCCCGTGCGGCCAGACTGAAGGAAACGACGAGGATCATCAGGATCGCCGAGCAAACCGCGGCCTGTTCATTGGCGTTTGCTTCCAGAGCTTCCGTACGCAGGGCCCAGATGTGCAGGGTCAGCGTTTCGCCGGGGCGGAACGGGTTGAGAGGACAAAGCCGGGATGAGATATCCCAGTTGTCCCAGTGGATGTCCGTGGACATGCCGGCAGTGAACATCAGGGCGGCAGCTTCACCGAAGCCGCGGCCGGCTGCCATGATCAGGCCTGTCATGATCCGCGGGAATGCCGCCGGCAGCAGGATCTTCCAGATGGTCTGCCACTTGGAGGCACCGAGTCCGTAGCTGGCCTGACGATAGCTGTCAGGCAGGGACTGCAGGGCATCGACCGTGACGGACGTCACGAGCGGGAGCATCAGGATGGAAACACTCAGGGCACCGGCCAGGAGGTTCCACTGGGAACCCGTCATCACAATGAACACGAGGTAGCCGAACAGGCCGACCACGATGGAAGGCAGGGAAGAAAGAGTCTCGACGGCCATGCGGACGCCGGAAACGATCTTGCCTTTGTGGGCATACTCGGAAAGGAAAATGCCTGCAGGGACACCCAGCAGAGAAGAAAAAATCAGTGCCAGGAAAACCAGGTACAGCGTATTGAAAAGCTGATTGCCGATACCGCCTGTCTCGAACGACATGATCCTGGCGGACATATGGCCAAGGCCCTCCACCATGACGTAGCCGACGAAAGCGATCAGGAGCAGCACTGCCAGCCCGGCCCCGGCAAAAAAGACCATTGTCATGATATGGTCCATGCGTTTTTTAGCATTGACAGCTGAATTCATTTACCGCTTATCCCCTTTTAGACTGAACAGATCATTCATTGTATGGATGATAAAGATGAAGAGGAACGAAAGGATGAAGAGGAGCAGCGCCATCGTCCACAGCGCAGCGCTGTATTCGCCGCCTTCCATGGCACCGCCCATATCTGCCGAAATGGCGGTGGTCAGGGTGCTGGCAGGCAGGAACAGGGACTTCGGGAATACCTTCATCTGGCCGATGACCATGGCCACAGCCAGGGCTTCGCCGATGGCACGGGCAAGGCCCAGGATGACGCCGGTCACGATGCCGCCTTTGGCAGCGGGCAGGACAATATGGGCAATCGTTTCCCACCGCGTGGCTCCCAGTCCGTACGATGCTTCACGCCAGGATTTGGGAACGGAAGTCATGGCATCCGCCGCCATCGTCGTGATCGTAGGATAAATCATGACGGCAAGGACAATGCCCGCCGCCAGGAGTGAGAAGCCAAATGGCATAGGAAACAACTTTCTTAAGAAGGGAATCAGCACGGTCATCCCGACAAAGCCGTAGACTACGGAAGGGATCCCCGTAAACAGCTCGATTGCCGGCTGCACCAGCCTGCGGACCCGGGGCGTGGCGATCTCGGTCATGAAGATGGCCGAAGCCAGGCTGAAAGGAAGGGAAAAGATCAGGGACAGGGCACATACCGCCAAAGAACCGGCGATGTACATGGCCGACCCGATCTTGCCGCCCCCTTCTGCCGTGTCGCCGGGGTTCCATTCACCGGAGAAGAGGAACTCTGAGACCGGATGGTGGAAGACCGTAAAGGTATCCGTTCCTTTGACCAGAAGGAAGAGCCCGATCAGAAACGGGATCAAAGTCATAACCAGTCCGCACGCCGTAATGAGGATTCGGGCGACCCGCTCATCGCGGTGGGCCCTGGTTATTGCCGACGTAATGGATGTCATAAGAAAGTCTCCTTCGCCAGGAAAGAGGTCCTTAGTGAACCTCTTTAGTCTGCATCTTGGAGCTTACGCCATAACCCAGTTCTTCGATGCGTTTGCCGTATTCAGCACCGGTGATGAAGTCGAGGAATGCCTTGACAGCCGGTTTTTCTTCCTGAGCCGTGTAGACATGTTCAAAGCCCCAGACAGCATATTTTCCGCTGTAGGTGTTCTCCAGGGTCGGTTCCACACCGTCGATGGATACTCTGTCAACGGTCTTGTCGTTCACCAGGTACGGCAGGGCCACGTAGCCGATGGCACCGGAGTTGGAAGCGACGCTCTTGACGAGGATACCGGAGTTATCCGTTTCCAGGGACTTGTTGTCGGCTTCTTCCGCACCGCCGATGGCATATGTCTTAAAGAGGGCACGGGTGCCGCTGGTCTTCGGGCGGGTCACCAGGATGATCGGCTTGTCCGGACCGCCGACTTCCTTCCAGTTGGTGATCTTGGCCGTGAAGATATCGGTCAGCTGCTGTTTGGTCAGGTTCTTGACCTGGACATCCTTGTTGATGATGGGCACAACGGTCATGACGCAGATCTTGTGGTCCTTCAGCTTGGAGGCTTTGTCCTTTGGCAGCTTGGTTTCAGCCGGCACGTCGGAGTTACCCATATCGACGGAGCCGTCGGAGACCTGCTTCAGGCCCGTACCGGAACCGCCGGCATTCAGCGTAATGGAGACGTCTTTGTTCTTTGCTTTGAATTTTTCTGCAGCGTCCTTTACGAGGGGCAGCAGGGCAGAAGAACCGGAACCGGTGATGGTACCCTTGACTTCAGCAGAAGCAGCCGGTTTCTTGGCTTCTTCCTTCTTTTGACCGCCACCGCAGCCGACCATGCTCGTTGCCATTAATGCTGCCAGGACCGCTACAGCCAGTTTCTTTGCTTTCATTGAAATATCCTCCCTTTTGTTTTTGCATGAATGGATGTTTTCTTTCAAGTACATGGTTATGGTAACAGGACTGTGTAAGGGAGGCGTATAGTTTGTGTAAAATTTTGTAAAATATCTTACGAAGCAGCGGTTTCTCCAGGCGGAGCGGCCAGAGCTGCGGAAATGCGGCCGGGATCCGGCATCTGCTGCACTTCCGCCCTTCCGGCCGCGAGAGCATGAAAAAGTCCCCCGGGCCGGCAAAGCTGGTCCTGGAGGACTGCAGCGCGTGGAGGCGCCTTATTCCGGTTTGACGAACTGCACCGTCACGCCGTCATATGTATAGCTGTACTTTTTCCCCTGCAGTGGTTTTTCCGGAGCATTTTTCGTCGCATCGCCGGGACGGACGTGCCCTCGGGTATAGATGGGATTCCCTGCTGCGCCCGTTTCGGCAGAAGGCGTCCGGCGCGGCGCTGACGCGGCCGCAGGTTCCGCCCTGCATTCCGGCGAGATGCCGTAGGCAGCGGCTCTGCAGAGGGCAGTGAAATCTTCTTTCGTAAGACTGCCGGGCCCCGTATAGAGGACATCGAAAGCATCGCTGTACTGAGACAGGTGAGCCATGTTTTCCGCAAAGTCAGAGAGCGGGATGGTTAGATCCATGCGCTTTCCGGAAAGGAACTCATCGCCGCTGAAGAGGATGCGTTCCTTCCGGTCCAGGATGGCGATCCCGCCCAGAGCATGGTTCGGGTGCGGGATGCGGATGATCGTAAGCTCCCTGTTGCCCAGATTCAGTCTGTATCCGTCATCGACGGTCACGATGGGATAGTCCCGGGGAAACTCGATGCCGTCAAAGCTGGCATAGGGCACTGTCGCATACGGTACGGATTCCTTTGTCATAAAAGCGGCATCGAAATAGGCATCATTGGCCGTATGGTCGAAATGGTAATGGGTGTTGATCACGTACGGGACGGGCTTCTGGATCAGGGCAGAAGCAAAGGCCCGGAGATTCCCCGCCCCGTAGCCGCTGTCGATGAGGACGCCGTAATTGTCGCCGGCGATCAGATAGCAGTGGTCTCCGTCATTCCGGAGCTGCCACGTCGAAGGAGCAATCTGCACAGCTTCGAAATACGGCTGATCCATCGGAAGCAGGGAGCCGTCGGCATTGCGGATCTCCACCGCGTGCTTCGGAGAAAAGTCGATCCATTCTGCAGGGGTCCAGATTTCGCTCGTGTCGATGCGCGTCACGCCGTCCACGATATCCGTATCCTTCCCCTCGGTCACGCGCTGCAGGACGGGTCTGACCTTTCCATCAAGCCGCTCGAGGGCTGCCATTGCTTCATCGCTGCCGGAAGCGGCAGCCCGGGTGTACCAGCTGCGTGCCGCTGCAGGATCCTTTGCACGGCCCTCGCCCCGTTCATACATCCGGCCCAGTGCCGCCTGGGAAGGAGCGGATACGTGATCGCTGCGGTAACTGGAACGGTAAAACAGTTCATACGCTTTCTGCGCATCCTGTTTTACGCCTTCGCCCCGCTCGTAAAGGAGACCCAGGAGATACGTACCCGTCACATCCCCCGCTCCCGCGGCCTTTTTGAACCACTGCGCCGCCTCCGTCATGCTGCGGGGGACGCCCAGGCCGTATTCATAACAAAGCCCCAGATAGCGGGCGGCCTTGCTGTGGCCCCGGGCATCGGCCTTATGAAAGAAGGTCAGGGCTTCCGTATAATGGCCCTGCTGATATGCGGCGATTCCCTGATCGAGGAAATATTTTGCCAGTTCATCCCGTTTGTGACCGGGCTCCGCAGGCGCAGCGGCGGACGGGCTGCCGGCTGCGGCAGCGGCGGCCCGGGCAGGAGCGGGCGAAGCGGTGAATGCCAGCCCGAGCGCACACAGGGCGGCGAGAGAAGAAAAAGCAGCATGCTTGCGAAATGACATGGATGGACACTTCCTTTGCGATTGATGAAATCCATCCCTCATTTTTGCAGAAAGGCACAGCCGTCCATAAGTGAACAATTTGTGTGTTCTGGGAATCTTTTGCGACATGGAGAAGATGCATGGAAACGGTACCGGAAAGTATCGGGGATCTTTATGCCTTGATGCTTTGATGCTGCAATCTGCCGACAGCGGACAGCAGCCAGCCGTCAGTGGCCAGCCGTCAGCAGTCGGCTCTTGAAAAGTGTCCACACTCAGGGGTACAGTACAGTGCGAATCGCAATCTGCGGCCTGCGATCCGCGCTCTGCCGTCAGCCGCCAGCAGTCGGCAGTCAGCCGATGTTCGCGATTTGCGATTTGTGACCTGCGGCCTGCGATTCGCGGATTGCTGACAAAAAAACAGGGCTGTGAAAGAATGACTGATCATTTTTCACAGCTCTCCTCTATTCTATCCGAATTCACTTTTTTTCAGGCAGTGCGGCCGGGATCTTCCCTTTTGGGAAACAAAGGGTGAACGTCGTCCCGTTCCCCACTTCACTTTCGACCTGGATCCTGCCGTGATGGACGTCCACGATATGCTTGACGACGGCCAGGCCGATGCCGGTTCCCTTGATGGTCTTGGAACGGCTGGAATCGACACGGTAAAAGCGCTCAAAGATCCGTTTTTGTTCGCCCTGGGGGATGCCGATTCCCGTATCGCGCACGGTATAGACGGCATACTCTTCCTTTTCCCGGAGCGTCACGTAGATATGGCCGCCCTGGTGATTGTATTTGATGGCATTGTCGATGAGATTCATGAAGCATTCCCGCAGCAGCCCCGGATCACCCATGATGGTCACTGCCGCAAGATCCAGATGGAGTTTGACTTCTTTTTCAGCGAGGACCGGTTCCATGAAGGCCGCAATATCCTGTGTCACTTCATCGATCCGCACAGGGACGGGATGGAGCTCCGTCTGTTTTTCCTCGATCCGGCCCAGATGGAGGATCTCTTCGATGAGTTCCAGCAGGCGGTGCGATTCCTTGTAAATCAGACTGCCGAAATGGGCCACGTCTTCATCGCTCTGGAACAGCTTTTCCTTGAGAACTTCGGAAAACCCGCTGATGGAGGTGAGCGGCGTCTTCAGCTCATGGGAAACATTGGAGGTGAATTCCCGGCGCAGCTGCTCCCGCTCCTCCATTTCTGTGACGTCGCTTGCGATGAAAAGGAATCCGTAGAGTTCCCGGTCCAGATAGACCGGCTGCCGCGTAAAGGCGTAAGAGACACCGTCCCGTTTGAGTTTCTGTGTCTCGACGGATCCGGGAGGCGGCGTCGTCCCGCTCATGGGCCAGGCAAGTTCCGGCAAAAGCAGGGAGAGGTTCTTATCCTTGACGCGGGCCCCGCTTTTTTCGTGGAGCAGGGCTGCGGCACTGCGGTTGGCTGAAAGGATGCGGTTAGCCGGGTCCGTCAGGATGACCGCCTCCTGCATATTCTCGAGGATCAGTTGGACCATGTTGCGCTGGCGCCGGAGCTGCTGGAAGGATGAGGACAGGGCGATCGCAAGGTCCGCGATCTTGCGGACCAGCGGCCGGATCTCCGTATCGATCTTCTCGATCTCCCGTTCATCGATATCACTGATTTCAGCCGGACCGCTCTGGCGGACATGGGAAATCAGATGGACGGCATGATGGAGCGGATGGAGCAGATCCACGGAAAGTTTCCGGGAAGCCCAGAGGCAGACGAAAAAAGCGGCCAGCAGAAAGCACAGGAAATAAGGCGCCATGCTCGCCCAGTGACCGTAGATACTGCGTTCCCGCACACCGACCCGAAGGATTGTCCCGTCGGGCATGCGGACAGCCTTATAGAGCAGGTTCTCTGAAAGGGTCGCCGAGTCCCGGACAGCTCTGCCCTTTCCCGTTTCCAGAGCTTCCTTCACTTCAGGGCGGTCCACATGGTTGTCCATGTGGTCCTTGTTGTAGGAGGAATCATAGATCACGACACCATCCTGGGCAATCCAGGTCAGCCGGATCTCGGGTGTATCGATCCCCATGCCCTGCAGATACTGGATGGGGCGGCTGCTTTCGTTCATGCCGGCGGCGATGGTGCGCAGGGACAGATCGAGTTCCCGTTCCGTCTGATCCTCCGTATAACTGTTGAACAGCCATGTAAAAATCCCTGTCAGGATGAGCATGCACGACACACCCATCATGAGCAGGGACAAAAAAATCTTGCGTTTCATGCGTGACCCCCGATTTGATACCCCACCCCGCGGACCGTGCGGATGATCTTGCCGCCTTCACCGAGCTTGTGGCGCAGGGTCTTGATATGCATATCGATGGTACGGCTCTCGCCGGCATACGTAAAGCCCCAGACCGCCTCCATGATCTGTTCCCGCGTCAGGACGATCCCCGTATTGACGAGAAGGTACCGGAGCAGTTCGAATTCCTTGGCCGTAAGGACGCATTCCCTGCCGTCCACGGTAACAGAATAGGTATCCGTATCGAGCGTGACAGGACCGTAGAAAAGCAGATGTTTTTCCTCCGGTGCCTTTTTGCTGCGCCGCAGGACCGTCCGGATCCGGGAAATCAGTTCCAGGATGCCGAAGGGTTTGCAGACATAGTCGTCCGCACCGCCGTCGAGGGCCTTGACGACATCATATTCACTGGTTTTGGCAGTGACCATGATGACCGGCAGTTCCTTGTAGCTGGGATGGTTGCGCAGTTCTTTCAGGATATCCGTACCGCTTTCGCCGGGAAGCATGATATCCAGCAGGATCAGGGACGGGGTCTTTTTTTCCATGGCGGCCCAGAAGGCACGCCCGTCGGCAAAAGTCTCCACTTCGAAATGCTGTCCTTTGAGGGCATATCCCACCAGTTCACGAATATTTTCATCATCTTCCACACAGTAAATGAGTGCCACTTCTGTACGGCTCCTTTCAAAAATGGTTAAAAAAAGATCGGCAGACCGGGATCATCCTCCCGAAATGCCCCGTTTCTTATTATAACAAATGAAATAATAGGAAAACCATGGAAATAAGCTGAAGAAGCATGGATTCGTGTAAAATTTACGTAAAATCTGATATTTTCGCATTTCCGTGCCATTGCAATGCGCACGCACTCTTACCGGAAGAGGCGCAGGACAATGTTCAGGATGACACTGATGACGATGCACGTGACGACGGGAAAATAGAAACTGCCGTGACGTCCGGAAATATGGATATCTCCGGGCAAATGGCCCAGAGGGAAAAAAGAACTCCCGAATTCGACGATGATGCCGATGATTACGAGGAGGACCCCAAAAGTAATGAGCATCCGTCCCATGAATATCCCTCCTTATCAAGCTGCCGGGTAAGGCCCGCCGCCCGGCACGAACATACAAAAGAAACCTGCCAGGTGTGAAGCGCCATGGCAGGCCCCTGATCATTCCCCGTCAGGGTACACCCGGGAAGGACGTCACGTACCGGATGCGGATATCTGAAAAATGTTCCACGAACTGGATGGTAAAATCTTCGCCGTATTCGACAAACTGCCACTCGCCGATCTGATCCGGAAAGTGATCCACGACTTTTACATTAAGGTCGGGGAAACTCGATACGACCTGGACTTTGATATCAGGATTGTACTCTACGACCCTTACTTTTCCGCATAGTTTGATCCCTTTGAAATAACCGTCCTTGCTGACTGTCGAAGCAGCAAGGCAGGAAGCGGCAAGGCTCAGCACAAGGAAAACAGCGATTGAAAAGACGGTCACTTTTTTCATGGCAATCCCCTCCTCACCGTATTATATCAGACTTTTCAAAAGGAGCCAAACCGGCTGCCGAGGCAGGATCCGGTCCGGCATACGGATGGCGCCCCTCCGCAGGTCAGCGTCGTTCAGCCTTCGGGTCCGCCCATATGCACATGATCGATGGGCACCCACTGTTTGGCCGGACAGAAAAGAGCGCTCACCGCGACGAGGCAGATCAGGATGCAGAAGAATCCGCACGTCAGGATCCCGGGCAGCATCTTCCGCACGCTGAATCCGCCAAGTCTGACGGACAGGTACCCGACACTGACGCTCAGCGTATAGAGGAAGATCCACCACACCGCGTCTTTCAGGGTATACAGGGGCAGTCCCGCAGCCGCACTGTAAAGCAGCCAGAGGACATGGCAGATGAAGTAGACGCCGAACAGCGTGCACATCAGGATGGGGATGAAATTATCGATGAGCCGCGGATCCGGTTCATTGCGGAAATGTTCAAGCCAGATTTTCCGGTAGGACCGGGCAATCTGATAATTGCCCGTGCACCAGCGCCGCAGCTGGCTGACCATGGTCCGGAAATGGATCGGCTGTTCATCATAGAAACGGGCATTGTCCTGATAGTCCGCAAAGACACCGCGGAAATTCAGCTGCATCGAAAATTCCATGTCTTCCGTCTTTGTCACCGTATGCCAGCCGTGCCGGCGGATCAGGGACAGTTCAAAGCCAAAACCCGTACCGGAAATGATGGCTGGCATGTACACATTGTACCGGGGCCGGCAGTAAAGGGTATCCACCGTGAGCCAGTACATCGAATACCACTCGCTGATCAGATTGTCATACGGATTGAGGGGCAGCCGGTTGCCCATGACGAGACGGGCCCCGCTGCAGAAACTCCTGTTCATTTCCGCAAGGAAATGCGGATCGGCCACATTGTCGGCATCGAAGACGATGACATGGGTGAAAGCATCGGCATACTTTGCAAGGAGGATGGCCATCCCCCACTCGAGGACGGCTCCTTTGCCGGTCCGTGGCCCTTCCTGCCGCTCCAGCACGGTCACTCCGGCAAAGCTCCGGCCGATGTCCGCGGTACGGTCATCACAATGGTCGGCCAGGAGGAAGATATGGTACGCGTCAGGGTCGTACTGCTGGTCGAGCAGGCTCTGGAGGAGCTTTCCCAGGACGCGTTCCTCGTTATGGGCACAGATAACGATGGCGAAACGCTTCGTATCCGTCACCGGACCGGTTTTCCGTTTGCGCGTGATCATCCCCACAAAAATCGTGCTGATGGCCCAGAGAAAGGTAAGCAGCAGGATAATCTGGATGACTAGCGTAAAGGTATACATGGCACAGGGCTCCTTACATTCCCGTCATGATCAGGATGACCACACTCAGGGCACCGATGGTGTACTGGATGACGGGCTGGCCGAAATCGGACTGGAAGAGCCAGCAGAATCCTGCAGCTACGGCGAGCGCCGTCAGCGTGATCCGCAAAATCGCAACGGCCAGCAGATGGGATGTCCAGCGGTCGTCTTTGAGCGGTTCCCACAGTGCCTTGCCGCCTTCCAGGAAAAAGTAGCGGCCGGCGTAGGAAAAGACAGTCTGTCCGCCGATGATGGAAAAAAGCAGCGTCGGGACCGTCACGGGCAGGAAGGCCCGCGTAAAGGGGACGATCTTGAGCATTTCAGCACCGAAAGCCATCCAGAGTCCCACGGGGACCGCGGACAGGATGGACAGGACGAGTGCCATGGTACGCGTCCTGCCGTCATAGACAAGGAGGACGGGTTCCCGCTCGCTCCGCATGCCCTGCCAAACGCGGAAGGGCAGATAGGCCGATAAGAAGGCCGTCAGGAATTCAAACGGAAAAAGCACGGGCTGGGCCAGCACGGCCATGGCTCCGAGGAGTGCTCCCAGGCCGGCCATGAAGGCGCCAAAACGGCCAAAGAGCATCCCGTACGTCAGGGACAGGAGCGCGCTGAGATGCAGGTCCGGGACACCCGGCACAAGGACAAAGGCACGGCCTGCCATGGTAAGCAGTGCGTACAGGAATATGAGCATGCAGCCCACTTTGATTCGTTCTTTCATATCATCACTTCCAGCTTTCCTTCCAAAAGTTTGTGAAGCCCGGTCTCCGGAAACCGGTGCAGGGATGCCGGCTGCATCAGTCAGCGTCTCCCCTGTTTTTCAGGGCTTCCCATAATTCTCCGATGGTCCGGTGAAGGACCGGGTGGACCGCCCGGGGAGCGATTTCCGCGAGCGGCTCAAGGACAAAGGACCGGTTTGCCATGTCCGGATGGGGCAGCGTCAGGTCCCTGCTGTGGATCACGGCATCCCCGAAGAGGATCAGATCGAGGTCGATGTTGCGCTCTCCCCAGTGGCGTTTGCGCTCTCTGCCCATATCGAGTTCGATGCGGAGGAGCGTATGGAGCAGGCTTTCGGGATCACCGTCCCATTCTGCCTCACAGGCAGCGTTCAAAAAGTCCGGCTGGTCCGTCACGCCATAGGGTGCAGTACGGTAAAACGAAGAGACACGCCTGATCCGGATTCCCCGTTCCTGCATCAGGGCAAATGCCGTCTTAAGGTTCTTTTCCCGGTCGCCCAGATTGCTGCCAAGGGCTATATACGCTATTGCCGGCATGCCCGAATCGCCTCCAGCATGCGGATCAGCCGCACATTTTCCCTGACGTCGTGGACCCGGACCATCTGGGCCCCGGCATAGACGGCGGCTGCTGACAAGGCCATCGTCCCTTCGAGGCGTTCCTCCGCGGGCAGACCTCCCAGCACGGCTCCGACAAAACGTTTCCGGGAACCGGCCAGCAGGACGGGCATACCCTGACCCGTCAGTTCAGCCAGCCCTTTGCACAGTTCCAGGTTCCCTTCCACATTCTTGGCGAACCCAAGACCCGGATCAAGGATCAGCTGTTTCTTTGTAAAGCCCCTCTCAAGGCAGACGTCCGCCCGCTGGAGAAGATAGGCAGCCACATCCTCCGCGGTATTATGGTACTGTTCCAGCTCCGGGCGCACCATCGTCCGCGGGGTGCCGCGCATATGCATGAGGATGAGGGGCGCCCGATATTTCAGGCAGACATCAAGCATGGCCGCATCGGCCGTGCCGGCTGTCACATCGTTGATGATATGGGCTCCTGCGGCAAGGGCGGCCTCTGCCGTCGCGGCGTGGTACGTATCCACGGAAAGGACGGCCTCGGGATAATGCTTCTGCAGCACCTCCACCGCTTTGACGACGCGGCTCTGCTCTTCTTCGGGCGTAACGGGATCCGCATTCGGGCGGGTCGACTCCCCGCCGACATCGAGGATTTCCGCTCCGTCTTCCAGCATCTTTGCCGCTCTGGCAAGGAGCACGCTGCCGCTTGCGACGCGGGACCCGGCATAGAAAGAATCGGGCGTCACATTGAGGATCCCCATGACACACATATGGCTGTAGGAAAGGATCCGTCCGTCAGCGAGGACCGTTTCCGGTTTCTCCGGGCAAAGGAAGGCTTTCAGGTCGTCCACGACCTGCCCGATGCCGAACCAGGCTGCCATCGTGGACAGTTTGCTGATGAGCCGCTCATAATGGTCACGCCGGCCCAGCAAAAGGATATCCGTATATTCCGAAGCACAGTTGACGGTCCCCTTCTCATCGGCACATTCGGCGCCGATGGCAAGGCATTCCTGCTTGATGATATTGGCGGCGGGAGATTTGACGCGGAAAATCTTGACCGGACGCCAGAGCGCCTTGCCAGCCATGATTTTCTGACCCACCGGATGGATGTCCATCCGGGACAGCTCATAAGCGACCTGATCGCAGGGAATGGAAAGATACATGTCAGTCTCCTTTTTCCACACAGGCAAAAGCATTATGGTTATGGATGCTTTCTTCACTTTCCACGGTCACGCGGTACCATTCGATCCGCTCATCCGCGTTGAGGCGGCTCGCAATTTCGCGCGTCGCGTCTTCGACGAAGCGGGGATTCTCGTACGCTTCTTCCGTGACGAATTTCTCGTCCGGCCGTTTCAGCAGGGAATAAAGCGGGGAGGAAGCGGATTTTTCTGCCACATCCACCAGTTCTTCGATCCAGACCGGTTTTGTCGAACGGATGACCATGCGGGCCCAGGCGCGCTGGTTATGCGCCCCGTACCTGCTGATTTCCTTGGAGCAGGGACAGAGGGTATGGATGGGTACGTCCACACCGACATCGAGGAGGAACTTCTCCCCCTTTTCGGCCCGGTAATGGCAGGATACGTCAAGGAATGAGGTCTGGCCCGACACGGGAGCCTGCTTTTCGATGAAATAAGGGAAATCCAGCTCGATGAGCGCCTTCTGCGCACCCAGCTTTTCCTTCAGGGTATCGAGCATGGCTTCAAGACCATGCGGATGCACGGGCCCCATCAGTTTCAGACATTCCACGAAACGGCTCATATGGGTGCCGCGCTGTTCATGGGGCAGATCCACTGCCAGCTTCACCGTGGCGACAGAGTGCTGGACCCCATTTTTTGGGTCTTTCAGCTGGATGGGCCACCGCAGGTCCTTGATCCCCACATGTTTCAGCGGGATATGGCGAAGATCTTTCTGTGCCTGTACGTCTTTCAGCATTCTTCCCCCCTGTAAACCAGTCCGCTGGTCCGGGTCTCCCAGACCTGCACTTCACACAGCCTGTAATTGGGTCCGTGCAGCGGTCTTTCCAGCTGCTGCCAGACCCAGACGGCGATATTCTCGGCCGAGGGCTGGGGCAGCAAATCGTTCAGGCAGGTATGGTCGAGCTTTGCGATGACAAGATCCTTCACGGTACGCTTGAACTGCACGAAATCGAGGACCATGCCCTCGGCATCCCGGGTCCCTTCCACTTTGACAACCAGTTTATATGTATGGCCGTGGAGATGCTCGCATTTGCCATGGTAATCGGGGAGATAGTGGGCTGCATCGAAATCGAATTCCTTAATGCAAATCATATGGTTCCCTCCTGTAAATCGAAATCATTCTGTCTCAGGGCCTCATAAAGGACGATGGCCACAGAGTTGGCCAGGTTGAGCGACCGGGCTTCGCGCAGCATGGGGATGCGGACACAATCCTCCGCATACTTCTCACGGAACGCCGGATCAAGCCCTGCTGATTCCTTCCCGAAGATCAGGAGCGAATCAGGGCCGTAATGGACGCGCGCATAGGATTTATGGGCGTGTGTCGTCAGCAGATAGCGGGGCAGGTCCGCATATTCTGCAAGGACCTCCTCCACGGAATCGTAATAATGGATGTCGAGCAGATGCCAGTAATCGAGCCCGGCCCGTTTGAGATGCCTGTCATCCACAGAAAAGCCAAGGGGCCGCACCAGATCGAGCTCTGCCCCCGCAGCTGCACAGAGACGGGCGATATTTCCCGTATTTCCCGGAATTTCCGGTTCTACCAACACAACATGCATCAGGATGCACCTCTATAATTTGATGTTTCCGCCTGACACGGAAATCATGTCTTTCATCTGTTCATGGATATTCATGATTTTTTCGGAGTAATAACTGCCCATGGCCCAGGTCCCGTTCAGCTGGGCCCAGGTCGTGGCATAGCCCTGGTTTTTCTTGATCTTCGTCACGAGATCATAGCGCGGATCGATGATGGGCGTCCGTGGCACCCGGTCCGTTGCATACGCCATCAGGTGCTGGATATGGGCCCTCACGCCGAGAGCGGGACTTGCGAAATAAGCCCCCCGGACACCGCCGCCCGTCGTCCCGAGGCCGCAGAAATTATTCTGCTCCGGCACGACATCCCCGCCAAAGGTGAAAAAGCCTGTTTCCAGGAGAGCCTGGCAGAAGGCCAGATCCCAGCGGATTCCCTCCTGCCGGGCCTCGTTGTAATAGAAATCCACGATTTCTTCAGGCGTCGCCGCAATGGGCAGGCGCGGATTGTACAGTTCGAGCAGGGCAACGGCCTGGGTCGGTGTCACATCGGCGTCCCCCATAATGGGTACGGTCTTGTAATCTTCCGGGATATGCCAGATGGATGCCTGCGTCATGAGCCGGTCGGAAATCAGCTTCAGATTCGGATCATTGACGGCCCTGCCGGCCATCCTCCTCTCCCGCCGGGCTTCCAGCGTGAGCAACGGAGGCAGGGTGATCTTACTGCCTTCGATGGAGGCGACGATCTTGCCCTGAGCGGCCGGGGCGGCTCCGGAACGGACCGGGGCCGCGGGCTTTGTGTTTCCCGCAGCAGCGGCGGCAAGACAGCCTTCCGGCAGCCACAGGAGCATTGTAAATACCAGCATTGTCAGCTGTTTAACAGAATTATTCACGCGAATCGTCCTTTTTATCAGGCAATACGAAAAGACTGACTGCCATGATGAGTGCTGCAGCCAGGATGCCGGTCGACGTGGCATTCAGGATGCCGATGCCCTTTCCCGCATTGAAGATGCGCAGGCCCAGCACAACCCCCACGCCGACGATGGCAGAAAGGAATGCGCCCTCAACGGAAGCCCGCTTCGTGAAAAGACCGAAGAGGAACGGTGCAGCGATGCTCGCCGTCATGAGGGAATAGAAAATCGCCATGGCCGTGATGATATTTGCCATGTAATATGCAGCGAATACACCGATGATGCCGCAGGCAACCGTAATGATGCGCGTCACATGGAGCAGTTCATCGTCCGTGACCCTGGGACGGATGAACGTCTTGTACAGATCCTTGCTGAGGGACGTGGCAAGCATGTAGAGGACCGTGTCACAGGTACTGATCTCGGCGGCGAAAATGGCGGAAAGTGCCAGGGCAGAGATGCCGAAGGGCAGCATTTCCCGCATTACCTTTGGCAGGGCCAGTTCCCGGTTCGAAAGATCCGGGAACGCGGCAAAAGCGCACATCCCGATCAGCATCGGCAGAAAAGCGAAGAGCAGCTGCACGATGCCGTTCAGCAGCGTCCCCTTGCGGATGGCAGCTTCGTCACGGGCGCTGTAGATCTTCCCGATCAGGCCCGGGGAGATGCAGAAAGCCGGTGTCAGCATGACGAAATAGCCGATGATGGCGGACTGCCCCATCCCGTCCCAGGAAAAATACCGGGCCACGGCCTGGGGATCCCCCAGATGGGATGCCACGGCCGTATGGATGCCTTCCCAGCCGCCCACGTACTGCAGGGCATAGGGCACAGCGAGGCAGAACCCTAGCAGGATGACCGCCAGTTCAATGATATTGACGATGGCTGCGGACTTGAGGCCGCCCGACGAGAAATAGATCGTCACCACGACAGCCGCAATCATGATCCCATAGACTTTGGGAATGTCCGCCGCCACATTGAGGATCCAGGCGATCCCGAGGAGCTGGCCCGAGAAAAGTGCCAGCGTCCCCAGCGACATCAGGATGGACGTGACGCAGCGGAACGCCGGAGAATACCGGTAATCCAGGTAGTCCCCCATGGTGAGGAAATTCTTTTTCTTGGCAACACGCCAGACCGCGGGGCCGACCACATACGCCAGGAGCAGAGAACCCAGACCGCTGCAGCCGATCCACCACCAGCTGGAGACGCCGTACTTGTACGCCAGGCCCGTCACCCCGACGGTGGAACCGGCTCCGATATTGGCAGCGATCAGCGTCGTAAAAAGAAGCTGCCAGCTGAAAGTCCGTCCGCCCACAAAGAAATCGGATGTTCCCTTGACATGATGACCGATCAGATACCCGAGGAGTACCAGAAGGCAGGCATATCCAATGATGACAACCAGATAGAGATTCAACCTCTTCACCTCACAAGTTTTTGGCAGCTGCAGTACCGTCCGGGAAGCGGTACATCCTCTCCGGGGCGCACGGCCCGGGAATGTCCTCCTCCATGGATCTGTTCCGCTTTCTTTTTTCGTCCAGTTCCCCCGATACTCCAGCTGCATCCTGAAAAAATCCGAAAACGTGCAGAAAAACCCGCATACAATTTTACTTTACTTCCTGCCAATTGTAAAGAAAAGCTCAAAAAGAGAAAATCCGGGTATGTGTCAACGTTTTCTCGGGATACCCATATAAGATTGTGTCATAGCCTAATTAAATGCGAAAAATGGAGCTTAAGTGACCTATTGCTGTGCTGCTGGCCGTATAGCCTCCAATTCTCCCGTTTTTAAATCCCACATGTGGGACCATGGGTGACTTCTTCAGAGCGCTCCGCAAAGCTTTACG
>Ga0256406_1000986_pt1 | contig 47790 bp, 44 predicted proteins | sample RumenRJG_03DNA_FD_185986 | JGI IMG/M metagenome (GOLD analysis project Ga0256406, IMG submission 185986) | Bovine rumen microbial communities from Lethbridge, Alberta, Canada - RJG_03 | ecosystem: Host-associated > Mammals > Digestive system > Stomach > Rumen | place: Canada: Alberta | collected... | reverse complement strand
TGGTTTAACAATAAAAGACTAAAATTGAGGTTAAAAGGAATGAGCCCGGTACAATACCGAGCTCACTACTATAAAGAGTTGTATAATTAATGTTTAATTTAGTGTCCAACTTTTCGGGGGCACATCAGTTAACCTCCCTCTATTTATACCGAAGTCGTTATTCTGTCTAGTATCGGTTCATCATTTCTATAAGATTCTCTTTTTGATTCATAGCCGCTTTTTTATATACATCCTGTAGCTTTGCATTGAGCGTATCGAAATATGCATCAGCAAGGTTTGCCAATTTCTGAGCTTCCTCTTCATTGCCATCTTCTAGAGCATTAAATATATTGGTTATAAAGAATATAGCACGACATTCTATAATCCTTGCTTCAAAATCAATAAGTTTACCATCAAATAACTCTGCATCTTTCTGGTCAAGCCCTGTCATGTATTGCTTAGCCTCTTTTGCAATTTTATCGAGTGTTGGGTACTCTAATGTTTTGGTTTCATCTAATACAGAGTAAGCATTACTCCATTGCTGATCAAATTTCTCTGCTGCCAATACGACTTTGAAATTAGGAGTACATTCTTCATACTTCTTTTTGTTAGAATCACTAAGTCCTTCATAATAGGCTTGTGCATCATTGGCGATACGTTCGGCGTCATCAAACTTATAGTTCGTGATTGCAATATCAAATTCCTTTTTGAACTGCTCAGACTTCTCTTGAACATTCTCACATGACATTAAAATCATAGAGAACCCGATAAAAAATAAATAGAACTTTTTCATATTACTGTTTGTATACTGTTATTTCATCTGCAATACCATCAAAATAGTCTTTCATATTTCCAAGAGGTTTAGCGGAATAACTGCTGCCCTGCTTGGTAATTCTGAATATATCGCTGTTCTTCTGGATAGGCTTATAAAATTCAGGTTCGTCAAATACATTGCCATTATCACCTGGAGCAATATAAGGTTCAATGATGTGTATAGTCAATTCTGTGTCTGAACCACTGGCTATAATATTACCTTCGAGATAACCATTAAGCCCTTCACCTGCATGTATTTTTATCGTGCCATGATACTTGTTGTTACCATCAGACACGAGGTTTATAGAAGCACTCGTCAAGCAGTTTCTATACATACCACCATCAATAACAATACGACCTGCCCACGCTCCAGTCTCAGTTGCTTCAACCTTGGTGTATTCTTCGGCAGTTATTGTTGTAGGTTCATCATTACGAACGGAATCTGTGGCTGTCTCTGGGGCTTCTTCACTGTAATATGTCGGTGCATTATTTTTACTGCCCGACAGAGCCAAAAGAACAATAATGAATGCGAAGATACCAATACCACCTATCCAACACCACTTGCCGTTGCTCTTGCCTGTCTGTTGGGATGATGAAGAGTTCGTTTGTGTTGGTTTTTGTTTAGGTTCATCAAAAACAAAACGTCCTTCACTATCAGTCATGACAAGCGTTGCATCAGAGGGTATTTCTTCTGATACAGGTTCTTCTGCCTTTGGTTCTTCACTCACGATACCCTCTGGATGAAGGACTTTATTTTTTTCAGCCTCCATTTCTTCTTTGGTCAAGACACCAGCATCATAGAGTTTCTTTATCTCCATGAGTTTATCCATAACTTCCTTATCCATACTTTTCAGAATTTAGCGACCCCATAAGTTTTCAATACCTGCTTTAACGCCACTCCAACCAAACAACATAACAAAGAATATTAGCATACAAGCAAAAATTGCAAAGAATATTCCGATTCCAACACCCATAATCTGTTGCCTTTGTTGCTCAGCTTTTGGAAGTTTCTCAAAAGCCTCTTGTCTTTGTCTTGCAGCTTCTTTACTGAAAAAGCCAGATTTCTTTGTTGGTGTTGGCTTAACTTCTTCGGAAGCATCAAGTATCTTTTTCTTTTCTGCTTCAAACTCTTCCTTGTTCAGAACTCCTGCATCGAGAAGTTCTTTCAGCTTTGATAATTCTTCGTATTTGCTCATAATCGTTTGCTAAATATGGTCAGGATTGTTGATTACTTTAACACAAGTGAGATTTACATAGTAGGAATTTCCTTTGATGTTTACATAAGTGCCAGTCATTCTCTTATAACCATTGTCTACAGATCTTCTCCACTTTAATTTGAATGCACCGTTTCGCTTGCCGTTCACTGTTTCTGTAAAATACCAAACATCATCCTCATACCCCTCAGTGTCATAGTTACCTTGGAGTTTCAAAGGCTTATTTTTACCTTGGCTTACATAGTAATACTCACCATCTGCAAATGCAGCTGTTGCCCATATAGTCAGAACAATAGGGTATTTACCAATTTTCCCTTTAAATACATATCCACTATCAGCTAATGATGTGGTGAATGAACACATCGTCAACAATAGCGACATAATGATTTTTGTCTTTAAACTCTTCATAGTCAGTATTTTTTTAATAAACTTCATATTCCAAAAGCAAGTCCATGTTATCTTGTCTGAATATGGACTCACAATCATACCCATAGTTGTTGAGATAAGCAGAGAAATGGTCAAAGAACTTTTCTTGCAATTCATTGGCAAATTTGTGTGCCGTGTCTGACATATCGGAATATTTGGTTATTCCTTCTTTCAAAACAACTTGGTCAACCTCACTCTTGCCGATAAAAGCAGAAAGATTTTTTATAGCCTCGTTTGTTGCTTGAACAATAGCCAACTGAATCTTATGGTTGTTTCTCTCATACCTCAACACAACAAAATCAATATATTGCTGTGGATTGGCAGTCTGTTGTGCTGTAGCCTTTATTGCCTCCGTGTTCTGAATGGACGATGCTACCAATTTCTCTACTTCTTTCAATTTGCTAATGCGAGTTTCTGCATCACTTACACATGAGGTAAATGATTGTGCCTTCAAAGAAGAAGAAAGCACAACCATTATAAATAATGTGATTAATCTTACCATAATACTACCATATCTTACTCAAACCATGATGTCTTGAAATCGTCTACGTATGCACTCTTCCATTTTACATCTTTGCTGCTTCCATTACTATAGACAATCGTGAAGTATGCTCCAATGTCGTCTATTACGTCATTCCTGTCTTCAAATACATCATCAAATGTAAATTCTCCAAAATCATGTGACGCAATAGGACCGATTCCTTGATAATTCTGTGGATAGCCCATAACATCACCTACGCCATTTATTGGGTAACAATGAGCTATTACATATTTAATAGTCTTGTTCGTTGGATTGAAGAAACGGCATTTTATACCTTTTATAGGAGTTCCATCATTATTTGTGCCACGTGTTATTTCAAGATTTGTAAAAATGATACCTATTTTAGCATACTTCTTGACAAACCATTGGTGTTCAACCTTATCTATAGAATCACGCTTTGCTTGCTGTATAGCAGCAATACGTTCTCTTTCAGCACGGATTATAGCATTCTTCCGCTCTTGTTCCTGTCGCTTCACGTTGGCAATGGAATCCTGTATCTGCTTTTGTTCACAAGCTATAGCAGCTTGCCTTTGGTCATAGTAATGCTTGATGTTGTAACCGATAATGAAAACAACAAACGCTCCTACGACTGCATAGCAAATCTTTTTATATCGCTTTGCAACTTGGAAGATTGTAGTCCATCCTTTCAAAACAGACAATACAGATTGTCTAAATGATTGACCTGTTAGAATTGAATATATAAGATGGCTTGTAACCCAAAATGCGACAATAAGAAAAATCCAATAATTATCGGCATCTTTAAATATATAATAATTCATGGTGTCACCACTGTACCAACGATAAGTTACCTCGATCTGCCCTCCAGTTAAAGCTAATCCGTAAAAGACAGGATTGAATATAGTTGCTAAAGCCAAAACTTTTACTATCTTGTGTTCAACCTTGACATTGCTTGCCATCAATAAGAAAGAAATTAAAGCATATAAAAGTGAGGCACAATAAGCCTTATTCATTAACGCTTCTAATCCATGAAAGGGAGGATCCTTTATTTCAATTAGATAAAAATCTGTGATATAGAACAATCCCATAACAGGCAAAACCATAAGGATTGCCGTAGTACAAATCAAAATCTTGTTGTTGGACTTCCAAATGCCCCAAAGCAACAAAGAAGCTTCTAATAGTAAAGGCAATGTCATCATAGAAGAAACAACGACACGTTGAGACATCAGCATGATTATGCCAATAAAGGAAACGATGTTTATTAGCAAAACAAACAATGCTAATTTGTTTGTTGATAACTCTTCTTGCTTCTTTTGGTCAAGACGGAATGAACTATGAAGTTTACTCCATAGATTCAAAAGGTCAGAATAGAGGCTTCTTGTTTTTACAACAGGTTTTTGAGGAGCATTATTATCTTCCTCCAGAATACGTTTCTTTTGCTCTTCAAACTCCTCCTCATTCAAAACGCCTGCCTCTTTGAGTTTTTGGATTTCAAGAAGTTTTTCGACAGAATCTTTCTCCATATCGGTAGCACACTCTTTTTTTGCCAATACAACTCCACAAACTCACGGCGGTTAGTATATAGATACAAGAAAGGGATGGAGTTCGAATCTGCCATCCCTCGCTCTAAGGTAGTCTGGAAAAAAACTGTGGTACGAAATGTTCAGAAACAAAGCCCCATCCCCAGTGCTGATATGTAGGGGTACAATTAGGGCTGTACCGAACATTATCATATACACCAAGGAAGGGCATATCGTTTCTATTCATTAGTACCTTTCTTCTTTGTTTTCCAGACATTTTAGAGCGGTATGAATAGCTTGATACGCCTTCTTGACTAACTGGCTATTCACTGCTTTTACACAGAGCCTCCAATCAGCACGACAAAAGTACGGAAATTAAGTGAGAATCAAGAATTTTTTGCTGAGAAAGTGGCAAAATCGGGCTATTTTTCTTAATTTAACGTGTAGAATGGTGGAATTTCGAAGAATTTGTATAAATTTGCATCAAACGATAATAAATTTTATATGGAGCAAGATTTAAATCGCATCAAGTTAGTCCTTGTCGAAAAGAAGAAGACCGGGAAATGGTTAGCACAAGAACTGGGTGTATCAGAGTGTACTGTGTCAAGATGGGCTAGTAATAAAGCTCAGCCTAACCTTAGTTCTCTTAATGCCATTGCAAAACTGCTTGGTGTCGAAATGAAAGATCTGTTAAGAAGTTAAACCAAGTTCTTCTCCAAACCAAGACATTAAAGTAATGTATATATGGATAAAGGGCAATTTTTATTATATCAAACTCCTGACGGTGATTCACAGATAGAGGTGAAGTTGCAAAACGATACCGTTTGGCTCTCGCTTGACCAGATGGCAGAGTTGTTTCAGCGTAATAAGTCCACAATCTCACGACATATAAAGAATGTGTTGGAGGATGGAGAGTTGGACGAAAAAGAGGTTGTTGCATTTTTTGCAATAACCACTAAGCATGGAGCTATCAAGGGAAAAGTACAGGAGCATCAAGTGGCTTTCTACAACCTCGACATGATAATCAGCGTAGGCTACCGTGTACATTCATACCGTGGTGTTCAATTTAGAATATGGACGACTAAGGTACTGAAGGAGTATATCGTTAAGGGGTTTGCCATGAACGATGACCTGTTGAAACGAGCAGGAGGAGGCAATTACTTTGACGAACTGCTTGCAAGAATCCGTGACATCCGCTCCAGTGAAAAGGTATTCTATCGCAAGGTGTTGGAGATTTATGCCCTCAGTATCGACTATGACCCACGAGTGGAAATGACACAAAAGTTCTTCAAGACCGTACAGAACAAGATGCATTATTCGGTTCACGGTCATACGGCGGCGGAAATAATATACGAGAGAGCCGATGCTGAGAAAGACTTTATGGGACTTACAACGTGGGCTGGAGCTATGCCGTCAAAACCAGAAGCGGAAATAGCCAAGAACTACCTCACCCACGAAGAGATAAAGTCACTGAACCGCATCGTAAGTCTGTATCTTGACTTCGCCGAAATGCAAGCCGAGGAACACCGCCCTATGTATATGAAGGACTGGATAAATATTCTTGACGACTTCCTCCGTATTTCCCGTAAAGACATTCTCACTCATGCAGGCAAGATCTCCGCCAAGCTCGCCAAAGAGAAAGCCGACCAGGAATACGACAAATTTAAGGAGCGTACCAAGAACAACCTCTCGCCTGTAGAGATTCACTTCTTGGAGAACTTTGAGCGTGAGCAGAAGAGGTTGATGGGAAGGGAGAACAGAAACAAATAAAAGGTATCGTTATGGACGAAGAGTTGATAATAGATGAATTATTCGTAAGAAAACATCAAAAAGACATTTTAGAAGTAATTCCTAAAACTTTATCTGAATTAGAACTTAATAGTCCTGATAATTGGGAGAGTCTAAACTCAGAACAATATGCAATTTATAGTCTTGCAGCTCAAATAAAGCTCCTTCTCGGACTAATTAGCAGTGTTCCCCAAGTTTTATGCGATAAAACTCTTTTAAAAACTCCAATTCAAAAAGTAGCATACTTACAAGATATGTATGATAGTGAAGCCCAGTCTTTTGTTGAGGGTGGCATAGATTTGCTTCCTACCGTTTCAAACAATTTATCGGTTAATACTATATCACAATATTTATCTACTGGATTAATAACAGCACATTATTTCCCTGGATATGGGGCAAAACTTGAAAAATGTATAAAAGACCAATGCGGAAAACTTCAATTTGATGGAGTTTTGTCAAACAAAGGCAATGAATTATTCCTTTCCACAAAATCCAAGTATCTTTATGCAGAGAGACTCTGCTTTTTTATGTGGGCAAACTGGAATTCAGATAAGGAATGGGAAACATTTACTGTCGAAGAATTTAAAGAAGAGATTTTGTATCAATGGCAACTGTTTAATGATGTCTCTTGGTTTCATTTGCTGATGAATGCCAATGAAGAAGATTTCGATGGCTTGACAAACGAAGTAATTACTGAATACGCTCAAATAAAAGTTCCAAAAGTATGTGCCACATTATCTGCTATGATAAAAGCCTATATAAAGATGATGAAGTTATTCAGAGAAGAAGATAAATACATTGTCGAAACAGATGATCGTGAACATTTTTCCGGTTTTTGTTTGCCAACAGAGCAGACAAAAGAAGAAAGGCGAATAGAAGTTGCTGCGGATTATCTTATTAAAAATCATTACATAGCAGAAGACGCTAAGAATTTGTTCATCGGTATCATGAATGATCGTTGTCCGTCAGGTAAAATCAAATTCTTAAATGGTGGCATGAATGGAGAAAAAGATAAAGGTGGCAAAGGTGTTCTATATGCTATTATCCGTTTCATTCGTGAGGAGAATTTTGACCCAAATGCAAAGATTGAAGCTAAACGACAATCTATCCCTGACTACTCAGACGATTGTGAGCATTTTACTTTCGACAAAGATGCAGATGATGAGAAAGGAGAAGAAAAGTGGAAGAAAATCAAAGATTGTGGAAGAAAATCAAAATCTTTGCGAGAAATCATTGAACATTTAAATTCGATATTATAACATTAGGGGGCGTATGTAAAAAACATACGCCCCTTTCATGTCTATACCACTCGTTTCAGATATGACAGTATTTTTTTGAGTTTATCCTCGTCTGCATCCTCCAAAAGATTGATGATTTGGCTACGGTATTGATTCTTGTTCCACTTCTCCATTTGGAGAGCTTGTGTTTCCGTGGCTGTCTCTATATAAGGCTTCATCGTGTTATAGTTACTATGCCCAGTACACTTCATCACAACTTGCGGTGGGATGCCCATAGCTAGGCTGCACGAAACAAATGTTCTCCGTGCGTCATGGCAAGAGATAATATCACAAAATCTATGTTGTTCTTCCTTGCGTTCATTGCCTATAATGTAAGTGTTAACAATTATTCTGTCTAATCCAGCAGCCTTGGCAGCATCTTTGATTGCATCATTGAGCTTTTGATTGCTCGGTACATTAAACACATGTCCATCGGCGGTTTCTCAGCCCTTATACCTATTTAATATAGCTAGTGCTCCGTCTGTGAGCGGTATGGATATGTGGTCGCTGGTCTTTTGTGTCATCATGTCTATTCGGTTATTATTGATGTGACCCGTCTTTAGATTGCATAAATCTGAAAAACGTAAAGAAGTAAAAGCCATAAAACACCATAGATCCCGTGCGCGAGAGAGTCGTTCTGAATCATCTGCAAACTGAAACGTTGAAAATTCAAGCAGTTCGTCATAGTGAAGAAATGTAACAGTCCGTCGCATGACCTTCAAATTCGTCGTAAATGTAAGAACGTTGTTAGGTATAGAATACCCTTCCTGCTGGTTAATCCAGCGAAGGAAACATTTTAGCATGGTGGTTTGCTTGTTGATGGTGCGATTCTTATACCCGTTGTTAACATACCAATCCCTTAACTTGAACATAGCATCAATATTAATCTTGTCAACGCTTATTCTTGGGCTTGAAGCGGTCAAATGGTGATATGCCTGAACATATTTTTCCTTGCAGTCATCATCCCAGTTCTTTTCTCTGCCGCATGTACGCAAGAAATCATCAAATAGTTGTTTTAATGTTTTTTTACGTTCGGTTTTAATTTCAACACTTTGTTCAACTCTGCCAAGGTTCCTATTAACTATGTCCTTCAGTTCATTGGTTGTAGGTACTGCATTACGAAGTGAGAATGTTTCCATGCCGGTCTCTATTTCCTGCAGAAATTCAGATATTCGTTCATTTATCTCGGAAGCGGTAAAAGCCATCTTACGAACATGATGTGTGGTACCTTTCTTTGCTTTCTGTGTATCTTCATCCCACTTTTCCGGTTCTGCATATACGCCTGTAATGTGAGAAATCATTGACTGTCAAATCAAACTTTCCTCTCTCTCCGCTGATTATCAAAAAAAGAGAAAGCAATCCGAAAGGGTTGCTTTTTTGTTTATAGACAAATCAAGACTTTTTTAGAAGATAGACAAATCAAGACTATTTTAGAAGATAGACAAATCAAAACTATTTTATAAGATAGACAAATCAAAACTATTTTATAAGACAGACAAATCAAAACTATTTTAGAAGACAGACAAATCAAGACTTTTTTTATAAGACAGACAAATCAAAACTATTTTATAAGACAGACAAATCAAGACTTTTTAGAAGACAGACAAATCAAGACTATTTTATATGAAGAACAACTGGCATGCTCAAAGACTCTATCTGCGAAGTGATAGTCGTCGGCTGGGCATGCCAATAATATTTATAAAGTTGTTGTTGCTATTCAGCAGCCTTTTCCGTCGAGGGTGCAAGATGTGCCGTCCTGTGGTCTCGGTTCAAGTCCTACGTCCTTAGAATAGAGCGTAACGGTGCCGTCCTGTGGTCTCGGTTCAAGTCCTACGTCCTTAGAATAGAGCGTAACGGTGCCATCCTCCAACACATAGCAAGGTATGCCCAGGTCGTCAACAGCTTTCGCTTCATCGAAGGCTGGGTTAGTGTCGCGGAGTTTGATAAACGCTTTCAGGTTTCTGACATGCTTGCCTATGTCTATTACTTCAAAATTCGGATTTCCCTCCACCTGCTTCTCCACGTACTCACAGTCGGGGCAGGTTTGCATTACATACATTTTTATCATAGTTGCTATTATTTATTATGTCTATCCAACGCCTTGCTGTTTATCATTTGACTCCAGCGAAGTGATGAACTCTGGCGTTGTTCGTTTCCGTTCCATAACCGTTTTCTCTTTTATGGTTATATTTGTTTTATGATGCAAATATAATAAAAGTCTTGCTATTAACACAAAAAACGCAACTATATCTGCCTGAATTGTCAGATAGCCCAGCATTATGCATGACTATTTATTCTTTAATATGCAGATGCCGTATATTTTCATTTATTTTTGTATCTTTGTAAGCGAAGTAGCACACAATAACAACGTAACTATTAATAACAACGTAACTATAAAAACAAAAGAATATGAGAACAAGATACAAGAACAAGTCTAAAATCTTTGACATTACCATTACGGTTTTGTCAGCAATGCTGTCAGTTGGCGTCATGCTCTATGGTGTCAATCATTTCGGTCTTCATGAGGCGTGGCCCGAGCTGGTGCTCAATGTGTTCTACATTGCCTGTCTGGTTATGATTTGGATGTATTTCTTCAAGCGGCTCGACAGTCAGAGGTTTAACTATTGGTGCTCGGTTTGTATTGGCTTTACCGTGTTGCTGCGCGACATTCTCTTTCCGCCACCATTGGCAAATTTTCCCATCCATCTGGCATGCCTGACGTTGTCGGTACTGCTGCTGCTCATGCTGACCTTCTTCTATGCCCGCAGGGAGTGGAAGAGTTATTCCAAGCGCAACCTGTGGATGATTTTCATTGTTGACATGCTCATTGCAGCACTCTATAACTATACGATTTATCTTTATCCTATCAGCGAATATACAGACTATATGCTAACGGAAATATGGATTCGCCCTACTATCACCTACGGACTTGTGGCTTGCTTTGTGTCGGATGGGGAGGCGAAGGAAACGGTCTGACGGTTAGCGAGGAGACAGCAGCGAAGGAAAAAAAATCGGAGTTGACAATGCAACTCCGATTTCTTATTATCTCACCTTGTAAGTATCATTACCTAAAAAGTACCTTCTTGCCGTTCATGATATAGATACCCTTTCCTGTACGTTTTACCTTGCGTCCCATCAGGTCGTAGACCTCGATTGTATCGTCTGGCTGGATGTCGTCGTTCACATCCACGATACCGTTTGGATCTTCCACAGGCTCAAAGTAGAGTCCTCTGTCGAGGAAAGGCATATTCAAAGGCTTTTTATTGGTCTTGTCTATCAGCTGCAGATATGTAAACAAGCCTTTCGTCGTATTGAAACCTTTTTCCGTGAAGCGCCATTTACCCTTGTTTATATAGTAAGAGTGTGGAGGCACACCTGTTTCCGGACCATCACCATCTGGGTCTGGATTCAAGTAGTTGGCTGTTTCCTTCAGTGTAAACATTTGGTCATAGCCACTTACTTTCACATCTTGTTCATAAGGTTTCAGATCTGGCCACTGATCAACAGCTACTTGTGTTGTATTCGAGAGCAGCAGATTCGGGAATACCTCGCCCATAACTATTTCTACATCTTCAATGACATAGATAGGTCCTTCCATCGTATGTTCTATCTGGTAGTTACGCCAGTAGTTTCCACCTTTCAGGTAAAGTCCAGCCACACCTTTCTGGGTTGTAGAAACCTTTACACCGAAAGTTGGGCGTTCAAATTTATCGCCTAAGTCGATAGTCGGGTTGATTGAAGGTCTGATAATATAGGGCTGACCAGCTTCCAAATAGTTCTTTGCTTTTTTGTCTGACCAGTTTACAGCCTCATATACAAGTGTCGTACCTTGTACAGTCTTCAGTTTCGACACTGCGACATCTGCGCCAAATCCCTCTTCCACTTGTGCGCGTGTAAGTGGCACTGGCAGGACGATAGAGTTCCAGCCATCCTTTGTCAGAGTTCTGCGAATGAGTAGGTTCTTGATTTTCTTGGCTTTGAGATCAACATTTGTAATGTCTGAACTATCAAAGATATCCTGAGCCTGCGTATTGTTCTCGATATCATATTCACCCGATTTACCCTCATGACTCATTGCGTATTCATAGACATCGTCCAGACTATCATCCCAGAGACCGTAAATTCCTTTATCGCCTTTTTTGAATGGTTCACCTGTATAACCATTAATTAATGGGTAGCCAGAAACCTTACGCTGTTTGTTCAGCTCGTCTACGATGAAGATTTCATCTTCGTCGGCACCGAGATATACCAGCTCAAATTCATCGAATGCAACCCACTCATTGTCATTACTTGGCTTAACTATTATGGTTTTCTCTCCCTCACCTTTATTGTAAGTGTACTCGAAAGAATTCTTTATTTGCGAATGGTCTACACCGATAGTCAGTTCACCGTCGGCACCCACTGTTACTGGCAGTCCGATGCGGTAGTTCTGTGCCGCTGCATGGGTTATAGCATCGGTAGAGTTGAAGAAGCGGCCTGCTCCGTAAAGGTTCCTCGGTACGATGTAAGTGTTAGAGCCGTCAGCGCCGAAGAATGCGTCGGTATAGTAGGCGAAAACATTGGCATCTCTCATCAAATTGAGTGTTGATTCTCTTTCACTTCCTTTGATTGTTGATCCCAGTTGGGTGTATTTAATTTCGTCACCATCAAGGAATTTTTCTTTCGACATCGTTCCTATTTCGAGAACATTAGTTGCTCCTTCATATATAGATGGCAGCATGCGGCGCACCTCTACTTTATCCTCGTCTCCATTGTCTATAAGATCGCCTACTTTAGTTGCTTTTCCAGCAGTAACATCGCTTTGTGTAGCCAAGCGTGCATGAGGATGACTCCATGCAAAGAGATATGAGTCGTAGCTGCGTAGCCATACGGGCTCGCCGCCCTCCATGCGAACAATAGCCTCTTTCTTCCAAGTATCATCAGCTCTGCCCATTGTCGAACCGCCGAACTGTAGTGTTTCTCCATCTTTGGTGTATTCCAGCATGTTGTGAGGAGCATAGAATCCACGCACAAAGAGAATATAGTTACCCTCGCGTAAGCCAGTGATGGTCTGCTGCAAGTTGGCAGTGCCTTTATAGATTGAGCCCACATAGTTGGCTTCATGTCCATAGGTATTAAAGATTTCCTGACCATCGTCCCACTTTCCTCCTGCTTCATCCCAGAAGCGATAGAACTGTCCTGTTCCCACTTTGTGAAACTCTTTGCCAATACCCCAATCACCACTCTCGAGGTTGAATGGGTGTACGTGCTGCTTGTGGGTTTCTTCGGTGTGGCTCGGACGGTCGGCATTATACCATGTCCAGCCGTAGTCAGGATGTTCATCAAAGTTGTCGAGTTCATAGTGGTTATCTCCGGCATCCCACGTACAATCTTCTTTTTTCACGTTATATTTATAGGTCGTATTGAACTTCGGGTTGAAGATGCGGCTCGACACATCGACAGGTTTCTTGTCTGAAGCCACGATGCGATAACGCTCGCGCTGCGCACGTGTAACGAGTTTCCAAAGATTGTTAGGGTCAGCCTTAGCAGCTGCGAGTCCATCCTCCAGCGACACGAATGCCTTTCCGCTGTTGTAGAAAGCAACTTCGTCTCCGAGTGGACTGTTCTTATAGGCATCAGCACCTGTATAGTTTTCGGAACCTGAAGGCAACGTTAGATTTTCTTCTCCTATTTTCTTGAGTGTTACTGTGAACTCAGGGAAACAGAGGGGGATATTATCAACCGAGCCAGAAGAATAAACCGTGCTAATTTTCAAATTGACAGACGTTAATGAGTTGACGGACTCATTGATATTACTCCTTCCTTCCATATATGCTGCATTTATGTATTCATATGTTGTAGTTGGTGTCTGCACTTTAAACTGGCGGTCTCCATTTTGGGAAATTGCTTTAATTTTATAAGCGGTAATGAGATATCCTGTCGGTGCAGTTATTGTGAGGGTGGACTCGCCTGAAACTGGCGAGTAAATTTCCATCGTATGAGTCTTGGAAGCTTCACCAGCCAGGCTATAATAACCAGCCCCGAGTTTACCATTGGCTATTGATACGGTAACCCCTTCTACGCCCGATTTTTCATTGCTTGTGAAGGTGGTTCCTTCTCTGTTTGCATTGTCGTATTTTCCGTATTTGTGTTCTTTGGTACTTTTTGCCAATTCGTCAGATGTAATTGTAGGCAAATCGGTTTTGTCGTAGAGTGTAGCAGTATGTACCAATTCTCTACCACACATCTGTCCTGCAAACTTCTTGAAACGCACTTTGGTGTAGTCGGCTGTGGCAGACTTTCCTACAGAGCTTATCATCAAGTAGGAATCGCGGTTGAAGTACTCATAGTATCTCAAGTCAGAGTTATTTTCCTCTGTTTTTCTGTGGGTGTATATGATGTATGCTTGCTCTCCATCGGGTGTCGTAACAGGCTCGAACTTGAAAAGGAATCCGCCTGGATGCTGCGTAATATTATCTCCTTCTATTTGATATTCTACTTGGTTGCGCATGAAAAGATAGCCGTTGTGCTCAAAATGTCCCGCAACACCATCGTTCCTTGATGCTCGTCCGATAACGCGCTCTTCGCGCACACCTGTTGGCTGAATCCAATATGTTCCGCTTTCCATGTCAGGGAGTTTTCCCCATTGGCGCGTACTTGTTCCAGGCAGGAGTTTATATGACAAACCCACATGGTTAGTCATCGAGGTTTCTCCCCAGTAGTCGCCCACAAGGAGGTATTCGCCCGTAGCGACGTTGCAGAGATAGATTTCCTGATCGCCAATGATGTCAACCTCGTTGCCCTTCCAGTGTTTACCGAGCATGTTTTCCACCTTTATAGTATCGACGCGATCATTACCCTTGAAGTAGTTGTAGCTCTTACCATCCATGTTGTACGTCTCCCAGTCTGGATAAGACGTCACGGATCCAGGCACTGCGGCCTCTCCCTTAGACCGCTGTGCAAATGTCATTGTGATGGTCATGAAAGCCATCAGAATCAATGTAATTGTTCTTTTCATCGTATTGTTTCTATTATTTATTTTCCGAATTGTGCTATTATTCCCAGAATTGTCTTTATCGTTCATCGGCAGACTATTCTTCTGGGAAGTCATCATACCAAAGGGATTCGTTTGACATTCCTTCCCAGTCTTCTTCTTCTGAGATTTCATGCGTTCCGCCATGACCGTCATAGACCCAACTGAAATGCTTCATCAACATATCCGATTCCATCTTTACTATGTCAAGGTATGGAGCCTCGTACGATTTCTTTGCTTGAATGTGCGTGATCATAAATAGTGTCAGGGATTTTTATAATATTGTTCTACAATTTGGTTACTATTACATTTTCTACTACGATATAGTATTTAGCTGTTATGGATTATCATGATATTCCGTCATACGAGTTTCCGCATCAACCTGATGAGGGTTTCCAATGGAAATCGAATACGATATTACCACATTTATAAAATTATGATAGTCCGGAGTTATCAGACCAATTCACACTTCATGTTCCCACTTACGCGGAAATCGGATGCAAAGACTAAGTATGATAGTATCAATCTTCAAAATATTTTAACAAACGTTTAGAAAAAGATGGGCGATTTTAATGTTTTGTAATACTTTTTTAAAACAGCGAAAACATAAGATTTCTCGTTTTTCGCAGACAATGAGAGCCTGCCACAGCGGAGCTATTCGGCTGTCGAATGCTATAAAAGTAGTGTTTTCAGCTTTTTTGCTACTGTTTCCCTTATGGTGTCAGCAGATTTGGAATAACATGCACAGACAAAAAGGCAATGCGCCAAGTGCTGATGACGCATTGCCGTATGACAGACTGAATATGATAGCTCTTCAGAGTTGGTGCCATGTGTGCCTATGTATGACCGTCGGTGCGGTCTACATGGCATGTGAGGTTAGGATGGTGCGTGCCGGCTACCTCCTGACTGCCTTTGGCGTCCAGTTCCTGAAGAAGCGCAACACCTTCTCTTTGTTGTAGCCTTTTCCTTCCTCCAGGAAGCTCGAGTCCTGAATGTGGAGCACGTTACCGTTTTCGTCGAGTACGACGAAAACAGGAAATCCGAAGCGCGCGGGGTTGTTCAGACGCTGCATCAGAGCCTTGCCCTGCTGAATTTTCTTCTCGCCAGCCGAGCGACTCGGCGTGTAGTCGGTGTGTATGTAGACGAAGTTGTCGTCTATCATCTGGCTTATGGTGCTGTCGTTCTCTATGAAGTCGGCAAAGCGCAGACACCATACGCACCAGTTTCCGCCTACCTGGCAGACGACGAACTTGCCTTCAGCCTTTGCCTGCTCAACGGCTTCCGCCACCTGTTCCAGCGGGTTGATGTCTTCGTTGTAGACTTTTTTCAGTTCCTGCGCACTTGCCGTCGTTGCAAGAAGCAGCAAGCCTGCGGTGAGTAAAAATAGTTTTTTCATGCTTATGCTTATTAGTTATTCTGCCACAAAGTTAGCAATTATTGTCGGAAAAAGCACCATTCTGCATCAGAAAAAAAATTTTTTGCCCTGTCGCAGGCATGTTTCCGCACGGAGAAGTATAATCAATTTTCGCCCGTTTACTGTCGCGTGAGTGCCCTCGAAAGTCGTTTCGGAAATCAGAGGGGCAAAATATGCCCAAAATTCGCATACACCTGCAACCGTCTGACAGTCAGTTTGTTAACTGTAAATATAGTGTTTCCGTGCAGGAAATACAAGTGTTAAAATTGTCAAAGAGCATGTTTGAGATTGTCAAACACACTGTTTGAGGATGTCAGACATAGTGTTTGGGGGTATCGGACACTATGCCTGGCAGGGCAAAAAAGGCAAAATAGCAGCCTCAAAGATACTCTTTGACAATTTTAACAGTTGTCGCCGAGTCGCATTTTTACATATTTTCACAGTTTCAAGGACTGTTCCGATTCTATTTGGAGAGTTTTTCCGTGTCAAAATTTTTCATCATTTTTTGCCCAGAAGAAAAATTCCGTCGAGTTTGGCACGGTTTTTGCTGTAAGTTTGGGAAATAGTGCCTATTTCTTGAAAAAGAATGAAAGTTAACGGCAAATGTTTGCCGTAATTCAATAATTTGATATAATTTTGCGACATGATTTACCCAAACAACTTTGAACAGAAGATAGGTTTCGACTATATACGCCACTATCTACGCGAGCATTGCCTGTCGCAGCTGGGACACGACGAGGTGGACAATATCAGTTTTTCCACCGATGCCGACTCCATACGCGAACTGTTGCAGCAGACGAAGGAGATGAGGCAGATACTTGATACGGCAGACGATTTTCCGCTGCGCTACTTTTTCGACATGCGCGAGGTGCTGCACCGCCAGCGCCTGGAAGGCACCCATGCCGACGAGGGCGAGCTGCACGACATGAGCCGCTCGCTGCAAACCATTGTCGACATAGTGGCTTACCTGACGCGCAGCGAGGGCGACGACGTGGCGTCCTACCCTGCCCTGTCGAGAATGGCAGCCGACGTCAGCACGTTTCCTGCCATAGTGAAGGGCATAGAACGCATTATAGACAAGTATGGCAAGATGCGCGACAATGCCTCGCCGGAACTGGCACGCATACGCTCTGAGCTTGCCAAGACGGGCAACAGCATCTCGCGTACATTATATAATATACTGCGCGCGGCACAGAGCGAGGGACTCATCGACAAAGACGTTACGCCTGCCATGCGCGACGGCAGGCTCGTGCTGCCCATAGCACCGTCGCTGAAACGCAGGGTGAAAGGCATCGTGCACGACGAGAGCGCCACAGGAAAGACTGTCTACGTGGAGCCGACGGAGGTGGTGGAGGCAAACAACCGCATACGCGAGCTGGAAAGCGAGGAACGCAGGGAGATAATAAGAATACTGACTGCATTTGCCAACGAGATACGTCCATACGTAGACGACATGCTCGGCTCGTATAAGTTCATGGCAAAGATAGACTTGCTCTATGCCAAGACGGAACTGGCGAAGGAGATGAATGCCATAGAGCCGCAGCTGGGAAACAAGCCGCATCTCGACTGGAGAGGCGCACGCCACCCCATACTGGAAAGCTTGCTGAACAGGCAGAACAAGAAAATAGTTCCGCTCGACATAATGCTCACGCGACAGCAGCACCTGCTCATCATCTCAGGACCTAACGCCGGCGGCAAGTCGGTGTGTCTGAAGACGGCAGGACTGTTGCAGTACATGCTGCAATGCGGACTGTCAATACCCGTCGGAGAACGGTCGACGACGGGAATATTTGCAAACATCATGCTCGACATAGGCGACGAACAGAGCATCAGCGACGACCTCAGCACATACTCAAGCCACCTGATGAACATGAAGCAGATGATGCGCCGTGCCAACAACAGGACCCTGCTGCTCATCGACGAGTTTGGCGGCGGAACAGAACCGACAATAGGCGGCGCCATAGCCGAAGCCGTGCTGAAACAGTTTCTGCAGCAAGAGGCATGGGGAATAATTACGACGCACTATCAGAACCTGAAACACTTTGCCGACGGGCACGAGGGAATAGTGAATGGTGCCATGCTATACGACAGAAACGAGATGCGCCCGCTGTTTGAGTTGCAGATAGGACGTCCGGGCAGCTCGTTTGCCATAGAGATAGCCAGGAAGATAGGACTGCCGAAGATTGTCATAGACGAGGCTTCGGAAATAGTGGGCTCCGACTACATACACAGCGACAAATACCTGCAAGACATAGTGCGCGACAAGCGATACTGGGAAACAAAACGACAGAACATACACCAGCGCGAAAAAGACATAGAAAAGACTATCAGCAGGTATGAAAACGAGGTTGAAGATCTTAACCAGAACCGCAAGGACATTCTGCGCAAGGCTAAGGAACAGGCAGAGGAACTGCTGCGCGAAACCAACAAGCGCATAGAGAACGCCATAAGGGAGATACGCGAGAAGCAGGCGGAAAAGGAGGCTACGCGACAGATAAGGGAGGAACTGAACAACTTTAAGGCTCAGGTGGCTGACCTCGACACTAAGGCTAACGACGACAAGATAGAAAAGAAGATAAAACAGATACAGCAACGGCGCGAAAGACAGGAGAAACGCAAGAAACAGAAGGCTGAAAACAAGGCTGAAGACAAGGAAACAAAGGCTGTGTCGGCAACGACGAAAGACAAAGAGCTTGCTGTGGGCGACACCGTGAGAATAAAGGGACTGACGTCTGTAGGACAGATAGAAAGCATAGATGGAAAGATGTGTACCGTGATTTTCGGCGACATGCGCACTAAAATGAGGCTGGAAAGACTGGAAGCAGCCGAAGCTCCACGCAAACAGGAGCACAGGGGCACAGTGAACATAAGCAGGACGACACGCGAAACAATAGACAACAGACGGCAACAGTTTCACCAGGACCTCGACGTCAGGGGCATGCGTGGCGACGAAGCGATAAACGCAGTGATGTATTTCATAGACGATGCGGTGCTGGTGGGCATGTCGCAGGTGAGAATACTACACGGAACGGGCAACGGAATACTGCGCCAGCTCATACGCCAATACCTCTCTACCCTGCACCACGTCAGCTCGTTCCGCGACGAACACGTGCAGTTCGGCGGCGCCGGAATAACTGTCGTTACGATGTAAATGAGGCATCTGGCACGACATTTTATGTTAAAAAATACAAATATAGTAATTACTTTGACAATAAAAACACTATTTTTGCGTAGTAATAACGTTAACATTAAAACCATCTAAAACAAAAAAGAAATGAAAAAGGTATTATTTATCGCAATCGCAGCTGTTGCATTTACAATGACAAGCTGCAATCAGAAAACTGACAACGCAACAGTGGAAAATGCAGCAGACTCTGTAGCTGTAGCTGTTGACGAGGCTAAGACTGCTACTGACGAACTGGCTGCCGCACTCGAAAGCAACGACGCCAACGCTTTCCAGAAGGCTTACGAAACAGCTATGGAAAAGGCTAAGAACATGGACCCTGCCATCGTGAAGGAATATCTGACAAAGGTTCAGGAGTTCGTAAAGAACAACATCGACAAGGTTAAGGCATTCGCAGGCAGCAATGCTGCACTCGTAAACACAGTAGATGCTTTCGCTAACATGCCGGCAGAAAACCTGAACAACGTTACAGAAACTATCGGCAAGATGCAGGAACAGCTGAAAGGTACTGCTGACGAGGCTGTAAACGAGGCTAAGGATAAGGCTAACGAAGCTGTAAACGAGGCTAAGGACAAGGCTAACGAGGCTGTAAACAAGGCTACAGAAAAGGCTGTTGAAAAGACAAACGAGGCTATCAAGAAGAACGAAGACAAGCTCGTTAACGCTGTTAAAGGCAAAATGGGAATGTAATTCCAAAGAACACGATAAACTATCATGGTGGCACGAACTTCTGTTTAGTGCCACCTTTTTATTTCTACTGATGCTCACGACATACTGCGGCAAAGCCTTTCTTACCGCAAAAGTCAGATGCCCGCAGCACCAAAGGCATGTCGCGAAAGGCTGTAAAGACATGCGCTGAAGGAGAAAATTCGTGCTGCGAAAGGCACAAAGACATGTTGCGAAAGGCACAAATAAAAAAGGTTGACATGCAAATAACGTGTCAACCTTTTCCTAATATTTATTATGTCTTGTTCCTATCTGATTCTGTCGGCAGCCCTGACAAGACGCTCGTCAGCCTTGATGCCTTGTCGCGCCATGAAGAAAAGAATGGCTGCCACGACAGGCAGACATGCATATATCGTTGCGTGGAAGGCTCCTACAGGTGCATAGATGATAAATCCGTAAACGGCATAGAGCGCCACCCATACCACCATCAGCAATATAGACAGCGTGCAGAGGCGCATCTGCTGTTTACGATTCTTATACATGAAGATTGTCAATATCGCAATCACTGTCGTCAATACAAGTGTGCAGAACAGTGGAATGACGCTAAGCGAATATCCGCCGCCGGCAGCATTTACAGTCCAGAGATTATAGACTGTGCTGTCGGCTCCCATCCTTTCCGACGTCAGTCGCATGATAGGATTGAACAGGCACACCAGCATTGCAATGACGGCAAGCAGGAGATAAATGGTTTGTTTACGCTGTATCATAACTGCAATTATTCTTCAACGTCTTTTGCCGGGTCGCGCCAGTAGACATTGCCATCCATAAACTCCTCTGTCGCCATGAGTGTTGCTTTCGGCAACTTCTCGTAATAGCGTGATATTTCTATCTGCTCGCGGTTTTCAAACACTTCGTCAAGACTGTCGTTGTAAGATGCAAACTCATGAAGCTTCTTGCTCAAGTCCTGCTTTATCTCTGCAGAAATCTGGTTTGCTCTCTTTGAAATGATAACGACACTTTCATAGATATTGCCTGTACCTTCGCAAAGATCCATTATGTTGCGGGTAACTGTGTTTGTTGGTGCTTTTGACTTCTTGTAATCCATTGTTATATAGTTTTTATTTTTTTAGTCCTTCAAATGTTTCTTACACGCAGCAATATATTTCTCGGCTGTGCTGCGTTCCTTTGAGTCGGGATATTCGTTTATAAATCCGTAGCATTCGTCCTCAGCCTCTCTGTAGCGCTCTGTTTTCTTGCTTTCCACACTTTGCTCGGCAAGCTTGAACTTGCTTTTCATTATCAGAGTTGCAAACTCTTCGCGCAATTCGCTGTAAGGATAGTCGTTCATTGCGTTCTGCGACGTAACGATACAGGCTTCATAATTGTTTCCGCCACTTGTACAGTTGCCGAAATAAGAGCCGAGATTGAAGTATAGTTGTGCCGAAAGCAATTCTTTCTTTACAAGTTTGTCCTGCAATTCAAACATGCGTTTCTGTGCTTCTTCCTTCATATAGCCCTCTGGATACAGGTCTAAATACTCCTGGAAGGCAGATATAGCCATAATCGTCGGCGTCTGGTCGAGTCGCGGTTCGGGCGTACTCATGAACAGACTCTGCCCCGAATAGAACGAAGCCTGCTCGGCAAACACACCTCTCGGATAAGAGGAGTAGTACTTCTTGAAATATGTTGACGCCGTCTCGTAGTCTTTATTGTTATACTCAGCCATTGCCAACATGTACAGACATTCCTGCCCATACTCAGAGCCTTTCATAACCGTAACCAAATCGTTGAGCAGCATGATAGCCTGCGAATACTTGCCACGGGCATACAATTCCTTTGCATACTCATACTGGTATTTGGTGTCGTTAACCTTAAAAACCTGGTTAAACTCGTGCGCACAACTCGAAAAGAGCAACGCAGCGGCACAAAATGACAAAATCAGCTTCTTCATCTTTTTAATGCAAATTTCCTGCAAAAGTACACATTATTAGTCAATCGGCAAAGTATTAGTATCTATTTTTTACAAAAAATAGTGTTTATTGTCATTTTTCTTTGTTCTTTGTTAAGATATTAGTAACTTTGTCCTCCTTATGAGTAAATTTCATCTGACATCGAAATATAGCCCGACCGGCGACCAACCGGAAGCGATACGACAACTGACCGACGGAGTAATGAGAGGGGACAAGGCACAGGTTTTGCTTGGCGTAACAGGCTCCGGAAAAACATTTACGGTTGCCAATGTCATCAAGAATGTCAACAAGCCGACACTCATACTCAGCCACAACAAGACTCTGGCAGCACAGCTGTATGAAGAAATGAAGGGATTTTTTCCTGACAATGCTGTGGAATACTACGTTTCTTACTATGACTACTATCAGCCGGAGGCTTATCTTCCGCAGACAGACACATACATTGAGAAAGACCTGGCTATCAACGAGGAGATAGACCGGTTGCGGCTGTCTGCCGTATCAGCACTGTTGTCGGGGCGCAGCGACGTCATTGTGGTGTCGTCAGTGTCGTGTATCTACGGTATGGGCGGACCTGTTGCAATGGCAAACAGCATCATTTCGCTGCAACGTGGACAAAAGTTGTCGCGCAACATGCTGCTGCGCCGACTGGTAGACGCACTGTATGTAAGAAATGATATAGAACTGAAACGCGGCAATTTCAGAGTGAAAGGCGACACCGTAGACATCTTTATGGCATACAGTGAGCATATTCTGAGGGTTGTTTTCTGGGATGAAGAGATAGACAGCATTGAGGAAATTGATGCCGTTTCGTACAGAAGACTGGCTTCATTCGATGAATATCAGATATATCCGGCTAACCTTTTCATCGCATCAAAGGAACAGCAGAATGATGCAATAAGGCATATCCAGGATGATCTTACAGAGCAAATAGACTACTTCAACGAGATTGGAGAAAGTCTTTACGCTCAACGCATTAAGGAAAGAGTAGAATATGACATGGAAATGATAAAGGAACTCGGTCATTGTTCAGGCATTGAGAACTATTCAAGATACTTTGACGGACGTGAGCCAGGTCAGAAACCTTACTGCCTTCTCGACTTCTTTCCAGATGATTTTATGCTTGTCGTAGACGAAAGCCACGTTACAGTTCCACAAATAAGGGCAATGTACGGAGGCGACAGGGCAAGAAAAACAAACCTCGTACAGTATGGTTTCCGCCTTCCGGCAGCATTCGACAACCGCCCGTTGCAGTTTGATGAATTTATGAACATGCTCAATCAGGTCATCTATGTGTCTGCCACGCCTGCCGATTTTGAGTTGAACGAGTCTGAAGGCGTTGTTGTTGAGCAGCTTATACGACCAACAGGTTTGCTCGACCCGGAGATAGTTGTCCGTCCGAGCGAGAACCAAATTGACGACCTGCTGAACGAAATAATAGAAAGAGCGGAAAGAGATGAGCGCATACTTGTTACTACACTGACGAAGCGAATGGCAGAGGAATTGACGGAATTTCTGCTCAATCACGATGTCAGGGCTAACTACATCCACAGCGACGTAGCCACATTGGAGCGTGTACAGATAATGAACGACCTGCGCATGGGTCGTTTTGACGTCTTGGTTGGTGTCAATCTTCTGCGCGAGGGACTCGACTTGCCGGAAGTTTCGCTTGTTGCCATCCTCGATGCAGACAAGGAAGGGTTCCTGCGCAGCCACCGCTCGCTGACACAAACGGCAGGTCGCGCAGCCAGAAACGTCAACGGCAAGGTTATCATGTATGCCGACACAATAACCGAGAGCATGCAGCGCACCATTGACGAGACACAGCGCCGTAGGACAAAGCAGATGCAGTATAACGAAGAAAACGGCATTACGCCTCAGCAGATAAAGAAAGACTTGCATCAAAACATTCTCAGTCAGACCAACATGGCAGTCAACAAGAACACCAAAACCGTTCAGTACGAGCCTTATTTTGAGAGAGAAACAGCTTTTGTTGCTGACCCGATTATTGAGCGTATGTCGTCGGCGCAGCTGAAAAAGAGTATTGACCGCACAACGGCGCTTATGAAACAGGCAGCCAAAGACCTTGACTTCATACAGGCAGCACAATACAGAGACGAAATAATAAAGCTTCAAAAGGAACTCGAAGACAAAAAACTTGCTGAAACAAGTTAAATAATCCTTAATTCAGCGTATATTCCTGACGTTTTTGTACTTTTGCATTTTAAAGACCAAAACATAATAATAATGATTCAACAGCTATGAAGGTATTATATACAGCAATAATATTTACACTTCTGTCCGTAAGCCTGCATGCCCAGAACGATTGGGAAATTCCTGAGGAGAACAAGGCTATCAGCGAAATAATAGACAGTATCGACAGCAAGATTGCCAACGACAATCCCGACAGCAAGTATCTTGAGGGTGCCGTGCCTATGGTAAACGGAGAGATATACTTTACGCAATCGATTGAAACGGACGGTAATGCGGAAGAGAATTTCAGCATGATGATGAACTGCCTTGCTACAATGGCAAAGGACAAAGACCAACTTCCGGAAAGCCGCATATCGCTCGTAAACAAGGGCAAGCACAGCATTGTCGCTCATTTTGAGGAGTGGATGGTTTTCAAAAGCAGTCTGTTCGAACTCGACAAGGCACGATTCATCTACAACATTCTTGCAGAGTGTGAAGATAATATGGTGAACATCAAACTGTTCAGAATATCATATCACTATGAGGGCAATGACCGACAGGGCAAGAAGATATATAAAGCCGAGTCGTGGATAAGCGACAAGGAAGCACTGACAAAGAAGAAGGACAGACTGAGGAAAGGCACTGGCAAGTTCCGCAGAAAGACCATCGACAGAATAGAAAGCATTTTCAACAACATAAAATATGAGCTAAAATAACTATGGATACAGATAATATAACACACGAACAGGAAACGGGATATGCCCGCAGACCTCACAGAAAAGAGAAAGACAACAGTTCAAACCTCAAAATACGCAACATTCTGAACATCATCTTCATGTTGCTTGCCATCGTCGGCGTGGCTATTTATCTGCTGAAGCAGACTTTCTGGGGAACGATAATAATACTTGTGGCCATGGCTGTCAAGATGGTTGAATGTGTCATGCGCATGATAAAATGAAAAGACTCCATACCATCATATTGTTACTGTGTCTTGCGCTATATTCCGCCTACGCTCAAGACTACAACCAGCTGAACGACGACGGCACATTCGTTGCTGCCAACAGCAAGCAATTCGGACGCAGCGACAGCATACAGAGCAAGCACAAGGAGATACCAAAAGGTTTTCACACATGGACTATCGACAGCCGTTATGGCGACAGAACTATGGTTGAGCCCGACACTGCATCGTATATGTTTATGAACAGCATATACACTTCGGGCGTGAAGGGTGAATACAACTTCTTGGGAAATCTCGGTTCACCGCGATACAGCCGAATATTCATCGACAATCCGGAAGCAGAAAACTTCATCTTCACAGAGCCTTACAGCTACTTCATGAAGCCTATAGACGATTTCCATTTCACCAACACCTACTCGCCTATCACCAACCTCACGTTCAACACTTGCGGCGACCGTACCAACGGCGAAGACCATCTGACGGCTAAATTTGCAGTCAACGCAGGCAAAAGGCTGGGTGTCGGCTTCCTATTCGACTATCTCTACGGTCGCGGATACTATCCTAACCAAAGCACGTCCATGTTCAACTATACTGTCTATGGCTCTTATCTCGGCGACAGATACCAGGCTCATTTCCGTGCTGCGCTCAACCATCAGAAGATGGCGGAGAACGGTGGTATTGCCGACGACAGGTATATAACAAATCCGGAGAGTTTCAACGACGATTACGACGAGGGCGACATTCCAACAGTATTGTCGCAGAACTGGAACAGAAACGACAATCAGCACATTTTCTTCAACCAAAGATACAGCATCGGTTTCCATCGCACCGTGCCTATGACCGAAGAAGAAATAAAAGCAAAGAAGTTTGCCATCGAATCTGAGAAAGAGCAGGAAGAAGCACGAAAACGCAGAAACAACGATTACGACAGCAACGGCAGGTCGTACGACGGCCGTCCAGACAATGCTGCCATTGCCATGACTGAAAGCAACAGCGGCAATGGCGGAAACAGCAACGACAGCATAATGGCTGGCGAAAGGATAAGGGTTGACGGCGTTGCCATGGCAGACAGCCTGCTGAAAAACACTGATACTGACGACAAATCCACATGGACTAAGCGCGAATACGTTCCTGTTACGAGTTTCATACACACGGCAGAGTTCAAGAATTTCCGCCGTATCTATCAGGCTTACCAGACACCGGAGAATTTCTATCTTGACGAATACTACAACATAGGCAAGTTTACCGGCGATTCCATCTACGACAAGACGCGCCACTATGAGTTGAGCAACACCTTTGCCGTTGCATTGCTCGAGGGTTTCAACAAGTGGGCAAAGGCTGGCGTAAAGGCGTTTGTGGCTCACGACCTGCGACACTACACGCTTCCAAACGCTACAGGAACCACCGACAAATATAATGAAAACACCATCAGTGTGGGCGGTCAAATCAGCAAGACGCAAGGCAAGACACTGCACTATGCCTTAGACGCTAATTTCGGTATTGCCGGTGCTGACGCCGGAGACATTTCATTAGACGGTTCTGCCGACGTCAACATACCTTTCATGAAAGACACGCTGCAGATTGCTGCCGATGCTTTCTACCACAGATATGAGCCATCGTTCTACCACAGATACTATCATTCGAGGCATGCATGGTGGGAAAACGATGATTTCCAGCACATCATTCACAACCACATAGGCTTTACTCTCTCTATGCCGAAGACCCGTACTACATTGCGCATAGCTGCCGACAACATCAACAACTATGCTTACTTCGGAACGGACTACACATACAGCGATGAGAACAAGCGCATCGGCAACACCGTAAACGCAAGGCAGACCGACAAGAATATTAGTGTGTTTACGGCACAGCTAAGCCAGTCGTTCTCGCTGAAGCCTGTCAATCTCGACATCGAGGCAACCTACCAGAAGTCGTCTGACGACGTCATACTGCCGTTGCCGAAGTTCAATTTATATGCCAATCTCTACGTACGATTCAAGATTGCCCGAGTGCTGCGATGCGATTTCGGTGCCGACATGCGATATTTCACACGCTACGCCGCACCCGAATACGTGCCTTACATCGGACAGTTTGCCGTATGCGAGAATGCAGCCAACCGTACTGAAATAGGCAACTATCCATACTTTAACATATATGCTAACCTGCATCTGAAGCAGACACGTTTCTTCGTCATCGTAGGACACGTCAATGCAGGTAGCGGAAAGCAAAACTTTTTCCTCACGCCACACTACCCAACAAACCAGCGAGTTATACGCTTAGGGTTGTCGTGGAATTTCTTTAACTGACGGAAAACGATAACGGGAACGATAACAATAACTATAAAACATAAAACCATGACAAATAAAGAACTTATGCAAAGGGCTATCAACCTGTCGAAGGAAAGTGTGCTCAACGGAGGCGGACCTTTCGGAGCCGTGATAGCAAGAAACGGAGAAATAATAGCCGAAGGCTCTAACAACGTTACTACACACTGCGACCCCACCGCACACGCCGAAGTGTCGGCTATAAGGAAGGCGGCAGAGAAACTCGGAACCTTCGACCTATCGGGATGCCAGATTTACACGTCGTGCGAGCCATGCCCCATGTGTCTCGGAGCAATCTACTGGGCTCACCTCGACAAGATATACTATGCCAATGACCGCAAGGACGCTGCCGAGATTGGTTTCGACGACGACTTCATTTACCAGGAACTGCAACTCAAGCCGTCTGAACGCCAGAAGCCATCAGAGATTATCATGCGCGAGGAAGCCATAGAAGCATTCAGAATGTGGCAGCAGAAAGAGGACAAAACAGAATATTAATATGGAAAGTTACCTGTATTTTGCATTTTCAATAGCAGTCATCGTGGTCATCTTCCTGCTTATAAAGAAGATAGCGGGATGCATACTGAAAAGCGTCATACTGCTCATCGTTGCAGCACTGCTCGCCTACGTCTACTTCAACTACTTCAAGGTTGTAGACGGCGACAGCGAAACAAACGTCGAACAAATAGACAACTGACAGCAACGGCACGCAACAAAAGCACGCGAAAGAGTCGGCGTGCGGAAACAGATACTGAACAACGGCGACAGCCATACTTGTTTCTGGAAGAAAAACCAGTGCAGTATGACTGTCGTCTGCGTTTGTATGAGGTGTGAAACATATAATCAATTTTGGCTCGTTTACTGTCGCGTGAGTGCCCTCGAAAGCCATTTCAGAAATTGCAGGGGCAAAATATGCCCAAAATTCGCATACATCCATAATCCTCTGACAGTCAAACTATTAGAGTCAGACATAAGCCTTGTGAGCATGAAATGTATATGTTAAAATTGTCAAAGAGCATGTTTGACATTGTCAAACACACTGTTTGAGGCTGTGAAACATAGTGTTTGGGTATGAAAAACGGTATGTATGACAGGGCAAAATAGGCGAAATAGATGCCTCAAAGGTACTCTTTGACATTTTTAACAATTATCGCCGACACCGATTTTTACATATTTTTACACTTTCAAGGACTATTCCTATTCTATTTGGAGAGTTTTTCCCTGTCAAAATTTTTCATCATTTTTCGGCTTGAAGGAAAAATCTGTTGAGTTTGGCACGGTATTTGCTGTGCACCAAAAACAAATGTTGTTTTTTGCCGTTTGCATGTTGCCATATCAATAAAAAAGACAACAGAAACAGCGAAAAACAACATTTCGTCAGTAAACTCTTAAATACTCTACACCTTCTGCATTGTCCGTCAGCAGAAGAGCGATGCATCTATTTCAGCACAAACGTGATTTTGCCAGTTTTCTTTAGCTGTTCGTGCGTTATTCTATGGCTGTTGTGTGGTTTTCCGTCGAGCAGTATGCTGCCGATGACATACTGGCTGGGGTCTTGCGCCTTTGTCTCTATCGTGATGTCGCCGTTTGGATAATATCGGTTGTCAAGATGTATCTTGACGCTTGTGAATGTAGGCGTTGTCAGCGTGTACGACGGGTCTCCGGGTATGTCGGGGTACAACCCAATCATTGACAGCACAGCCCATGCCGACATAGTTCCGCAGTCGTCGTTGCCTGGTATGCCGTCGGGCGTGGCACGGTAGTATTGTTGCAGCAGTCGTCTTACTTCTTTCTGCGTTCGCCATTCTTCGCCCTTGAAGTGGCTGAAGATATATGGGTATGCTATGTCGGGCTCGTTTGCAGGGTCATAGAGTCCTTCGTCGAATACACGCTGCAACTTGTCGACAAATGCCTTCTTGCCTCCCATGAGGCGAGCGAGCCCTTCTATATCGTGTGGCACTGCAAAAGTATAGTTCCATGCAGAACCCTCGTGGAATCCAGGTGCATTGCTGAAGTCGGCACCGTCTTCCGGATTAAACGGTGTGAGGAAAGAGCCGTCGGCTCGGCGTGGCCTCAGCGTGCCGTATTCCTTAGAGTAATATTCCTTGTAACGCAGGCTTTGCTTGCGGAAACGCTTGGCATCGTCTTTCTTGCCGAGAGCATCGGCAAGTCGCGCCAGTGCTGCATCGGCAACGTAGTATTCCAGTGCATGACTGACGGAGTTGTCGCCCGATTCGTCTTGAGAGTAGACTCCCAGCGGTATATAGCCGCGAGACAGATACTCATCGATGTCGGGACGCATCTTGTTTTGCTTTCCTTCCAACGTCGCAGAGCGCACAAAGGCATCGTAGGCAGTATGAATGTCGATGTCGGTGAGTCCTTTCAGGTAGGTGTCGGTTATGACAGGAATGGACGGGTCGCCCTCCATCGTCCACGTTTCACGCCCGAAAAGTTCCCATTTTGGCATCCATCCCCACTCTTTCTGCATGTCAATCATAGAGCGCACCATGTCGAGTTGCTTTTCAGGATATAGCAGTGTTTCGAGCTGATGCAGGTTTCGATATGTGTCCCATAGCGAGAAAACGGTGTATCGGTTGCCGTTGGTGTGAGCCGTTTCGCTGCTTTCCATTTTTGGATATTCGCCGTTGACATCTTGCAGTATTGTAGGATGAATCTGCGTATGGTAGAGAGCCGTGTAGAAAACCTTTTTCTGTTCTTCCGTACCGCCTTCCACCGTTACTTTGCTTAGTGTTTCTTCCCATTGTCGACGTGCCTGCTGGTGTGTGCCTTCAAAGTCGAATCCGTCTTGTTCGGCATTGAGATTTCTGCGTGCATTCTCAATAGAGACAAACGATACTCCCATCTTCAGCATCAGCTGTTCGCCTTCTGAACAATCGAACGACATGAAATATCCTATCTCATTGCCAGCCAACTCTTTACCATAGTTTCTATAAAGTTTGTATTTACCGTTGTCTTTATCCCATTGCGCCTCTACTCCCTTCATTTGTGGCTGCTTTTTCCAGTACCCCGATTGCTTTGGTTGCTTTGAAACTTTCATTACGAAGTAGATGGGGAATACGGCTTGCGAGTTGTAGCAGAAAGTGCCGAGCAGTCGCATGCCTTCTATCTCGGTGTCGCTGACTCTCCTTACCATTGCTCCCGTTTCGTTTGTCAGTCCTTCGCCGAGATTGAGCAAGAGATGTTTTTCGCCGCCAGTGGCAAAGGTAAACCTCTCGATAGATGTTCTCAGCGTTGCCGTTGCTTCAGCCTTTATGCCGTTGTCAAGGTTTACGGAATAGTATCCTGGCGTCGACTTTTCGTTGCTGTATGTAGTGCCGTAGTTATGATAGTCGACGTCGAGTTTGTTGGTTGGCATTGTCAGCAGTGTTCCCATTTCGGGGCATCCCACGCCGCTGAGCGTTACGTGTGCAAAACCTGTGAAGAACTTATTGTTCTTTTCGTATGGTGCCGACCACCAACGGGCATCCTTGTCAAACTCGTTGAGGTCGCTGCCCATAACGTTGAACGGCACTACCGACATCAATCCGTGCGGCAAGACTGCGCCGGGATTGCATACGGAAAAGTTTGTCGTTCCTATCATTGGGTCGACGTAATCTATCGGTTGCTGTGCCGCTGTCGGTCGTATCAGGCAGAAGCACGCAAAAAGTGTCAAGAGTAGTTTGTTTCGCATCATGATTTTAATGTTATTTATTTAAACAATCGTCTGAACTGTGCCGGTATTGGGCTTTCAAATTCCATTGGCTTGTGCGTAACAGGATGATACATGCACAGCAGGTACGCATGCAGGCAAAGCCTGTGTACTGGGTCGTCGCCGTTGCCATACTTCATGTCTCCGCACACGGGATGTCCCATGTCGGCAGCGTGAACACGTATCTGGTTCTTGCGTCCTGTCTCGAGTTTGAACTCCACGAGCGAGTGTTCGGTCGTACGGTCTAAGACATGGAAATGAGAGACGGCATACTTGCCGCCATTGTCGTATGGCGACGACTCCGTAAAATAGTCTTTGTTTTCTTTCAGATAGCTTGTCAGCGTGCCGCCGTCTTCCTCCACCTCTCCCGACAATACGGCTACATAGCGTCGGTCGTAGACAATATCGTGCCAGTTGTGTTCAAGTATTTGCTCCGTCTCAATGTTCTTGGCATAAACCATCAAGCCACTCGTGTCGCGGTCGAGCCTGTGAACGACATGTGCGTGGCACTTCTGGTGCGACTGTGCGAAATACTTGTCGAGCAGCACCTTGACGTTGAGCGATGAGTGTCCCGATGCCATTGACAAAACGCCAATGTTCTTCTCGACGATGACGATGTGCCTGTCTTCGTAGATTATCTTCACATATCGGCTTTTGAACATGTCGTTGCGCTTTGTACGACTGACGCTAACCGTCATGCCCGGCTGCAACTGATAGTCAAACTGCGTCGTAACCTTGCCGTTCACCTTTATGCCTCGTCCCTGCAGCGTGGCTTTCGTCTTCGACTTGCTTTGCTGAAGGTTGGCAAGCAACCAATCCAACAGTTTTGCACTTTCATTTACGTTATAGTTGGTATATTCACCAAGATGATTAGTATATCTCATAGATACTTCTTATATAATTTTCATTGTTTCAGTCGATGACACACAATACAGGCCACCACCCCATCAGTTTGTCGGCAACGACACCGACGACGAACAGAAGCCCGAAGACAAACATGTTGCGTGCCGTCTCGCCGAGCACCATATTGAGAGCCTTGCCCCGACGAATGCTTTTCATGCGACGGTATGTGTGTGCATGAAGAAAAAGATAGTTGAAAGGAACAAGACAAGTGCAGTATGCCCCTGCCTTGAGGAAAACCAATCCCATGTGGCACGCAGCCAAACCAAGTACGAAATACAGCAGTGCCGTCCATCGCTCGCCAATCCTGACGGCTATGGTTTTCTTGCCGGCAATGCGGTCGCTATCCCTGTCGCGATAGTTGTTGACAACCAGCAGCGTGTCGATGACCATGCCGCAAGCCAATGCCGACAACACAACATGGCGTTCTATTGTGTGCAGTTGCAGATAGTATGTGATGCAGACAGGTACAAGCCCAAAGAAAACGAGCACGAGCACATCGCCAAGACCCCAATAAGACAGATGTGTGGTATAGAGAAAACAAAACAGCACACAGGCAGCACCAACCAACAACATCTCCCAGTCGCCGACAAACAGCAGCGGCAAGCCGGCAAGGCAAGCCAAGAGGGTTGTAACAACAATAGCCTTCCTCATTGCCGAAATCGTTACCCACCCCTGAGCACAGGCACGTCGGGGACCAAGACGGTGTTCGTCGTCAGTACCCTTCTTAAAGTCGAAATAGTCATTAATGAAATTAGCATCTATCTGCATGATAAACGCAAACAGCAGGCACGTCAGCCAAACCCACCAACTGAAACCTTTGCCCACAGCACCCAACGGATAAGCATCAGCCCAAGCAAGCACACCACCCATCATCACGGGAACAGCAGCACCAGTAAGCGTTTTCGGGCGCGATGCCAGCACCCAAGCCTCACGCGAATTTACACCGACAACATGTTCTGTTTTCATACTTTTAATAAAATAATTTGCAAAAGTAAACATTTATCCGTACATTTGCAAACAAAACAATATCATTTCCCACATAAATCTGACAACCGGAACGATAACGGGAACGGGAAACGATAGAAAAATATAAAAAAGAAACAGCAATCAGCAGCATGGACCTGACATCCTCACCCTCCGTCGAGATAATGCGCTTCGTGGAAACACAAATTCTTCCGCGCTACACACACTTCGACAAAGCCCACAACCTGACACACGTCAACAGCGTCATTAAACGCTCCGTAGACATGGCACGCCAGATGGGAGCCGACATAAACATGGCATACGTCATAGCCGCATACCACGACTTAGGGCTCGAAGGACCACGCGCCATCCACCACCTGACAAGCCGACGCATACTCAGCAGCGACGCAAGACTCCGCAAATGGTTCACACCCGAACAGATACGCATCATGAGCGAAGCTGTAGAAGACCACCGCGCATCCGCATCGCACGCGCCACGCTCACTCTACGGCAAGATAGTAGCAGAAGCCGACCGCGACATAACAACAGACAACGTCATACGCAGGACAATACAGTTTGGCAAGTCAAATCATTCCGAACTCAGTCGCGAGCAACAATGGCAACGATTCCGCCAACACATGGAAAGCAAATACTCCAGAAACGGATACATCAAACTATGGCTGCACGGCACCGAAAACGAGCGCAACCTAAACACACTCCGACAAATAATAGACAACCCCGCACAGCTGAAAGCACACTTCGACCGAATATACGACACTATTTAGACAAGTTGCTGAAACAAAGCGCAGCACCAATAGCCGTACAAAACTCCGAATACTTCGGAATGCGGAAGCGCACACCATACAGTCTCTCCAGTTTCGGGAACACATCCCTGCACTGCGGCAACAACGTCAGTTGACCAATCAGCACAAAATCCTTAATGTCGCCATTCAGAGCCGACAGCACCGACGCACTGCCAATCGACTGCAACACCATGTGAATAAGCCCCAACGCAACATCCTCGCGAGAAGCATTGTTTCTCGCATTGCCAAACAGCGACGCCGTAGCATCTTTCGGAAGACCGGGAAGAGCCTGCGCACTGATATCTCCAATAAGCACGTTAATCTTCGAGATATCGCCCTTAATAGCCAACGCCTGCAGCTGTCTCACATCATCCGTCTGCAACACCACGCGCGACAACCCCTGCAGCGTGCCGCCGCCTATGCCGATGCCTCCGATATGACGGATGTTGTCGCCGTCGCACAAAACCAGCGACGTGCCAGTTCCCATGCTAACAGTAATGAAACGGTCAATGCCCGACTCAAACCTCGCACCAAGACCATCCGCAAGAAACTCGTCAGCCTTAGCCGTAGGAAGCCCATAAATAGGCTTGTTGATATAAGCACTGCCCACACCCGTCAGCATAACCTGACGAACATCAGACAGGTCTGTCTTGTTGTCATACAGATACTTTCCGAAAGCACCATAGAGCGAAGTTACAGGGTCCGTCGCAGTAATGCGCAACGGAGAAACAACCTTTTTGTCCCTTATGCCCACAATCTTAGTAGTGCTGATGCCAACGTCTATGCCAATAACCATAACAATAAAAAATTAAATCGTCGGCAAAGGTACGAAAAATCTGTTTAAGTGATGACAAAATAAACATTATTTTATTTTGTAGAGCGTAAGGATTTTATGTAATAAGCGAGCGGAATGCAAAAGGAAAACCTGTTTTTCTTTTATTGCTGTCAGCTAAAACTCAAATGAGCAAAAAATATCTTCCGCAATGACTTTGTTCAGACGTTGCGGTTTTATTTTCAGAAAAGTCAGCCATATAAATAATATAAACAGCAACATTCATACTATCAACATATTCACCAAACACCACTATATATGGACGCAACCGTGAACCATCTTCTGCCGTATCCCTGCTGCCGTGCGTTCATCGTTGGCGCATATCTTCCAATCACTGGGACAGATAGCACGCATTTCATCTTTGAAAATAGCCAGACGCTCATCAATAGGCTTTGATTCATCAAGCAAGTGATTTCCAATGCTCGTCAATTATTCTGGCTTAGATTCCCACAGAGACTTAAATACACCATCAACATGTGCATTATCAACAATATTCTGTCCTCTAAGGCTTTTGATAATCGTTAGAACATCTTTTCCTCCTGTCTTATCCAGTAACCCCCACTTGTATTCTTCCTCATAACCATTAAACGGCTCTTTAGTACTGAACTCACTTATCAACTCTTTCATAAGTTTGCTCTGTAAAGCTTCAGCCAATTCATCTCGCATATACCATTGGAATCCCAGCTTCGTGTCCTTTCCTTTTTGCATGGTAATACACCAATAAGTATCATTCCCATCAATCCCTACCACACGAAAACGATTCAATTTCTTTTGTACCCATTTTGAGAAATTTGTCACTTTACTATTGTAGTGTGATGCTGGCTTACCATATTTCATGGCAACTGTAGTACATGTTCCTTTATGTTCTGGCTCACGTAGAAAACAGTAAAGAGTTTCCAAATAAGGACTGGCTTCTGGCTCGTTCAATAAATCAAACCATTCCTTTGTTGAGATTCCTATATCTCCACAACTATATTCTCCCTTGGAAATTACTGTTTTATATAATGTATCTAAACCCATCCCTTTTAACATCCTAAATTTAGAATATACTATATAATATAAATGTAAAAGTATGTTGTCTTTATTATTTTACATCATTTTCAGTATATTCTTTCTCCGAATATTTTTGTTCCTATTCTTATGTTTGTTGTTTGGCACTGCAGTGCTATGTGGTAGTCGTGGCTCATTCCCCAGCTGCGCTGGCTGAAGTTGGGGTCGTTGGGGAAGTATGTTGTTTTTATTTCGTTGAAGAATTGTGCTGCGGTGTTGAATTCTTGCTGTATTTGTTGCTGGTTGCTGACGTTTGATGCTATGGTCATGAGTCCGCATATCTGTATGTGTTTCATTTGGCGCCACTCTCCGCTGCTGAGCATTTGCCGGCATTCGTCGAGGGTGAATCCGTATTTTGTGGTTTCTTGTGCGATGTGCAGCTGTAGGAGTATTTTTATTGTCCGGTTGTTTCTGGCTGCTTGCTTGTCTATTTCTCTCATTAGCCTGATGCTGTCTACGGATTCTATTATTGCGATGTATGGGGCTATGTTTTTTACTTTGTTTGTCTGCAGGTGTCCTATGAAGTGCCACTGTATGTCGCTTGGCAGCTGGCTTGCTTTTTTGGTGAGTTCCTGTTGGTGGCTTTCGCCGAAGTGTCGCTGCCCTTCCTGATATGCTGCCATGATGTGCTGGCAGGGGTGGTATTTGCTTATGGCTACGAGCTGTACGTCTGGGGGCAGGCTGTCGGCTATTTTGTGGTAGTTTTCCTTTATGTCGTGCATGGCTTGTTATTCTTTTTCGTATTCTGGCTTGTGTTCTTTTTTCAGTGCTTTGTTGTGTTCAAAGATGTCCATGATTTGTGTTTCCTGCATTGCTGCTACGACGTAGTCGATCATGGTGTTGCTCATTGCTTCTTCTATGTAGCGGAGTGCTTGAGCGAAGTTGGCGGCTTGTATGAGGTAGTGGACGTTTGTGCGCTTTTCTTTCTCGGTTTTTTCGTCGATGGTTATGTATTGCAGCTTTGCTTTGTAGAAACGGTCATCGGTTTCTTTGTCGCTGAAGAATATTTCACCGTAGGTTGCTTTCTTGATGTCTGCTATGTCGAAGTCGCCGCTGATGTATGCTGACATTTCTTCTGTTGTGGCTGCTTCTGCTTCTGTGAAGCTGAGTGCGTCTACGACGTAGAGTTCGGTTACTTTCTTTTGCTGTCCGTCGTCCATTGTCTTTTCGTAGCGTACTTTGGTTTCAAACCATTGTGCTGTTCGTGTTCTCATGTGCTTGTTGTTTTTTTATGTTATTATTGTTGTTTCCGTTATTGTTCACGTTATTTTATGAGTTTGTGTCCCAGGTCTTTTTCCTTGCAGATGTCTACGATGCGCTGTATGACTTCGTCCATTATGGGTATGTCTACCTTGTAGTAGGTGTCGAAGTCTGGGCATAGCACTACGAGGTGCATGGCTTTCACTGTTATGCCGTAGTTTTTCTGCAGTATGTATCGGTATAGGTTTTGCTGCAGGCAGTAATGGCTGTATGCCGTGTCGGGCACGTTTATGCCGTTGAGACTTGTCTTGCCGTTGAATCCTCTTGTTATGGGTGTTCCTTTTGGGTCTACTACTTTTCGGCTTCGTTTCCAGTCGTAGATGACGAGCTGTCCGTCGTCTCGCTTGCATGTGAGGTCTATGGTTCCGGCTATGTTCAGTTCTTCGTCGTATATGGGCCATTCCTGACGATATGGCTTTATGCTGTGGTCGTTTATGAACGACAGGAAGTGTTGTTTTTCGCGCTCTATGCTTACTGTTTTCTTTTTGCCGGCATATTCAAATGTGTATTCTGTCTCGAATGTGCCTGTCTTGAAGTAGTTTTCGGCTTGTTCGTGTACGAATGTTCCTACTTCGCTGGCGCACTGTCCTACGGTGTACCATTTTTCCAACGATGTCTCGACGGGTGTTCCGTATCGTTCCCACTGTCGTTGTGCTTGTTTCAGTGCGTCGAACTTCTCGAAGAAGTATGCTATGAGCGAGCTTACCGACAGGAGCTGCTTTCGTCCGTTGCATACGTAGACATGTTCGTCGGGTATGAAGTCTATGCAGCTGTCTTGCGCGTATAGTCCTGCATCGGCAAAGCTGTTCATCTTGCTTACTATCTGGCTGCTTCTTGCCCTTGTCTTTATTTCTGCCTGACATTTCTGTTCGTCGTCGGTCAGTGGGAGGCTTGCCGTCTCTGGTGTCTTGCTGCTGCTTCCTGTCAGTTCGCGTTGCAGGTATTTCTCTCTTGTTCTGGCTGCTGCCATCTTCAGCGAGTCGTTGCTTGTCCATCGTCTTGCCGTCGGCACGTCGGCGTCGGCAGCCAGTTTCTTGTCAATGTCCAGTTCTGGCATCATTGAGCCTACTATGCGTGCAACGTAGCCAACGCAGGCTTCGGCATGGTCGACAACCTGCTGTTCAGTAAACCTTACTACTGTCCATCCGTGCCTGTTCACGACGTCATCTCTGTAGTTGTCTCCGCACGATATGTAGTGCAGCGGGCTTCTTGTGTCTCCGCTGTATGGCTCGTCTATCTCTATGTCTATCCTTACGGTGTGTCTTGACTTTGCGAACAGTGCTATGTCGAAACAATAAGGCGTGTGCCTGTAGAGGGTGTTTATACACACGTCTTTTGCAAGAAAAATGTCTGTCGGCAGTCGCAGTGCCAGCAACTTCATGAAGTCATCTGCTACGCTGTTGTGCTCGCATGTGCATCTGCGGAACGGATATATCACGGTGTCTTTCTCTGGGAATTTCACTACAGGGTATGTCCACGTTCCCGTTTCCGTTATCGTTTCCGTTTCCGTTCTCTCCGGCGCTATATTATCTTTCTCCATAATTTCCTATTGATTTATCTTCCTCCACAACATTTTGTTCATTGCCTGCAACTTGCGTCCTTGCTTCGTAATGTCGCCGCGCACACCGCTGATGTTGTTAAACAGTTCGGTTACGGCATTCTGCACAGCATTCGGACGTCGCAGTTTCTTGTCGGCATCGGGATTAACAACTATGCGTATGCCCTTTTCCACTATCCTTATCGTTATGTCTTCGTCAAACAGTGCGGGGTTTCCGTCGAAGTGCACGGGTCCCGGATGGCTGCGGTGTATATGTACACACTTCGAGCGGAAAGACTTTATCTTGCTGCTCTTGTCCAGAGTCTTGTTCATCAGGTCGAAGCTCACCTGTGGCGCATCGAGAATATCGAAAGGCTCCATGATGATGATGTCCATCATTCCGTCGCTCATAGATGCCTGCGGAGCAATATAGGCGTTGTTGCCATACTGCGACGCGTTGGCACACGAGATGAGATAAGCCTTGTGCTTGTTTTTCTTTCCGTTCTCATCTTCTATAGTATAGATATCGGGCTTGTATCTCAGTCCTTCCTTCAGCACATGTTCTATGTACTTCATAGGTCCGCGCTTGCCGTCTTCGGCAAACTTCATGCTTATGAACGCGTCAAAGCCCATGCCGCAAGTGCAGAAAAAAGGCGTGTCGTTTATCATGCAATAATCCAGGTCGTGAATCTCACACTTGTTGATAATCTTTATAGCCTTAGCAATGTTTATGGGTATCATCAGGTGCCTTGCCAATCCGTTACCGGAGCCGCAGGGCACGATAGCCATAGCCGTAGAAGTGTTTATCAGTCCCCTACCCACCTCATTTATCGTGCCGTCACCACCGACAGCCACAACAACGTCGGCACCGTCGCGACTTGCCTGCGCCGCAAGAACAGTGGCATGACCCGCATACTGAGTGTAGACAATGGAATAGTCGTACATCTTCTTGTCGAGATGCTTTTCCACCAGCTTCGGGATTCCTGACTTATTTATCACGCCCGAAATAGGATTGAGGATGAAAACAATCTTCTTTCTATTGTCTTTCATGACCGCAAAGGTACAAAAAACTTACTATTTAAAACAATAATTTCCGCATATTCTTCTCTGTCTTGACAAGTTTTTGTACCTTTGCAGTGTTTGCAACATGCTCTGCAACAATATGGAAACCATAAGAAACATAGAATTGCTGGCGCCTGCCAAGAACAAGACAGTGGGCATGGCAGCCATTGTGCACGGTGCCGATGCCGTATATATCGGCGCCGACCGCTTTGGCGCGCGTGCCGCAGCAGGCAATTCCGTAGCCGACATAGCCGAACTGTGCCGCTTTGCACACCGCTATGACGCACGCGTATATGTTACTGTCAACACCGTTGTTTACGACAATGAACTCGACGACACACGCCGACTCATCGACGAGTTGACGGCTGTCGGTGCCGACGCCATACTGTTGCAGGACATGGGACTCGTGGAATATGCCCGACAGCGCATAGAGATACACGCATCAACACAAACCGACAACCGCACGGCAGCTAAGGCTGAATGGCTCATGAAATTAGGTTTCAGCCGCGTAGTGCTTGCACGCGAACTGTCGCTCGACGAAATCAGGAAGATACATGCCGACGTTCCCGACGTCGAGCTCGAAGCATTCGTTCACGGAGCACTGTGCGTAAGCTATTCAGGGCAGTGCTATGCATCGGAATACTGCTTCAGCCGCAGTGCCAACAGGGGCGAATGTGCACAAGTTTGCCGCATGAAGTTCACTCTGGAGAATGCCGACGGCAACACAATAGCAGAGAACTTGCATCTTCTTTCACTGAAAGACATGTGCCGAAAGGACGACATCGAGCAGCTCATGGATGCCGGAGTTACGTCGTTCAAGATAGAGGGCAGGCTGAAAGACGTTTCCTATGTAAAGAACGTCGTTGCTGCATACCGACAGCAGATAGACTGCATCATAGCACGACATCCCGACAAATACCGCCGTCAGTCGCTCGGAACATGCACATACACGTTCCAGCCCGACGTCAGCAAGAGTTTCAATCGTGGATTTACCACCTATTTCCTGCATCGCCGCGAGGCTGACATCTTCCAGCCGCACACACCGAAGGCACTCGGCGAACATGTGGGATATGTCAAGGAAACAGGCAGAGACTGGTTCACGGTGTCGACAACTGCCACTTTCGGCAACGGCGACGGACTGTGTTTCTTCGACGAAAGCAACGAGTTGATTGGCTTCAGGGTGAACCGCGCCGAGAACAACAGGCTTTTTCCGCAGAGAATGCCGCGACAACTGAAGCGCAGGATGCCGCTCTACCGCAACTACGACCAGCGTTTCGAGCAGATGCTGCTGAAACCGCAAACGGCTGACAGGCGAATTGCCGTTGGCGTAAGCCTGAGATATGACGGATGCCTGAAACTGGAGATGACCCTGCCCGAACGAGGCATTGCCGTTACGGCTTCTATGGCTCACGACTATGAGGAGGCCCGCACGCCGCAGCGCGACAACATCGTCAGACAGCTCTCAAAGCTCGGCGACACGTGCTTCGCATGCTCTCAGCCCTGCGTCGACGACACGACAGAAAGGCTGTTTATTCCTGCCACACACATCGCTTCTCTGCGCAGGGAGGCAGCAGCCATGATGGAAAACAAAGTCGTCAGCATGGCAGAAAGCCGCAGAAAGGAGTGGACACAGCGCGAATATGCCGGCAAGGCGGCTGATGCTGCCAAAGTGAATGGCTATATATATAACTCTCACGCGTACCTATATAATATCTACAACAACGATTCCAGAATTTTCTACAAGGCTCACGGGGTGGATGCAGGCATGCCTGCGACCATGAAAGACCTGAGACCTACTGCCGACGACATCGTGCTCATGCAGTGCCGCCACTGCCTGCGTTTCTCCTTAGGCATGTGTCCCAACAGGAAGAGCAACGGCACGCCGCCTGTGCGCATAAGCCGCCAGCAGTGGCGAGAGCCTGTATTTCTGCGACTCGACAACGGCAGACGCTTCCGGCTGTCGTTCGACTGTAAGAATTGCCAGATGAACATATATGCAGACAACTGAAAGAATCATAGCAGTCATCATCGTCCTGCTGTCGCTGACATCGTGCTACGAGCGCAGAGAAAACATTAAGGACGTGCATGTGGAATACACTGAATATCAGCTCGATTCCATTTCTTTCGCACGAACACACCACTACACCGAAAACTACAATTTCGTCGTTCGCGCTGACAGTCTTATGCTGATACGCCAGCAGCCGGAAGAAACCATCAACTCGCTGCCTATCGACTCGTTTGCCATGAGGCGCGGCGAGCTGCTTGCCGTTGCCGACATCCGCATACTGCCTAACGATACCGTCGACTCGGTGTGGGTGCAGCTGGCGTCAGACCAGCTAAAAATGGGATGGATAAGGGAAAAAAACATGCTGCCGAAGGTTGACCCCGACGACCCGATTTCGCAATTCATATCGTTTTTTTCCAACACGCATTTGCTCATCTTCCTCGTTATTGTGTGCATCATAGGGGTTGGCTACGGACTGAGAATACTGTTCAGAAAAAACGCATATATTGTTCATTTCAAGGACATTAACTCTTTCTATCCTACACTGCTGACGCTCATTGTGGCGTCATCGGCTGCCTTCTATGCCACCATACAGCATTTTGCGCCTGAGGCGTGGCGACACTTCTACTTCCACCCTACTCTCAACCCGTTCACGCAACCGCCTCTGCTGCTCATTTTCCTCGTGTCGGTGTGGTCGCTCATCATTGCTGCCATTGCTGCCGTCGACGACACTCTGCGCCACCTGCCCTTCGGACAGAGCGTGCTATATCTGTGCGGACTGGCTGGAATATGTGCCGTCGACTACATCGTCTTCAGCATCACGACGCTCTACTACGTTGGCTACCTGCTGCTCATTGCCTACTTCTGGTTTGCTCTGTGGAGATATTTCGCCTTCAACAGGACACACTATATCTGCGGCAACTGCGAGCAGCGCATAAAGCAGAAGGGATATTGTCCGTACTGCGGAACGCTGAACGAGTAGGAAAAATGCATTTTTCCGCTCCCTACAAAAAGTGTGCCAAACTTGTCAGATTTTTCTTTCGAGCCGAAAAAAGATGAAAAAATTTGACAGGGAAAAATCGTTCAAATAGAATCGGGACAACTCCTGAAACTGCAAATTTCTGTTAATTTTCGAGTCAATGATAATTGTTAAAAATGTCAAAGACTACCTTTGACGCGCCTTTTTCGCCTTTTTTGCCTTGTCAGACATAGCGTTTTTCACCCCCAAACACTATGTTTGGCAGCCTCAAACAGTGTGTTTGACAATCTCAAACATACTCTTTGACATTTTTAACATATACATTTCGTGCGCACTATGCTTGTATTTCACGTTAATATTCTGTATATCAATCAGTTGCAGATGCACGCGAAATTTGGGCGTATTTTGCCCCCGTAATTTCCGAAACGGCTTTCGAGGGCAGTCACGCGACAGTAAACGGGCGAAAATTGATTAGTATTTTCTTTGCGCTTTTACGGCAAAATTGTTTAAAATCCTAAAAAATTAGGATTGCAGGGACAGCAGAAAACCGTTACCTTTGCATCGAAATAAAACAAAAAACAATAATATGTATCTAAAAACATGCATTGCCTTATTGGCAACATTATTCTGCCTGAACATCTCGGCAGGTATCAATCCAGAAGAAAAACCCATCGAGGCGGTAGACACATCGCGCGTTGTAGACCTCGACGAAGTAACCGTACTATCGCAGTCGAAAGACATCTACAAACTGCGCCAGCAACCCGTCAGCGCTTCGATGCTCTCGGGCGAGCAGATGCATCAGCTCGGTGTCGGAGACTTGCGCGACCTGTCGGCATACACACCGGCTTTCGTCATGCCCAACTATGGCTCGCGACTGACATCGTCGGTCTATGTGAGAGGCATAGGCTCACGCGTAAACAACCCAGCAATAGGCATCTACGTCGACGGCATGCCGCTGATGAGCAAGTCGGCTTTCAACTATTATTTCTACGGCATCGACCACGCCGACATCGTGCGCGGACCGCAGGGAACGCTCTTCGGACAGAACTCGGAGGGTGGACTCGTAAGAATATACACGCACAACCCTATGAACTATCAGGGCACTGACCTGAAACTGTCGTTCGGAAACCATTTCAGAAGAAATGCCGAAATCACTCACTACAACAAGGTCAGCGACAAGTTCGCATTCTCGTTCGGAGGATTCTACAACGGCACTAACGGCTTCCTCAGAAACCAGGCAACGGGAGAACGTGCCGACAAGATGAACGAAGCCGGCGGAAGAATCAGACTGGCATACAAACCGACACAAAGACTGACAGTTGACTATATTGCTGACTATCAGTACGTTCGGCAGAACGCTTTTCCTTACGGAATATACAACGAGGAAACAAAACACACAACTGCACCCAACACAAACTATCAAAACAATTACCGCAGAAACGTATTCAATACGGCGCTGAACATAGGCTTCAAGGCTAAAGGCTTCGACTTCTTCAGCAACACGTCTTATCAGTATCTGAAAGACTACATGCTCATGGATCAGGACTACATGCCTTCCGACTTCATGCACCTCGAACAACGACAGTTCCAGAACGCATTTACACAGGAATTTGTGCTGAAGAGCAACAATCGCAGCCGTTGGCACTGGACAACAGGAGCATACCTCGCAGCGTCGTGGCTGAAGACGTGGGCACCGATATACTTCGGTGACGCCATAACAGGACGAATAGCGAAAGGAATAGAAACAGCCATGTACAACGCTATGGTAAACTCTATGGCTGGACGATTCTTAGGCATGGGAATGACAATGGAACAGGCTCAGGAAATGGCAAGACAGACAATAGAGAGAGCCGGAGGCGTGAGCATGAAGGCAGACATGGACGTGCCGGGAGTGTTCAGAACTCCACAGCTCAACATGGCTGTGTTCCACGAGTCAAACATAGAGATAACCGACAATCTCACGGCTACGCTCGGACTCAGATACGACTACAACCGCACGGCGCTGAACTACAACACTTCTGCCGTGATGGCTATGACCGCAAACGTCATGGGACAGCAGGCTACAAACTACCTGACAAGCATCATCAGCGACAGCATACACAACAACTTCGAGCAGTTGCTGCCGAAAGTGGCTCTGAAATACAGGTTCGGAAACACCGACAACGTCATCTACGCCACATGGAGCAAGGGCTACAGGGCTGGAGGATACAACATACAGATGTTCTCCGACATATTGCAGACAGAACTGAACGCCAACTCGCAGGCGGCTAACAGAAGCAGCTACGACATACCGCACACTGCAGCCGACTACGAAAACATAACAAAAACTATAGAATATAAGCCGGAAACAAGTTGGAACTATGAGTTCGGTACACACCTGAACCTTATAGACAACGCACTGCAACTCGACTTCGCGGGCTACTATATGCAGATAAAGAACCAGCAAGTTTCGGTCATGGCAGGCAACTACGGCTATGGCAGACGAATGACTAACGCAGGAAAGAGCTACAGCTGCGGCGTAGAACTGGCACTCAGGGGAGCGCTACTCGACAACCATCTGACATGGAACGTAAACTACGGATATACTCATGCCGTTTTCAAGGAATATAAAGATGTCATTGCTATCAACGGAACGCAGACCGAAGTAGACTACAAGAACAAGAAAGTGCCATACGTTCCGGCACACACCTTCGCCGCTATGGCTGACTATCGATTCGACCTGACAAACTCGTTCATCAACTCGATAGTCGTCGGAGCCAACGTTACAGGCAACGGAAAAACATACTGGGACGAGGCTAACACCGTAAGCCAGAACCTGTATGCAGTGCTCGGGGCACATCTCGACATCAACATAGACAAGTGTATCATAAGTTTCTGGGGCAGAAACCTCACCAACAACAAGTACAACACATTCATGGTCAACAGCGGAGCAACGGGACAGGTGTTCAACTTCGCACAGCGCGCCAACCCGATAGAATACGGCGTAGACCTGAGAATACACCTCTAATGAGAATTACATAACACACTCTACAATAATAAAAGTGCTTCCCCGATGTTGTCGCGAAGACAATGTCGGGGATTTTTCGTTAGCTGCAAGCAACTCGCCTGCTGTCGCCGACTATACGGACAAATATAACCGCAAACATAAAAAGACACGCAAAACATTGCAGCAAATAGTATTTTTCCGTATATTTGCAGAGAAGTAACAGCTAAAAACGTAAAGAATATGGCACAAACGGATTATAAATATAAACTGCTTTTCATCTGTCTTGGCAATATATGCAGGTCGCCGGCGGCAGAAGGAGTGATGAAGCATATCGTGGAAAGCGAGAATACAGGCAGTGATTTCTACATCGACTCTGCCGGTATCGGCGGCTGGCACGTTGGAGAACTGCCCGACAAGCGCATGAGAGTCCATGCTGCAAGGCGCGGATATAACCTCAACAGCAGGGCAAGGCAGTTTACCGAAGATGATTTCGGCAGGTTTGACTATATCCCTAAATTCCGCAGCACTTTAATTTAACTTTCTTTATAAGTACCTGAGCTACAAAAAGTTCTTCGACGCGCGAAGCGGCAAAGCCGAGCGGCTCAGGATTTTGCTATGTCAGATTTTTCACTTACCTTAGTGCTGCGGAATTAAGGGTTATATAAAAAAGTAAAAATGAAAAAAAAGAATTATGTAAAGCCAGAAACGGAGGTTTACTTCGTAGAATCAAGTTTCATTTGCCAAGTATCAACCAGCGGTGGTCCCTCAGGTCACAATGATGGAGATGAAGATGATGATGGACCAGGTGAAAAAGGTAGTGGTATTCTATCTAGACCATTTGAATATGTCCATGACGACGATGGTGACATAGTCTTCAATATGTAAGCGTCTGAAAAGTAGTAAACAAATAAAAAAGAAATAGCAACGATTATGAAGAAAAACGTATTTTTTGCACTGTGCGCAGCGGTGGCTATGCTTATGCTTGCCAGCTGTAGCGAAAACAATTCGCTTGCAATTGAGGAACCTGTCATAGAAGAACCCTATACAGAACCTATTACCGTGTTCTCGACAAGTGTCGAACCGATTCAGCAAAACGCTCCCTCTGGTCCGAGACGTACGTCGGCGGAAAGAAGCGACACGAAATTCCCGTTCTTTTGGACGAAAAACGACAGAATATGGGTTAAGAATACAGACAATAAATTCTACGAGAGCCATACCATCAGAAAGAACGTAGAAAAAGAAGAGCCGACAGAGAAAGTTGCAGAAGGCTATTTCGACTTACATGGCGTTTTCGATGCAGCAAGCTATCCGGTTTTCTATCTCGGGCAAGCGCACAATGTGTCGGAAGGCAGCGAAGCTGCCCATGGTACAAAAGAACCGGACGTGTATGTGACCATTGCGAAAGAACAGGGACAGATGAAGGTAGAGCACATGGACCACTTCGGATTGGCTGGCGACTGTGGTACTGCAACAGCCACCAAACAGTCGGACGGGACGTATAAGTTCATGCTCGACCACAAAGCGTCTTACCTCGCTATCTATCCGACAAAGAACTCGTCTATTGCTAAAAACATAACCATCAGCAAATTGGAGATTACGTCAAAAAAACCGCTTGCTGGCGATTTCCATTTCTCTGACGGTTCACTTCTGAATAAGTCTCCAGAAGAGAATGGAAATCAATCATACACCATTAATTTCAAGACTGGTACGGGTGAGTATGAATATGGATTCCCACTCGAAACAACAAATAACAAAGAAAAAGGTATCTATGTTGTCATTCCTCCAGGAGAGCATGAGTTGACACTGAAGTTCTATCTCTTTGACGAATATCACCAGAAAAGAGAAGTTGTAAAAGAATATAATAACTACAATTATGGTGAGAATAAGTTTGTCCCTCTCTCTCCAGTACTCGATGCAGATTTCCCAGATATTCCACTTTACGAGGATGTTTGGTATAAATGGGATGCCGCATCGCCTTATGACTATACTGTGAATAACCAGAATCTAAATGTGGCAGCACCAGATACAGCCTATCAGTCTTGCAGATATATGCCGAATGTAAATGAAGTGTGGTGGTATCTCAAGAATGGTGATGTACGTTGGGATGAAACGACAGAGTATAAGGTTAAATGTTATGTAAATGTACAAGAGTATGATGACTATGGTGATCTGGTTTGGAAAAGAAAATTAGTAGAAAAGACAAGAACCAGAGGTATTTGGATTAAACGGAAAGCAGTCATTCTGGATGGAAAAGGTGGCACAACGAAATGCGGTCATTCCAGTCATCATGGCGACGGTCCCTATTTCTGTGAGAATCATGCTTATTATGGCAAGGCTAAAGGTGGCGTGGATGTACCAGGCTGGTACGATTTTAGAATAGATAGAGAGCACGATAACGACTTCAATACAGATCTTGTGCCTAATTATTATGCAGGAAAACCTGCCAATACACAGGATTATTTCTTCC
>Ga0256406_1000984_pt1 | contig 47809 bp, 42 predicted proteins | sample RumenRJG_03DNA_FD_185986 | JGI IMG/M metagenome (GOLD analysis project Ga0256406, IMG submission 185986) | Bovine rumen microbial communities from Lethbridge, Alberta, Canada - RJG_03 | ecosystem: Host-associated > Mammals > Digestive system > Stomach > Rumen | place: Canada: Alberta | collected... | reverse complement strand
ACCACGAGACACTGTTCTCTCTGGTCACGCTGATTATCATGGATGTCTTCGTCCAAAAGATGCGCATCAAGAAGAATCGAAAGATACTTGTTATCGAGGAAGCGTGGAAGGCAGTTGCCTCACCCATTATGGCAGGGTACATCCAATATATGTACAAGACTGCAAGAAAGTTCTGGGCCACAGTGGGCGTCATCACACAGGAGCTTCAGGACATCATCGGCAGTCCCATTGTCAAGGAAGCCATCATCAACAACTCTGATGTCACCATCCTTCTCGACCAGGGTAAGTTCAAGGAGCGTTTTGACGACATCAAGGCCATCCTCGGTCTGACCGATGTGGAGTGCCGGAAGATCTTCACCATCAACCGACTCGACAACCACGAGGGACGCAGCTACTTCAAGGAGATCTTCATTCGCCGCGGTCTCACCAGCGATGTCTATGGTGTGGAGGAACCCCATGAGTGCTATATGACCTACACCACGGAGCGTGCCGAGAAGGAAGCCCTGAAACTCTACAAGGCAGAGCTGGGCTGCACTCACCAGCAGGCTATCGAGGCCTATTGCCGCGACTGGGAGTTGTCCGGCATCGCCAACTCACTGGAGTTCGCCCAAAAGGTCAACAAGACCGGAAGAGTGCTCAACTTACAAAAAAGTTCAATATAGATCAATCATTAATATAAGTATATGAAAAGAGCTAATGTTAATTATATGTTCATTATAGAATTTGGTGATTTATTCCTTCCGTCCAAGCGGAATCACATACAGGATTTCCTATGGGATAATAATGCCGGGACAGTAAAAGAAGTCTGCCAACTTACAGAAGAACAGTTCCGTAGCTTCCCATTTGCGACGGATAATACTGTCAAGCGTGTTAAGGAACGTATGACCGAATATGGTCTCTCTTTCGGAATGACCCCCGAAGAGCTGAATGACTATGAGGATGCCGAGTTCATAATGACCCATCCTGAGATGAAGATGGATGAACTGAAGGAAGAAGAAATAAAGCCTTCCAATATCATCGACTTCGACTTCAGCAAGTACATTAGAATCTCTAAAGAAAGAGACGATAAAAATGCCGATGAGATAGAAGATTGTACTGAGCAAGATGAACAAATGGGATCAGATATGGCAAGTATTCTTCTCGATCTCTCACCCAAAGCCCAAGAAATACTAAATAACTTCAGTACTCAACAACTGAACCAAGTTCTAGAAGACCGCATCATCAGAACCCTGCAGGATGCGTATAAGCATCAGCCATGGTGGAAGAAACTATTCTGCAATTCCAAAAGCCGCCAGAAATCTGCTTTGGATGAAATGCTCTTTTTCTACTGTACTTCCATTGTATTGAAACATAAAGCAACGGATTTGCAGAAAACCATGTTGGAGAATAGAGGAAATACGAAAAACATAGAACAATGAAGATACAACGCCTCTTTATATTAGCCCTTCTTTGTACCCTCACCACAACGATGAGGGCACAGTATGCCAGCATCAACATCGACTACAAGACGATGGAGGGCATGACTGAGGCGTATGCGATGGAAGCCGCCATTGAGGCTCTGCACAACGAGAGCCTACAGAAGATTTACGACAGCTATCAGGCGGCAGGCGTCGCCAGTTCCGGCATTTTCGCCTCGAAGTACCTCGACCGCAAGGCACTCACCAACCTCGACCTGTGGAATGACGAGAAAGAGAACTATTACTATACGCGAATCTACAACATCGTGACCAAGCGCATCATCCCCAAGACCGTTACTTGCGCCCGTCTGATGGTGGAGGATCCCTCGACCGCCATCTACTGGGGCAGCTACCTGCTGAAGACGACGGATGACGTGAAGTCGCTGTGCCAGCAGTTCGAGAGCGTCGTGACCAACAGCAGTCTGAGTTTCAAGGACGTTGCCTTCCTGGAACTGACCGATGAGTTGAAGGCCATCTTCAACATCACCCAGTTGGGCGGCATCGACTGGAAGAACCTCTTTGAGCATATTGGCAGTGACATCGAGGGCCGCTTCACCAAGGACAACCTAAAAGCAGACTTGGAGACCCTTATCAACAAAGGTGTCGGCCTCGCCAATGCCGGTTACCGCAACGGCCTTGACCAGTTACTCCAGGGCACGAGCTTCGGAGGGACGTTTCTTGACAAGGCTACAAGTGTGATCACCCTTGTTGACAATGCCAGCAACATGTACGGTGATTTCAAGAACCTCTCCACCACACAGTTTATTGGCAAACTCGCGGGCATGAACAGCGTCGGCGACATGTTCAAGCTCAGCGACTATAACATCACGGGTTGGCTGACCGACTACAGCGAGGCGGCAGTAGGACGGCACTACACCCAGCGCGTGTATATCTACCGCCGTGACCAGGGCTCGGAGACCGTCTGCGATTACCGTCCGCCGACCGACAACAATGCCATCATCTATGGCGACCACTGGTACCGCATCAATACCAGGGATGCCAACTTCACTCCGAGCAGCGCACAGTACGAGGCTATCCTGTCCAACTCCGAGAACCATGCCGGATGGAGCCGCAAGCGTGTCAACGAGCTCAACAACGGTAGCTCAAAGTATTATTACAACATGTATTATTCTCCCTCTGCTTTCATTCTGAGCAAGCGGAAGAGCGGGCAGTATGCCAAGGCCTATGCCTATTACATCCGGGTCAGCAAGTCATGGGACATCAAGGAGGAAGTCTATGAGGAGGTCTTCGACAGCTACAGTATGGACTGGAACACCTTTATGGCACAGATGAAGGCAAGGCTGGCACAGTACAATGCCAACGGCGACCATCAGGAAATCAAAAGTACAGGCGAGTTGAAGGACTATATCGACTCCCATCCTCAGGAGTCGAACTATACCTATTACATCGGTTACGACTACCGCAGGTATTACACCACGACTGATGCTGGGAAGCTGGCCGGTTCATCGTCGGCGACATTCAGCATCACCTGTCACGACGGCGGCACGTTGGGCAAAGGCAGCACCACCTATAAATGCAAGGAATGCGGCAAGGCCGTCGATGCCCATACAAAGCAGTGCGCCATGCGTACGACATTAAGCGGCAGTGACGACAGCGGAGTGGAGACCACCGAGCTCCAGGCGCGCCTCGTCCGGCTCCGCCAGCAGGCTGCCACCCTTCAGGCACAGTTGGACCAACTCAACAAGGAAAACAGTGAGCTGCTCCGCAAGATGTCCGCTTCCACGGGTGCAGTCTATGAGCAATACCGTGCGACTTATGAAAGCAACGAAAAGCGCATCAAGGCATTGCAGAAGGAGTTGGACGGCGTGAACGACGACATCAAGGACACCCGCCAGGCCATCAAGGAAGCTCAGGAGGGCGAAAAGGAACAGACCGATGACTATAACCGCATACCACAGCTGATGAAGGCCATGAAGGATGCCTATCATATCAACTGGAAGGATGCTGGCAACTGGTCCGGCAACACCTTTGTCCGGCAGGGCACCGTGGGCAATGTCAAGGGCCAGGTGACCTTCAAGGCCACGCTTTCCATCGCCCGCAAACCAAAGTACTTCCTCGGCATCAAGGTGCACCGGGCAATTGTTCAGATAGACTGGAGCCTGACGAGCAGCTGGAGCGACACGTCCGTGGCCGAGACCATGAGTCTTGATCCCAACAAGTCTGACGAGGAGAATGCCCGGCTTGTCAACCGGAAAATCAGCGAGCTGCGGAGAACCCATCCCAACTGCGATGTCACGGTGGAGTATGCGAAGACGAAGGAAGTGGCTGAAGATACCACCGATGATGTCCATCACCTGCTCTGGGCGAGCGACCGGTTGGAGATAGCCCGTGGCATAGAGGCGCGGCTGGCCCGCATCTATACCGATTTGGTCATGGTGGAGAAATTCCTTCACTACCGCCACAGTCTTTTGGACTGGGCGAAGGACCTGGCACCGAAACTGAATGCCGACAGCAACCGCAAGCTCAGCATTGCAGAGCAGTGTCACCGGAGGTGGATGGCCAACGGCGGCAGTGCCAACTACCAACGGGAAGACGAGGAGGACGAAAGCAGCCTCCCTTGATTCACCTATTAATATAAGGAGTATGAGTAATACGATAAATACGGGTAAGATGGGCAATACGCCTCATTCCGTCAGGTATCAGCTGACGGCAGTGCTGTTGGTACTGTTCCTCGGTATGCCATGTAAGCTGTTGGCGCAGGTGCCCCGTGACATCCCGACGATAGAGGCGTATATCAATGACCACAAGAAGCAGCGCAGTCTGCTCCTGGCAAGGTCGGTACTGGAAGAGAGTAACCAGCTGCTCCATCAGGCCAGTGAGGTTACGCACCGCGAATACCGGGACATCAACATCGAGCTCGACAAATACACCCGTGCCTTCGACATCATCGATTTAGTCTATAGCACGGTGAGCACCGGCTTCAACGTCTATCGCACCTACGATGACGTGTCCGACAAGCTCGGAAAGTACAAGGACCTGCTGTCCGAGTACAACAAAAAGATCATCAAGCGCAAGCGTATCGAGTCCGCCGACACATTGCTCCTGACCGTCAATGCACGGGCAGTCAGAAACCTCAGCACGGAGTGCCGCAACCTCTATTCGTCCGTGGCCGTCCTTGCCGCCTATGCCAGCGGTCAGGTCAGCTGCACGCCCGCCTCGATGATGCTGATGGTGGAGAACGTGAACAAGTCGCTCGACCGTATAAAGGAGATTGTCAATGCGGCCTACTTCCAGACATGGAAATTCATCAAGGCACGGACAAGCTACTGGAAAGGAGAGCTCTACCGCTCCAAGACCATCAGGGAGATGGCAGGGGAAGCCCTCGGCAGATGGAAAGGAGCCGGCAAATTAGGATACTAAATTCAAAAGATATGAGAACAAACAGACGACATACCCTTATGCTGACAGCCCTGCTGTTCAGCATTCCGATGTGGGGACAGCAGGTTACCTACAACCATGACGCATCCAAGCTCGGACAGATTATGGTGATGGAGTTGGGTGCCGGAAGCCTCACCCCGGAAATTTATTATCGGCTGACGCACAACAGTTACAGGAAAGGAGCCAAGGCACCGACCTCCGTCAAGAACACCCTGCGCACGGCAACACAGATCGCCTCGTTGCCTCAGGTTGATATGGCCGACAGCATCCAGTCGGACTTGGAGAGCCGTGCCAAAATAGAGGCCTTGAACATCGCCGACCGGCAGATAGACATCGCCTGGCTCACGGAAGGGGAGAAGATCAACAGCCGGCTGCTGGCCTTCAAGAACAACCTCAACGGACTGGTTGGCAAGGCAACGTCCGAGGAGATAGACGCATGGGCGGATCTGGCCAGGATGTACGACTTTGCCATCAAGACAGTCCGAAAGGGCTATATGCCGAACAGTGAGCGGCAGAAGCAGTACCTCGCCATCTATGACGAGGTGACGGCATCGAACGACAAGCTGATTCTGCGCGTCCGCTTCCTGGCCACGAAGCAGCGTGCCGACAGGATTGTGACGGCCATGTCCCATTTCCAGCACCGCGTCAAAGAGAATGCCACAGCCGCCTACAACCGTTGGCGTGACAATGGCCTGAAGGCAAAGACCACGACAAAGGACAATAACATCATTACCCCATAAACGACAACGACTATGCCCAACGACAGCACAGCAGTAGATTTCGGCATCAACCTTCTCGAAGAGGAGATTGACGACGTGATATTCCGCACGAATGAGTTCCTGACCGACGCGACGTTCACGGGAGGACAGGGGCCGTTCTGGTGGATTCTACAGATGTCCATGGCCCTGGCCGGACTTTTTGCCATCATCATGTGTGCCAACATGGCCTACAAGATGATGGTCAGGCGCGAGCCCTTGGACGTGATGAAACTCTTCAAGCCCCTTGCCATCAGCATTATCCTCTGCTGGTGGTACCCACCTGCCGACACGGGGATTGGCGTAGGCCGCAGCACATGGTGCGCCCTCGACTTTCTCAGCTACATCCCCAATGCCATCGGCAGCTACACACATGACCTCTATGAGGCCGAGGCCGCGCAGGTGAAGGACAGGATGGACGACGTACAGCAGCTGATGTACCAGCTCGGCGACGAGGCTTCCGACCCGATGTCCACCATCAAGGCGGCGAGCAATGCCGTGAGCGCCCTGCTGACCCAAGGCAGCGTGCAGGACGTGACCGATGCCGATGCCGCGGCGGAGGATGAGAAGAACATTGTCAAGGCCGAGATGACGAGCACCTCAGCCGGACTCGTGATGCTGATAGACAAGATCATCATGCTTATTGCTTTGATTACGTTCCGCATCGGCTGGTGGGGCACCATCTACTGCCAGCAGATTCTCCTGGGCATGCTGACCATCTTCGGACCCATCCAGTGGGCGTTCTCCTTATTGCCGAAGTGGGAGGGTGCCTGGGCGAAGTGGATCATCCGCTACCTCACCGTCCACTTCTACGGAGCCATGCTCTACTTCGTCGGCTTCTATGTGCTGTTACTTTTCGATATCGTCATCAACATCCAGTACAATGACTTGATGGCGGTTACGGCCTCGGACGAGACCGTTGTCAACTACTTGCAGAATGCGTTCTTCACGGCTGGTTATCTGATGGCCGCAAGCGTCGTGGCCCTGAAGTGTCTGAACCTCGTTCCCGACCTTGCCGCTTGGATGATACCTGAGGGCGACACGGCATTCTCTACGAGAAGCTTCGGCGAGGGTGTGGCAACGTCCATGCGCCAGTCAGCCGGGAAGGTATTAGGAGTGTAAACATAAAATCGCAATATTATGGTTATCAAGAATTTAGAAAATAAGATTAAACTGGTACTTATTCTCTGCTCACTGTTCCTGGTGGGTTGCGTGGTCATCTCACTCGGCAGCATCTGGACAGCCCGCACGATGGTTGACGATGCCCACAGGAAGATCTATGTCCTCGACGGTACAGTACCGATTTTGGTCAACAGAAGTACGATGGAGGAGACCCTCGACGTGGAGGCTAAGAGCCATGTGGAGATGTTCCATCACTACTTCTTCACCCTGGCTCCCGACGACAAGTACATCAAGTACACGATGGAGAAGGCGATGTATCTCATCGACGAGAGCGGCCTTGCCCAATACAATGCCCTGAAGGAGAAAGGTTTCTACGGCAACATCATGGGCTCCAGTGCCGTGTTCAGCATTTTCTGTGACAGCATCCACTTCAACAGGGACAGCCTGACGTTCACCTACTATGGCCGTCAGCGCATTGAGCGGCGCACCTCCATCCTCATGCGTGAACTCGTCACCGAGGGTGCACTGAAACGGGTGCCGCGGACGGAGAACAATCCCCACGGACTGCTCATTGTGAACTGGAGAACCATCCTCAACAAGGACCTCGACCAACGGACAAAATCTAATTATTGACAGCTATGAATATCAAGCAAATCATCATCGGGGAGAAGATGCCCGACAAGAACGACCCGAAATACAAGGAACTTCACGAAAGCAGCGTGGAAGCGGGCAAGACCTTTGCCGAGACCATGCGTCTCGACAAGGCCGCCGCCAAGGTGCAGGGCTTTGCCTCGCGCTATCCCAAGTTTTTCCTGTGTATCATTTTCGGCTTTGTCCTTTTCAGCGTAGCCCTCAACCTCTACCGCATGTCCACGGCGGTGACCCACCAGCGGCAGCCTTCGAGTGCCGTGGAGCGGCAGGAGAAGGAGCTGCGTTTCAACCGCCATCACGGGCGTGAGCAGCAAACGGAGAAGACAAGCCAAGTGTCGAACCCATCCAACACCAAGGACTATGAGCATCACAGACAAGATTAATTTCCGGCAGGCGAAGTACATGCTGCCCGCCATTCTCTATCTGCCCTTGCTGTTCTTCGGCTATTTCTTTTTCCGTTTCTTCAACATCGAGAAGGCCGAGGTGGACGACAAGAAGCAGACCACTACGTACTACAATGACAAGCTGCCCGATGCCAACCTCAAAGGCGACGGTATCGGCGACAAGTACAGCAACATGGTCAACAACTTCGGCAAGATCAAGGACGAGTCCGCCGTCGAGAACATCGACCGCGGCAACGAAGAGGAGAAAGAAGCCTACCATTCGCAATATACCGATGCCGAAGTGGCCGCTATGGACCGGCAGAGCGAGGAAGCCCAGCGGTCGATGGAGCGTCTGCGCCAGTTGCAGGAGCAGATCAAGGAGCAACAGGAGAGGGACAGTCACACCGGTGGCAGTCACTATGCCAATACCTATGATGAGCAGCGCACGTTGGAGGACCTTCAGAAGAAGCTGGCCGATGCCCGTGACGAAGGCCTGCGCAACAGTGGCGTGCCGTCTGATGGGGAGTCAACAGACAAGCCCACCTCGGGCAGCCACTACGCCAAGCCAAAGGACCAGCCCAAAGAGGGCAGGAAGACCGTCAATGAGAAAGCCGTCAGCGAGATTGCCGAGGATGCCGAGACCGAGGAAGTGGTGAAACGGCAAAAGGAGACCTCCGAGTATTTCAACACCATCGCCACCAACGAGCCGCAGCACAAGCTCATCCGCGCCATTGTCGATGAGGAGATAACGGCCGTTGACGGCAGCCGTGTCCGGTTCCGCCTTCTCGACGACATCGACATTGGCGAGCGGACGGTGGCCAAGGGCACCTGTCTCTACGGCACGATGAGCGGTTTCGGTCAGCAGCGTGTCAAAGGCACCATCAAGAGCATCCTTTACCAGGACGAGCTGATAAAGGTTCATCTGAGCATCTACGACACCGACGGACTGGAGGGGCTGTATGTTCCCAAGAGCAGTTTCGGCGAGACCGTCAAGGACGTGGCGGGCAGTACAGTGAGTCAGAACATGAGCTTCACCGACGGTTCCGTGTCCGGTGCCACGGCACGCTGGGGCCAGCAGGCATTGCAGAATGCCTACCGCAAGGCTTCCAACGCCCTGTCGAAGAATATCCGAAAGAACAAGGTGCGGGTGAAATACGGCACGATGGTCTATCTCATCAATAGCAAGGACAAGCAAAAACGATAAACAATAAATCAGCAAAACAATGAATACGCATAGATTCTTCCTTCTCATCCTATCCGTCTTCCTGTTCACCGGGATGAACGCCCAAAAGACGATGGACTGTATGCAGCTTCTGACCGTCAATGAGAACATCACGACGGTCATTACGGCCAGTGAGCCAGTAAGGTTCGTGGACATCAGCACGGACAAGGTCGTCGGCGACCAGCCCATCAACAACACCATTCGCCTGAAACCCAAGGAGGGCGTGGAGGTGAACCGTGACGGTGACATTCTCGGTGTCGTGACCATCGTTACGGAGCGTTACCGCAGTCAGTACGGCCTGGTCTATACGTCGCGTCCGGAAGAGGCAGTGACCGACAAGACCATCCTGCTCGATGAGCGCACGCACTACGACAACCCGGCTGTCACCCTCTCCACGGAGGATATGGCGCGCTATGCCCGCAGGATATGGTTCTCGCCGTCCAAGCGAATCCGCTCGTCAAAGAAGCACAAGGTGCAGATGCAGCTGAACAACATCTACGCGGTGGGCGAGTATTTCTTCCTCGACTTCTCTGTCTATAACAAGACGAACATCCGTTTTGACATCGACCAGCTGAGGATCAAACTCCAGGACAAGAAGAAAGCCAAGGCTACAACGATACAGACGATTGAGTTGGAACCGGCTTTCATGCTCGACCGCTCGCAGTCGTTCCTTCACGGCTATCGCAACGTCATTGTCATCAAGAAGCTGACCTTTCCCGATGACAAGATCCTCACCATCGAGTTGAGTGAGAAGCAGATTAGCGGCCGCACCATCAGCCTGACAGTTAAATACAGCGATGTGCTCAGTGCGGATGCTTTCGACAAGCGTCTGAAAAAATGAAGTGGTGAAGTGACCGCACCGTGGTCATGGGATGACCGCGCTTTGGTCATGGGATGACCGCGCTTTGGTCATGGTGTGACCACGCCGTGGGCATCATCCCATAACGCAGCCAACCAAGTTTTGTCTAAATTAACGCAATAAGATACAATGGAAGAAAGCAAGGATCTGCAGTCCATCTACAAGATTTTCAGGACATTCATTTACCTGTCGCTGATTATCGAGTTTTTCGAGTATGCCATCACCCCCGGCATGCTGACGTTCTGGGGTGGCATCCTCGCGGACATCCACGGCAGGATAAAGCTTATGGATATCTACCAGGACGGCCATCTGCTCCACAGCAAGATTATGACCCTGCTCATCATCTGCGTGACGTGCATCGGTACGAGGAATAAGAAGCACCTGGAGTTCAACGCCAAGCGTATGGTCGTCTATCCGCTGTCCTTTGGTCTGATACTGATGTTCCTCTCCGTGTGGATGTTCTACCGAGGTTGGACTCCATGCTTCTTCTCGCTCCACAGCAGTACGTGGCTTTATTTTCTTATGTCTGTCGTGGGCACAATACTCTGCCACGTGGCATTGGACAACATCTCAAAGTATCTGAAGGACGGGCTGCTCAAAGACCGCTTCAATTTAGAAAATGAGAGTTTCTTGCAGAATGACAAGAAGATAGAGAACAAGTACAGCGTGAACATCCCCATGCGCTATTACTACAAGGGGAAGTTCCGTAAGGGCTGGGTGAACATCATCAATCCTTTCCGTGGCACGTGGGTTGTCGGTACACCAGGCTCAGGTAAGACGTTCTCCATCATCGAACCGTTTATCCGCCAGCACAGCGCCAAGGGATTTGCCGTCGTCGCCTACGACTATAAGTTCCCGACACTGGCTCAGAAGCTCTACTACCATTACCGCATCAACAAGAAGGCCGGGCGCACGCCTGAGGGCTGCGACTTCAACATCATCAACTTCGTCAACGTGGAATACAGCCGAAGGGTCAATCCCATCCAGTTGAAGTACATCAGCAATCTCGCTGCTGCCAGCGAGACGGCTGAGACGCTGCTGGAGTCGTTGCAGAAAGGCAAGAAAGAGGGTGGAGGCGGCAGCGACCAGTTCTTCCAGACTTCCGCTGTCAACTTCCTCGCCGCGTGTATCTACTTCTTCTGCAACTATCAGAAGCGGCCCTATGACGAGCAGGGCAGGGAACTGGCCTATGACAAGACCATTGACCCGGAAACGGGGATGATCAAGCCAACGGGCGTTGTCCGCGATGCCGAGGGCAATGTCTGTGAGCCTGCCTATTGGTTGGGCAAGTACAGCGACATGCCGCATATCCTGTCATTCCTCAACGAGAGCTATGATACCATCTTCGAGGTACTGATGACCGATACCGAGGTGGCCCCACTACTTGGTCCGTTCCGCACGGCTTTCGAGAACAAGGCCATGGAACAGTTGGAGGGTATGATTGGCACCCTGCGTGTGTTCACGTCCCGACTGGCCACGAAGGAGTCGTATTGGATATTCAGCAAGGAAGGCGATGACTTCGACTTGAAGGTCAGCGATCCGAAGCATCCCAGCTATCTGCTCATTGCCAACGACCCGGAGATGGAAAGCATCATTGGTGCCCTCAACGCTCTTATCCTCAACCGTCTCGTGACACGTGTCAACACCGGGCAGGGAAAGAATGTGCCGGTGAGCATCATCGTCGATGAGCTGCCCACGCTGTACTTCCATAAGATTGACCGTCTCATCGGTACAGCAAGAAGCAACAAGGTGAGCGTGACGCTGGGCTTTCAGGAACTCCCTCAGTTGGAGTCGGACTATGGCAAGGTTGGTATGCAGAAGGTCATCACCACTGTCGGCAATGTCGTCAGCGGTTCCGCCCGTGCAAAGGAGACCTTGGAATGGCTCTCCAATGACATCTTCGGTAAGGTGGTGCAGTTGAAGAAAGGCGTGACTATCGACCGTGACAAAACTTCCATCAACCTCAATGAGAACATGGACTCGCTGGTGCCGGGGTCGAAGATTGCCGATATGCCCACCGGCTGGATCTGCGGTCAGACAGCCCGTGACTTCATCAAGACGAAGACCGGTCGTGGCGGCAGCATGGATATCCAGGAGGCCGAGGAGTTCAAGACCAGCAAGTTCTTCTGCAAGACCGACTTCGACATGACCGAGATTGCGAAGGAGGAGAAGGCCTATACCCAATACCCCTTGCCGAAGTTCTACAACTTCCCTTCCGTCGAGGCGCGTGAGCGCATCCTCTATGCCAACTTCCTGAAGATTAACCAGGAGGTCAAGGACATGATAGCTGAGATACAGGAGTTCTACAAGAAGTGAAAGATGGTACAATTCTCTGCTCTCATAAAATAAATTGTTGAAAGCAGCATTTATATATTATCCAAATTTGAATTTAATAAATAACTTGTCCATGATAACAAAAAATTTGTATTCGTAACTAGGACGACTTTTAGATGCATCTATACGTAAAGTTATAATGCCTTATTAAGACGTTTCCTTATTTCTGATTCCGAATAGGCCTTGGCATCCCAGTCAAAGCTGACGGCATCCTGCACACCATAATAGGAAATCATATCCGTAAGAAGTGTCAGCGCACGAACATCTCTTATCGAATCCATCACCATAGTACGGTAATCCTCTTCCGAGGAGCCTGACAACTCGGCAAGACATTGCCATGAAGGAAAAGGTTCTCCTTCTACGCCGCGGTTGGACTCAAGGTCTTCAATTAAGTCATTGTCATCGAAAAGCCCGTAAACGTAGCCTGTACCGAGCCAGACTATAACTTCGTACATAACTCCACAACGCCGCATCAGCAAACCATTCTCAAACAGGCTTACCTCATTGCTTACGTCATTGCCGTACCATTTTCCCTTCTTTACAGCCATTTTATTTTTAAATTATTTGACTGCACATGCTCAGGAAAAAAGTCGCTGAGCCATGGCTTCTCAAAAAGTGACCGCATATACTCCGGAATAATGACTTTTTCGCTTTGTTTTGGCACATTTTCACTCATTCTAGGCTTGAAAATGAGTGGCCAAGCACCACCAAAATGCAATATTGTAAAGAGTTTTCGTTCAACTCTTAACGTTAAAAACTGACCGCACTTGCTCCGGAATGCGTATCTACAGTCTTTGACAGAGAGAAGCATATCAGCTTTATGTTCATAAACAAGTAAGGCCTCCATGCACATACTGAAAGCGGCTATAGCGTTATGACAATTGACTTTGCTGATACGAATAAGGATGAAGTGTTCTTTTCTGATAGCTTCCCGGAGGACATGATAGCTAAATTCCAGCAAAGAATAGATTTTATGCGCTTGATTGGCCGAACATGAATGAGTTTAAGCCTTTCATGGATAACTCTCAATCTTTCATTGCTCCTAAGCTTGGCTATAATGTTCTTGTCGGATCACAAATCAGTTTCAACGCAGGTTCTGTAACTGCAGTCCTTGATGATGGCAGTGAAGTAACTATTGCCGAAGGAAATATTTGGTGACTCGATGATCTTGGCTTATCGTATATGCTTAGCCTTGGGGCTAAAATGGGAGAAGCCTAAACTTATGTGAATTTCTGTAAGTGTTGTTTGAACACTTGCAGAAATTCTTATTTTCCTTTTTTATCTTTTATTTCTTTCCTGTCTTGACAAATATTAAACTGCCATGGGCGTAAGTCTTTCAAGTTGGTTCTTTTATACTTTTCTTCATCGCTTGATATAAAGACATTAGCCCTTGATGAAACCTTAAGTTTCATGTTATATTCTATGGAGTCGTCTATCCATAAAACAGAACTTCCATTATCTCTTGTTAATGGAAATCCATTCAGTATATCGTAAAGAAGGGTTGACCGATGGTCTCTTAAAATTGGCTCAAATTGTCCTTCTTTACCTTTGGATGTACATTCTCTATAAATTAATTCATCTTCGCCATTGGTAATTGTATACTTGCGTATAAGTGCTGATGCTCTGTATTTAGAATGTGGGTTTTCGAAAGTAATATCATAGCCTGAGCCATGAGCATTAAGAGTCATAACTGGAAGATATGGTACATCCTTAAGACCTAGTTTTCCATTATTGCGATGATACATAATAGGATCTTTGATATTGAGTTCATCTTCTCGACGGTCTCCTTCACAATGAATATAAAACTCAACTGTGTCAGTGTAAATTTTATATACGGTTTCTTCATTGAATTTTAACTCAATATGACCACCGTAAATATAACTTAAAGCTAGCTTGTAGAATTCACGCTCTAAATGTCCTAAATCTTTGGATTGTTCCAAATCATTTAAGCTATTTAGAGCTATGACTTTATTAAATTTGGAAAGTTTTTGGATATCATTGTACTTCTCTTCTGAATTTATCTCATTTATGAGATTAATGTTGTCGAGTCTTTCCCAGAAATTATCAATAGCTTTACTTAATTTTTCCATGTTGTTTATTATTTATGCTGCAAATTTACTATAAAGTTTTTATAGTCAGCTTACTCAAAAGGACAAAAATTCTGTTGATGTAGTTTGGTCTGAATGAGTAATTTGATTTCAATGTCCTTTTCATAACTTTGCGGTATCTTAAAAAATGGAGTTATGAGCAGTGCATTGATTTTAGACAAAGAGACAAATTTCGTTTTGTTTTCAAAGTACATTACCAGTTACAAGGTATGGAACCAACTGAGTGATGAACTTGAGAAACACAATGTCTTTTATGGATTTCTTCCCAATACTAAGGATATATGGGTAAGGGACTTTATGCCATTGCAGACTTACAATGGTTATTGTAGTTATGTTTATGGACCTGATTATCTGATGAAGGATCCAGAACTAAGTGTCTTTATATCACGTGTCCGTGATTGTATGCCGTCTTTCCTTACTTGTGACTTTGTTCCGTTTCCTCCGCTACTTCAAAAACTTTGTCTTGTTTTGGACGGTGGAAACCTTATCAAGACGGACAAGCATATGATAATGACGGATAAGGTATTTTTAGAGAATAAGAGGTTTGGTAAGGAAATGATTACTGAACTTTTGAAACAGACGCTAGGCATTACTCCAGTTTATATACCATGGGATGAAAGTGAGCCTTATGGTCATGCTGATGGTATGGTGCGTTATGTCGGTGATGATACAGTCCTTATTACTAACTACTATGACTTTGATCCGCCTTTCCGGACTAAACTTATTAAGTCGCTGAGTCCATTCTTTGATATCAAGGAGTTGCATTATGAAGTGGATAAGCCAAATAAGAATAATTGGGCTTACATTAACTTCCTGCAAGTGGATAACTGTATTTTCATGCCTGCTATGGGCATTCCCGAAGATGAACAGGCACAGCGACAATTGTCTGAAATTTACAAATGTGAGGTCGTACCAATCAGATGTGAACAGCTGATAAGAATGGGCGGCGCATTGAACTGTATTTCGTGGAATATCCAATATGATAAGGGCTTCCATTATTGTGCCAATGACTATGGTGCGAAAGACGCCTTGCAATTACCTGCATAGAGTGATTGATTTATTGCCGATATAGCGGAACAAAGACTTCCGTTACCAGGTCTTTGGGCTCTTGGACATCCCAAATTAGATATTTTTCTAAGATGGGCTTTGAACCATAGAACTCAGAGACTGGTATCTGTGCTAGTATTGCGTCGTAAAAGGAATCCAACAAATTGTAGTCTCCCTTATGTGTGAAGACGGCATAGTCGCCGTCAATATTCATATGCCCATATTCGGAATCCTCTATTGGTGATGTATCCGTAACGGTCATGGCGGTACAAAAGTGGTTGTTGTTTGAATCTTCCACATCTGCGTCGTCAAAGGTTAATCCCCAGTATTCTTGTTGGCCCGGCAATAGGATATTGTTTGCCTTAGCGAAATTGTAGATATCATCCCATGATGAATCGCTTTGATTATATCCGGACTCAAAGTTCTTTGTTATAATATTAAAGTCAACGGATTTTTCTATTCTTGGTGGTGCTATTTTGTATGGGTATGCTTTTACGTCCTTAATTTGCAGTAAGTCTTTTAATTCGCTTGGCGTGGCATTTTTGATTTTGCGCAGTGTGTTGTTCAGTGCTGGAGTATTGGCGAAGCCTACCATTGAGGCTATGTCATCAAAGTTTTTGCCTTCTTTGATAAGTTTCAGAATATGCTGCATTCTGAGCCGGGAAATGAATTGATGGACTGTTTCGTGTGTGTCTATATTGGCTTTGAAGAACCGCTTGAAGTTAGTCGTGGACATGCGTGCGTCTTCGGCAAGTCTCTTTATTGACAGGGTGTCATTGAAGGAGCTGCTTGTCTGTGACCAATCCCTATTTACTGCCTCACGGATGTTTTTTATTATTCCATTTATTTCTTTATTGTATGGCATGCAAACTTATTCTTATAATGCTTAATGTTATAGGTTATAAATGTCCATTGTGTTCTTTATCCACTTTTCCAGTTCGTTCCTTACATTGTCTGGCTCTATGACTTTTATCATGTTACCAAAGCTCAGCAGTTTCATATAGAAGTCATAAGTTGGTCTCAATGTCACCTCAAAATCGGCATAGTCATCAGTTGTGTTGATTTCCTTTTGACTTGGATGCAATGGAAGAGTCCTCATATAGTATTTATGCCATTTGTCGGCTCTGAGGACAATTTTTTGCAACGGAACTTTATCGTCGATGTAGATTCCATAGTACTCTGAGAAGAAATCTTTCGCATTAAAGTTGCTTGGCAATTTAAATGTTTCTTTTGTGATTTCAATGTCTTGTATTCTGTCTAATGAGTATAACAGAAGTTTGTTCTTTTCGATATTCCGTGCTAGTAAATACCAACGTTGTTCGGACATCTTTACGCAATAAGGCTCTACTGCTGATTCTGTTGAATCTTGATTGCCAAAAGATTGGTGAGTTATCTTGATGACAGTGTTTGACCTCATTGCATTAAGTATTGAAGGCAGGAACTTTTGGCTGGATGGCACTTCTTCTGTAAGTATGCGGTCATGAAGACTCATGTTGTTGGACAATGTATCTGCTGTTCCATAGGTATCCAGTAGCCATTTGCGCAGTTCCCCGTTCACAAGTACTTCGGGATTCTCGATGTAGTATTTATAGCCGCCACGTCTATCGCATTCGATGACAATACCGAACAAGTCGAGTATTGAACCTTTCCAACGGTCAAATGTCTGGCGTGGCAAGTCCAAGCCACCGCTTAGGTCAACGTTGGCTTTCCATTTCCTGTTCAGTTCCTTTAGGGTTATCTTACCATTGTTAAGAATGGTATTGATAACCCATATGTACTTTTGAATTTGTGGCATTTATTAGTCCTTCCAGATGTTTTCCCATTGATTCTTTGTTGAGCCAAGAACTATAGGATTACCAAATTGCTTATTTTTTAAATTAGCCCATTGGTCATTTCCTTCAATCCAAAGGAGTCGTACGCAAGCAGGACCTGTTAAGGTCTTCTTGTCTTTTTTGATTTGTTCAATGTAATACTTGTTGCTTATGTATATAAGCTCGATTATCTGACTACGTGGAACAATATAGAAATCGCAGCCTTCTTCCTTTATTTTAACGAATACATAAGGACCAACTATTTTGTCGTTAAGCAATTGCTTGTCGGTAGCTTCTTTTAGTGAAAAACCAGTTGGAAAATTCAAATCAGATTTCTCAGACATTGACTTTACTTGGATTAGTGCTACCTGTGGCTTAGCTTTTTCTTTTAAATAACGAAGCCCGACGATATCGACAGATTTATAATTAGCTAGGGTTGCATTGGCGTTAAATGCATCCCATTTGTGGCGTAGCAACTGTATAATAACCGCTTCTTCACCTATTGCTCCTATACGGGCTTTTTCTGCATGGTTTACTTTTGCCTTATTCTGTTGCATAATTAGTACTTTAATTGTTCCTGTTATATTGTGCTCCTATTCATTCTAACACTGTGTACTTCCAATCTTCTTATTCAAAGTTTGGCGTGAACCGTGCTTTAAGAGCCTTGAACTTCTTGTCTTCTTCTGTATCGAATGTATAGTTGAACGTTCCGGCACGCTGCCGCATTGTTAATGGTAAATCACATTGCGATAGCTGATAGAATACGGTTCCTACTCTTGTAAGTTTTAGTTTTCTGTCTTTGCAATCACTGAGTAGAAGGAAGTGGTTGTCAAGAGGAAATCCGTAATCGAGGTCGTTGTATGAGGCAAGTGCCAGAGGATTCTTGAATCCGTCATCCGGTTCTACATTGATAACGTCTCCTGTGTAAATATATTGCCCTTTGGTGTCCTTATAATTTGTCTGTACACCGGCGTATATGGCTCTGTGACAGTATCCACGCTGTTCACACTCATCATGGAAGAAGTCCTCTACAACATCTTTATTGTGGTCTTCGGCAAATTTGTCATCTGTTTCCCATACGTATAGGCTTCCGTCATCCCAAAAGAAGAAGTCTCCGAAGTTCTTGTAGCCGAATTTGTCGTTGTCCAAGACGTAACGGATCTTAATCTTTGGAAGATACTCCTTTAGGCTTGCTCCTATCTCATAGCGATGCTTAATGCATAGCTCATTAAGGATGTCTTCATTGATTACTGATGGTGCTTCCTCATACATGTCTGCATCGGGTGTTTTGCAACCATCAAAGGCTTCGGGCATCATCCATATATACCACATCTTATTTGGTGATGTTACATTTAACAGGAATGTCGTGTCTCGAAACAAAGGTGCAAGGTTCTTATAATTGTGCGCTCCTTGCTCGCAGCCCATAAGCGTAAGCAGGAATCGGTTCTCCTTATGTGCCTTGGCATATTTGACGAACTCTTTAATATAGGGCTCTATTTCGTATAACCGTAGTCCTATGGTCGGAATAGCATAGCATTGTCCTGTTGGACCATTCGAAACTCCCCATTCTGCTCCGAATTTCTCGTATGCGATTTTAGCTGCTCCGTCTTTATGCTCTCCTTTGATATTTGCGCCGAAAACGAGTATCTCGCATTTGGACAAATGTGTCAATGGGTTTGGAGTGAGGTAATTATTTCTTATCTTCATAGCCTTATTTTTTTAATTCTGATGCAAAGATAAATATAATATGTCTCATTTTGCGTGACAGGTTTCAAGAATCTTAATATTTTCTTTTAATATTATGCTTTTTAAAAGTTGGACACATTTTTTCATGCACGCTGAACCATCTGTTCCAAAATCGTTAAATTACTATTAAACTTACTGATAATCAATGTATTATATTTTTGTTGTATTTTATAGTGATGGTACAAAATCTTCATATATGCCACTAGATGGTACAACTTCTTAGTTTTAGGATAAAAGTAGATGGTACATTCCATTTTGGAGTTAAGTGCTAGAAAGCCAATGATGTCACTGTTGGTACACATGGTACATAGCTTTTTCGGCGAATCTGAAACGGTTCTACTTTTAGAGATATATAGTAAGCGTCTCGGCATTACCGTATTTCAGCCTCGCTTAAAAGTCCGTACCTTTGCGCGCACAAATTATTATGAATATGGCAAGCAAAGACAAGTACAAGAGTCTGCTTGAACGATACAAGCAGGCTCTTATCAAGAATCCCAAGCTGAACCTATCGGCTTATTGCCGGTTAAATGGCGTCAGCGTCTCCGGCATGCATCATTACATTGAGGATATCGGTCAGTCGGTCAAGTCCATCCGGGATGCTGCTCTGAAGGCTACTGAGCATCAGGATTGCGAAGCGTTCGTACCGTTTACGGCTGACAGCCCGCACGTTGGCTTTGGCCAGTTGGACATCACATCGGAAGGCGCCTATTCCAGACTACTCTTTGCGCGGATGGCTTAAAGAACCGCATCTGAGAGTGAAAGGTAATGCAATAGTAGCTCCAATCATGTTGTATATACCAACTGACGACAAAGAATATGACAATGTCTACTTTGTGACATCACTTGGTAATTATTATAAGCAGGAGTTTGCAAATGCCCAACGACTCCATGAGATTGATACTCATCCTGTTTCTTATGAGTCTTATCCAGAATATGAAACAATAACATAATCTCTTCCCAACCACGGACAAAAATTATAAACAAAATTTAATGATCAGAATTATTGGAAAATTCATGTATCAAGTTTATCAACAATACTGAATAAGTTTATTAAAAACTTCTACCACCCATAGAACTTTCCGCCTTCATCGCACATTTTCTCCCAGTTGGACTTACCGGTGTAGGTCCGACGGCGACGTTTCTTCTGCTTTTTCTTGCCTCCCCGCCAGATGAGCAGGATGAGGACGAGGATAAGTATGACTCCCATAATGTGTTATTTGTTTGTTAGTTGCGTGGTGATGTATTCGAGAATGAGGGTAGGGTCGAAGTACTTCCCTTTGGTATCTCCCCACCGGCACGAGATATGAAGGTGTGGGCCGGTTGTGTTGCGTCCGGTATTTCCACTGATGGCTATCGGTTGTCCAGCACTGACACGCTGTCCGGCGCTGACCAGTATCTTGGACAGATGAAGGCAGGAGCAGACGAAGAAGCCGTGGTCTATCGTCACATAGTAGCCGCCCTTGATAGAGTACGACGCGGTGGTGACGGTTCCTGGCAACATCGAGAATACCGGTTCGTAATGCGCCCTCAGGTCCAATCCGCTGTGCATCCTTCGCCTACGCCTGTCCATCGGATCCATGCGGAAGCCGAACGGTGAGCTGACGCTGATGCGGCGGAGCGGAAGAGCCACCATCGGCAGGTAAGCGCTCAGACTGTCTCTTGGCGGTTGCAGGACATCGGCTGCATCGATGGTGTCGCTCGGCTCTCCAAGGTCACTATCCTTCGTCGGTTGCTGCCTATAGTCCTTTCCAAGGTCTCTCACCTTAGCCGGACGTCTCCTGTAGCCCTCGCCAATCGTATTGAAGGGAGAAGCGCTGCTCGTCTGCGCATAGCCATTAGCTGCTACCAGCCAACCTGCCATAACGAAGACAAACACCCCTGCCTTACATTGCAAAGATACGAAAAATCTGTTGATTATCAAAATATTATAGCATTTATTTGAACCAATCTTGCGCATTTCTTACTTCGTGACTACATCCTTATAAATGCTCTTAACCACCTTGGCCAACTTGACGAGATACCGCGGGTCCTCGGCATAGCCAATTCTTTTGAGGAACTGGAAGTAGTTGCCGCCTTTGTATTTGTATTGTATCATCCGCTGGTATGCCACCACACTGTCCTCCCACCGGGCAAAACGAAAATACTCCCTGTTCTTACTGTCATACAATCCAAAGAGATTGTTGTACTCCTTGCAGACGCGGCTCTTGAAATAACCTGTCTCCAAGAGTGCCTGGGCAAGGACGATCAAACCGTTTGTCAATCCTACTTCCCTGATAACCTCCAAGAGGTTGAGCATGGTCAGCTCCCTCTCTTCCCAGTTTCTGTAGCTACGTGCCCTTGGGTGTTTCTTCAAGGGAGCAGTAGCCTTCGGCTTCACCATCTGTGCTTCTTGTTCTGAAGGCTGCGAGCTTTCCATTGCTACCGAATCACGTGGAAAATCAGAGGCAGCAACCACCTTTCCATACCTTTCGCCTTGGCCAATGGTATGGAAATAGCCTGATGCCATCTGTGCCCGGCAAAGCATGGAGTAGACCATCAGAAAAGCTGCGATGAGTATTGTTCGTCTGAGCATGTCACAAAGTTAGCACACAACGGCCCCTTGAAAAGAATTGCGCACCAACAACCCGTCCAATCCGCCCTTATTCTTCTATTTTGGTTCGATTGAGTATTCTGTTTAGAACCAATGTATCAACAACTTACGTAAAACGGCTGATTTCCCGCTTCAACTTAGGCACAAGCCAAATTCCTGCTTAATTTTGCTATCGTAATGTTCACCAAAAAGCGTGTTTATGCCATACAAACCATTCCATAGAGAGGAATATCCTCTCGACATCCTCAGCGAGTTCGGACTGACCGAGGAGATGATCTACGACCTCCCGGACTATGTTCACGAGCGCATCGAGTCAGGACTGAAATCACCGCTGCTGCCCATCAGCGTCAAGCAGCCTTTCGGCCTCACCCATTGCTATGCCAAGTTCTGTCTGATAGAGACGGAGGAGGGCATCGATGTCATGTTCTCACCCAAACTGAAGGAAGCCGACCTTTCCGCATTCACTGACAAGGAGCGAAGTCTGTTGCTCGCCGGAAAGGTCATCGTCTCCGACATCAAGGAGACCGTCCTGACTGATGACGGTGAGGAGCACATCCAGAAAGTAAAAGCCTTCGTGCAACTCGACCACGACACCAACGGCGTGGTCTATTCCCCGACGCAGATCATCGGCAGAAACCTCATGAACATCAACAATGAGTTCGACCTCACCCCTGAAGACATCCTCAGCTTCCAGCATGGTGCCCTCGTTACCACGACCTTCCTTGACCGTGACGACCGCATCACCATTGGTCTCGACCTGTTCTCCGAGAACGGCGTTGTCGTCGTGGCCGGTGATGCCAACCGCTGGGAGAAGATGGTGCGCCGGCAGATGCCGGAATACTCCTTTGGCAACGACGGCTGTTGGGTCAACAGAAACGGTATCCTCAACTATGTCCCCGAAGACGAGTTCACCCAGGACATCTGCGACGCCATGCTCCGCCAGGCCAACCGCTATGGCGTTGGCATCGACCACGAGCGCGACAGCGACGGCTATTCCCTTCAGCGTGGCTATCTGCAACCCAACGAGGAAGCCCGGCAGCTCACCCGTTCTTGCTGACAATTATTCACCCATCAAACTGATAAATTATGAACTACCCGGATTACGACACCCTACGCGAACAGTATGAGGCAGGCAACATCAATGCCGTTGATTTCGTCACCCTCCAGTCAAAGGAGATCACCGAGGACTACGAGCAGTTCTGCCATGACAATGACATCTTCCCTCACAGTGAGGAATCAGCCAAGTGCTTCCTCGACTTCCGCGAGGCACTGTTTGAGGAATGTGTCAGCAATGAGTAACCCTTCACCTATCACCATTATGAGCATCCGATCAGAAGCCATGTCCTACCGCGGCGACGTGTCCTATGAGCTCCGTGAGCTGCTTCGCAAGAACGGCATGAGGGCTCAGCTCGCTGTTGAGCAGGACCGCTATAAACTCCTCGTGCAGGGCCACGACTCGCCGATGCTGTCCTACGACATCAGCGAGCAGCAGTTCCGTGCCCTCGGCGACGGCGGCAGCAACTACGCCAACAAGAAAGCCTACCGCACCTTCAACCAGATTGTCGGCATGGACTTCGACGTGCCGTCGTCCTATGTCGCTGCCCGCAATGTCAACGGGCGGGTGGCAATGGGACTCCACGGCTACCGCGAGCGTCCCGTGAGTTATCCTCCCATGAGTTTCCTCGGCTGGACCCCACGCCAGCAAGAAGGGCTCCACCTGCGCCGAATGGCCGGTGTCGCCGTCACGCCCATCGTGGCCGAGCATGCCGACGGCCGTTTGCGCCCCGGTGAGCTGCAGAGCGGTGGCTACGGCTACTACTATAAAGGCAGCGGTGCTGACCCCTTGCAGGAAATGCAGCAAATCCTTCCGCAGACCGTGAGCCGTCCGCGTCCGCAGGAACCCGCCACGCCCTACAACGAGCTGATTACCTCCAACGTCTATTTCACCAATGAGAAATGGCAGCAGGTACTGGCCTCTCACGGCATCCTCGTCGATGCGGAGAAGAAAACGCTGACCATCCAGTCCTCTGCCACCCGGCAGGATTTCGTCTATGACCTGACCGACGAAGAGGTGCGTAAGTTGACTGACAACTCCCTGAAGTCAACACCCATGAAGGAGCGTTTGGGCATATTGAACCGTGTCATCAGCGGCGACTTCCAGGACAAAATCACGATGGACACGCTCAACAGCCGTGAGCCTGTTTCCCTACGGTTAAAGCCGGAGGTGGAGGCACAGTTGAACAGCGGCAGGACAGCCGACGACCGAATAGAGGTTACAACAGACCCGTTGGCAGGGCAGCACCATGCCCCGACACTCGACCCTGAGCAGGGCTATGCCAATGGTCGTGACCTGGAGGCGATGAACGACCGCAAGGGCTGGTACCGGGAGGGTAGGCACGGCAGAGACGTGGAAGTGGGCGACATCTGGGTGGAGAAAATTCCCAAGGTCACTGATGAGAAACAGCAAGCCGATGGCAAGGACGCGCAGTTCACCTACCGCATGAGCGCCGTCATCAACGGCGAGGTCATCACCCACGACATCAGCAAGAAGCAGTTCGACAAGTACATGGCCGTTGACGACTACCAGCGTCAGCGCATGATGTCGAAGATCTTCCACGAGGTTGATATGAAGACACGCCCAGAGATGCGGCAGGGCTTCAACCTCGGTGCCTTCCTCGGTGCCGGACTGACTGCCCTCAGCGATGCCACCTATCTCGGTGCCGACATCGCTCACAACGTAGAGCATATCAAGCATCCTCATTCCGCACCGGAGTTCCACCAGGAGGTTCACGGCACGGGCCGCATCTATGTCAAGCCCGGTGTTGATTCCCCGCAGGACATCGCCGAGCGCGCCTTTGATGCCGGACTCAACGCCGGACTCAACGCCCGTGACATGGGCGGACATAGCAGATAACCCATAATTCGACAGCAGATGAATACACCTTTGACATACGACGACTTCCGCGAGCGCATCGACATCCAGGACGTGCTCCGTGACGCTGGCTACCACCTCAACCGGCGTGACGGACTGCGCTGGCCGTCGTATGTGAGGGTTGACGGCGACGGCCGCCGCGTCCATGACGACAAGTTCATCGTCACGGCCAACGGCAAGGGCTGTTTCCATCCGCCCGAGATGAAGGTCTATAGCGTGGTGTCGTTCATCGTCAACCATCCCGACCTCTTCCAGGAGTACCGTCCAGGCATGAATCCCCACCACCTCGTCAACCTCGTCTGCAACCGACTCCTCAACCAACCCATCGACCCATCCATGCGTAACATCATCGAACCCCGACGGCAGTCCCGGCCTTTCAGCGTCAAGGACTATCAGTTCATCTATTTCCAGAAACTCAACGCCGAGAACATGCGCCAGTTCGCACCGTTTTTCAACAGCCGTATGATCAAGCCCTATGTTCAGAAGGCTTTTGCGTCTTACTTCATGCTTGCTGCGAAACAAGTTGATAATGAGAAGAATATCAGCCGCACCAACCTTGCGTTTCCGCTGACTATTCCCGGCAGTAAGGACATCGTGGGACTGGAAGAGCGTGGTCGTCCGCGCCTCGACGGTTCCAGTGGCTATAAGGGCAAAGCCTTGGGCAGCAACGCCTCGGAAGGCCTGTGGATAGCCAGTCCCAAGGACACCGAGCTGAAGGATGCACGCCACGTGCTGTGGTTCGAGAGTGCCTACGACGCTATGGCCTACTACCAGCTCCATGCCTGGCACAATGAGGACATGCGCAATGCCGTCTATCTCTCAACGGGCGGCAATCCCACGGTCATGCAGTTCCGTGGGGTCATCAAGGAGTCGCCCCAGGCCTGTCATCACCTGTGCTTTGACAATGACATGGCCGGACGGCAGTTTGCCGAGAACTTCCATACCGAGCTGCGCCACGTGCGTGAGCGTCTGCCCAAGGTCGGCGAGGACATGAAGGACTATATGGCCTCGCTGCGCAACCCCGACGACCTGCTCTCCGGCGACGAATACCGGCTGCCCAAGGACTTGCAGGATGCTTACGGACAGTATGAGAACGAGGCCGACGAACTCTATTCGATGAAGACCTCCGGGCTGTGTCCTGACTTCGAGATAGAGGAGCAGACACGCAAGGCCATGTGGCTCCATGAGGACTACTACAAGAAGCTGATGGACAAGCTCAGCATCGGCCATGAGCAAGGCCATCTGCGCGACCTCGGCACTTACGACATTCCCGACTGGGCCATCCCGGCAATGGAAAATGGCGACTACGACGGACTGACGGAGGATGAGACCAACGCCTTGAACACGTTTCTCGACAAGCACTTCCCCCAAGGCTTTGTCTCGGAGGTCAGATGGGATGATACCCATGAGTTCAACACCCGTCCCTCCTTTGGCCCGCGAAACGACCATGCCGTCACTGACCGGTGCGAGTCGCCTTATTTGGCTGTCAAGACCTACGCCGTCCGTTTCTTCCATCCCTCGGAGCGTGACGGTGTGGCACTGCCCAATCTGACCGTTAAGCGTGAGGTACCGCCCGATGGCTCAAAGGACTGGAACGAAATGCTCTTCCAAAAGGAGATAGAGCGCATCAAGACGGAAATCTTGGGACCGACGGGGGAGAAGAAGATGACTGCCGGTATCGACCTCGACGGGGACGGAGAGGTGGAAATCAACGAGAGCGACGAGAAGAAAATCGCTTTAGGCAAAAGCAGATAAAAGACTGACAACTATGAGTTTACACATATTCAACAATCCCATACGGCCAAGGCTCTGGCTCATCGCCATCCTCGCCTTGCTGATGCTTCTGCTCTTCGCTGTCAGAGGTCAGGCCCAAGTCGTGACCGCCAATCCCGGCGAGCACACTCTCTTAGCCGCCGGCAACGCCCTCATCAACGAGACTGTCGGCAAGGAGGCCGAAGCCCAGCGAGGCACTGCCGTCCTGCAAAATACGATGGCAGCGGAGTTCACGATGATGAAGGGCTGGGAGAAGAAGTACAACAGCTATCTGAAGACCGCCAACGGCTATACCTCAGCCCTGAAGGCCGCCACTCATATCTATGACGACGGACTGCGCATCCTCATCACCCTCGACAAACTGCAGCGGGCCATCAACAACAATCCCCAGGGCATTGCCGCCACGGTGAGCATGAACAACCTCTACATGGAGACGACAACAGAGATGCTGAGCGTGTTCACCCTGCTGAAGGATGCCGTTGCTAAGGGCGGCGAGACCAACATGCTCACGGGAGCCGAGCGTTCCAAGACGCTGTGGGCGTTGGAGGACCGCCTGTCGGCTTTCTCCCACAAGCTCCAGCAGCTCTATCTCAGCATCCGCCACTACCGTATGGCCGATGTCTGGAACCGCGCCACCGCCGGGATGATAGAGCGTGACCACCGCGACGTCGCCTTGCAGTCGCTGTCCCACTGGAAGCGCTATGCCAAGGAAGTCAGTCTCTATGCCAAGTAATATCCAGTAAGATGAAGCAGTTCATATTTTTCCTGTTCCTCGTCACCCTCGTTCCGCTGTCCGGTCATGCCCAGGTCGATCCCGTTCTGACCGGCATGATCATCGAGTTCACGAAGAAGGCCGAGTCGCAGTACAATGCCCAGCTGAAGCTGATGGGAGCCGAGTCAGCCGGACATATCTGGCTCAACGAGGAGGTCGGGGCCACGAAGGACTTGCAAAAGCAGTTCGACGACTACCTGAGCTCCTTCCGCAACACCATCGCCTACGCTGCCCAGATCTACGGCTTCTACTATGAGGTCAACCGGCTGTGCGACAACATGGGCAGTCTGTCGAGGCAACTCAGCGAGGCTCCGGCCAATGCCATTGCCGTGGCCCTGCACCGGAAGCGCAACGACATCTACATCAGCATCCTCACCAAGAGCATGGGCATCGTCAACACCGTCCGCGACGTCTGCCTTGACAAGAAGATGACCGAGCAGCAGCGCGTCACCCTCGTGTTCTCCATCCGTCCGCAACTGAAGGCGATGAACCATCAGCTGGCCATGCTCACCAAACTGGTGAAGAATACAACGATGGGACTGGTATGGCACCAAATCGAATACAACTCACTGCCGCACAGGGAGGGCAAGGCCGGAATCGTAGAGGAGTGTCTTGACACCTGGCGCGTCAACGCAAAACATGTCAAAACCAATAAATAAAGCATTATGGGATGGTTATCATTACTCACCAAGGCCGTGCCCAAGCTGTGGCGCAGCGGTCTGAAAGCCACGTCCACGCTCTGGCAGGGCGGTAAGGCTGCTACGGTCAATGTGGCAAACGCCACGGCGAAGGTCGCCTCAGCCGCTGCCCGCAACCCTAAGACCGCCGTTGTCGGTGGTGTTGCCGCCTTTGCCGGTTGGCAGAAGCTCACCCACAGCGACGAGTCCTACGGCACGGCGGTCGGCAAGACGCTCCGCAAGGGCGTTGACGGCACCGGCGACTTCTCCCACGATGTCGTCAACGGCTTCACGGGCAAGAACACCGTGGAGGACGTGAAGGACACCGCCACCAATGTCCTCACCGACGTGAAGGAAACGGCCGTGGAGGCCAAGGGCGTTCTTGGCACCTTGGGCGAGACTCTGCGCGGCATCAGCCACTTCCTCGGCAACCTCTTTGGCGGCAATGGCACGAACATGTTCGGCAACTTCCTCGACAACCTCGTCCACGGCAAGGTGTCGGGTCTGGGCATCGGTGCCCTTATCGCCGCGTCCTACCTCATCTTCGGCCGCACGGGACTGCTGGGTAAAATTGGCGGTGCGCTGATGGCGATGATGATGGTCGGCAACAACGCCCAAAAGCAGGTGCAGTCCGTTGCCCAGGCCGAGGGCAACGAACTGGCGCGTGAACAGCCAACCGGACTGCACCGATAAACTGACAAACCAAAACAACAAAATATGGAAAAGACAGCATACAATCCGTCCATGAACCTCCATTCACCGAGTGGCTATGCCATGCCCTTTGAGTTGCCGGAGCCCTGTCCGTTGGTGATCACCCTTGGCTACGGCGAGCAGGAACACCCAAAGACCGGAGAAAAGTTTTTCCATCACGGTGTCGATTTCAAGGTCGCACCTCAGACGTGGCTGAAGGCCCTGGCCACCGGCATTGTCTCGGGTATCGCCAGCAACAACAGGAAAGGTTTCTGCATCACGGTCAATTACCGCAACTATGCCGCCGGAGATAACAGCTCGTTCGACGTCACCTATTCCCATATCCGCGAGGCCGTAGGCGGCTTCGGAAGGAATGTCAAGGCCGGCGACAATATCGCCGTTTGTGACGGACTGCTCCATGTGGAGGTGCGCTTCAATGGCGAGGAAGTCAACCCGCTGGAGTTCCTGACGATGGTGAGGGACAACCTCCTGATGCAGGAACAGAAAGCTATGACGGGCAATAATCCGGAGGTCGCCACACTCGACATGCCGGTCTCCACGCCCTATGATGCCCAGCAGCCGGAGATCGACCAAATGTACAGCCGTTTCTTTGGCCGCTATATGGTTGACCTCCTGTCCAACCGCTACCGGGTGCCGGGCACAACAGAGGCCGCCCTGCGCAACGTACTGGCCGAAGGTGCCACAACCGGTGCTTACTACGAGCACGTGCCGAGCCTGCTCAATCCCTTGGGACTCGGTGAACGCAGCTTGGGCATTATCAGCCGCGTGCAGACACTGCTCATCCACGACTTCCTCAACTATCTCGCGCTCATCCACGGCGTGTTCCTTTCATCCATGTCCGAGATTGAAAAAAAAAAGCTACTGACGACGCCATAGCCAGCCAGGGCTTCATCGACCCGCTCGACGGCTTCGACATCGACATCCAGAGCTTCGACATCCAGCGCCTCGTCAGCGTCTATCCCGACAAGGACGGCATCAACTGGTGGACGAAAGCATGGTTCAACGGTAAACAGCGGGGAGAGCGGGCCGTGGAGATCAACCGTGAGCTCGCCATCCGATTCATCCACGACAGCATCGGCAAGGACGAATGGCTCGAAGAATATTTCCCCCGACAGATGGAAGTGCTCCACGCTGCCCTCGCGCAGACCCGTGAGCAGGTCATCAATCAGTTAAGACAAACATTCGCATAATATGGCAACATCCCGACAACCCGACATTTTCACCACCAAGGTCGTTCCCATCATGGACAGGGTGCGTGACGAGCTCAACCGCCAGAAGGCGGAAGAGGCCGCACGTCACAACGCTTCCTACCGCATGCTCATGGCCGGAGCGGCAGGACCCGACGGCGGTATGGCAGCTATGGACTGCTACCGCTCGCAGGTCAACTACACCGGCAAGTGGAACACGAAGACCGTGGAAGACTATATCAGCATGGTCAAGGCTGAGCTGAAACGACAGCATATCACCGTCGATTCCGTCATGGAGAAGAAGATGGTGGACCGCCTCATCCACGAACGCATCCCGAAGTCAGCCGCCGAGTATATCTCGCGCAAGGCCATGGAAGGCACGCTCTTCCACATCCCCAACCGCAGCCGTGAGAGTGCCATGCAGGACTATATCAACAAGGAGGCGGAGAAGAAATACAGCCCCTCGTTCTTGGAAATGGCTTCATCCGCCATCGGCTCATGGCTCATCAATGCCGCTACGACGCTCGGTGTCGGCGGTCTTGTAGGTCAGGCTGCCATCGACGGCAGTGTCGAGGCTGTGGACCGTGTTGGCTCCGGTCAGCAGAAAGACTATCTGGAGAAGCAACGGAAGTTAGGACGGCAGGAGGTGGCGGTAGCCAACCGGAAGAAAGCCTCCGTCCCCAGATGGATGCGCTCGCAAATGGGCTTCAGCGAAATGGCGTATGCCACTGACCGACAATTGGCTATTGCACTGAAATGGGCGACGGACAACGCGAAGATTTACCGCAACAAAGTATCAAAAGCCCTCGATGCCGGAGAGCGCACCATCAAGGCCAGCGGCCGCAACACCCTCCTGTCCGTCTCCGATGCCACCGTCCGGGCCATGGAGTATGAAGCCTTTGCCAAGGCCATCCGTGCCGAACAAGGATACCGCAGATCGGGACATGATGCTGTGAGCTATCAGAATATTGCCGAAGCGGAGGAGAATGTTCCCATGCAGGAAAGCACGATGCCAGCGACAGAGGCAGCTTCCCAAGCCTCAGCGCAGCAACCGACGGCTACCGGCGACTACTCCGGTTGGAATGCCCTCCTTGGCAACATCGGCCTTGACGGCATGGGTGATACCTTCAATCACCTCGGCTTCACCTTGGCCATGCTCCCCGACATGCTCTTGGGCGTGCTGACGGGCAAGACGAAATCCATCGGACTGAACCAGCAGACGATGGTGCCGTTGGCCTCGCTCCTGGCCGGGACTTTCGCCTCCAATCCGATGATGAAGATCCCGCTCATGCTCTATGGCGGTGCCAGCCTGTTCAACGTAGCCGGGCAGGAGGCCTTGGCCGAGCAGCGGAAGAACCAAAGCTGCGCAAAACGCTATAAACGCTACGACGACGAACCGTTGGACAAGCGGTTGAACAATCCACAGATTGAGGGCAACGTCCTCTTGGTGGACATCGACCGTGTGCCGCGTCTCGTCACGCTTCCCCCGCAGGTCGTGGACGCTTATCAGACCGGGGCCCTGCCGCTCAACACCCTTGCCAACTGCATCCTTGCCAAGGTCGATGAAACGGCTGTAGGCAACAGACGCAGCATGGACCGGGCCGCTGACAGCTATGAGCAGAACCAGGAGCGCAGTCAGACACGTGGCATCCGATAACAGAGACAGAGAGTTATTTCCATATATTTTTTCACCCATTCATGATATGATACAATGGCAGAAGAAGTAATCCAAAAGAAGACGGGCGCAGAGCGACAGACGGAGATTCTCGTCGCTGCCCTTGAGAGAGCCAGAGAGAACGGCGGCGTGCTGCTCAATGCGGCCCGCAAACCGGCTCCGAGTTTTTACGACAAGTCCTTGCGCCTTTCGCCGGGCAATACCTTGGTGATGGCGATGCACAGCGATGCGGGCGGGTTCAAGACGAACGTCTATACGATGTTCCGCGAGACCCACGACCGTGGCGAGGCCGTCCGTAAAGGGCAGAAGGGTGTAGCCGTGGTGTGGACGAACCCCAACCAGTATGTCAACAACGACAATCCCGACGACAAGATCAGCCGCAAGGCTTACTTCGCCCTCGACGAGAGTGCCCGTAAGCAGTACAAGGCCAACCCGCGTGAGGATGTCTATACCATCTTCAACATTGACCAGACGACGATGGCACATGTTCACAAGGACGACTACCAAAAGCAGGTAGAGCAGTTCTCTACCAATGGGCACACGGATGACAAGGTCATGCGGATGGAGTTCAACCAGTTCTTGCAGAAGATGAAAGACTATCTTGTGCCAATCCGCAAGGATGGCACGGGTCTCGCGCACTACGACAGCCGCACCGACACGCTCCACATCCCGCCGCAGAAGGACTTTGCCTCTTATCCTGACTATGCCCAGGAGGTCGTCCGGCAGATTGCCCATGCTACGGGTGTTCCCCAACGCCTGGGCCGCAGGGGAGTGGCAGTAGAGGGTGGACGACAGCCCGACGCGTCCATGCAACAGCGCGAACTGTTGGTCAGGGACTTGGTTGCCTCCCACAAGATGTTGGAGATGGGACTGCCCGCCAGGCTCCATCCTGAGACCCTGGAGCATCTGCCGTCGGTCATCGCCCAACTGAAAGAAGACCCAGAGGTAGGCAAAGCCATTCTTTCGGATATCAACCGCACCGTGGGCATGATGAAGAAAGCCGAGAGCGGTGTAAAGATCCTGCCCGTGGAGAAGCCTTCGGAGAAGAGCCGTGAGGCCTGGGCCTCGCAGTTCCCCATCGACAAGGTGCCGGAGACGTTCTCACGCATTGCTATGCTGAAAGACGACAACGGCAAGTGGACGCTGGCCGCACGCCCTGAGGTGGGCCGCACCTTTGCCGTCCATCCCGACAAGGCCGACATCGGCATGTACTTCGACATGATGAAGAACGACCACGACGAGGCTTCGATAGAGAAGTTCCGCACGCAGTTCGCCCAGAAATACTATTCCGTCGTGGCTGAGCATCCCGACCGTGAGGTGAATATCTTCAAGAGCAGCGCCTCGCAGGAGACCCTTGACCGCATCGACCGTGTGAATGCCTTCAAGACCAATGACAACAAGGTGTTGCTCATGGCCAACATCGACGGCGAGAAGCAGCGTCCACGTGAAATCAGTCAGTCACAATGGCAGCGGCTGTGGCTCGCCGATGACAAACGCGATTACAAGCAGCACCTCGCCGCCACGCTCTATGCCGATGTGCTCAGCGGCAAGCAGGACAAGGAGCAACAGACAGGCCAGCAGAACGGCCAGGAGAATGTCAAGGAGAGTACCGGACAGAACCAGCTGCCGCCCATCATGAAGCAGTTCGACAAGCTGAAGGCAAAGCACCCCGATGCCATCCTGCTGTTCCGTGCTGGCGACTTCTATGAGACCTACCGCAACGATGCTGTCAAGGCTTCCAGGATATTGGGTATCACGCTGACGACCAACAACAAAGTAAAGGACAAGAACGGCCAACCATTGGAGACCGCCATTTTTCCCCACCATGCCCTCGACGTCTATCTGCCGAAGCTCATCCGTGCCGGTGAGCGTGTGGCCATCTGTGACCAGCTCACCGTGCCCAAGCAGAAGGAGACTGGCGAGGAAGCCAAGGACGCTCCGCAGCAGGAGGTCAAAGAAGTCGTCTCCCGTCAGGAGGAGCAGCGTACAGGGATGCACCGATAACAATGCAACGTTATGACACCATCCAGACAACAGTATATCGAGCAATATGCGGAGTATGCCATGGAGCAGATGCGGCGCTATGGCATCCCCGCCTCGGTGACGCTGGCCCAGGGCATCATCGAGTCGGCTGACGGCCGTAGCACTCTGGCCAACACCGCCAACAACCACTTTGGCGTTAAGGGCACCTACCACGGCAACTATGTCCTGGCCGATGACGACCGTCCCAACGAGAAGTTCAAGAAGTACGACAATGTGGGGCAGAGCTATGAGGACCATTCCAAAGTCCTCATGGCCCAGCGTTACCGCAAGCACACTGCCGGACTGTCCGCCGATGACTACCGGGGGTGGGCCGCGGCCATCCAACGGGGCGGCTATGCCTCTGACAAACGCTATGTCAATACGCTCGTCAGTGTCATCGAGGGTGCCGGACTTCAGAAATATGATGCCAAAGTCATGCAGGAAAGCGGTGCTAAGGTGAGCCAGCCAAAGACGGCCTCTGTTCCCAACGGCAGTTACAGCATGCCCGTAAAGCGTGAGGAGTTCATGCTCGTCACCTCTCCTTACGGCAACCGCGAGGATCCGCTGAACAAAGGAACGATGCAGGTGCACCACGGCATCGACATCAAGACCAACAAGGATGCAGTCTTAGCGACTGAGGACAAGGGCACTGTCGTGGGCGTTGACCATCGCACGAACACCGCTGGAGGCAAGACCGTCACCGTGGAGTATGCCCGTGAGGACGGTTCGCGAGTGAGGGTTCAATATATGCACCTCAGCGAGATAGCCGTCAAGAAGGGCGATACCGTCAATGCCGGACAGAAGATTGGCGTTTCGGGAGCCACGGGAACGAGGGTGACGGGCGAACATCTACACTTCGGTGTCATCAACGTCTCCAAGGACGGCAAACTGCAATGGGTCAACCCAGCCGCTTACCTCGCGGACATCAGTCAGAAAGGCAACTTGAAAGTGGAGGCACAGCACAATGGCCGTAACATCCTGGCCGACTATCAGCCCAAGGGCAACGGCACGGTGGAACAGGCACAGACCACACCGGAAAGCTGGCTCAATAAGTTGATGACCTCCGAAGACGCTGCCATCGGCATGGATGGCGGGCACGGACTCTTGGGCAGTCTGATGAAGATGCTCATGACGATGCTCATGCTGACGATGAAGATGGAAGGCAAGAGCCGGGACGAGAAGATGGCGGCCATCAACGAGACTGTCACACAAAGGCGTATCGACCTCAGCAGTATGACACCGAACCTGAAATCCGCCTCCCTGACCGTCACCGAGGGCGGCAAGGCCGTCCTAGTCACCCACGACGGCAAGAAAGAGTACCGCCATGAGCTGACCACAGAGGAACAGCAGCGTCTGAACACCATCCTCAATAGCGACGGCGACGATGCTTCCAGGCGGCAGAAAATTGGCAGTTTTGTCAATGCCGTCACCTTCAGCCAGCAGGCTTCCGAGAACTATGAGCAGATAGCTTCCGAGCGCCAGTCGCAGGAACAGAGTCTGCAAAGAAAGTAACACCATCAAATCCATACGACTATGATTAAAGCAGAAGTAACCATCACAGGCACTGTCCGACGCAGTGCCTCCATCCGCACCGACAGGAACAACCAGCCTTATGTGTCTTTCCTCATGTCGGTCAGCATGGCCGACGGAACGGGCACCAAGGACATCAGCGTCTTCGTGTCGTTGCCACAGGCCCAGCAGAGCGACCTCAGCCTCTACACCGAAGGCCAACGTGTCACCGCGAGCGGCACCATGGACATCCGCCGCAAAGACGATGCCCTCAGCTTCTATCTCACCGCCCGTTTGGTGACCGTAGAGAATGTGCCCGCGTTGGATGCCATCTCCGGCACGCTCTCTTTCCGCGGCTATCTTAAGAAGGAGAACATCTTCGAGGAACGCACGTCGAAGAACGGCCGTCCTTACCTTCTGTTCTCGGCTTACTCCTCCGAGAAGGTCGGTGACAGCTTTGTCAGCACGTGGGTCACCTTCATGCGCTTTCCGGAGAAGAACGCCACCATCGAGAGCATCATACCCGAATGGCTGCGCCCGCGTGCCCATGTGGACATCACCGGCGACCTGCGCATCTCCTTTTACAAGGATGCTCTCAGTCTCTCGTGCATCGCCCGTGAAATGACCGAGCACATCAACAACTCGTGAAACCAACCCCTAACGCTATGAGAAAGAACTACACTCCCAACCCCGACGGCCTGAGTGCCGAGGACCGCGCTTTGAATGTCTTTGCCGACATCATGATTGACAAGATCCGCAATCTCCAGCAGGACTGGAAGCAGCCTTGGATCTCTCCCGGTGCCGCCCAGTTGCCCCGCAACCTCAATGGCCGCAACTACAACGGCATGAACAGCATCATCTTGATGTTCTTGCAGGAGAAGCACGGTTGGCAGACGGCACGCTATGCCACCTTCGACCGTATCACGGACATGAACTTTGCCAAGGACAAGGAAGGCAAGCGACTGCACCTGCTCACTGACAAGGACGGCAACAAACTGCCTTACGTCCGTGTGAACAAAGGCGAGAAGAGCACACCTGTGATGATCACCACCTTCACCTGCGTCCATAAGAAGACAAATGAGCGCATCAAATATGAGGACTACAAGCAACTCACCGACAAGGAGCGCAACGAGTTCTCTGTCTTTCCCAAACAGCATGTATATAATGTCTTCAATGTTGACCAAACCAACATGAAGGAGACGCGCCCGGAACTCTATGAGACCTACCACAAGGAAGCTCAGGGCACACTGGAACTGAGCGATAAGGGCATGGTGAGTCTGCCGGAGATTGACGCGATGATAGACAAGGACCTCTATGTCTGTCCCATCAAGCCCACGGCGGGCAACGATGCCTACTATAGTGTGGCACGCGATGAGATCATCATTCCTGAGAAGGCACAGTTCATCGACGGCGAGTCGTTCTACAGCAATCTCTTCCATGAGATGAGCCATGCCAGCGGATCTCCCGACCGTCTCAACCGCATCAAGCCCGACCAGGACCGGGCGGGCTACAGCCGTGAGGAACTGGTGGCCGAGCTCACCGCAGCCCTGGTGGCCTCACGTTACGGTATGGCCAAACATGTGAAAAGCGACAGTGCCGCCTATCTGAAGTCGTGGCTCGGCAGTCTGAACGAGAATCCGGAATTCATCAAGACGACACTCAACGATGTCAAGCGGTCGGCCTCGTTCATCACCCAGCGCATGGAAGCCGTCGGCGAACGGTTAAGGCGCGACGGCTGGGATGCCGACTTCACGGACATCCGCCAGCAAAACAAGACGTTCACGCCCTTGTTCCGAAGCGACGTCAAGTCGGCTGCGGTCAGCACGGAGGCAACCGTCAAAGCCCAGGAGCAACCGATAAAGGAGGAGAGCCAGGTGCTGGAGGCCGTCTCTGCCAAGAGTGCCGAGCAGCCCCGATTTCACCGTTAGACTCTTTGAACCCAGTCTTGAAGCCGAGGTGCTGTTCACGTTTGGAGAGGATGAAGAAGTTCTGATGTACTTAGGCCGGTCATCGATACTGATAGACAGGAGCACAGCCATGTACATCCTCCGCCAGAAGGACACAATGCCGGAAGGAAGCCGATGGGGGGATTCGTTTCCTCCCATCGTCAACCACACTAGTTCCGGGGTGGCCCGCAAGCATCCTGACTTCCACGCGGCCAAGCGTGGTGACTATGACGCTGCCCTGCGGCTGGTCGATGCCTTTGTGAAGGACAGCAAGATAGCGGACATCGCCCGGAGCTATCCCCATGCCCACGTCGTTTACAACCACAAGATGCAGGGTGGGGACATCAACATGATACCGGCAGCCTATGCCGCCAAGTTCTCTGCCATCGGCATGACCGTCGATCACGACATCATCGCCGTGACGGATGTCTCCCATACCAATGCCAGTGACCTCAGCCGTATCAGCAAGCGGATGCGGTTTGAGGGGAAGGTCAGTCGGGGCGTGGACTACATCCTCTTGGATGACTTCATCACTTCTGGTGCCGAGCTCCGCGACCTGCGTGACTATATCCAGAGCCGGGGCGGAAACGTGGTTCTGATGACGACCTTCGGACATGGCAGCTTCGGCAAACTTCAGGACATAAGGATAGACAGTAAATACATTGAACGACTCAACGCGTCGGGTATCACCGACCAAGAATTAAGAAAATATGGAATTGCATCAGAAATCGGGTGTCTCACCCTTGGAGAAGCCGCAAGACTCTCCCGGCTGGTTAACGCCAGAGCAAAAGCAGCAGCTGCACAACGTAGCACAGGCCTTCAAAGAACATGCCTCGAACAGCGACCTCTATCAGGAGTGGCAGGAGAAGTTCCGCGAGGCCGGCTTCAAGGTGTCGAGAATGAGAAGATAAACGAGACAAGTAAAACAATCAACGGTGGGGAACAGCGGGCTGCCAAAGGCTTCAGACGCTAACGGTTCCCTGATGTTCCCCGCCCATAATCGACAGAAGATGAAGAAGAAAATCATCCTATTGTTCCTGCTGACCATGATGGCGGCAGGAACTTACGCCAACGATGGTGTAGGCTCTCTACCTGACGACTCGCTGCAACAGCAAGCCAGCTGGCAAGAGGACTGTGGCGCATTGTCAGCCAATAAGAACGACTATGCCGGTCTCAACGCCCTTCGCAGCCGAATGGCCACTACAGCCACTTCCGATGACAGCGCAACAAGCGACTCTCTCCAGTTGTCCGTCGGCGTACCCATCTATTTCTATTTCAAGCTGAACACAGCCCAGTTGGTCACGAAGTCACAGTTGGCCAACCTCGCCGTAATAGCCAAGTATGCCAAAGAACATCACCTGACCATCCACATCACGGGAGCAGCCGATGAAGCCACCGGCACTGCTAAGCGCAACCGCACCCTGAGCATTGCCCGTGCCCGCTACATTGCCAAGCAGTTCATCAACAACGGCATCGAGAAGTCACAGATGAAAGCCGTCAGTCTTGGTGGCATCAGGGATTTTAAGCCAAAAGAGGCCAACAGGTTCGCGATGGTGGTGCTGATGAAGTAGCTATATATTCCTATTAAGGACAAGCCGTTCTGCTTATTCATCGAAAACATTATAAATTGGATTGAATCTAAAGAAAAGAGAGGCACAATCGTGTCTCTCTTATTCAGCTATATCAATAAACTTTTCAATATTATACTTATAAAACTTAACAATAAGAAATAGACCTCTACGTCTGGTATATGCGTCAAAGAGTATCGTATATTTCCAACGCTCAAATTGGTTTACGCATATCAGAAACCGATAAAACATTTTATAGTTTAAAACCGTTATCTGCCAACTTAAAATAATTGAGCAAGAAACCATGTTGAAGTTTCGGAGTTAAGGCTCTACTTCCCGCAAGGACATCGTTCATAAATCTTACCTTCCAACGATCCAAGGTGGGGTGTTCATTTTCCCAAGCCAACATTTTGGCAATTACATCTAATGTTATATCTTTTGCAGAAGTAATTTGTCTTGAAGACAAGTTCTCCTGCTGAACATTGTTCCCATCCGCAGAATTTTCATCCTCATCATAAAGTAAATCAATATTATTATCAACTACAATATTAAAGATAGCTATTGCGGTATTAAGCACATTAATTTTGAAAGGTTTCTTGAACTTAATATTATAAGTTATATCGAAAATACGGCTTAATTGCTTACTATTGATAAGGTGAGTCTCTTCTCCCCATGATTTAATCTTTTCCCAGATTTTAGGAGAGATATCTCTGATTTTTTCTTCATTATTTGCGACCTCTTCTTTATCGCTCTCAATCTTAATAATTGTACGACTTTTCGTAAACTCATTAATCAAGTCATCGGCGATACTATCTACATCAACATCCCAAGAATGAGATTTCACCTCATTCCAACATTCTTCTTTTTTGGCCCATTCAATACAATTCTTGCTAGGTGAATTTTGTGGAATAAATTCGTTGACTTGTTTCATAAGACCATATACAAAATCCGCAAGCTCATCACTAACTTTCTGGTTTTCCCATATTTTGTATAGATTAAGCTTGTTTTTAGTCATAAGATTGAGAAGCCCAAGTGTATATGGAACAACAACTTGTTTCAACTCTCCCAATTGGTTTCCACTACGCTTGGTTCCATATAGTTTATCTGCAGTTCTAAATAGAATTGCTTTTGCTACTGCATCTTCAAAAAAGATATTATCTATCTTTTTGTCATTTTTAGGCAAACTATATGCCATAAATATGCTATAGTTTTTTTCATTGCCACGAACTACAATATGTGGTCCCACAAGAAGTTTCCTCCCATCCCATACTTCACAATATGCATTTTCGTATTTAGCAAGTTCTACCTTGGTTATGACTTGATTCTTAGGATATTTACGTTCGAATTCTTTTAAACGCGCTTTTGTGAAGCCCTCTTTAAGTCTAAGCGTCTTGTACTGCCCACGGACACGTTCGAAGAACCAATAAGTTTGAAGACTATTGGTATAAGAAATAGGTGTCAACAAATACCGTGACCAATGTTCAATAGCAACGAGAGACGGATTATTTGAAGTAAAATCCGCATTGTTGACTTTATTTTGCGTATTAGCGTACTGTGAGATTTTGGACACTATTTCATGAAACTTATCTTTATCACTAATGACAGACACCTTCGCTTGAACGAAGATACCAGATATATCTGCTTTGTCTTTTTTCGCTGTGTAATAAATGGATGCCGTTGTTTGACCACCGTTTACTATCTGTAAGTTACTGATAGATTTTATATAATGTCCCGTTCGATCCAGCTCTATATGATCTGCTGTCGCTGCTATTCCATTGTTATAGGCCAAAAACATATGTGGTTCCTCTTTGATGGTTTTACGAATACCTTTGTTAATCTTACCCGTAAATTGAAGAAAAGCACGCACATTTTGCTCTAACAAGCGAGCACCATAGCGCTCGTACAAATCTGCTAAACACTCACCTGGAATGATAGCAACATATGCCTGATAATCAGCATTTTCTACCGGCATGGATACGCAGGGGATTTTGTACTTACCCTCGCTGAAATCCATTTCTATGGGTACACTCGACTCTTGTGTCCTAAAGAGGTAATTGATATCTATTACACGATAGAAAATTTTATAGCCACATATTTCTAAGTTGTTAGGAATTTCTCCTTTATACTCTCCATTTGTGATTATGAAAGCATTGACACGTATAAGCGCTTGCTTCAATTCATTATTATCAGGATCTCCAAGTTGAAATGCAAAATTAAAGATTGGCGATGTCTCTGGAAGTTCATCGACATAGTCTCCATATATAGCACGTCTAAATACATTGGCTATACGCGTAGCCGCCTGTTCAATACTTGCTTTTGGGGTAGAGGACCTCTCCTGTGTCTGATTGAATATTGTGATAAAAAGATCTACGGTTTCTAAATTCTCAGATATTGCAAATCCATTTATCTTCTGTTGGTTTCGTGTACCTAGATCATGTTCATAATAAACGATTTCAGCATTTTCCGTTTCTCCAGATTCTGCCAAAGAGTCAACCGCCATACTGGTGAACATCTGTTCTTGTGTACCACCGTCCTCGCTAGCTAATGTACGGGCTTGCACATCTTGCATTAACGAATGGTAAAATTTGTCTATCTCTTTCATGTTTATGCGATAATATTAAACAAATTGTTTTCTGTAACCAGATAGTTTTGACACATCGATAAACTGATGGTATATTCCACATCCTCTACGCCAGAACGCAATTCTGTTTCTTTTATTCTTGGGAAATTATGCTCAACTTTATATATATTTTCTGTTCTTGTTACATAAAACTTTTCGTCATATTTGCTTACATGCTGAGCCAGATAACCAATAATTAAAAGTTTATCTTCAAATAATTGTAAAGCTGCAAGATCTTGATTAAGAAGCTGTCGAACATTATCTACCATTTGATTGAGATTTATGCCATTACTTCCAGAAGCATCTACAGAAAGATGATAAAGAAAGAGATTGTTTACCAAATCCTCATCAAGCTGACGAGCACCATTGATTTTGACTATGTCTTGATTGTTCGCTTTTGTAGTCTTTACTTCAACAGCCCAATTAGCACCACGAAAGTCTCGTATAGCTGCTTCTATTCCAACCCACTTATCAACGACATTATATGCAGAGATAGACTGTCTATTATTGAGAAATTTAGCCAGAAAAAATAATTCACCGAAAAGACCAAGTTGTTGCTGCAGAGTAAGCCCTTCTTCTCTACTCTTTGATAATAACGATTCCCATCTTATTAATTGGTTGAGTATCTCATGAACTGCATTTGCCTCGTTTTGAATATTTATTATAGAACGAATGAGATTTTCACAAAGGGCACCGAACACGTTGAGGTTTTCTTGGTTGTACAATTCAACTATCAACATTTTGTTACTTTGGAAGCTCCTATCAGGTCGTATCGAAACCATTAGTTCGCTTAAATTTTCAAATGGCTTAATATTAGCTGAAATTGTATTATTGAATGAGAAGGCTATGCCATAACAATGACTGACAGGGTTATATATGGCATACACCTGCAGAGCAGCCCCCTGAACATAGAGCTGCTTAACTGTGGTTTGCGGAGATGCATTCCGCATATTGTCCCACAAATCAATTAGTCTGCTCATTTTAGTCAATATTATCATTATTGTTCTCAAAATAATCCTCTGTTTCAGCGTAATCCTTAATACGGTTCACAACATAGTCTACACCAGCATCATGATTATCAGACATAGGAAAAGATATGGCAAAACCAATGAATGGTTCTTCTTGTGAACTAAAAGTCAATCTTTTGTCGTTTGCTCCAGATGCATCTAAAGGATAGATAAGCAACAAAGGATTTGTCTTGTCTCTGTATTTAGAGCGTACAACATTTGGAGATGGATATGGTTTATTCCAAGTCAATCCATGACCTTCTTTCATCCGCTTTGTTTCTTCAAGAGCACTTTTCAATACATCACTATCCAAGTCTACAAATTCGTCGGCTTGGTTACCGACAATATGGTTTTTACGAATGTAGTATGAGCGTCCATCTGTATCCAATGCTTGACGACGGAAGAAGCACTTAACTCTATAATTGCCAAGTTGATGTTCCACTGCTCCAGATTTGTTGCTACTCAACAATGCAATACTCCAATTTGTTAATTCTCCTTGACTAGAAAGAGCTTCAATATATTCACAGATTTTTTCAAGGTCAACCATCTTTAAATTTTCAGCCACTTTGAAGCTCTGTAAAAAATCGCACACAACATCAGCCTTGACATCTCTCCAAAGAAATCCTCTATTGTTATTGAGAGAAGTGCCATTTTGCAATTTCGCCAAGAAATTCTCAGTTGCTACCATGTTCTGGTGTTTATCTTTTCGTGAAAGTGGAAGTTGATAAGTCTCTACCAAACGACCAGCCCAAGACACACGAATTCTATCGACGTTCCGCATCTTTCCTACAGATGTTATTTGTAAGCGACCTGGATGAGTGCGTACCTTAAGTGCATATTGGTCAGGAGTACCACCAGTTTCTGCCAAATAATTAAACTCAGCACGCAGTTCCTCACTTGCCATTGTAATATGGCGATACCACTCATTAAGTTCAGGACTTGTATACAAACGGCATAAGTCGATATATCCCGGACGATATCCGAACCAGCGTCCCATCTGCATAAGGGTATCGTACATGGTAGAAGCTCGAAGGAAGTAACTTACCGAAAGTCCCTCTAACGTAAGGCCACGGGAAAGCTTGTCTCCGCCAATTGCTATTACGGAAATTCCATTTGGGGCATTATCATAACCTAATACGTCAGCAGAACTTCCATTTATTGACTTTACTTCTATTTTTTGAACGGCCTGATAGAGCAGAGGACGGATTTCATCCCATTTGTGGACTTTAAGTTGGTTGTCAATATCATGGAAGGGCGAGTCAAGTATTTCTTGTGTAATTGTTTTAAAGGACTTATATGTTGAGGAATCATTTTCGAGCATATCATGGAATTCTGACATGACGTGTGAATCTTCCGCTTCTATCTCCTGTTTATAGTATTCAAACTTGCGCTCCACTAGGTTTTTAATATGATTTTGCCATGATTGGAAACGAGATACATGAATCAACATTGAATTGTGTTTATTTCCTTGACCACGGGCTATACGAATTGCGCAAGTGACAATAAAGGCCTTTATAGCAGTAGAAAGCGATTCGGGAATATCCGTATAATCCGGTTTAGGATCATCTTTACGATGACGATCTGGTACAAAATTAGCGTAATCTGTTATTGGAATAACGATAGGAAGTGTCGGAGTACTATCATCCACGTCATCAACAGATGTTCCAAAAACTTTCTCAGGACCTACATAATTAGAGGGGGCAGGAATATTTATTATGAAGTCTTTGGGGAACAAATCTTTATCTTCATCTTGTGCGATGAATATATTTGCAAATGGTGTTGCCGTGTAACCAACATATGCAACACGATTAAACTTACTGATTATTTTACGTATGCAATTATTGATACTTGTTGGATCTTGGTCTTTTTTGGCAGTGTTTACGGAAGCATTATCCGCCTCGTCATCAATAATTAGGACAGACTTGCTGTCAATTTTAGTATTATTGACCATCTGTGCACCAAGCCATTTGTCGAGATTTTTCAACACACTTGCATTCTTCTTAACAACAAAAAGGAATGGTTGAGGTGTTGCAAAATTAATCCCCAACTGATTAGCAAATTTTTTGCTAAAATCACCATTTTCCATGCTTGTCGTCATAGAATTGGCTATCGTTCTATCCGTTTCAGAATGTAGGCCGACTCCTATTTTGTTTAGTCCAGCTCTACTATGGGCACGCTCATATTGAGTATCAAAGCCAAGGAATCCTTCATCCAGACGTGCTTGGGTTTGGCTTCTCAAATTATTAAGAATACCTGCCAAGACGATGATCATATTGAATCCTGCATCAGCGGCCTTGCAAATCAAGCCTGTATAATTAGCAGTCTTGCCAGATTGAACTTGTCCAACGACTAATCCTTTCTTGCATATCTCAACATGTTCCATATTGGGATCGAAAAGCTTATCCAAGACATTGTCTGTCAGCTTATCAATCTGGTTTATTGCCGCTGGAGAGAAGTTTTTATCCTCGTCCAAATATTCTTTATATCTTTTCCAAAAATCCCATTTGGTATGCGTCTGCTTAAACGTCGAAAGCCAAGGAGCACGCCGCTCACGACCTTCCAAAACTTGAAAATTATCAACCGACACACAATACTTAGCCAAAAGTAAACGTTTCAGCAAAAATGGATCTGTGTCAGGATATATTTTCTGAGTATTATGAATAGCGGAGTCTATCTCGCTATCTGTTGCAATAAGTTTATTGCCTATTAAGGCGCAGCAAACCTTAAATGCTATGTTTAAGTCTTCATTCATAGTTCTTCTATTTTGTCTGGGAATTTGTTAAATGGCTCAAGTCTATATATTGTGGATTTAGCTTGTTCGGGTGTCATTCCTTCACTTAAACGTTGGTCGTAAATTATTTTCATTAAATTTTCAATGACTGTTATGTCTATGCCCTGAGTTTCGATGGTGCTGACATTCTCTTCTATTTGACTATTAGTCAAGGAGGCCTTAGCAGGAATTGCTTCTTCTAGGAAGGAAAGCAACGCATTAATAGCCTTACTGGGGTTTTGCTCAGCTAATTTTTGGATATCTTTAATCATCTGATGCTCACGATTTATCACGAAATACCATTTGTTATTTTTTTTCTTCTTAATCCACAATTGCTGCAATTCGTGACCTTGATGGACTGCAGCCTTGTGTGTTCCTTGAAGTATTGTCTCCCCCTTGATACAACAATTAGATGCATAAGATCTTAACTGATCTATACATGCTGAGGGAGGATAGGCTTTTGACTTTTTTATGTCAATATGCCAATCTGCATCAAGATTATTAGGTAAGTCAATACGAATACGTACTAATTTAAAGTGTTCATCTTTACGGCGTATACCTAACCAATCTCCAGCAACCAAAAGTCTTCTTTCCCGATAAACATAGAAACCTTGCTGAGCAGACCAGCCATTTATTCCTTCTGCGTCATTGTATGCTTGCTCTGATGAGAAATCATTCTTGCGGGGCAAGATGTAACCTTTCATAACTACACCGCTCCCGTTGATTTCCTCCGTGGGCTCAATTTGTATACGTGGCTCTTTTTCACAAAAAGGATTCCAAGGTTTGATTTCATGGTCGTAACTTCCCCAGCAAATTTTTACATCTCCAGCTTCTATAAAACGATGAAAAATCATTGAAAGATGACGTTTCGCTTTGTCCAAAGCCTTTGAAAATTTTTCCTTAGCAAGTTCACTCGTTTCTTTAGTCTCAGGAGGTACTAAACGGTCTAGATCGGACCATATTACTAATGTTCCGTGGTCTATGCCATCCAGCTCTTTCTCAAACTCCTCTGGAACCCATTTCAATAATTCCCACTTTTGACTTTGAGCAACGTAATCCAAATCCCAAGTCCAATAGGTAGAATGATAACCATGTCGCTTACTAAGAACAGTAAGCTTACGGCACTGTGAAAAGGAAGCCGTCTTTAGTCCAAGTCCAAATCGGCCCAAATCATTTTTTTGTCTTTCGTTCAGCGGATTTTGTGCGCCAGGACGCATGGCTGTCTGAATTTCCATGCTATTCATACCGCAACCATCATCCTTAATAGTTAAGACAGATTGCCCACCGCGCCATATTCTGCGAACCAATATCTGTTTTGCACCAGCTGTAATGGAGTTGTCGATGATATCAGCTAACGCTGTATCAAGGCTATAGCCGATAGCCCTTAAAGTTTCGATCATTGGAGCAGCTTCAGGAACAGCTGGAGCCTTTTCTAAATGATTATAATTCAACGTAGACATCACTCTAACTGTTTTTTAAGTTGTTCTGCTATGACATATGCTAACAACACCGGAACTGCATTGCCAATTTGACGGAATGCAGCACTACGAGAGCCTTCAAAAAAGAAATCGTCAGGAAACGATTGAAGGCGTGCAGCCTCTCTTACAGTAATACTACGAACATTCTCAACTGTAGGATTAAGATTAGGATAAATATAATAATGGCCGTCCATAGCAATATGTGCGACAACTGTGTGACTACATCCCCAAGGGTTAACCACTGAGAATCGATTGAGAAAAGATTCTTTATTCTTATGCGTTTGATGGTCAGCTGGTATATCTTTATATGATAACTGTTTCCCTGTTCTTAAGAACTTATTTATAGCCATGACATATATTTCGCGGTCATTCTGGTTGTTGGGACGTGCAATATGTTGTGTTGTGAAATTCATGCAACCGCGTATACCAGACTTCTCTAAATATGGCATTTCGCTCAATGGCTTTGTATATTTCACCACTTCACACAATTTACCCTCACCAGCCTTACGCGAAGGTAGGTCAGAGAAAAGATCACGCAGAGATTGGAATTCTTCGTGAATTTTGGGCAATTCTGGATAATGATATGACGTGGGGTGGCCTTTCTCCGTTATTTTCCAGCCAATGATAATGACACGCTCACGATGTTGTAGTACTCCATAGTCTGAAGCTATTTGGCGTTTAAAGTCTATGTCATATCCTAATTCACGCACAAGGCGCTGTAAATCGCGGAAAGGTTCTCCGCCTTTTGCTGTGAGTATCCCAAGAACATTCTCAAACACAAACATTCGGGGCTGAAAATGAGCCAAAAATTTCACATAAAATTTATACAATTCATTACGTGGGTCCTTCTCTATTGCTTTTCCCAAACGAGCACGACCAGCGACAGAATAGGCTTGGCAAGGTGGTCCCCCTATGATAATATCTATCGGATCACTTCCCTTTAAATCTTCAACCTTTGCAAAAAGTTCAGACAAAGTTTCCTCACCAATCTTTTCACAAATTACAGAATTAATAATCTCTTTAGGAACCTGATCCCATAGATTTTTTCCGTTTTCACCTTCTTTCTTTTGTTTTAAATATTCTTCATATATATCTAACCTCCCATGGTCTTTAAGATAATGGAAAGCTTCACGGGTGCGCAAAGTATCACAAGCATAATGATCCATCTCTATATGGGCAACAGCCTTATAGCCGGCCCTTGTAAAACCTTCAGACAATCCGCCAGCACCTGCAAATAGGTCAATATAAGTAATCTGTTTTCCCATTGGACTTTAATTAAATTTATATTTATATTAGTGGCGTTATTATATTGTCAACACCTCCATTGTGATAATTTATTGAGTATATAACGTAATCAATATGGTTTTATTATGAATTACCAAACAATTTTGAGCTTCCGACCTCATATTCTTGAACTATTCAAAAATAGCAAGTTTCGCACCACACTAATAAATCTGGTCAATTTGAAAGACCACACCAATTTAAGGACTCCTTAACTTTTTCCAGATGCAAATAATCAGTCTGTACGTTAATTTGTAGCAAGAAAAATTCTTTTTTCATTCGAAAATGTTTGTATAGTGAACAGCCGATAAAACGGCTATTCTGGTTTAACTTGTTTTTTTGACACAATAAAAGAAATAGCAGGCTGCGGAATGCCGTCTGCGACTATTAGGTAGGC
>Ga0256406_1000983_pt1 | contig 47810 bp, 31 predicted proteins | sample RumenRJG_03DNA_FD_185986 | JGI IMG/M metagenome (GOLD analysis project Ga0256406, IMG submission 185986) | Bovine rumen microbial communities from Lethbridge, Alberta, Canada - RJG_03 | ecosystem: Host-associated > Mammals > Digestive system > Stomach > Rumen | place: Canada: Alberta | collected... | reverse complement strand
AGTGCAATAGTAAATGAATGTTACCTTGTGAGACACCTCGTCAGATGTCCGAAAGGAACTCTCTATCCAAGACGATAGGACGGAATCCGACAATAGGATAGAAGTGACGCTACTCATAGGGATAGCAGAAAACAACTTGCCACACATCGCAAGATGAGAAAGCGCGAAACCGCCGTATGCGGAACCGCACGTACGGTGGTGTGGGAGGTCGGTAAATGTGAAAATAGGAGGTAAATGCCTTTTATGATTAGCATTTACCTCCTACCCGATTCGTCGCGTCCGTACGGTCTCCGTGAACGGGTCAAGTCTGCAAAGGCCACGGGACCGATTATGGGATGAACAGAGACTGCAGAAGGCGACTGCTGTCTTTTGTCATGATATCCGTTTGGTAAATTGGGCAGGTCTGCCAGACCTGCAGCCATTTGCCCGTTCCGTCCCCTCATACCATCATTCCCGAAAAACACTGTACTCCTCAATTCAGAACTTGCCCGGACTGGCATAAATCCTCTGGAATCCGGTGTCCAAAGACAAAAGCCGGTTTCCTTACAATCTCCATTGGCAGCGTTTCTGTAGACAGAGTAAACCACGAACCAGTTTACTGGCCCTCCAATGATTATTTGGCCGTAACGGCCTCTGCTATTGCTACTTCAGCACAGGACCAATGATGTAGCAGCTGCCATGCCTGCCTTCTCCATCATAGTCCGCAGGGTAGGGGAACTGGTAGCACAGCGTCATGGCGTCCTCCTCGTTGAGGTGCCCTGACAGCTCCAGACGGAAAACACCCTGTGTCGCGTCAAAGTGCAGGTCCCAGACCTGGTGCCACAAGGCCTCGGCGACAGTCCGGATGCTGTCGGCGGCCTGCCACTGCTGCTCCATGTCTACAAGTTCTGCCATAGCCTTTTGTTATTTTCGAATGCCTTTGGCCGATAATGAAACCGACAGCCACAAAAGTAGCAAAAAGCAGGGAGATTCAAGCAGAAAATATTAACTTTGTCAGAAGATTAACCCATCATGACTATGACGACAATAGAATGCATCGGCAATGGCTGCCCCAAAGGGCACACGGAAGTATCGGCATACGCCAGGGAAAACTGCCGTATCGTGTCGGGCCTTCACTGCAGCATTGAAGGCTATGCGCCGACACGGCTGGTAAGCCTGAAAGGCTGCGCAGGGGATGCCGGCATACGCGGCTTCCTGGTCAAGGACGAGTCCACTCGCTTCGGCCTGAAGGCCTTCAAGCCCCTCGGCGGCATATACGCGATGTTCCGCATCGTCTGCGCTGAGCTCGGACTGGACTACCGCCTGACGACACTGGACCAGATCCTCGACGGCACCTTCAGGGATGAGATCGCGAAACTGACGTTCATCACCACGACGGACGGCAACCACGGCAAGGGCGTGAGCTGGGCATCAGGGATATTCGGCTCGCGCTGCCATGTCTTCATGCCGAAGGGCACGGTGGAGGCAAGGGCGCAGGCCGTGAGGGACGCAGGCAACGCGGAGGTCACCGTGACGGACATGGCATACGACGACTGCGTTCGGTATACGGCGGAACTGGCACGCAGGAACTGCTGGCATCTCATCCAGGACACCTCATGGCCGGGCTACGAGACGATACCGGGCTGGATCATGCAGGGATATACGACGATGGTATACGAGGCTCTGGACCAGATGCAGACCCTTGGCTATGACAGGCCGACACATGTGTTCCTGCAGGCCGGCGTGGGGTCGATGGCAGGGACCGTCATCGGCTGCCTCAGAGCGACATACGGGGACAGGATGCCCGTAGTGGCGACGGTGGAGCCGACGGAGGTGGCCTGCTTCTATGAGTCGATGCTGGCCGGTGACGGGAAGGCACACTCTTCCCATGGCTGCAACGAGACGATCATGGCAGGACTGAACTGTGCCACGCCCTGCGGCCTCGCCTGGGACCTGGCACGCGACTACGCCGCCTTCGCAATCCGATGCAGCGACGACGTGACACGCCATGGCATGCGCTTCCTTGACCGCCATGGCATAGTGTCCGGCGAGTCGGGGGCGGTGACGAGCGGTCTGACGGACCTGCTGCTCACGGACGGCAGGTTCCGGGACATCAAGGAGACACTTGGACTGGATGGAGACTCCGTCATCCTCGTCATCAGCACGGAGAGCGACACGGATCCTGAAAACTACAGAAAAGTCATCAGTGACTTATGAAATTTTGAAAGGAAATTATCGGAGGAACTTACAATGGATCAGGAATTCAGGTTCGCCCCCGTCTACGACGATGAGCAGATTCTGATCAGCGGTATCGGCGGACTGGACATGAGGGCTCTCTGGGATGAGGCCTGCACCCTCCTGGAAGCGTCGTTCAAGGAAGACCGCAATTGGAAGGGAGAAGGCATCAGAGGCGTAGCGAACGGGCATAGGGAAGAGAACAGGGCTATGTACATCTTCATGCTCAGCCACGTCTCCTCCCAAGGCATTTTCCTGGAGGTGAAGACAGACGGGCACAGCGGCAGGCTTGTCATTCCCTGGATGGCATCATCTTGGGACATCCGGCTGGCCTTCACCCTCATGCGGCAGATACGCTCGCAGATGCCGTCGGCGACATTTATCAAGGCAGGTGATGATGGTGGCATGGATCTCAGCGAGGATGCGGAGGGACTGTGCTATAGGCACAGGGAGACGAACATCAGGCAGATAGCCAGCGAGGTGCCGGCAGGCGCCCATGTCCCCGTGCAGGGCTGCAACCACAGGTTCTACATGCCGAACAAGGCGGACTGGCCAGACCTCAGCGACGAGGAGTTCATACAGTGGTCCATGGTACATCTGCTGCACGCCCAGTGGGGACTAGCGGACCTTAATGGCTGCACGGCACTGACCCTGAGCGGTGACAACGGGGACGAGGAGGCTATACTTCTGGACAACACGATGGATGTTTGGGTGCTGGACTGCCCCAGGATGGCTGTGGCCAACAGGGACAACGACGTGAAGGTGGTCAGCACGGAGGGCTTCATCGGAAAGGTGAAGGACAACATGCACTTTGTCACTATAGACCTCGTGCAGTTCGGGCTGCGGAAGATGCCCGCTGAAAAGTGGGAGGAGCTGTGGAAGGACATCGATGCCTCCGCCCGCCACCTGCCCAGGACATGGCTGCTGAGGTGGAACCCGGCAATATCAAACTTCCGGATGGAGGACTACGACGGCCTGCTGTACGTGAGGTCGGACCAGGCAAGCCTGAACTGGAGCTTCTTCATCCATGAGGGTCTGCAGCCAGGGGACTGGTACTACATGGAACGCGTCGGGGACGGCGACACCGGCCTGGTATTCCGTGGCAGGGTATGCAGCGAGGCCTATCCGGACAAGGACTGGGCAGGGACGGAAAGGGAAAGATACTATGCGGACCTTACCATAGAGGAGATCTCCGAACAGGCTCTGCCCATCGTTACGACGGAATGGCTGCAGAAGGCATTACAGGAGCTGGAATGGGGGCACGGACACTCCGGAGTACCCCTGACGAACGTACAGACCGGCATCATCGGCAGCCTGTGGCAGGAAGGATTCGGGAAACCTGAGCTGCATGACAGGGAATGACAACCAAAGGGAACAGACAAATAAACATACAAATATATAAATATGTAAAGCTGCAAATATGAAAAGACCATTCAGGACCATCGCAACCATGGCACTGTGCTGCCTGCTCCTGGCAGGCTGCACGGAGAACTACTCGAACGGCGAGAAGGTCGGCAACCTCATAGAGTTCACCTACAAGGGAATCTTCTGGAAGTCCTGGGAGGGAAGGCTGAACCTCACGCAGACGGGCATGAACACCAGCGGGGAGCCCTTCTCGTTCAGCTTCGACAACGACCGCAAGGACCAGAAGGAGCTCATCGAACTGATGAAACAGGCGCAGGTGGAAGGCTGGAAGCTGAAGATCCGCTACCATGAGGTGTACGGCTGGAACTGGTTCCGCAACCGCGGAGAGACCAGCTACTTCGTGGACAGCGTCACCGTGCTGGACAAGAACTTTGCCAGGCCGCTGCAGACAGGGCCGAAGACTTCAGGGGCAACAGTGCATGACACCGTATGGGTGGTCATAGACAAGGCCGAGGTCGCAAGGGAATTGAGGCAACGGGCGAGGTGAGAGCCTTTATGACCGCTGAAAACAAAAGGAGCTGCCCGTACGGCAGCTCCAGTGAAAATTTGACCGCCGTGCCCACCGGCACAGCTGGATACAAAATTACAAAAAATCCGCGAAAAGGGCAACGTATCTGTGGAAATGTCCCCGAACATGCCCCTGCACACTTCAGAAAAGCCGGATGGACCTGTATCCAAGACAACAGTGCCAGGGCAGTCAGACTGGCTGTCGGAGAGGCTGGGGAACTGGCGGGAAGACCGGAAAGAGGCGCTCCCGTGTCACAGCCTGACCGACCTGCCGGTCCTCGCACTCTCCTTCGCGGCCTCAAGGATCCTCACGACGAGGACGTTGTTCTCCAGTGAGGCCAGGTCAGTGGGGGTGAGGTCGATCTTTCCGCGCACCACGGCCTTGAGGTAGGCGAAGGAGTCGTCATATGGTGCCTTCAGCACCGGGACCTTGATGTCGCGGGCCTCCTTGTCACCACGAAGGCGGACGGTCATATCCGTGCTGTTCTTCTGGTGGAGCTGACCGTCGAGGCCGTAGATGTACATGTCCTTCCGCCCCTGCGGCCAGCACCAGGAGCCCATGACGGTGACGACGGCATCCTTGTAGTTCAGGACGATGGTGGCATCGTCATCCACTTTCGGGTACACCCCGGGCTTGTTGGTCCGGAGCACGGCGCTTACGCTCACGGGGGGCTCACCATGGAAGAGCCAAGTGGCGAGGTTCACACCGTAGCAGCCGAAGTCGATGACCGCGCCGCCGCCGTTCTTCTCCGGGTCAGTGAGCCAGTTGGTGAAACGCTTGCTGCAGCCAATCTCAATGGGGCCCTTGTGGCCGTCGTAGACTTCCATGCGGAACACTTTACCCATTTTACCTTCATCCATTAGTTCCTTGGCATAGGCGTTGCTGCTGTACCACGAGGTCTCGTAGTTGGTCAGTACCCTGATGCCGAACTTCCGGGCGAGGCTGTCGATCTCCAGGGCGTCCCTGTAGGTCGTGGCAAGGGGCTTCTCCACCATCACGTCGATGTGGAGGGGCGCACAGGCACGCACCATCCTGACATGGTCAATAATCGGACCATAGCAGACAACAACCTCTGGCTTGGTCTTCCTGAGCATCCTGTCCAGGTCGGCATAGAACACCTTGTCCGGGACCTTTCCCGTGAGGATGTTCTGCTTGCGGTAGGCGTCGTCAGGTTCCCAGACGCCGACGACCACCAGGTCGCCGCGGTTAAGGACGTTGGCCACGTTCCATAGGTGGTCATGGGTGACGCCGGCCACGGCAATACGCAGAGGCCGGTCACTGTCCTGGGCAAGGCCCGTCATACAGGCAGCCAGCAGGGAAAGGAAGAGGAAGAATCGTTTCATCAGTAATAGTAAGTTGCAATCGATGGTCGGAAATACTTTATCATGTCATCCGAAGATGAAGTTGACGATGAAAAGCACGGAGAGCACGTAGAGCGTGGCATTGAGCTGCCTACTCTTCCCGGTGCAGAGCTTCATGACGACATAGCTGAGTATGCCGAGGCAGATGCCGTCGGCAATGCTGTAGCAGAGCACCATGGTGATCATGGTAATGAAGGCAGGGAAGGCATCGCTGATGTCGTCCATGTTGACTTTCTTGACAGAGTCCAGCATGAGAACGCCCACCATGACCAGCGCGCCGCTGGTGGCGGCACTGGGAATGAGCAGGAAGATAGGGGAGAGGAAGAGGCTGAGAAGGAAAAGCACTCCCACGACGAAGGCGGTGACACCCGAACGTCCGCCCTCGGCGATGCCTGAGGCACTTTCCACGTAGGTAGTCAGCGTTGACGATCCCAGGCAGGCACCGCAGGTGGTGCCGATGGCATCGCTCATCATGGCTTCCTTCACATGCGGTATGCTGCCATCAGGCTTGACGATGCCGGTCTTCTCCGCCAGTCCCATCAGTGTGCCGATGGTGTCGAAGATGTTGACCAACAGCAGGGAGAACACTACCAGCAAGGTCTTCAGGTTAAGGAGACCACTGAAATCAAACTTGCAGAATATGGCGCTGATATCCTGTGGCACTGATACAGGTGACCAGCCGGAGTCAAGGCTTGTAACACCCATAGGAATGCCCAAAAGCGTGGCGGCTATGATGCCCCAGAAGAGCGAGCCCTTGACGTTGCGGGCCATGAGGACGCCGCTGGCAAGGATGGCGAAGATGCCAAGGAGGCAGGGTGCGGTGAAGGCGCCGAGGCCTACGAAGGTGCCCTCCCTGGCAACGATGATGCCGGCGTTCTTCAGTCCGATGAAGGCGATGAACATGCCGATGCCGGCAGAGATGGCATACCTCAGGGTGGACGGTATGGAGTCGAGGATCAGCTCGCGGATGTTGAAGGCCGTTATGGCAATAAAGACGATGCCCTCTATAAGCATGATGGCCAGGGCGTGCTGCCAGCTGTAGCCCATGGCCTGGCAGAGCGTATAGGCGAAGAAGGCGTTGAGGCCCATGGAGGGGGCCTGTGCAAATGGCAGCTTCGCCATGAAGGCCAGCAGGAGCGTGGCGATGGCGGCTGCCAGTGCCGTGGCGGTGAAGAGGGCACCCTTGTCCATGCCCGTCGTCGAGAGTATGGCAGGGTTCACGGCAAGGATGTAGCTCATCGTAAAGAAAGTGGTGGCACCGGCGACAATCTCGGTGCGGAGGCTCATCGTCCCGGGGGTGAAGCCCAGGGCGTTTTCGAGGAATTTTCTCATAACAGATGCAAAGTTACTAAAGAATGCCTAAATACGCGCAGGCTGGGAGCTATAAAGAAAGCAGTTTCCCTGCCAGGGGTACATACCAGTCCCTGACCTCCTCGGCAGTCGGCGTATGGGCGCCGGGGAAATGGAAACTCCGGCTGTAGTGCTGCAGGAACAGTGGCTCGAAATGCGCCAAATGGTCCCGCTCGCCGAAGAGGCCCCAGACACGATCCCGCATCAGAGGTGTGCAGCCTTCGAACTGGGTTTTCTGAACGGCAGCGAACTCGTCGATAAGGGGCTGGTCGATAGTGAAATCCTGCCTGCCGTTCTTCCTCTGGCTTTTGTACTGATGATGTCCTATCCTTGGCTCAAGAAACTCTGTCATCATAAAATAAGGATTGCCGAGGAGGGCGGGGATGCCGGTGCGGCAGGCCGCCATCTGGGCATAGAAGGAACCGCAGCTGTTGCCGACAAGCAGGTCCGGCTTCCGGTTATTGCAAAGATCCAGGATGAGCGCCATCGCCTCCGAGGGGTGCAATGGCAGGTCGGGGGACAGCACCTCCGCACGTCCGCTGAAGGCTTCGCGCAGCGCCCTTGCCGGCACGCACTGCCCGCTGGCGAAGAAACCGTGCAAAAACAGTATTCTCTTGCTTTCCATAGACATCGCTATATGCCACTAACTGAAACGGGCTGCTCGGTGAACTCCACCACGGTGCAGACCCGGCAACGGCGACTCAGCTCCACATAAAACCTGTCACGATCCAAGCCTGAACGGGGTGTGATGCAGTCGCCGGAACGGCAGGGCAGCTTGTATTCCACACGCATGCCCGTAGGCTGGAAGCCCTGCGGCAGGTACTCCAAGGCAATGCGCACGTAGTTGGCGTTGTTCATGTGGCGGTTGTAGTCAATGTCGTTATTCGTCACGTAGACATCCGGACGCTCGTACATCTTCTCCTCCGGTAAGGTGATATGCCGTCCGAGGTAGGTCATCTCCTTCCTCGCGTCAAGGTGCAGGGAGGCGATGACATCGTCAGGGACCGCGGCGAGGTGCCCCGTATTGCTGTCCACGAAAGCGCCCTGGCTCCATGAGCGGTAGCAGACACGCCCGGCCTCGTCGTAGATGAAGGTGTTGCGGAAGCCGAACATGGACTTCATTTCCCAGACACTGGTCTCGACATGGAGACGGTCCCTGTACTGGGGCATTCGGAGGATCTCTACCTGACGGGAGGCGAGGAGCTGAGCCATGTGGCTGCGCTTGAAATAGTCCTTCACCACGGGCTCGGAGTCGATCCACATCTCCGAACAGTCCTGCATCATCTGCAGTGCACTGTATAGCTTCAGTCTGCCATACTCATCACAGCAGCTGGTAGTGACAAGAAAATCAAGACTATACATCTATTATTTGTTCCTTTCCTTTAATTCATTCAAAAAGTCATTGGCTGGGGCATAACCTGTCCACGCCGCCTTGTGGATGAGGGCCATGCCCTCCCGCCTGTTCATTTCCGTGCCGATGCCGTTGAGGGTGAACCAGCTGGTATAGAACATCACCTGGGCATCGCCGGACTGGGCGGCAAGGCCATACCAGAAGACTTCCTCCCTGTCGTCCTTCTCCACGCCGTCGCTGTTCCAGAAGTCGGCACCGAGGTTCTTCATGCTCTGTACATGGCCCTGGAAGGCGGCCTCCTGCCACCAGCGGTGCGCCATGGCATGGTCTTGCTCCACGCCCTGGCCGAGGTAGTAGGCGTTGCCGAGGTTTACATGTGCCTGCTTGTCGCCTCTCTCTGCAGCCTTCAGGTACCAGCAGCTGGCCTCGGCATATTCCTGGTCTACACCGTCGCCCTTGTACTAACACTCGTCGCAGTTGAACATGCCATAGACATCGCCCTCGTCGGCGGCACGCATATACAAGCTCGGCAAAGATACTGTTTTTCGGTGAAACCCCTACACAGGTTTAGGAGAAATCCCACCGACGTTTAGGATTTTTCCGTTTGGACACTGCTTTTTTATATCGAACTTTGCAGCAGAGATCAGACAAAAGAATGTTCCACCATGGGTCGGAAGGCAACGGAAGGCCCTACAAAAACGAAGCATTATGAAACGGATCAGAACAATGATGATGGCAGTGATGATGGCAGCAGCCGTCTCCGCATCGGCAATGAATATCAGTGACGCCCGTCGCGAGGCTCTCTTCCTCACGGACAAGATGGCCTACGAGCTCGGACTCAACGACGCACAGTATGAGGCGGTATACAAGATCAACTTCGACTACCTGCTTGCCGTGGACAGGGTCAGCGATCTCTACGGCGCATACTGGAGGAACCGCAACAGTGACCTGGCATACGTGCTGACGGCAGCCCAGTATGGCATGATGTCCCGCACCTCGTATTTCTATCGCCCGCTGTCCTGGAAGTCCGGAGCGTGGAACTTCAGTATTTATACAGTCTACGTCAATCCCGACCGCTATTACCGCTCCGCACCCAGCGTGTACTACAGCTACCGCGGCGGCAACGACCGCAACTACTACGCCTCCCGTGACTTCGGTAATGGCAGGGAGAGGAATGTACAGATGGTGAACCGCAGCGTGGCGACCACGAACCACAGCAACATGCAGTCTTCGAACGTGAACTTCGGCAACGGCAGCCGCAAGGCACAGGCTACACGGCAGTTCGGAGGCAGCGCCAACGGCGCCGGCACGAGGGCTGTGGCTTCCAACGGCAGCTTCGGCGGCAACAAGGCACAGCGCCAGTTCCAGGTTCCGGGCCGCAGCAACACTGCTGGCCAGTCCTCAGGCGGCCATTTCGGCAACAGGTGACCACACATCAACTCTATATATATCCACGGCGTCCAAGGGGAAATCCAAGGGCGCCGTTTTTCGTGTCCACAAATCTTCCGGCACATGGCTCCCGTTACAGGATTTTTTTGTAAGTTTGTGGTCGTTTCCGGGCTCCTTGGGGACCGGATTCAAATGAAAAACGACTAAGACAATGGACAAGAACACTTTCCGCGCAGAGATCGCGGAATACAAGCAACGCGGTGGCGACTTCGCCTTCGTCTTTGACGATGTCAGGCTGCCGGTGGACTATGACAGGATACTGGGAACACTTTCCGTCAAGGTGAAGGACAGCAGGATCATGGCTGTCGTGGACTATACGCAGAGCCTGGGCGACAACCTCGACAGGCTGATGGACAAACTGCTCGAACGCCATCCGGAACTGGCGGCATAGGAATAGGACAAACCTCTTACAACCAACATAACAGGCAATGGAAGCAATATCGACATCCAAGGCACCCGGGGCCATCGGTCCCTACAGCCAGGCCGTGAAGGCCAACGGGCTCATCTTCGTCAGCGGGCAGCTGCCCGTGGATCCCGCAACGGGCAATTTCGCCGGGGGAGGCATCAAAGAGCTCACCCGCCAGAGCCTCACGAACATACGCAACATCCTTACCGAAGCGGGCACTGGCATGGACCGTGTGCTCAAGACAACGGTGTATCTCGCCGACATGGCGGACTTCGCGGAAATGAACGCCGTCTACGCGGAGTTCTTCTCCGAGCCTTTCCCCGCCCGCTCAGCCGTGGCAGTGAAGGGCCTGCCCAAGGGCGCACGCGTGGAGATTGAAGTGATAGCTGCAGTATAGGAATACAATCTGCATTCTTATGGACGAACAGGGAAAATGCGGCAGGCCAGGGGAAGATGCCGTGGCCGATGTGGTGCGTGGCTTCTTCCACGGCTTCATGGCCGGCAGACTGGACAGGCAGTACCCAAAATGGCGGAATCAGCCCGATGCCAGGCTGGTACGCGCTCTGGCCATGGAGAGCTATCCACGCATGGCGGCGACATTCTGCCACATCGCCTTTCCCATCCTTCTGGGCTCGCGCTTCGACAGCTTCGAGAAAGCCCAGGAGGACCTTGCCAGGCACCGGTTCAGCGACCGCACGCCGGTCAGGCTGCTCATGCGCTACGCCTGCGGGTCGAGGGAACGCTTCAAGGTGATGGAGGAGACATACAGGGAGGAGATGGCAGCATTGCTGGATGGCAGGCTGGACGCAAGCATGGAACGCACGGGCACGTACTACCGCAAGGCGGTGATGGATAGCCATGAGGCCGGCTTCAACTGGCCGGCAGATGCATGATAAGGCACAGGTGCCGGAAGGGCAATGGAGCACTACGAGGGCTTCGGGACGGAATACTGCGTGCGGAAGGCTTTCGCAATAAACTGTTGCCGGATTCTGAAATTATTGATTACCTTTGCTCCTTGGAAGTGCTATAAACCTAGAAATACTACTATGATCAGAGTATTTTTGACTTTGTCGCTCGCATTGCTGACATGCAATACCATAACGGCACAAACAAACGACGGAGGCCCGCTGATGGGCTGGAGCTCATGGAACACCTATGCCCTGAACATATCCGAAAGTCTCATCTGCAAGCAGGCCGATGCCATGGCAGGCAACGGGCTGGTTGCGGCGGGCTATCGGTATGTGAACATCGACGACGGCTACTGGAACGGGCGCGCTGCCGACGGACAGCTGATAGTCAACCAGAGCCTCTTTCCCCATGGCATGAAATATGTGGCCGACTACATACACAGCCTTGGACTGAAGGCCGGAATATACAGTGATGCCGGCGACAACACCTGCGGCTCTGGAAACACCAGTTCCTACGGGCTTGGAGTGGGCTTCGCAGGCCATGAGGGAGCTGACTGCAGGACCTATTTCGCCGACTGGGGCTACGACTTCATCAAGGTGGATTACTGCGGAGGCACCCACATGGGATTGAACGAGCATGACCAGTATGTCAAGATAGGCACTGAGCTGCGCAGCCTGGAACAGCAGCTGGCGCACAAGATACACTACAACATCTGCCGCTGGGCCTACCCCGGGACATGGGTCGACAGCATTGCCGACTCCTGGCGCATCACCGAAGACATCAACTGCAGCTGGGCATCGCTGAAAAACATCATCATGCAGAACATGCAGATGTCGGCATACAGCTACAAAGGCCATTTCAACGACATGGACATGCTTGAGGTGGGACGCGGGCTCACCGAAGAGGAGGACAAGACCCATTTCGGGCTGTGGTGCATCTTCAACTCACCGCTGATGATCGGCTGCGACATGACGGCCATAGATGCAAAGACCATGAAGCTGCTGACCAACAAGAGCCTGATAGCCGTGAACCAGGACACGCTCTACCAGCAGGCCTATCCCATAAGGTATTACAACAACTGCTATGTCCTGGTGCGCGACGTAGAGCAGGCCCAGGGACTGAAACGCGTCTTCGCGGTCTACAATCCGGACGATGCCGACCATCAGGTGAGGGTCGCATTCAGCCAGCTTCTGCTTTCAGGGAACATCAAGCTGCGCGACCTCTTTGAGGAGCGTGACACGGCAATCAGTTCTACTACCCACATCACCGTGAAGGTGCCCGCACATGGCACACGCATCTACGAGGTGACGGGGGAGAAGCGTCTGGAGCAGACCCGGTATGAGGCGGAGAATGCCTACATCGGCATCTATCAGGAGATATACAACAATGAGACGCTGGAGACTGGCGTCTACAGGGAGAGCGATGCCTACAGCAGCCGATGGAAGGCAGGCTGGCTCGGCAAGAGCGACAAGAACGACCTGCAGTTCCGAAATGTGTACAGCCAGACCGGTGGCACCTACAGCCTGACGATAGCGGCATTCTCGGCCGAAGACCGGACCATCAACGTAGATGTGAACGGTGAGCCGGCCGGATCGGTAGTGGTGAACACGGGAGGATGGGAGACACGCGGCACGACAACGCTGGAGATAAAGCTCAACAAGGGCACCAATGTGATCCGCCTCTACAATGCCACAGCCTGGAGGCCCGACATCGACTATATAGACCTGAAACTGCTCTCCGGAACCGGCATCAGGAGCATCAGGGACAGCAAGGCTGCCGAAGGCAGCACATATCTGCTGAACGGGCAGAAAGTGGAGGGCAGACCCAACGGGTATCACGGGATACTGATCCGAAACGGGAAGAAAGTCATCAAATGATGCAGCCCAGGCCATTGGGCTCCTTTCAGTGCAGGCCGGTTGCAACTTCCTGGATCCAGGGAGTAATCATCCAAAGGCCAGGCACTGTCGGCGGTGGCACTCTGGCAGGACTACAGGCAGAGAGTCTCTGCATGTATAATGTATAACGAAAACATTGGCGATCATGAACAGAAGTACAAGCACCATTGGCCTTGTGATGGCATCTGTGGCCGTCATGGCCCAGCAGAAGCCGAACATCGTCGTCATCTACACGGATGACATGGGCATAGGTGACCTGTCCTGCTACAACGGCGGCTGGACAGACACTCCCAACATAGATGAATTGGCCAGAGAAGGCATCAAGTTCAACAACTACTATACGGCATCGCCCGTCAGCTCTCCCTCCAGATGCGGAATCACCACAGGACGGTTCCCCACGGAGGTGTCCATAACGAATTTCCTCAATGACAGGAAGTCCAATGCCGCCTGCGAGCAGTCCGACTACCTGAATCCCAAATATCCGACCATCGCCAGGGCCCTGAAAGGGAACGGATATGCCACCGGCCATTTCGGCAAGTGGCATATGGGCGGCGGCCGTGATGTCGACGACGCCCCGCAGATACCCCTCTATGGCTTCGACGAGTATGTCAGCACGTATGAGAGCCCCGATCCCGACAAGCTGATAACGGCATCAAACTGGATCTGGAGCGAGAAGGACAGCATCAAGCGCTGGGACCGGACGAAGTATTTCGTGGACAAGGCACTGGACTTCATGAAGAGGCATAAGGACCAGCCCTGCTTCGTGAATCTGTGGCCGGACGACATGCACACGCCATGGGTACCCACGGCATATTTCTTCGGGAGGAACAACCTCTGGGAACAGGAGCTGCTGTTCCGGCAGGTGCTGTTCGAATATGACCGTCAGATAGGAAGGTTCATAGAGGGCCTGAAGGCACAGGGACAGTGGGAGAACACCATCGTGGTCTTTACCAGTGACAACGGTGCCCTGCCGACATTCAACCAGGCGAGGAGCAACGGCCTGCGCGGCTCGAAGATAAGCCTCTATGAAGGTGGCGTCAACATGCCGTTCCTCATATCCTGGCCTGCCAGGATAAAGGCCCACCAGGTCGATGCCGGCAGCGTCATCTCTTCGGTCGACCTGTTCCCCACTTTCTGCAGGATCACGGGGACGAAGCTTCCTGATGGTGATTTCAGCGGCGAGGACATCAGTGACTGCCTTCTGTACGGCAAGACGCACGTGAGAAAGAAGCCGCTTTACTGGGATTTCGGACGCAACAAGGCTTTCGGACATCCCGCCCAGCCCCATCAGCGGAGCCCACACCTGGCAATACGCAAGGGAGACCTGAAGGTGCTGGTCAACGCTGACGGATCACGCCTGGAGATGTATGACCTGAAGGCCGACAGGCATGAGACGGACAACACCGCGGCGCTGTACCCTGAGAAGGCGCAGGCGATGGCCAGGGAGGTAATCAACTGGTATTCCTCGAAGAAGGGCGCGAGAGAGCAGTGACACTTGTCCCCCATGGGATGGGCCTTGCTTTCCCCGGAAATGGTGCAAAGCTGACTAAGCAGGGGCTTGCGGCATCATGCAAGCCGGAATACGCTGAAGGGCATCTGGTATCAAACCGGATGCCCTTCTGCTTACAGATGGCTTTCATGTCCTGAGCACTTTCCCTGAAAACACGGCGGGAAAACATGCCCCTAGGCCTTCACTGGGGAACAGGGTGCTATTTGACGATCTTCAGTCCCGCACGGCTGCCGTCGCTTAAGCGCGAGCTGACAAGATACAGGCCTGCTGGCAGTGAGGCAACGGAAAGAGATGACCGGCCGGAAACCCTCAGCAGGCGCTTGCCAGAGGCATCGCAGACCGTTATCGAGACCGGCTTGCCGTCAGGGATGATGATCTGCTGGGCATCGCGGTCATAATATAGGCTGTTGCCTGTTTCCACCCTGCCTATTCCCGTGGAGATGTTGTCGCGCAGTTTCCTTATCTCATCGCCGGTGAGCAGACCCTTGAAGAGGTACAGGTCGTCGATGCTGCCATGCCAGAAATCCTTGCCGGCCTTGTGTCCGCCGATGCGGAAGCCTCCGCTGCAGGTCTCCGGCTTCTTCATGTCCACAGTCGTGTCCACCTTGCCGTCCACGTAGTAGGTCACGGTCTGGTTGTGCGTGTCGCAGACAACGGCAACATGCTGCCACTTGCCGCGCTGGAAGGCGTTGGCAGTGGACTTGTTGTGGGCATTGCCGGTGAAGTTGTCGAAGTAGTATTTCGTGTCACCCCCGTTGGCAGGATTCTCTATCCTGGTATAGAGGACGATTCTACCTGTGCCGGCGTTGTCCTTCTGTGCCATGACAATCTCATCGCGGAAATAGTTTCCGTTCTCCTGGTTGCCTGAGGTGGGAACGGTGGTGTCGTCGTCCCTGACCCAGGTGGCAACGGTGAACTGGTCCTTGGCGGGGTTCATGGTGCCGGTGACGTTCATGTCGGCATATTGCTTCTGTCCGTTGAGGACGAGGGCCTGTCCGTAGACGCCGTCGCCAAAGGTGGGGCCGCCATTCGCCTGCAGGGCATAGCCGTTGGGAGAGGCGTCGTCGAGGTTGCCGTCAAATGCATAGTGGAACACGAGCTCCTTCGGTGTGGGGCTGAGGGTGTCGGTGACGCTTAGACCAACGCCCTTGGCCCACTGGTTCCATTCGTCACGCAGGCTGCTGACCACATCTGGATGCTCGGCAGCCACGTTGGTGGTCTCGGAGAGGTCGGTCCTCATGTCGAAGAGCTGCCAGCCGCCGTTGCGCAGCGAGGTGAGCTTCCACTGGCCCTCGCGGATGGAACGGCCGTTCTCATGCTCCCAGTACATCGGTCGGTTGTCGTCGATGGTGTCACCTTCCAGTATGGGGACGAGGCTACGTCCCTCGGCAGGCAACGGCGTGATGGCGTTGCCGCCGTGTTCCGTCGGATAGCTCGTGCCGGTGAGCTGAAGCAGGGTCGGCATGACGTCGATGTAATGGCAGGGCTGGCTCACGATGCTGCCGGCCTTGGCCTTGAGGCCATCAGGCCATACCATAAATGTGGGTGAGGCGGTGCCGCCATGGAACGACTCGGCCTTCCAGTACCTGTAGGGCGTGTTCACGGCACCGGCCCAACCTGAGCCGAGGTAGTTGAATGTGGTCTCGCTGCCGGCGACGGCAGCATTGTGCACCATCTTCTCGCCTGAGCGCGTGCGGTCGGGACGGTCGAAGCTGCCTATCTCGTAGTTCTCGGGCGAGGCGCCGTTGTCGGAGGTGAAGATGATCAGGGTGTTGTCGTACTGTCCGTTCTTCTTCAATTCGGCGATGATGCGGCCGACGCCCTGGTCCACACAGTCGATCATTGCGGCATGGACCTCCATGTTGGCACTCTGCAGGGCCTTGTTGGTCTCGTCCTTCCACAGGCGTCCTGAGGCGTTCGGGGCATCGGGACACTCCGCAGGGTCGATGAGTCCCATCTTCACCATGCGGTTGTAGCGCCGCACCTTCAGCGAATCCCAGCCGTCGTCGTACTTTCCCTTGTATTTTGCGATGTCCTCAGGTTTTGCCATCAGCGGCCAGTGCGGGGCGTTGTAGGCCACGTACATGAAGAAGGGCTTCGTGTCGCCATTCAGGGTGTCGAGCATGTCGATGGCCTTCTGCGTGATGAAGTCGGTGCTGTAGAAGTCTTTCGGAATGCTGTCGGTGTAGATAGGCGTCTCGTTGTGAACCAGCGAGAAGGGATCGAAGTGGTCGACCACACCCCAGATGGTGCCCCAGTGCTCCTCAAAGCCGCGGTTGCAGGGATAGGTCTCTATGGGTGCGAAGGGCTTGCCATCGAAGGTGCTCTGATGGCAGAGCCACTGCATCTGCTGCTCGTCGGTGCCCAGTCCCTTGGTGAGGCTCAGGTGCCACTTGCCCGACATGGCGGTGCGGTAGCCGGAGGTCTTCAGCGCCTCGGCCAAGGTGACGCAGTTACGGGTCAGGCTCAGCCCCATGCCGGTGATGCCGACCTGCTGGGCATAGAGGCCGGTGAGGAGCTGGGCACGTGAGGGGCAGCTGCGCCCGGAGTTGTAGAACTGCGAGAAGCGTACGCCCTGCGAAGCGAGGGCATCGAGATTCGGCGTGCTGATCTCACCTCCGAAGCAACCCATGTCGGAGTAACCCATGTCGTCGACGACGATGAGCATCACATTGGGACGCCTGGCATCCTGGGCCATGGTCATGGCTGGCAGCAATGCTGCCGATGCCAGCAGGAAGGAGTGGTGCGATTGTTTCATATTCGCTGTGTTTAATTTCGTTTCCTACAGGAAGATGCCTTTGACTGGAAGGCAGCGACGCGGGGTCTTCGGTATACTGCCCTATAGAATCCGTCAGATGACACATTTCGCCAGAGCTTTCCCAGTTCTGGCTGTCTTTCTTATGACATAGGTACCATGTGCGAGGGGCAGGGCAGTCCTTCCGGCCTTCCCGCCGATGATGAAGAGGACCCTGCCGGCCATGTCATAGACCGTCGCCACCTCGCCTTCAGACAAATCTACTGAAATGCCGTTCCTGCCCGTCCAGAGCCACCGCCGGTCTTTTACGGCGCTGCTGATGCTGGTCGTGGTGTCGGCCTTGTAGGTCAAGACGGGATACTCGCCCTCGGTGATGGTCCAGATACTGTCAAAGTCCCACTGCGTCCGGTCATAGAAGCCTCTGGTGCGGAAATCGGCGTCGGGGAGCTTCGTTATGGAAGAGCTGATATTTCCTCCTACACCGGCATCGCCGGCATACGTCAGCGTGATGTCATCACGGACATAGAGACCGTCGAGGGATTCCAGGGAGGTGTTGGACGGCAACCTGCGACAGAAGATGTAGTTGGGCGTTCCGGCCGTGATGCCGTTTGCAAGGACAAGGACGTCCTTCATCCTAACGTTGGGGGTGTTGTCCGTGAACGCCAGCATTCCAGCCGCGCAGCCGGAGATGTTGGAGGTCTGCGCAGAGGAGACGGACCCGGCGAAATAGGTGTTTTCAATATCTAGTTTCGCCACCATGCCGCTGGCGTTGGAGTGCATGAAGGCCACGATGCCGCCCGCACACGAGGGCGAGGCCACGGCGGTGCTCAGGTTGGTCGCCCTCACGGTCGCGTTCACATAGCAGTTGCGTATGGTGTTGTAGCCCGTATGCGTGGCGTCCCTGGCCACGCGTCCGGCGATGCCGCCGATCTCCGTACCGCCCTTGACGGTTCCGGTGACGGATACCTGCTCAATGGTGCTGGCCCCTATCATGGCACCTGTGACACCGCCGGTGGGCGCCTTCCCCGTGATGTCGACATCAACGAGGTTGAGGTTACGGACGGTGCCGTGGTCCATGCGGCCAAAAAGGCCCTTGAAGGCTCCGCTCTGGGCAATTTTCAATCCTTTGATGGAATGCCCCTGGCCATCGAGGATGCCCGAGAAGCGGCCCGGGTCCCCGTCGGCGGCACCGGCAGCGCCGATAGGCACCCATTCGGTACCTTCGGGAATGGTGATGTCCGATGAGAGGTAGTAGTTTCCCGTGAGGTCCCCGCGCAGCACGGTGTTGAACTCCTCATATGACCCTATGGCCACGGGCTCCTTGTACTGGGGACCGTCGGGATCCTCGACGTCGAGGAGGGCACCGCGGTCGCCGGTCTCCTCCATCCATGTGGCAAGGGCGGCCTCCATGGAGTCCACCTTGGAGGCATATCTGCTGTCACCAGCCAGGTTGTTCAGCTCCCACGGGTCTGCCTGATGGTCATAGAGCTCCACAGCAGGCCTGTGGACGAAGCGGTCGACGAGCCATGCGGCACTGTCGCTGGACTGTGCCGTGGTGACCCAGGAGTTCCACATGTTGTCGCCTGCGGCCATCATGTGCTTCTCGTAGTAAGCAGAGTCCGGGGTAAGGTTCTCGATGAGCTTGAAGCGCTTGTCCTGGATGCTGCGTATAGGGTAGGCAGTGCCCTCGGGGATGTTGTTGTGCATGCCGTAGGCCCACTGCCTCAGGTCCGGCCGGTCACCGTACAGGACCGCGAGGGCGCTCTCGCCGTCGAGGCCCGCGACCGGATCGCCGCCTGCAAAGTCTATCAGTGTGGGCAGGATGTCCTCATACTGGACGATGGCATCACTGGTCGTGCCGCCCTTGATCTTGGAGGGAAAACGGGCAATGAAGGCGCTGTGCTGGCCATAGCGGTAGCATGTCCACTTGCCGAAGGGCATCTGCGGACCCTGCTCCCCCAAAAAGATGAACAGCGTGCTGTCGAGCTTGCCGGCATCCTCCAGGGCCTTGTACACCATGCCCACCTCATTGTCGAGCATGCGTATCTCCGCAAGGTAGTTGCAGAACATGCTGCGGGTCTTGGCGTTGTCCACGCAGTTGGGCGGGAGTACTACCTTGGAAGCGTCGAATTCGGAGGCGTCGCCGGAATCCCAGGGCATGTGTGAGTTGATGCTGCAGACGAAGAGGCAGAATGGCTGGCTGTCATCGCGGGTGATAAACCTTGAGATGCTGTCAGTGGTGGACACCGCGGGATGAGACTTCGTACATTCGACCTCGAAGCCGTCTATCTTCTCGAAAGGATAGACAATGGGCTGCCCTGCAGGATGGTCCTTGCCCGAGCGTCCCACTCTATAGCCGAGGTCACCCATGTAGTGCACGACGCTTTTCGTACCCGCATAGGTGGCCTTGTGGTTCTGATAGGAACCGTTGTGCTGGGGGTAGAGGCCGGTGTAGAGGGAGGCGCGGATGGGCACGCTCATGGACATCGACGCGAAGCAGTTCGTCAGGCGTACACCCTCGTTGGCCAGACGGTCTATGTTGGGGGTCTCGAGGTTCTGCCCTCCGTAGCAGCTGAGCTCGTTGGTACCGAGGTCATCGGCGAGGAAGACCACGACATTCGGCTTGTGCTGGGCCTGGACTGTCCCCGACAGCAGGAGGCCCATAGGGAGTAATAGGCTTTTTCTCATTGTTTCTATTTAATGAAATGGTAGTTGTTCTCGTGCTGGGTGAACTTGTATCTCGTACGCGGGACGGGCAGGGGGTCCTGAAGGCGTATGAGCCACATGCCCAGTTCCTCAAGCAGACTGGTCTTCCTTTGGGTGAAGGACGGATCGTCGTAGAGGTTGCGGAGCTCGGCGGGGTCGGCAGAGAGGTCATAGAGTTCCCCTTTCCCATAGCTGTCGAGGACCAGTTTCCACCCATCGCTCACAACGGCACGGCGGGCACCAGACTGGGTCCAACTGTTCAGCTCATCGAACCATGCTACCTTTCCCTCGGGCTTCTGCAATGCGCCCTCCTGCTCAAATGTCCGCGTGCTGTCGGCCATGTCCTCGCCTCCGAAGCCCTGCTCCACTACAATGCTGCGGAATTCACGCTCGGGCACGTCCCTGCCTTCGAGGAGCGGCAGCAGGTTGCGGCCCTGCACGCCTCTTGGCAAAGGCCGGCCGGCAACGGCACACAGGGTGGGAAAGACATCGGCTATGGAGACATACTCCGGCAGCCTGCCACTGCACTTTATGCCTTTTCCGAACCAGACCATGGGTATCCTGATGAGGGATTCGGGAACCCCGGCACCCTTGCGTATGAGGCCGTACTCTCCGAAATAGTCACCATGGTCGGCAATGATCAGGAATACGGTGTTGTCGTAGAGACCTTTCTCCTTGAGGCCCTCGACGAGGCGCCGCTGCTGGTCGTCGATAAGGCGGAGCATGCCGAGGTAGTTGGACTTGAGCCTCGGAAGGTCACGCTGCAGGTCCCGACACGACTCATCCTCAAGCCTGGCCAGCTGCTCGAACTTGCTGCCCTTGAGCTGAAGGTCAGAGCGCGACGAGGCAGCCTTCGGGAGCTTCTCGGGAGGGAACATGGAGTAATACGGCTCGGGCACCTGGTAGGGGTTGTGCGGCTCAGCCATGGAAATGCAGAGGAAGAAGGGCCTGCTGCGGTCCACTTGCCCCAGCCAGTCCAGAGCCGTTGACACCTCACGAAAGGGACTCTGGTCCTCCACACCAAAAGGGGACGGTTCCAGGTACTGTCCCTTGGCATCCTGGTCCAGGAAATGGTGGAAGGCACTGTCCCTGGCCGTAATGAGGACGTTCTTGCCCCAGTGCCCGTATTCCTCCCAGAAGTCGAAATCCTTCGGTGTGAGGTAACAGTGGTTCTTGCCTACAAGCGCCGTCTGATAACCGGCGTCACGCAGCTCTGCAGGAAGGTCGGTCTCCTTGTAGACGTCGCGCACATTGTGGTTCGACCTGACATGTGTGGCAGAGGGGAAACGGCCCGTGGCCATCGTCGTGCGTGCAGGCACACTGGCAGGGGCAGAGGTGTAGGCATTGCTGAACCAGGCTCCCTGTGCGCCCATCTCGTCGGCGAAGGGCGTCACGTCCAGGGGGAAGCCGGCGCGCCCGCAGATGTCGGCACGTTGCTGGTCGGTCATCAGGATGACGATGTTGGGCAACTGCTGCGCCCCGGCAGGGAGGACAGGCAGCAGTCCTGCAGCAAACAAGGTTTTTCTCAATGTTGTCATAGTCTTTTCTTTTAAATTCAGTTCTTTACGATCTTCCTGTCATCCAGGATATATATCCCCCGGGGTAGGGAGGACAGCCTGGCCGACGGGCAGACACGCTTTCCGTCAAGGCCGTATACATAGGAGCCACCTTTCCTGGCCTCTCCTTCCACGGAGGCGATGCCGTTGGCCGACCCGAGGGTGATCTCGCCCTTCCGGTAAGTGCCGTCGCAGGCACGGGCGGTGATGACGACCTCGCCCTCGCGGTGGCGGGTGATGACGCCGTCCTGGCTCACGGAGGCGATGCCCGGGTCACTGCTCGACCACATGACATTCGTGTTCGTGGCATTGGCGGGGAGAACGGTCGCTGTGAGAAGGGTGCTGTCCCCGAGCTGGCAGTCCTGGCCCGAGACGGTGATGTCGGTGACCTTGACCTGGCCGCTCTGGTAGCAGAGGAAATCGGAGAAGCGTGCAGCGGTGCCCTCAGTGCCTATGGCAACGCCGGACTTGCCCCAGCTGCCCTCAAGGCTGGTGACCTGCTTGCCGTTGGCAAAGATCCAGAGCTTGCCGTTCTCACGGCGGCACCGCAGAGCATAGCCCGAGGAGACGTCCTCATGAACATAGATGTCGAAGGGACGCGCATAGCAGCCACTCTGGTTGGTGACGACGACGCGCAGGGCGGTGCAGGTGACGGGATCGAAGGACAGCCTGTTGTATTTGCCCAATGCCATGTCACCGTCAACAGTATAGTCCAGGCGCTTCCAGGTCCCTCCTATCTGTGCCAGGAGGTATGTCCTCACGGGCAGCGCGAAGGTCTGGTCCAGATAGGGATACTCTCCCTCAAGCCAGAGGATGTCGACAGCCGACACACGGGCCTCATGGCGGAGGTCGTAGATATACGTGTTGGTGGGATAGCTGCTTCCCGGCGAGAAACGGTACTGGCGCCTGACCTTGTTGGAGAGGTCAAGGGACAGGTTGCGCACGGGACTGCCGTCCCGGACCTCCGTGACGAGCATCTTGTCCGTAGCATAGTCGACCATGGCGCTGACATAATTGGCGGAGTCGCAGTAGACCGGGTAGAAGCCGGCCTTCCCTGCCGGCCTGAGTCCGTCGGTGACGACGTCGGTGGAGAACTCGTAGTTCCACATCCCGTCGCCCTTGACGGCTAAGGACAGCCCGTTGCCTTCATCCTGGCGCAGGCCGGCCGAATCGGCAGCCCAGCTGCCGGAGAGTCTTTTCCATCCTGTGATGTTGCTGCCGTACTCGTCCCAGCCGGAGGTATAGATGACGGAACCGAACTCTGCGCCCTTCGAGGAGGCGCACAGGCCCGTCTGCCCTGCACCTGCATGTACGGTGGACATGCCGAGAGAGTCCGTGAGGAGTATGTTGTCCAAATAGGTCCTGAATGTGCCGCCGTTCTTGTAGACGGTGAGGGTGTGGTAGGGCTCGGAATAGCCGGAGACGAGGCTGTTGCCATCCAGGAAACTGAAGGTGGTGGGAAGGGGCCGCGTCTCTGTGCTCTCGGAGCCGTCGACACAGTCCGTTGTGGTCCAGGTGCCGTCACGGCCTACAGTGAAACTGAGCCAGTTGTCGCGGTCGCCATACCACGCCAGGATGCCGCCGTTGCCGGAGGCGTCCGTGAGGCGGAGGGTCGTCTCCAGCCTGTAGTTGGTCCCGGCAGGCATGTTGAAGAGAAGACTGCCGCCATCAGTGACAGGCTTAAGGGTGTTCGACGAGACCTTCCACGACGAACCGTCCAGGAACACGAACATGGCGGTATCGTTCCTTGCCATGTAGTTGGTGGCGGTGGGAAGGGCGGGAGCCGGATGGAGCCCGGGGGTGTTGGGAGCAGTGCACTGGACGACGGGCTCGTCGCCGTAGAAATAGACACGGTCTATACACTGCTTTTCCGTCGCGTTGACATAGGCCTTGTACGCCATCCACCGCTCGAAGCCGTTGGGACCGGCGATGAAGTTGGTCTGCGACGGGCCTATGAGCACGCTCTCCATTTCACTGTCACCGGTGTCGTAGACCCCGCAGTCGAAGAACTGCTGGCTCGTGGATGTCGTATCCGAAGAGGTCACCTCAGCGGCGAGGATGTTCTCTCCCGCGGTGAGCCAGGACGGGTCGAGCGTGACGGCCGTGTAGGTGTTGCTGGCCGACTTGAATGTCCGGCTGTGTCCGTTCAGGCTTATGGTGGCGCTGCCGTTCAGCCACAGCTTCAGGCCGGCATGGGAAGGTAAGGTGTCCACATTGAACGTCCGCCTCACATAAAGCTTCCCAGATGTCCATGCGGTCTTACGGGCCCTGATGACGGCGTTGGTCACATACTGGTTTCCGAACCAGTCGTAGTACTTGGCGCCGAAGCCGCCCTTTCCGTGCTGCCACGCAGAGTCGTCATAGGAAAGGGACTGCCAGTCGCCGTCGGGGGACTGAAAGGTGTAGGCGGCGTCCCAGCCTCCGTGCTCGGCCGTCGGCGCAAGGACATTGTACTCGAGGAGCATGCGCTCCGTATTCCTCACCATGACAGGCTGCGGGAACTTGCTGGCGTTGCTGAATCCCATCGGAGAGATGGCCATGGCGCCGCCGACCTCGTACATGCCTGACCTCGGCCCCATGCGGTTGACGGCATAGAACATATAGTACTTGTCGCGGTACCTTGCCAGCTCCGGTCCCTCGAAGTTGACATGGTTCAGGCTCGTGGGATGGCCAGGCTGCTGCTCCAGCTGCATCCTGCCCTCGGTGATGTCCCAGCGGGAGAAGGGACTGTTCATCCTGAAGGTCCAGACCTGAGGTCCCTTGAGGTTGGATGCCGCCCCCGTCATCGGGTCGGGGTCGTCAGGGTTCCTCTTCTTGACGTACCACAGACTGCCGTCCTCGTCCCGGAAGACCTGGACGTCGATGCCGTAGTCGTCGAAGGGAGCGGTGAGGGACTGCTCTGTGTAGGGACCGAGGGGCGTGGCGGAATAGGCATGGCCTATGCCGTTGAAGTAGCAGTGCCAGACACCGTTGAGATATACGAGGTCTCCGGCCCCTACCTGCTTGTAGGTGTAGGCCTGCGTCCACTTGCTGTCGTTGAGCCATGTGGCCCCGCCGGTGGTGACGGCAAGGGTGCCGGAGTCCCAGTGGACGAGGTCCTTGGAGCGGAAGATGCGGCCTGCCTGGCCCTGTCCCATACCGTAGAAATAGCCGCCGAAGCGCTCCACTGCGCCGTCCCGGTAGTTGACGACAGGATTGGTGTACGTGTCCTGGGCCGATGCGCCGGTACCGATGGCAAGGGCCGCGATGATGCATATTGCAGAAGTTCTCATAGCTTGTCTTTGTTACTTTGTTATTCTGTAAACGGTGAAGGAACTGCCGGGGACGGTGATGGCTCCGCTCGCCGGCATCGTTCCCTCAGACGTTACGGGGAGCACCGCATCAGGATCCAGGGGCGTGGCCCTGCGCCCGCCTTCAGCCGTCAGGACGGTCCTGGCAAACCGGTGTCCGGGACTGATCCTCTTACCCCTGGTTCCCAGGCGGAAGGTGGTCGCGTCAGGGCTGAGGTTGACGACCTTCAGAACAAGCTCCTTTGTCCGGAGGTCCCTGCCGGCCGTGACGAAGAGGGTCTTGGCCGTGTCTCCGTTGTTCACGCTGTAGGCCACGTCGATCTTGTTGTCACGCAGCATCTTGCAGAGCCAGTAGTTGAAGGTCCTCACGCTGGCGCTGCTGCTGTTGAGCACAAGGGGCTGCATATCCGAGCGTCCTATGAAGTCCCAGTTCCGCATTAGCGGACGGTCTGCCATCAGCGGCCTCAGGTCACCGTTGCGCTCCATGCCCATCTTGAAGATGCCCTCACAGAGGATGGCAGTAGGGTAGGGAGGCAGGCCATCAGGAGGATTGGACCCGTTGATGCCGAGCTCGGCTACAAAGAGCGCAGGGCCTTTGCGGCTGTAGGAATCGAACTTGTCGAACATGTTCCGGGCCCAGCTGATGTCGTGGTAGTAATGCTCGTCGTAGATCTCGATCTCGTCCCTGCTCACGAAGTCCTTAAGGTACTGCTGCTTGTCGCTCTCCTGGCCAATGGGGCTGCAGGTGACGTAACTGAGCTGGGGATAGGCCTTCTTCACGGCCCGGTATATCTCGTGGTATTTCCTGTTGTAGACAGGACCGTAGTCCTCATTGCCTATCTCCACGTACTTCAACGGGAATGGCGCGGGATGGCCGTTCCGGTCACGTTCGGCGCCCCAGCGGGAGTCTACGGGTCCGATGGCGTACTCTATGGCGTCGAGGAGGTCCTGGATATAGTAGCTCACATCCGTCGAGTCGTGCAGGAAAGTGCCGTCTTTGTCCCGTTTCACCCATTCCGTGCACACCATTCCGGTGGGGGCTACATACATGGCGTCGCAGCCGAGATATTCGCAGAGCTCATAGAACTCGTGGTAGCCGAGTCCGTCGGTGCGGTAGTGGGGAAGCCACTTGCCCCAGGCCCCCGGGCGGGCGGCGATGTCCCCGATGGTGCTCTTCCAGTGGTACATCGTGGCCTCGTTGACGCCATGGACGAGGCAGCCGCCGGGAAAGCGCAGGAAGTCCGGCCTGTAGTCCATGAGGTTCTGCATCACGTCGCTGCGGAAGACCGACTTGCCGTTGTCCCAGGTGTCGGAGGGGAACATGGACACCATGTCGAGCTGGAAGGTGCCGGGAGCAGTCGGGGACAGGGACAGCATGCCTGCGTCCACGTCACTTTCGGGGACCAGGTCGGCCTTGAACTGCGTCCAGCCCTTGCCGGCAATGTCAAAGGCGACAGGAGCGGAGCAGGGCTTCCCGTCCCCGTCAGTGAGACGTGCCTCCAGCCTTCCCCTGTACTTCATGGCACAGGCATAGAGGGACAGGCGGACGGGCACGCCTTTCCTGAAATGCATGCCATAGTATCCGCTGTTCACGATGCGGCAGCTTCCCGGCCTGCTGACACGGACGAGCAGGGAATGCGGATTGGAGGCGTTCAGGGGATTCCTGTCAGTGAGGTCGGCCCTGACGTCGGCCGATGTCAGCGGGAGGACGGACCAGCCCACCAGGGGGTCTATGGCGTAGACCTTCTTGTTGTTGCCCCTCGGATTGGGGACATCCTGGTAAAGGCCGTCCCTGACCGAGAGCCCGGCAGGCGGGTTGGCCTCCTCGAAGCCCCTGTTGCGGACGAGCTCCGCGTAGAGCCCGCCGTCTCCGATCATGCCGATCTCCTCATAGTGCCATCCGTACTTCATTCTCTCCACCTTCGTTCCATGGCGCGTGTCTATGTCCACGGACACCTGGCCTGAGACGGACATCCCCGATGACAGGAGGATGCAGATGGATGCCAATGTCTTGCAATATTTCATTTCTTCTTTACTTTTTTTCCGGTTTGGTGCCGTTGCCGCCGTGAAGGGAGGCTATGAATTCCTTCGGTGTGGAGCCGACGTTCTTCTTGAAGCATTTGGAGAAGTAGTTCACGTCTGAGAATCCCGTTGCGAACGCCACGTCTGCAGTGCTGTAGCCCTGTCTGAAAAGCTCCTTGGCCTTCTTGATGCGCATCTCCTTGATATACTCGCCGATGGAGACGTTGAGAAGGCTCTTCATCTTCACGTGGAGCTTCGTCTTGCTGACTCCCACGGCGTTGACGATGTCGTCGACGCGGAGCTCGCTGTTGTCCAGGTTGCTGTCAACGAACTGCTGGATCTTCTGCAGCAGCTCCTCATCGTATTTGTTTCCGGCGATGCTCATGAGGTCGAAGTCCTCGGCCTCACGGAATTTCTGGCGGTTCATGTCCCGCGTGGCAAGGAGGTTCTTGACCTGGAGCTGCAGCATGGAGGGGTTGAAGGGCTTCTCCATATACACGTCGGCGCCGTGCTGGTATCCGTCCAGGGCATTCTTTGTGCCTGTCCTGGCGGTCAGCAGGATGATGGGTATATGTGCCGTAAGGGGGTCGCTCTTGACCTTGGCGCACAGCTCCGTGCCGCTCATCTTCGGCATCATGACGTCGGCGATGATGATGTCGGGCAGGTTGTTTCCGCGTACAAGTGCGTAGGCCTCCTCGCCATTTCTGGCCTTCATCACGCTGTAGGAGTTGAAAAGGGTCGCAAGGTAGGCAAGGAGGTCCTCGTTGTCTTCCACGATGAGGACCTTGGCCCGGTCAGCCTGCTCGGCCTCCCTGTCTCCGGCCTCCCCGTCAAGGGCGGAGCCGTCACCACGCGTGACCGTGCCTCCCGAAAGAAGGATGAGGTCATCCCGTCCCATGCCCTTGTCGCCCGCAGTGCTGACGGCGAAGTTTCCGCCGGTGACATCCAGGTAAACAGTGAAGCAGCTTCCCTCGCCGAGTTTGCTCTGAAGCTCTATGCGCCCCTTGTGGGAGGTGACGAGCTTCTTGACGAGCGACAGGCCGACTCCCCAGCCGGGCACGGCGATGTTGGAGTCTCGCACCTGGTAGAACTTCTCGAAGATACGCTCCTGGTTCTCGGGCGCTATGCCGGTGCCGCTGTCCGTGACGGTGATTTTCAGCATGCGCTTGCCCTTCTCGTCGACGATGGCGGCGGACAGCTCAACCAGCCCGCCCGGGCCCGTGAACTTGTATGCATTGGAAAGCAGGTTGTTCACCACCGACTCCACGACAAGGGGAGAGAAGACGACCTTTTCGCCCCAGTTCTCCACCTCCATCTCGAAGATGATCTCCTTGTTCTTGAAGAGCGGCATGAAACGGCGGCCCAGGTCGTCGATCATGTCCATCGGGTTCATGTCGGTGAAGGTGAGGTCAGAGTCGCCGTCCTTGAGGTTGCTGACGAGGATGAGCTTCTCGAGGAGGCTCTTGAGCGTGTTGGCACCCTTGAGGATCAGCCTGAGGCCGTCCTCGGTGACCTTGTCCATGCTGTGGCTGCCGTCGAGGATCTGGCGCACGGGGGCGATGATGAGCGACAGGGGGGTCTTGAACTCATGGGTGACCTCCGTCATGAACTGCTGCTTCATCTCGGTGAGGTGCCTTTCCTTCTCCCTCTCGACACCACGCTCATAGGCCTTCCTCTTCCACAGGGCACGGATCCTGTACAGGTTGCGTACATAGAGGGCCAGTGCGGCGGCAAGGATGACATACAGGAGCATGGCAGGCCAGGAGAGGTAGAAAGGCGGCCTGATCCGGATCTTCAGCGACCTGATGACGCACCTGTCCCACTTCCCCGGCTCCGAAGTCGCCCGCACCATGAAGGTGTAGGTGCCGGGTGAAAGATGTGAGTAGACGATCTCATGCAGTGAAACGACGTTCTGCCAGTCCTTGTCCACGCCGTGCATCCTGACCTGGTAGGCGATGTTGCCCAGATGGTCAATGTCGATGGCGGCAAAGCCGATGGCCAGCTTCCTGGATTCGGAATAGCTGAGCGAGACTTTGTCGGACCGGTCTATATACACTGTACTGTCATTGTAGAGGCGCAGCCCGGTAAGGAAAATGTCAAGGGGCTTCCGGCTGCGCGCATAGCCGTTCGGATCGAACACCAGCAGGCCGTTCACGCTTCCCGCGTAGATCTTGCCGGTACGGGAGGCGAGGAGGGAAGAGAAGTTGAAATGCATGAAGGGAATGCCCTCGTCGACCTGAAACTGGGTGAAGGCACCGTCACCGGCGTCATATTTGTATATCCCGGAACTGGTGGTGACCCAGACGCTGCCGTCGCGGCCCTCGGCAAGGGCATAGATGCAGACGTCGCGGAACGTCCTCCTGTCCATGAAGGAATGGAAGCTTCCGTCGGCGTTCATCCTGTAGAGACCGCTGTTGTTGGTGCCTACCCAGACACTGCCGCGTCTGTCGATGAGGGTGGCGGTGATGAAGTCGTCACCCAGACTGCCCTCCTCTGGCTTGCTCCGCCACTGACGGATGCTCCCTTTACGGGGGTCGTAGCAGACCAGACCCTTGTTGCGTGTGCCGATCCAGAGACGGCCCTTGCCGTCATCGCTGATATTGAAGATGAAAGCCTTTGAGAGGAAGTCCTGCCGGACCACCTGCAGCCTGTCGTTGCCGTCCACATAGTACAGGCCCTTGGCAGAGCCTACCCAGATGGTGCCCCTGGAATCCTTGTGAAGGGCGAAGATGCTGTTTTCCCTCAGCGGGCTGTTCGACGTATTGTAGTTCTCGTGGACGGCACCGCCGGCGGAGAACCGTTCCAGCCCTCCCATGAAACATCCGGCCCACACCTGTCCTTTGCCGTCTATCTGCACGCTGTGGATATTCCATGACGGAAGCATGCCGGCGCCGAATTCCCGGAACGTTTCGGTAGAGGGATCAAAGACGGCCATTCCGCCCTGCTCGTAGGCTATCCATATCTTCCCGGAATCGTCCTCGGCCATCTGCCTGACGACCTTGCCGGGCATGCTGCCACCGCTCCTGGCTGGAGTGTAGAACGAAAGGTGATTGTCGCTGTGGAAGATGTTTACACCTCCGAAATAGGTGCCGACCCACATGTTTCCGTTGCGGTCGCGTACGATGGAGTAGATGGAATTGTCCGAGAGGGAGTATGCGTCATTGAAGGCCTGGTACTCATTCCGTATCCTGCCGTCAGGGGTCAGGATGGAAAGGCCCGTGTCGGTGCCGACCCAAACGTTCCGGTCCTGGTCCTTTCCTATGCAGCGTACGATGCCTCCGGCAAGGCCGGCAGTATGGGCGTCGACACGGCGAGTCACAGGGTCATAGCGTACGACACCCCCGCCGTTCAGTCCCACCCACAGGGGACCGGCAGGGTCCTGGTACAGGGAGATGACCTCATTGTTCTGGGGCAGCCGTGTGTCCACATGGACCTCAGGATGTGCGGCCAGGCGTCCCTTGTTGTAGGAATAAAGTCCCAGCTGGCAGCCTATCCAGAGAACGCCTCGGCTGCCGGTAGCCAGCGTCGTGGCCCGGACAGGCTTCCCGCCGGCTGTCACTGGCCGGACCTTGAGGGCCTTGATGTCAAGGAGGTACAGGTGGCCCCCGCCGCTGCAGTACACCCGGCCGCCGGGGACCTCGGCGAAGGAATAGACGGGATTGTCAAGGCCGGCAATGCGCAGGAAGCGGTTGCTGCCGCAGTCGTAGACACAGCATCCGCGGTCAGTGCCGACCCAGACATTCCCCATCCGGTCCTGGAAAATGACATGGATGACATTGTTGGGCAGGGTGTACGGATTCCGCCAGTCATGATGGTAGGTCATCATGCTGAAGCCGTTGTAGACGCAGAGGCCGTTGCGCGTGCCTATCCACATCAGGCCGCGCCTGTCCTCGTGCAACGAGAGGACGTAGCTCTGGAGCAGGCCGTCCTTGCCGTCGAGGTGGGTGAACTTCAGGGATGCATGTGCCCTGCCGGCAATCAGGAGGGCCATCAGCAGGGAAAGGGTTCTAAGGAAATTTCTCATGACCTAAGCGGAAGGTTACCAATCAGGGGACGGGATGTCCCTTCTGCAGGACATCCCTTCCCGATCATTTACTCGCAGTGACCGTGACCACTATCTCCGTGGTGGCCGGATATTCGGCATCGGCATTGCTCAGCACATAGGTGACGGGGGAGGAGAAATCCTGTACCGAGGTGCCGGAGACCTGCTCGGCCCCGTTCACCGTCACGCTCTTTCCCTCGGCGGAGGTGAACACCGGGCTGAGCCTGGTGACATCGGTCCCCTTGGGCAGGGCGATATCGATGGTGGCCTTGTCATAGTCGTAGGCGGAGTAGACCACGGAACCCTTGACGCCGTTCACGTTGAAAGAGCTGAACACGGGATAGTAGACCTGATGGAGCCTGTAGTCCCCCGAGTTGCCTGACGGTGCGGTGACGGTGACGACATGGTCCTTGGAGAGGTCGTACTTGGTCTTCTCGCTGAAGGGCTCGCCGTCGATGGTCACGGTGGCGTTGCCGGAGGTGGGCGTTATGGTCATCCTCTGGGCAAGCTTCACGTTGATGCTGTGGTTGTTGACGTTGACGCCGTGGGGCAGCCTGACCAGGATGAGGCCGTCGCTGATGTCGGCGGCCAGCTCCTTGTTGTAGAGGTCCTTGCTCAGGATGACGGACTCCAGCGACACGTCCTCGTCGACGACGACGACGGTGGTGGAATCCACGCTGCGGCTGAAGGTGCTGCCCTCGCGGTCGTAGTTGGTGGCGACGACGACGGCGGTGTAGGTGCCGGCCTTCTTGTAGGCATAGGTCCCGAAGCCGCCGTTCATCACGAGTCCGGTATTGCTCTCCTGGATCTTAGAGTACTCATGGCCCTCGTCGCCGGGGAAGAACACGACCTGCTTGGCCGAGGTCCCGGTATAGGTGAAGGTCACGGTCTGGTTGATGGACACCTCGTTGGCCGAGACCGTGAAGGAGGCCCTGGGCATGCTGGTGTCGCTGTCGTCTTCGGAGCAGGCAGTGAAGGCTGCCAGCACAAGGATGAGCAACGGGAAAAATATTGTTCGCTTGTTCATATTCAATAGGGATTAATATCCTGGGTTCTGTTTAACGATGCCATTGGTGATGTCAACCTCGTTCTGGGGTATCGGGAAGATCTCGTTGACTCCCTTGATGAAGTTCTTGCCTCTTCCCCAGGTGGTCTCCGAGGCTAGGTTGTGGAGGATCTCGGCGGCACGCCCCTGACGGACGATGTCGAAGAACCTGTCCCACAGGTGGCAGAGCTCAAGCCTGCGCTCCGTCCAGATCTGATTCCTCATCTCGAGGTAGGTGCCTCCCTTATATAACGCGGAAACATTCGTAATCTTGTTCGCAACGGCCTTTACGCTGTTGAGCTGGGCCAGGGCCTGCGGGCGCAGGCCGCACTCGTTGAGGGCCTCGGCGTACATGAGGACGACATCGCTGAAGATGATGACGCGGCGGTTCTTGCCGTTGTCATTGGCATTCTGCGGGCGTTCCTGCTTCGGCGTGTACCATTTCATGCATCCGCGGCGGCCTGCCGGGACCTCAAGGCGCTCGCCGTCGAAAGTGGCGGAGGCGTGGAGGAGGATGACGACGTCACGCCTCGGGTCGTTCTGCACGGCCTGCGTGAACGAAGTGCTGGAGAAAAGCCTGTTCCAGAAGATGTCGTTCATGATGCCGGAGCCCTCGTTGTCGTCGCCGCTGAGGCCATTGGCGCTCTCCTTGAACACGATCTCGAAGACGGAGCGGGAGCAGAACTCGCCTGCCTGGTAGTACAGGTCACGGTAGTTGAGCAATGAGCCGTCGTAGGTGCTCCTGGACTCGAGGGAGAACACGTTGGCAAGGGATGGCATCTGGGTGTCGACGCTTACCTGGGACTCGCCGCTCTGCAGCTTCTCCTTGGGCTTGAACCACAGACGGCGGCTGAGGCTGTCCCAGCTCTCCTTGTAGTCCGTGTCGAAATGGAGGATGTCGCGGTACGACATCTTCCCGCCCTCAACGAAATACTGTCCGAGCTTGACCATCTCGGCCCACTTGTCACTGGCCACGCCGGGCTTGGCCTCGTACATCAGCACCTTCATCAGAAGGGCCACGCAGGCGCCGGCGCCTACCTTGCCGCTGTTGCTGTCGGTATACTTGGCATCCAGCATGATGGAGGCCTCGCGGAGGTCCTTCTCAATATAGGCGTAGACCTCCTCCTTCGTAGAGCGGGGGATGGTGAGGGTGTCTATGGACTCCTGCTCGGGACGTATGGGCACGCCGCCGAAGGTCCTCACAAGGTCAAAGTAGAAGAAGGCCCTCAGGAACTTGGCCTGGCCGAGGATGGCACGCACGCTGGTGTAGTTGCTGGCGTCCTCGCTGGAGAACTTCACCTTGTTGATGTTGGAGATCAGCTGGTTGGCCCTGTAGATGCCCCTGTACATGATCTGGTAACGGCGCAGGATCCAGTCGTTGGACGTGTCGAAGTTCCAGTTGAGGAGCTGGGACAGCTGCGTGGTGCCGGCCTCGTCGGTGCCCGTGACGTCATCACCAAGAGCCTCTCCGAAGATCCACTCCGAGTTCGTGTACTGGTCGCTCTGGAGGACGTCGTACACGGCGTTGAGGCCTTCCTGCAGCTCCCTCGTCGTCTTGTAGAAATCATCAGGCGTCTGGTTGCCCTTCACGTCCACGTCGAGGAAGTCGGAGCATGAGCACAGGGCAAGCGCAGAAAAGATATAAACAATAAACTTCTTCATCATTTTCAATTTGTTAGAATGCAAGGTTTACACCCAAGGTGAACACCCTGGACTGGGGATAGTTGCCGTGGTCAACGCCCATGTAGAGGTTGTTGCCCTCCGATCCGCTGTTCTTGCCGACCTCGGGGTCGAGGCCGTCGTAGCCGGTGATGGTGAACAGGTTGTAGGCAGAGAGGTATACGCTGGCAGCGGAGAGACGGATCTTCTGGACCAGGTTCATGGGCAGGGTGTAGGTGAGGCGGACATCCTTCAGACGTATGTAGCTGCCGTCCTGCACGTAGAAGTCGCTTGCGCGGTAGTTCTTCGCATTGTCGGCCTGGCGCAGGTCGGGGACGGTGCCGTCAGGGTTGGCGGGCCAGAAGGTACGGCTCTGGTCATAGGCGCCTGCCCAGTGCTTCTTGCGGAGGTCGGCATAGGCGTTGCCGGTGCCGCAGTTGGAGTTGAGGTAGTACTCCATGACATTGAAGATGTCGTTGCCGACCTGTCCCTGGAAGAAGAGCGAAAGGTCGAAATTCTTGTAGCTCAGCGAGATGGGCATGCCGAAGAAGAAGTCGGGGTGGGGACTGCCGATGAAGGTACGGTCCTGTGAGTCGATCTTGCCGTCACCATTGAGGTCCTTGAAACGGAAGTCACCGGGCTGGGTGACACCGTCATTCTGGGCACTTGCGGCAACCTCCTCGGGGGTCTGGAAAATGCCGTCGGTGACATAGCCGTAGAAATATCCGATGGGCTGGCCCACCTCGGTCTTGGTCACATAGTTGACGATGCTGCTCTCGGACAGGTAGCCGCCATAGATGGGCTCGTTGGCCTTGCCGAGGCTGATGACCTTGTTCTTGTTGAAGCTGATGTTGAAACCTGCTTCGTAATGGAAGTCTTTAGACGGGCTGTCCTTCCATGTCAGCTGGAACTCGACGCCGTTGTTCCTGATGCTGCCGGCATTGAACATGGGATTGGTGGAGAGGCCGACGGAATAGCTGACAGGCACGTTGAGGAGCATGTCGGTGGTCTTCTTCGTATACCACTCGAAGGTGAACATCAGGCGGTCCCTGAGGAAGCCGAGGTCCAGACCTATATTGTAGGAGCGTGTCTTCTCCCACTTGATCCTGTCGTTGCCGAGGGAAGTGGCGGCGGCGCCGTTCTCGGTGATGGACTGTCCGTAGCCGTAGCTGTAGTTGAGCCTGTTGTTGATGATCGTATAGCGGACATAGTCGCCGATGCGGTTGTTTCCGAGGAGACCCCAGCCAAGGCGCAGTTTGCCGTAGCTCAGCACCTTCTGCTTCTCCATGAACTTCTCGTTCGTGAAGCGCCAGCCGAGGGAGGCGGAGGGGAAGTAGCCCCAGCGCTGGTCCTTGGCAAACTTCGACGAGGCGTCAGCCCTGAAGTTGGCCTGCAGGAGGTAGCGGTCGGCGAAGGAGTAGTTGACGCGGCCTAGGAAGCCAAGGGCGGTCCAGTCGGTGGCCGTACCGGTGGCGCGGTCGCCGAAATATGCGGACGACAGGTAGCGGAGGTTCTCCTCGTTGGTGGAAGTGCCCTGCTTGGAGGCAGTGACACTCTCGAAGAGGTTCTTCTCCATGGTCTGGCCGGCAGTGACGGTAACGGCATGGAGGCCGGTCTTGTAGTTGAACGTGAGGATGTTGTCGATCTCCCATTTGTTCGTCTTCGTCGTATACCGGGACACGGTGGTGTTGTCGGTCATGTTGAAGTCCTCGTTGAGCTTGTTCACTTCCGAGAAGCCGTAGGTGTTGTAGAAGTTGGCATAGTCCGAGAACTTGAACTGGTAGGTCAGGTAACGGTTGACCTTCGCGGTAAGGTCTATGTTGACGTCAATCCTGTTGGTCTTGCCCTCGTTGTGGTTGCGTGCCAGCTGGGCGATGGGATGGTCCTCAGTGTAATAGCCCTTCAGGTCATAGACCTGTATGAGCGGGTTCTGGTTCAGTGCCCTCTTGAGGACGCTGTTTTGTCCCTCGGGAACCATGTGGCGGTCGTCCTGGGTGTAGAGCAGGGTGCTGCGGAGGGTCAGCCATTTGGTGAGGTTGTTGGTCATGTTCATCCTGAAGGAGTACTTCTCGTAGTCGGAAGTCTTCACGATGCCGAGTTCCTTGTAGTAGTTGCCGCTGACTGCATAGCGCAGCTTGTCGTTGCCGCCGCTGACGGACAGGTTGTACTGCTGCTTGAATCCGGTACGGGTCACGGCGTCCCACCAGGTCTTGGGCGTGGCAGGATTGCTCATGATGGTGTCCAGGTTGTGGAACTTGTTCTCGTCGAAGTAGTACTCGCCGTCGGCATTCTTGCTGTAGTACAGCCGTCCGTCGACGGAGTAGTTGCTCTGGCCGGTGTTGTAGTCACGCATAAGGGCAAAGTCCTCCACCCCCATCACGTCGATGGTCTTCCAGGGATGGCTGATGCCCCAGTAGGCGTCCAGGGACACCCTGGGCTTGCCGCTCTTGCCCTGCTTGGTGGTGATGAGGACGACACCGTTGGCACTTCGTGCACCGTAGATGGAGGACGAGGAGGCATCCTTGAGGATCTCGATGTTCTCTATGTCATAGGGTGAGAGGTGGTCTATGTTGTCGACGATGAAGCCGTCAACCACATAGAGCGGGTCGGAGTTGTTGATCGTGCCAGTACCTCTGACCTTGATGGTGGTGCTGCCGCCGGGGGCGCCCGTGTTGGTCATGACCTGAACGCCGGCGGCACGGCCCTCAAGGGCCTGCACGGCATTGGCGACGGGAGCCTGGGTCAGGGCCTTCGAATCCACGGAGGAGATGGCGCCGGTGACGTCACTCTTGCGCTGTACACCATAGCCGATGACGACGAGCTCGTCGAGGTTGTTGGCGGTCTCCTTCATGCGCACGGTCAGGCCCTGGCGGGCTTTCACGTTCTGTGTCGCATATCCCATATAACTGACCCTCAATACAGTACCGGCCGGTACATTGATGCTGAACTCTCCGTCCATATTGGTAATGGCGCCTATGTTCGTGCCGGGTTTGACGACGCTCACTCCCATGAGCGGCTCCCCTGTGGCGTCGTCGACGACGACGCCATTGAGAGCCTGCCCGTATGAGAATGTCGCTGCAAAGACGGAGAGGAACAGCAGACTTAGTAATCTTCTCATCTTTCTTGTCTTTAGTTGTTAGCCATGATGTGTGGGAAGCCCTTCCTGTGCCTTACTTCACAAGAAGCTTCTTGGTTGTAGTGCCCTTGACGGTCCTGATGGTGACGGTGTACATGCCGGCAGGCAGCTGGGCGGGGACGAGCACGCGCTTTGCCATCGATGTCTTCGTGGCATGGACGCGGCCGGCGATGTCGCTGACTGTTACGCCGGTGATGACATCCTCACTAACTACGGCAATGTCACTGCCCTCGGTCCTTACGTTGCAGCCACTGAGGCCCTTCAGCAGGCCGGTGGCGTTGATGCCGGTGGTGCCGGCGGGCACATACGAGGGCTCCATGTTCTCCTTGTCCACGGCAGGGTCATAATTCGCCTTGCGGTAGTGGTAACGGAACAGACGGGGAACGGCCACGCTGGTGAACACCAGGTCGCCGTCAAGGTTGCGGAGCGAGTGCACATAGTCCTGGCCCTCGGCGAGGTCCACGACCTGAACGGGCTTCTCATCGGACTTGTTGTCCAGGCGGAAGAGCTCCCAGAGCTGGCTGCCCTGTGGCGTATGGTCCTGGGCCCTCATGTACAGTGAGCCGGAGACGGGAGTACCCTCCCAGGCGGCATTGGGACCTACGCCGGGGTTGAGGTCGCTATGGATGGCGCTGCCCTCGGGCGTGCCGTCGGTATAGAAGAGCTCAAGGCCGCGGCAGAAGTCGTAGCTGGTGTTCACGCCGGTCTGGCCCTTGCCCCAGACGCATCCCTGCCAGACGCTGAAGGGGAACACGTCGGGCACGCCGTTGTTGGTACCGGTGTTGTTCGGGACCTGGTTGATGTCGAGCAGGAGCTGCGTACCTTCGTCCGTACCGTCGGTGATGACAAGCTCTATGCCCTTGTAGAAGTCATCATGGGGGGCACGGCCTCTGTATACGACCTTGTCGCCTAGGGCACAGGTGGTGAACACGCCGTCACCGAGGGGCAGGTTGTTGGCATCCACTCCGGGAGTGAAGTCACCGATCATGTGCGTGCCTTCCACCGTGCCGTCACTGTACCAGGGCTCGGAGCCGTACTCGGCGGAGTAGGCCTTGAAGAAACACCATTTGTTGTTCACGTTGGTAAGCCAGTCGATCTGGGCAGAGCCGGTCTTCCCGGTGGCCTCGTCGGCAACGGTCGTATTGATGTCGGAAAGCATGATGGTGCCGTCCTCGGTGCCGTCCGTCACCCACAGCGTCTCGGTGTACTCGTTGTCCTTGGTGTCGGCCTTGAAGAAGACCTTCCTGCCGACACGGACGAACTGGGCCATGTCATTCGAGGAGGCCGTGCCCGGATATTTGACACGGCAGTCCTTCAGCAACTTCGTGCCGTCGGTGGTGCCGTCGCTGATCCAGAGCCACTGCTGCTCCTCGTCGCCATAGGTGGCACTCTCGACGTCTGTGGCAGCAAAGACGAAGCGGGTCTCGTCCAGCTGCACGAAGCCACGTGGGTTGGAATCCCCGATCTCGTTGATGTCCTTGACCATGAAGGTCCCCTCCTCGGTGCCGTCGCTGATCCAGAGCTCGTTGCCGCTCTCGTCGTCACCTACGGCCTGGAACACGACTTTGTCGTTGAAGCGGGTGATGTACTGGACATTGGAGCTTACGCTTCCAGGATAGATGTCCTTGACCATCTTGGTGCCGTCCACGGTGCCGTCGGAAACCCAGAGCTCCTCGCCGTGGGTGTCCTCCTTGGCGGTGAAGAAGGCCTTGTAACCCTTCGACGGGCTGCCTGCGATGACAATGTTCTTGGTCTTGTCGTAGATGCTACGGTCAGAGACAGTGGTTACTGTGACGCCTTCGGGGGTCAGGATCTCCATACCCTCAGGAAGGGACAGGGACTGAGCCTTGGCGGAGACGGAGGCTACCAGCAGAGCAGCAGCCAGGATGATGTTTCTTTTCATTGCGTATGGTTTTATAAATTGTAGAAGTGTCGATGATTTGGAGCTTGATCGATATGTGTGCTTCTGGTATGATCATCCGTGGGAACGGCTGCTTTTGCCCGTTCCCACGGATGTGCTGCTATCTGACGACCATCTTTCTTGAAGCCTGGCCCTTGGTAGTACTCACTGTGACTACATAGAGGCCTGCAGGCAGGGCCGTGTCATAGGTGATGCGGGTGGCGTTGGCCTTGCCGCTGAAGACGGTGCGGCCGGAAGGATCGCAGACGTTCACGCTGCGGATGACATCCGAGCTCCTGACGATGAGCCTGCCGCCGTCAGCCTCGGCTGTGAAGGACGTCCTGCCGGTAAAGGCCTTCAGCTCGTCGATGCCTGTAGTCGTCGATTCATAAACAGGTTCCAGGGACTCCTTGTCCACGGCCGGGTCATAGTTCGGCTTGCGGTAGTGGTAACGGAACAGGCGGGGAACGGCGACGCTGGTGAACACCAGGTCCCCGTCAAGGTTGCGGAGGGAATGGACGTAATCCTGGCCCTCGGCGAGGTCTACGACCTGAACGGGGACTGAGTCTGTCTTGTTGTCAAGACGGAAGAGCTCCCAGAGCTGGCTGCCCTGTGGCGTGTGGTTCTGGGCCCTCATGTACATGGAACCGGAAACGGGAGTGCCCTCCCAGGCGGCGCAGCCGCCGATGCCGGGGTTCATGTCACTGTGGATTGCCGAGCCCTCAGGGGTTCCATCCGTATAGAAGAGCTCAAGGCCGTGGCAGAAATCATATTTTGCGTTCACGCCAGTCTGGCCCTTGCCCCAGACGCAGCCCTGCCACACGCTGAAGGGGAAGACATCGGGAAGTCCGTCGTTGTCGCCGGTGTTGTTGGGAACCTTGTTGATGTTGAGGAGCATGGAGGTGCCCTCAGAGGTGCCGTCGGTGATGATGAGCTCTATGCCGTACTTGAAGTCCTCACGGGGAGCCCTTCCCCTGTATACCACCTTGTCACCGAGGACGCAGTTGGTGTAGGCGCCGTTGCCGAGGGGAAGGCCCTTGGCGTCAACGCCGGGTGTCCAGTCGTCTATCATGTGGGTGCCTTCCACGGTACCGTCACTGCGCCAGGGCTCGGCGCCGTATTCCTGGGAATAGGCCTTGAAGAAGACCCATTTGTTGTTGACGTTCACGAGGCAGTCGATCTGCGCGGGGCCGGTCTTGCCCGTTGTCTCGTCAACGACGGTCTTGTTGATGTCGCCGAGCATGATGGTGCCGTCTTCGGTACCGTCGGTAACCCACAGGGTCTCGGTGTACTGGTCGTCCTTGGTGTCACCCTTGAAGAAGACCTTCCTGCCGCAGCGCACGAAATGCGTCATGTCTGTCAGGGCAGCGCTGCCCGGATACTTGACCTGGCAGTCTTTCAGCAGCTTGGTGCCCTCGGCGGTGCCGTCGCTGATCCACAGCCAGGACTGCTCGGTGTCCCCATAGGTGGCGCTCTCCACGTCCGTGGCGCCGAAGATGAAGTGCTTCTCGTCCAGCTGGGTGAAGCCCTTGGGGTTCGAGTCGCCGATCTCGTTGATGTCCTTGATCATGTATGTACCCTCTTCGGTACCGTCGCTGATCCAGAGCTCGCAGCCGGTCTCGTCGTCGCCGGTGGCCTGGAATACGACCTTGTCATTGAAGCGTGTGATGTACTGTACGCCGGAGCTCACCGTACCGGGATAGATGTCCTTGACCATTTTGGTGCCGGCCACGGTGCCGTCGCTGACCCAAAGCTCCTCACCATGGGTGTCCTCCTTGGCCGTGAAAAAAGCCAGGTAGCCCTTCTGCGGGCTTCCCGCGATAGTGATGTTCTTGGGTTTGTCGAAACTGCGGTCCGAGGAGGTCGTGACAGTGACGCCTTCAGGAGTCAAAATCTCCATGCCTTCCGGCAGGGCTGTCTGTGCAAGTGCACAGCTGGTTGTTGCCACCAGGGCAATAGCAGATAGTGATAATCGTTTCATATTATTAAGTTTAATTAGGTAATATTCTTTGGTCGGTGCTGCAAAATTAGAGGTTGTTAAACCAATAAGGCGGTAAAATCATGCCGAATAACGGCAAAATTGTTCCGAACAAGGGATTTTCGTGTTAAAATCGTGTTGCGGGTAACTCTCCGGCCGCTGCAGGAAGAAGCGTATAGCATATACCTTATTTATATAGGACGGGGTAGGGCGGGAAATGTGAAGGCGCGTAGGAAGGCATGGACAAATTTTTCGCATTCGGTCCAATAATGCCTAAAGAAAGAACGATTTTACCATCCATGACAGATACTTATCAGTAACTTTGCGCCAAACTTGAACCTAAGGCAAAACTGAACCTATGGACAAAAACAAAACTATCATCAGGAAGAACCCGGACAGTCCGCATACACGGAAGGGGCTCCCCACATCAAGCCGTCATGAGGCGCGGGCGGGATTCATGCAATCCTACAGTCCCTGCATGACCTGGCTTTTCGTACATATGCCCAAGGGTGCGCAAGCGAGGTCCGCAGGTATGGAACGGTTCCGGTCTCTCGGTGGAAGACAAAACACAGCACGCCATGAGGGACTATGAGGCTTTTTCCCGCCCGCTCTACGTGATGGCCAAGCCGGCAGGGTCCTCGTGCAACATGCGGTGCCCGTACTGCTACTATCTCGAGAAGGAGAGGATATACTCCGAGGACGAGAAGACCCATGAGATGGACGACGCCTTGCTGGAGAGGTTCACAAAAGACTTCATCCAGTCCCAGACAGCCTCTACGGTGCTGTTCGTCTGGCACGGCGGGGAGCCGCTGCTCAGGCCGCTCTCCTTCTACAGGCAGGCACTGCGGTACCAGAGGATGTATGCCGGTGGCAGACATATCGACAACTGCATACAGACAAACGGTACCCTGATAACCGAGGAATGGGCACGGTTCTTCGCCATGCACCACTGGCTCGTGGGGATCTCCATAGACGGGCCGCGTGAATACCACGACAGCTACAGATGTTTCCGGGGAGGAAGGCCGACTTACGAGCGCGTCCTACGGGGGATGAGGCTGCTGGACCGCTTCGGCGTGGAATGGAACGCCATGGCGACGGTGAACGGCAGGAACGCAGAGCATCCTATGGAGTTCTACCATTTCTTCAAGGACATCGGCTGCCGCTATATACAGTTCTCCCCTGTCGTGGAGCGCATCCACCGTCATGGGGACGGCAGGCACCTGGCATCGCCCGACGAGGATGCCGACAACGGCGCCCTGGCACCGTTCTCGGTCGACGCGGAGGCATACGGCCGGTTCATATGCGCCATCTTCGACGAGTGGGTACGGGAGGACGTGGGCAAGACCTACATCCAGCTCTTCGACGCCACACTCGCCAGGTGGATGGGAGAGGTGCCGGGGGTATGCAGCATGGCGGAGACCTGCGGCCATGCCGGGGTGATAGAGTACAACGGCGACGTCTACAGCTGCGACCATTTTGTGTTTCCGGAATACAGGCTGGGTAACATCAGGGAGAAGAGCCTGACGGAGATGATGTACTCTCCCGCGCAGAAGGCCTTCGGAAACGCCAAGAGGGCAGGCCTTCCACGGCAGTGCCGCGAGTGCAGGTTCCTCTTCGCCTGCAACGGCGGCTGCCCGAAGGACAGGTTCTGCACGACAATGGACGGAGAACGGGGGCTGAACTATCTCTGCCCCGCGTTCAAGGCCTTCTTCTCCCATGTGTCGCCATACATGGACTTCATGGTCAACGAACTGCGCGCCCACAGGCCTCCGGCAAACGTGATGCAGTGGGCGAAGGGCTTCGGGCAAGCGGAAACGGTATGAAAGGACAATAAAATACGATGCATATATGAACTACAACCATTTGGCACTCACGATGTCGCTGGCAGGCCTCGCCGGTCCTGTCATGGCTTCACAGGAACAGGCGGAAGCCAAGGACAAGCACAGTCGCCCCAACATCATCATCATCCTGGCCGACGACCTGGGCTACTCCGACCTGGGCTGCTACGGCGGCGAAGTGCACACCCCCAACCTCGACGCCCTGGCCTCCGACGGTCTGCGCTTCACGCGCTTCTACAACTGCAGCCGCAGCTGTCCCACGCGCGCCTCGCTGCTCACGGGCCTCTACCAGCATCAGGCGGGCATCGGCCGCATGACCTTCGACGCCGGCCTCCCTGGCTACCGTGGCACGTTGTCGCGCGACGCCGTTACCATCGCCGAGGTGCTCAGGCAGAACGGCTATGCCACCGACATGGTGGGGAAATGGCACATTGCCGAGACCCCGCTGCGCAAGGACCAGCGCGACTGGCTGAACCATCATGTCTACCACGAGCGCTACTCCGACCTGGCCAACTACCCCATCAACCGAGGCTTCGACCGCTACTACGGCACCATCTACGGCGTGGTAGACTATTTCGATCCCTTCAGTCTTGTAGAGGGAGAGGAGCCCGTGAAGGAAGTCCCCGAGGGATACTACGTCACCCAGGCCCTGTCGGACCGCGCCGTGAGCGACATCAACGAATATGCCAAGGGCGACAAGCCCTTCTTCATGTACCTGGCCTACAACAGTCCGCACTGGCCGCTGATGGCGCTGCCCGAGGACATAGATAAATACAAGGACACCTACAAAGCAGGCTGGGAGGCCATCCGCAACGCCCGCTACGAGCGGCAGAAGAAGATGCACCTCTTCGGCAATCAGCAGGACTTCCTTTCGGAGCGGCAGTTCCATGACAGCTGGGCCGAGAACAAGGACTCCGTCTGGGATGCCCGCGCCATGGCCGTCCACGCCGCCATGATCGACCGCATGGATCAGGGCATCGGTCAGGTGGTGGAGGCCCTGCGCAAGAACGGCATGCTTGACAATACGCTGATATTCTTCCTCTCCGACAACGGCTGCAGCAACGAGGTCTGCCAGAACATGCTGCCGGGTGAGAACGACCGCCCCGACCGCACCCGCGACGGCCGCGTGATAGTGTATCCCAAGAACAAGGAGGTGCTGCCGGGCCCCGAGACCACCTACGCCTCGCTCGGCGCACGCTGGGCCAACGTGTCGAATACGCCTTTCCGTTTCTGGAAGGCCCGCGAGTATGAAGGCGGCATCTGCACACCGCTGATAGCCCACTGGCCCGCCACGATAAAACAGAAAGGAGCCATCACCACGCAGGCCGGACACGTCATCGACCTCATGGCCACCTGTCTCGACGTGGCCGGTGCCGAATACCCCACTACCTACAAAGGCCACAGCATCATCCCCATGGAGGGCGAGAGCCTGCTGCCCGTGCTCGAGGGCAAGCAGCGGCAGGGACACGACTACCTCGGCTTTGAGCACTTCAACGAGCGCGCCCTGATCTCCCGCAACGGATGGAAGATTGTGCGCAAGGACAAGGAACAGGCCTGGGAACTCTACAACCTCAACGAGGACCGCAGCGAGAAGCACGACCTGGCCGCCCGCTACCCCGCCCGCGTGGCCCAGATGGACAAGGCCTACCACGAATGGGCCGACCGCTGCATGGTGGAGCCCAAGCCAGGTGAGAAGTCGGGCAACCCCTTCGTCAGCGGATGGTATGCCGACCCCGATGCCGTCTACTACGGCGACAGCTGCTGGGTCTATCCCACCTCGAGCAACGGCCGTCTGAAGGCAACCTACTTCGACGCCTTCTCCTCGGCCGACCTGGTGCACTGGACCAAGCACCCCTGCATACTCGACACCGCCTCGGTGAGCTGGGCCTATAAGGCCATGTGGGCACCCTGTTCCATCAAGCGCCACGGCAAGTACTACCTCTTCTTCTCGGCCAACGACATCGAGGAGGGTGAGACGGGCGGCATAGGCGTGACCATCGCCGACCGACCCGAGGGTCCCTACCGCGACGCGCTGGGTCATCCGCTGGTGGGCCACATCGTCAATGGTGCCGAACCCATAGACCAGTGCGTCTTCCAGGACGACGACGGCCAGTTCTACATGTACTACGGCGGCCGCGGGCACTGCAATGTCGTGAAGCTCTCCGACGACCTGCTCAGCCTGGTACCTTTCTCCGACGGGTCGGTCTACAAGGAGATCACGCCTGAGCAATATGTCGAAGGCCCCTACATGCTACGTCGCGACGGCAAATACTATCTGATGTGGAGCGAAGGCGGCTGGGAAGGCGCCGGCTACCGCGTGGGCTACGGCATCGGCGACAATCCCCTGGGTCCTTTCCACCGTCAGGGTGTCATCCTGGAGCAGGATCCCGCCATCGGCACGGGTACGGGGCATCATTCCGTGATCACCGTGCCGGGGACCGACAAGACCTATGTGGTCTACCACCGCCATCCCGCCGGCGACAGCGTGGCCACCCATCGCGTGCTCTGTCTCGACAGGCTGGACTTCGACGACAAAGGACTCATCCGCAAGGTGAAGATCACCAACGAGGGCGTGCCGGCCACGACAGTAATAAAGGAATGAACACGGCATTTTAGTATACGATACTATGAACAAGAAAGAATTGCTGATGCTCGGCCTGATGCCTGCCTGCGCATACGCGGGAAACGGACGACCGACGCCCAACGTCATCATCATTCTGGCGGATGACCTCGGATACGGCGACGTGAGCGCATACGGCAACAGGACTATAAGCACGCCAAACATAGACAGGCTGGCGCGGGGTGGGGTGACGTTCACCGACGGACATGCCACCTCGGCAACCTCGACGCCCAGCCGGTACGGCCTCTTCACGGGCCTGTATCCGTGGCGGAACGAGAATGCGAAGATCCTGCCCGGTGACGCGCCCTTGCTCATCGACCCGGGACAGTTCTGCCTGCCCTCGATGTTCAGGGACAGGGGATATGCCACGGCGGCAATAGGGAAATGGCATCTCGGACTCGGAAGGGGGAAGATAGACTGGAACAGGCACATAGCGCCAGGGCCCTCGGAGCTGGGCTTCGACTACTCCTGCGTCATCGCAGCAACAGTGGACAGGGTACCCACGGTGTATGTCGAGAACGGTGACGTCGTGGGCCGGGACGGGGATGACCCGATCTCCGTAAGCTACGAGCACGGCTTTCCGGGAGAGCCGACGGCCCTGGACCATCCTGAGATGATGACCATGAGATGGAGCCACGGTCACCAGAACAGCATCATCAACGGCATTCCGCGCATCGGCTTCATGAAGGGTGGAACGGCAGCCAGATGGAAAGACGGCGAGATGGCCAGCTTCCTGCTCGGCAGGGCCCTGTCCTTCGTGGAAAGGAATGCGGACAGGACCTTCTTCCTTTACTACGGCCTCCATGAGCCGCATGTGCCGAGGGTACCGGACAAGCGCTTCGAGGGCAAGTCCGGGCTGGGCCCCCGCGGGGATGTCATCATCGAGGCGGACTGGTGCGTGGGACAGCTGATGGACAAACTCTCGGAACTGGGAATACTGGAGAACACCATAGTGATATTCAGCAGTGACAACGGACCCGTGCTGGACGACGGCTATGACGACGGAGCAAGGGACACAGGATCGAGGCACGACCCCAACGGCGGCCTCAGGGGCGGCAAGTACAGCCTCTTCGACGCCGGTACGCGGGTGCCCTTCTTTGTCTACTGGAAAGGACACATCAAGGCGACGACATGTGACGCCCTGGTGTCCCAGCACGACCTGCCGGCATCGCTGGCCGACCTCATAGGAGCCCGCATACCAGAGGGCCTTGACTCCAGGGACATGCTGCGGACGTTCCTGGGCAAGGACGGCAAGGGACGGAAGGACATGGTCGTGGAGGCAAGCGGCCGCCTGGCGTACCGCTACGGGCACTATGCACTGGTGCCGCCCTATACGGGGCCGGAGAAGAACGAGACGGGGAATGAGCTCGGCGTAGTGGACCATTATTCCCTGTACGACCTGAGGCAGAACCCTGACCAGAGGACGGACGTCTCCGCGCTCCACAAGGGACTGGTCAGAAAGCTGAAGAAGAGGTTCCTCAAGGAGGTCGGCAGCCACTACGATCCCGGAACACAACAGGAGACACTCAAATGAGAATCACCAATCCAACCTATAACCATTAAATTAAACTAAAGAAAAATGACAAAATCAATCAAACTGCTGCTCATCGCCTGCCTGCTTCTGGCAAGCCCGGGCACGTTCGCAAAAAAGAAGGCCGTTCCGCCTGCCCAGCGCTGGACGGAAGAGAAGGCCAACGCATGGTACGCCGGACAGCCTTGGCTCACGGGCTGCAACTACATCCCGGCCAGTGCCGTCAACCAGATCGAGATGTGGAGCGCCGACACCTATGACGCAAACCAGATTGACAAGGAACTGGGCTGGGCACAGAAGCTCGGATTCAACACGATGCGCGTTTTCCTGAGCAGCGTGGTCTATGCCAACGAACCCGATGGGTTCAAGAGTAGAATCGACAATTTCCTTACCATCTGCAAGCAGCACGGCATCCGCCCGCTCTTCGTCTTCTTCGACGACTGCTGGGCACCAGAGTCGCACTATGGCAAGCAGCCCGCCCCGAAGACCGGCATCCACAACTCGGGTTGGGTGAGGGATCCCTCCATGAGCCTGCGCGAGGACACCGTGAGGCTCTACGCCGACCTGGGCAAATACGTCAAGGACATCCTGACCACCTTCGGCGCTGACGACCGCATACTGATGTGGGATCTGTATAATGAGGCCGGAAACAACCAGCAGAAGACGATGAGCCTGCCCCTGCTGCGCAAGGTCTTCGAATGGGCCCGCCAGTGCAACCCCTCGCAGCCCGTCACTGCCTGCATATGGAAGGTCAACGACGATTTCCAGCCGCTCAACAGGTTCATCCTCGACAACTCCGACGTGATCAGCTACCACAACTACCTGCCTCAGGCCAATCACAAGGAGGAGGTGGACTTCCTTAAGATCTTCGGCCGCCCACTGGTATGCACAGAGTACATGGCCCGCAAGCGCGGCAGCACCTTCAGTAGCATCATGCCCATGCTGAAGAAGGAGAAAGTGGTGGCCATAAACTGGGGCTTCGTGGCAGGGAAGACCAACACGATCTTTGCATGGAACGAACCTATTCCGGACGGCTCCGAGCCGGAACTTTGGTTCCATGATATATACCGCCCTGATGGATCCCCGTTCGATGCCGATGAAGTAAGCCTAATCAAGAAGCTCAACGGCGTTAAATAAGCCAATATTCGGGAAATGCCCTGTGCGACGAAGCACGGGGCATTTTCAGTCATAGGCCCTGTGCAAATTTTACTTCGTCAATATTCTTCCTTAACTAAAGTTTCCCACCCTCAAACAGTAGGCTTAAAATAACAGTTTCTCAATAATTATTGGTAACTTTGTAGTGTCCAAAAACAATGATTATCAATAAATTAAAGAGGAACTGTTATGAATGCAA
>Ga0256406_1000982_pt1 | contig 47821 bp, 35 predicted proteins | sample RumenRJG_03DNA_FD_185986 | JGI IMG/M metagenome (GOLD analysis project Ga0256406, IMG submission 185986) | Bovine rumen microbial communities from Lethbridge, Alberta, Canada - RJG_03 | ecosystem: Host-associated > Mammals > Digestive system > Stomach > Rumen | place: Canada: Alberta | collected... | reverse complement strand
ACCTCGCTTTCCACCGGTAATATTATACCATGAACAAGGCTCAACATGTTGGAATTTAGCCGTTATGTGAAATTTTCAAGGTGCAAATGTTCAATAAATCAGGAGGCTTTCGACCCCAACATCATACGATATGAAAATTACAAGACCCGGGCGATAACCGGATGAGAGAGGCGGCAGAAGGGACAGAGCAGATTGTCGGTAATCAGAAAAGATGGAGATAAAAAGTCCGTAATCTACTTGCACAGCTGTTTTTTGTCCTGTAAATAGTCAGATAAAGGATGGGAATACTATGATGGAAGATATGCATATAAAGGAAATGACAGAGCGCCTGCGCGCGCCGGAAAAGGGCGGCGGAGAGCCAGAAATGAGCGGCGCGGAGGCTGCGGTGGCGCTGAAGCAGAAACTGGAAAAGAGCCGGCCGGAGCAGTGGGACCGGATTCCGGATATTGATCTGTACATGGATCAGCTGAAATCCTACATGGAGCGTCAGCATATCGGATTTGAGATGCCGGGTACGGATGAGACCCTGACCTCTTCCATGGTGAATAACTACATCAAAAGCGGGATTCTCCCGCGGGCAAAGGGCAAACGGTACAACCGGCGGCATATTGGAATTCTGACGGCGATCTGTCTGTTAAAGCAGGTGCTCAAGGTTGATGAAGTGGGAAAGCTGCTTGCATCTTGTCTGCAGGGGCGAGACGTACAGTCCTTCTATAATGAGTTTACAGAGATGCTGGACCGGGAATACAGATACACCGCGGAAAAGATTGATCCAGAGGCGGACGCGCAGGAGACGACACGGCAGGCGCTCCAGATGGCGGTCAGCGGGTACGCGCAGATTCTCGCTTGCAAGACTCTGCTGAAGACCCTTCCGGAGCAGGAGAACAAGTAGCCAGAAGAATTGATCTGCTTATGAAGCTCCGGTTTGTGGTATAATGTCTGACGTGCAGAGGGGGGAAAACCTTGCTTTTTTCCCCTTTGTCCAAGATAAGAGAAATAATGAACCATAATGCGGCGGGAGATCCCGCGCGAGTATATGAAGGTGAGTAAGAGATGACAAAGGTTGATATTTTCAGTGGATTCCTGGGCGCCGGAAAGACGACGCTGATTAAGAAACTGGTTGAAGAGGCGTATAAGGGCGAGCAGGTTGTTCTGATTGAGAATGAGTTCGGTGAGATCGGAGTGGATAAGGGATTTCTGAACAGCACAGGCATTCAGATTGACCAGATGAACGCAGGCTGCATCTGCTGCACGCTGGTTGGTGATTTTGCGAAGGCGCTGGATGAGATTATGACCAAGTATGCGCCGGACAGAATTCTGATTGAGCCTTCCGGCGTCGGAAAGCTGTCGGACGTCATTATTGCCGTTCAGGACCTGCATAATGACCAGATTCAGCTGAACGGATTCACGACAGTCATCGATGCTAAGAAGTGCAAGATGTATCTGAGCAATTTTGGCGAGTTCTATAAGAATCAGGTGGAGAACGCAAGCTCCATTATTCTGAGTCATGTGGACGGCCTGAGCCAGGAGAAGCTGGATGAGTGTGTCGCTCTGCTGCGTGAGCTGAATAAGGATGCGTCCATCGTGACGACGCCGTGGGATGAAATCGACGGAAGCAAGATTCTGGAGATCATGGAACAGAAGAAGACGCTGTCTGCAGAGCTGGACCGTCTGCGCGAGGAGGCGCACAGGGAGCTTGCTGAGCATGAGGCTGAGGAGGCAGAGGAGCACGAGCATCACCATCACGATCATGACCATGATCACGATGAGCATGACCATGACGGACACCATCACGGTCACGATGATCACGACGAACATGAGCATCATCACCATCACCACCATCATCACGGCCATGATGCCGATGAGGTGTTCGATGAGTTCGGTGTGGAAACCTCACATAAGTTTACAAAGGAAAAGCTTCAGCACGCGCTGGAGAGCCTGCAGGATGAAGAGGTCTGCGGACAGGTTCTCCGTTCCAAGGGAATCGTGGAAGGAGAAGACGGACAGTGGCTGGAATTTGACTATGTTCCGGGCGAGCCGGAGGTCAGAGACGGAGATCCGGAAACAACCGGCATGGTCTGCGTAATCGGCGTCGGCCTGAAGCAGGATCATATTAAAGAACTGTTCGGTCTGTAATCAGTCAGGAGGGAAATATGCCGCAGGAAATGAAAGAAGTACCGGTATATCTGTTCACGGGATTCTTGGGTTCCGGAAAAACCACATTCATTCAGGACGCGATGGAAGGCGAGGACTTCAACAGCAATGAAGACCGCACCTTGCTGCTTCTGTGTGAAGAGGGAGAAACCGAACTGCATCCGGCCAAGTTCTACGGACCGAATGTATTTATCGAAACGGTAGAACAGGAATCTGACCTGACGCCGGAGCATCTGGATGAATTGCTGAAGAAGCATCAGGCGGAGCGTGTTGTTGTGGAGTATAACGGCATGTGGGGGCTGGATTCCTTTTATCAGAACATGCCGGAGGCGTGGATCGCGTATCAGGAGATGACTTTCTGCGACGCGCGCACTTTCCTGATGTTCAATCAGAATATGCGCCAGCAGACGTTTGACAAGCTCAAGAGCGCAGAGCTGGTTGTGTTCAACCGCTGCGTCAGGGACGATAATTTTGAGGATTTCCAGAAGCAGGCGCATAAGATCGTGCGTGTCGCAAACCGGAAGTCTCAGATCCTCTACGAGTTCGGCCCGGATGACGTCATCATGGACAATCTGGAGGATCCGCTGCCGTATGATCTCACGCAGGACCGTATCAACATTGAGGACGACTGGTATGCAGAATGGTACCGCGATGTGAACGATCATCCGGAAAAATACGAGGGCAAAGAGTTCCGCGTCAAGGGAAGAGCTGCTGTCGGCGAGGGCCTGGCAAAGGATCAGTTCATCTTCGGTCGTCACGTCATGACCTGCTGTGTGCAGGATATCCAGTTTGCAGGATTGCTCTGCCAGTGGACGGATCAGGCGCAGACACTGAAAAACGGCGAGTGGGTGAAGGTCCGCTTCACTGTGAAGAACGAGTACACACCGATTTATCAGGAAGAAGGGCCGGTGCTTTATGTACAGACCCTTGCGCCGTGCGAGCCGACCGAGCCGGAGGTCGCGACGTTCTAAGAGGAAGAACATGAAGAATTATACATATATGCTCCGCTGCGGAGACGGATCATACTACACAGGGTGGACCAATAATCTGGTCCGCCGTCTTCATATGCACCAGAAGGGAAAGGGCGGAAAATACACCCGCTCGCACCTTCCGGTGCACCTTGTTTATTTTGAGTGTTATGAGGATCCGCATCAGGCAAGGACGCGCGAGCCGGCAATTAAAAAACTTTCCAGAGAGGAGAAGGACGAGCTGGTCAGAAATTTTGACTCCTCTGAACTGGAACGTTTTCTTCAGCAGTGCGGGGATTCTTCTGACGATCCCGGCGGCAAAAAGTAACGCACAAAGGGTAAGAGCTTTGCGCATGCATCCGGCAGGGTTCATAAACTGCGCGTGCAGAGGCGAAGCGCACAGCAGCATCGGGCAGACGGATAACGTGCATCGTGCATACGCAGAATACCATTATATAACAGCTACAGAAACGGAGAATACAGAGTATGAAACTGATACATTTAGCCGATCTGCATCTGGGAAAACAGGTGAACGGATTTTCCATGATGGAGGATCAGCGGTATATTCTGGAAGAAATCATCAGAATGATCAGGCAGGAAGAGGCAGACGCCGTGATGATCGCCGGTGATGTTTACGACAAGCCGGTGCCCCCGGCGGAAGCCGTTTCTCTTTTTGATGAATTTCTGGAGACGCTTGCGAAAATGGGCAAAGAGGTTTTTGTGATCAGCGGAAACCATGACTCCGCGGAGCGTCTGGCATTCGGGTCAGGGCTGATGAACAGAAGCGGAATACATATCTCCCCAGTTTACAGCGGAGAGATTCAGCCGGTCACCGTCAGCGATGAATATGGGGAAGTGAATTTCTGGCTCCTCCCGTTCCTGAAACCAGTGCATGTGCGCCGCTTTATAGAAGATGAGAAAGAAAAAGAAACGGTGAAAACCTATGATCAGGCGCTGCAGTATGTGCTGTCGCATCTTCCGGTCGATCCGCAGATACGCAATATTCTGCTCACGCACCAGTTCATAACTGGCGCAAAGACCTCGGATTCAGAGGATTTTTCTGTCGGCGGGATCGATCATGTAGAGGCAGAGCATTTCCGGCCGTTTGATTATACGGCGCTCGGCCATATCCATCGTCCGCAGAAGGCCGGGAGCGAAACGATCCGCTACTGCGGATCGCCTCTGAAATATTCTTTTTCTGAGGCAGATCGCGAGAAATCTGTTCCCGTCATTGAACTTGGAAAGAAAGGAGATATCTCCTTGCAGCTGGAATCTTTGTCCCCGCTGCATGATATGAGGGAAATCCGGGGAACGTATGAACAGGTGACGGAAAAATCGTTCTATGAACAGAAAGATCTGCAGTCGAGCTATGTCCGCGTTACGCTGACGGATGAAGAGGATGTTCCGGATGCTCTTGGGAAGCTCAGACTGGTCTATCCGCTGCTGATGCGTCTGGACTACGATAACACAAGGACGCGCATACAGAATGAGGTTTCCGGAGAGGAGGCCGCAGAGGTAAAAACGCCGGAGGACTTGCTCGAGGATTTCTACCGGCTTCAGAATAACCATGACATGAACGAGAGACAGAAGCACATTGCAAAGCAGTGCATAGGAAAAGTTTTTGGAGGGGAGACAGAATGAGACCGCTGAAACTGACGATGTCGGCATTTGGGCCGTATGCGGAGGAGACGACTCTGAATATGGAGAAACTTGGGAAAGGCGGTCTGTACCTGATCTCTGGAGATACGGGCGCGGGAAAAACTACGATTTTTGACGCGATTACCTATGCGCTGTATGGAGAAGCCAGCGGAGACAGCCGGAGAACGGATGAGTTCCGCTCAAAATATGCGGATCCGGACACGCCGACGTTTGTGGACCTGACGTTTTCTTATGCCGGGAAGGTATACCGCGTGCGCAGGAATCCGCAGTATATCCGGGCGGCAAAACGCGGGGGCGGAATGACGACGCAGAAGCCGGAGGCGGAGCTGCATTATCCGGACGGGCGTGTTACAGCCAGAATGACAGATGTAGACCGTGAAATCCAGCAGATTATGGGAATCGACCGCAACCAGTTCACGCAGATTGCCATGATCGCACAGGGGGATTTTCAAAAACTTCTCCTTGCATCAACACAGGAACGTATAGGAATCTTCAGGCGCGTGTTCGGAACTCGTCCGTATGAACAGCTGCAGCAGATGTTGAAATCCGCAGCTCAGGATAAAAAGGGGCAGTGCACGGCACTTCGTCAGGACATCGCACGCTGGAGCGGGATGCTGGACGGAGAAGCAGCGCATCAGGAGAAAATTTCTGCCATTCATTCCGGAGAGTGCCTGGTTGAGGACGTTCTGGCATTTTCAGAGGTTTTGATTCAGGAAGATCAGAAACGCCGAGAGGAGAATCTGAGCCGGCAGAAAAATGAAGAGCAGGTGCTGCAGAGCATTCATCTGCAGATTCAGAAAGCGGAAGACGCGCAAAAAAAGGAACAGGAGTTTAATCGTCTCCGTCAGGACGCCGAGCAGAGGCAGCGCAAAGCAGCGGAGCTTGAGGCTTCCAGCCTTGCGAAAAAAAAGAAAGCCGAACAGGGCGCACAGATGCTTCAGCAGGCCGGCGCGGTTGAATCGCAGCTTTCCAGTTATGAAGAACTCGAGAAGAAGAGTAAAACCTGCGACGACCTGCGCGTGCAGTACCGGCAGGAGTATCAGAAGTTCAAGGCAGTGAAGAAAGAGTATGATGACCGCGCGGATCTGTTGAAGAAGAAACGCGAACGCCTCATGGAGATTGCCGGAGCAGCAGAGAAACTGGAGCAGATCCGTTCCAGAACAGAGAATATGAGCGAGCAGAGCAAAAGGATCAATGATGTCCTGAAGAGTCTGGACCGGTTAGACATCGTGCGCCGTGAGACGCATGAGGCGCAGGCGCGTTTTCTGGACGCTGATCAGAAAGCCGCGGAAGCTGAGCAGAACGCAAGCCGGGCGAGCCGCGCATATCTGATGGAGCAGGCCGGGATTCTGGCGTCCTCGCTTCAGGAGAACCAGCCGTGCCCGGTCTGCGGGTCTCTCAATCATCCGCACCCTGCCGTTTTGAGCGAACACGCGGTTAGCCGGGAGACTGTAGAGCGCCTGAAAAAAGAAGCAGCTGACGCAGCACAGGCGCAGAGGGAAGAAGCCGTCGCATCCGGGCGGAAAACGGAGCAGCTGAAGCAGCTCTGCTCCGATCTTGCTGTGCGGATCTCTGCGGAATGCCGGAAGGGCATGCTCCTTTCCCTGGATAAAATGCAGCTGGCCAAGGATGAAGATGCGCTGAAACAGGTACTGGAAACACAGGATTCCGGATCCTGGAAAAAGGCGTTCACCTTGCAGAATCAGCTTTTGTCCGCACAGCAGAGCAGCAGGAAGAAAGAAACTGAGGAACTGAAGAGCCAGCTGAAGGAAAAACAGAATCTCGAAAAAGAGATTCCTGAGCTGGAAAATAAAGGAAAAGATGACGAACAGGTCCAGAGGCAGCTGCAGACGAGGCTGACGGTTCTGGCGTCTGACGGAAAGAATCTGCGTGCGCAGATCGACCAGATGCAGGAGAAACTGGAATACAAGACCAGGAAAGAAGCAGAGGCTGCCGCAGCTTCTCTGAGAAAACAGAAGGCAGACTTGGATCGAGATGCGGAGCAGGCGCGAAAAGAACTGCAGGATCACAAGGATGCAGTGATTCAGCTGAACAGCCGCATGCAGCAGCTTCAGAACGATCTGGCGTCCATGCCGGCTGGAGGTACACTGCAGGGACTGAACGCGCAGGAGCAGGAAGCGAAAGCCCTCCTCCAAAAGCTCAGAGACCGGTTTTCTCAGATCGATCACCGTCTGAAGACTAACCAGAAGGCGCAGGCGGAAATTCAGGAGAGGAGCAGCCGCATGGAATCTGCAGAGAAGGAACTGCAGGATCTTCAGGGACTGTCGGATACCGTGAATGGAAATCTGAACGGGAAAGAAAAAATTCAGCTCGAAACCTATGTCCAGATGCACTATTTTGATCGTATTCTGCAGAAAGCGAACCGGCGGCTTCTGATCATGACGGAAAACCAGTATGAACTGAAACGGCGCAGACACGCGGATAACGCGCGTTCGCAGAGCGGACTGGATCTGGATGTTCTGGATCATTTCAACGGAAGCGTGCGAAGTGTCAACACCTTATCCGGCGGCGAAAAGTTCATGGCTTCGCTTTCTCTTGCACTCGGTCTGAGTGACGAGATTCAGTCTGCCTCCGGGGGGATCCGCCTGGAATCTATGTTTGTCGATGAAGGGTTTGGATCGCTGGATGACGAGAGTCTGCAGCAGGCGCTGAAGGCGCTGCAGTCCCTGGCGGAGAGCGACCGGATCGTCGGGATTATTTCACATGTTTCACAGCTTGCGGATCAGATTGACCGGCAGATTGTCGTTTCCAAGACACAGACCGGGAGCCGGGCGGAGATCGTACTGGGATGATGAAAGAAAGCAGAAATGCAGGAGAAAAATGCACGGGCAGCCTGCCTCTGAAGCTTGTACACGTCAGACTGCCTGCGCGTGATGCGGCGGATTGTGAGAGATAACCGTTTCACGTGAGGAAAATTTGGTGTATAATCTAAATTAACAGACCAAAAACAAAGGAAATTCGTCAGGGCAGCCATCCGGCTGTCCTGTCTCAGCGGAATCAGGAGGAGAACAATGCCGATTAAAGTACCGAATAACTTACCAGCTGTAGAAGCGCTGACGAGGGAAAACGTATTTGTCATGACGGATTCCCGCGCGATGACGCAGGATATTCGTCCGCTTCATATTATTCTTCTCAATCTGATGCCGACCAAGGTCACGACTGAGACGCAGCTTACTCGTCTCCTGGGAAACACACCGCTGCAGATCGAGCTGGATCTCCTGCAGACAACGACGCACAAGACCCATGTGACGAGCCAGGAGCATATGCTGGCGTTCTATAAAACGTTTAACGAAGTCAAAGATCAGTATTACGACGGTATGATCATCACTGGAGCGCCGATTGAGCTGATGCCGTTTGAAGAGGTGGATTACTGGGACGAGCTCTGTGAAATCATGGAGTGGACCAAAACCCATGTTCACTGCACGTTCCACATCTGCTGGGGCGCGCAGGCAGGGCTTTATTACCACTACGGCATTCAGAAGCATGTCCTGCCGGAGAAACTTTCCGGTGTGTATAAGCACCATCTGGATTATAAAAAAGGGATGCTGTTCAGAGGATTTGACGATGAATTTTATGTTCCGCATTCCAGAAACACAACGGTTTACCGTGAAGACATCGAGAAGGTTCCGGAACTGAAGATCATCGCGAGTTCCGATGAAGCCGGTGTGTTCTGCGTGAAGTCGGAGAATGACCGCCAGATCTTTGTGATGGGACATTCAGAGTATGACGCGGATACGCTGAAGCAGGAGTATGAGCGCGATAAGGCAGCAGGCCTGAATCCGAAAGTGCCGGAGAACTATTTCCCAGACGACGATGATACAAAGGAGCCGGTTGTCCGCTGGCGTTCCTGCGCAAATCTGCTGTATTCCAACTGGCTGAACTATTTTGTTTATCAGAGTACGCCGTTTGATATCCGGCAGATTCATGAAGAGGATCTGGAAAAGATCATGCCGCAGAAAGCAGAACTCAGCGTCTGCAAGTTCGGCGGATCATCCGTGGCAGATGCAGATCAGTTCCGCAAAGTCAAGGCGATTATCGACGCGGATCCGGCGCGCCGCTACGTCATCGTTTCCGCTCCCGGCAGAAGATTCAAGGGCGATACCAAAGTGACCGACCTTCTGATCCAGAGTTCCGATGCTCCGCATCTTCTGGTCAGCAATATGGCCGAGGTAGAGAAACGCTTCCGCGCGATTGCAGACGATCTGGGCGTTGATTTCGACGCGGAGGGACAGGTTGAACAGATCAGGAAAAACTTTAAGGCAGGCGCCGGCATTCAGTATCTGAAGAGCCGCGGCGAATACCTCTGTGCCAAACTCATGGCGGCATATCTGGGATATGATTTCCTCGATTCTGCGGATATGATTGTATTTGATTACGATGGAAAACTGAACGCAGAAGAAACAGAGAAGAGGCTCCGGGAGACCCTTGCACAGCACGAGCACGCAGTAATTCCGGGCTTTTACGGTGCGTATGCAAACGGCGTCATCCACACGTTCTCAAGAGGCGGTTCGGATATTACCGGATCCCTGGCCGCAGCAGCGGTCGGCGCGGATCTGTATGAGAACTGGACCGATGTTCCAGGCCTTTTGATGGCTGACCCGCGCATCGTGGATAAACCGCTTGCCGTTCCGGTCATTACCTATACGGAACTCCGGTCCCTGTCGCTGATGGGCGCAGAAGTTCTGCATGAAGACGCCGTATATCCGGTCCGTAAAAAAGGCATTCCGATCAACATCAAGAGCACCAATGAGCCGCAGGAGCCGGGAACCCTGATTGTCAGCAAAGCCAGCTACTACAAGCAGATTCTGGACATTTCCGGCATCTCGGGAAAGAAAGGATATGCGGTTATCACCATTACGCGTGAAAAACTGAATGAGGATCCGCGGTTCCACGCGAAACTGTCTGAAGTTCTGCAGGAGCAGAATATTAAAGTAGAGAAAAGAAGCACCGCCGTCGACTCCGTCGAGCTGGTTGTTGAAGAAAAGAGCCTGAAAGGAAAAGAGCAGGCGCTTGAAAACGCGCTGCGCGAACAAACCGGCGCGGCCGACGTGGAAATTAAGGGCAGCCTGGCACTGATCGCAGTCGTCGGCCGCAAAATCGCAACCGCACCGGGAATCAGTGTAAAGATGTTCGACGCACTCTCACGCGAAAAAATCAACATCCGGTTCATCGAGTACGGAAGCGACAGCATCAGCATGACTGTCGGCATCGACGCGGATGAATACGCACACGCGATCCGCGCCGTCTACCAGGAATTCATCACCTGCGTTTCCGCAATTTCCGCGTAACCGCAAGCCGCGGCGCCGCTGTCCAACAGAAATGAAAAAACCGCTGCATACTGACACTGATCTCGTCAGTGTGCAGCGGTTTTGTTGTCTAATATTACGGAATCAGCCCGGAAAGGCGTATCACATCTCCGGATCTTTCTTCCGGATGGACTTACTCTGCCTCGTTTCCAGGGAAGTCCGGAATGTAGGCAAAGCCCTTGTCCAGATCTTCATCGGTCGGGATGGAGTCGGTCATGGTTCCGTCGTTGTACTGCTGGTATGCGGTCATGTCAAAGTATCCGGTACCGGTCAGGCCGAACAGGATGGTCTTCTTTTCGCCGGTCTCTTTGCATTTCAGTGCCTGGTCGATGGCGCCCTTGATTGCGTGGCTGGATTCCGGAGCCGGGAGCAGACCTTCTGTTCTTGCAAAGAACTCAGCGGCCTTGAATACTTCTGTCTGCTCGTAAGCAACGGCGTCGAACATACCCTCGTGATACAGCTCGGACAGGATGCTGCTGTCGCCGTGGTAGCGAAGTCCGCCGGCGTGGTTTGCAGACGGGATGAATCCGTTTCCTAAGGTGTACATCTTTGCGAGTGGTGTGACGCGGCCAGTGTCGCAGAAGTCATAGCGGTATTCGCCTCTGGTGAAGCTCGGGCAGGACTTCGGCTCTACACCGATGAACTGATAATCCGCCTTTCCTGTCAGTTTCTCACCCATGAACGGCGCAATCAATCCTCCAAAATTGGATCCGCCTCCGCAGCAGCCGATGATGATGTCCGGCTTGATGTCGTATTTATCCATTGCGGTCTTGCATTCCAGGCCGATAATGCTCTGGTGCAGGAGAACCTGGTTCAGCACGCTTCCCAGAACGTAGCGGTATCCCGGATTCTTAACGGCAACTTCAACAGCTTCGGAAATTGCGCATCCCAGAGACCCGCCTGTTCCCGGATGTTCCTCCAGGATTTTTCTGCCGACTTCTGTCGTGTCGGACGGGGAAGGCGTTACATTTGCTCCGTACGTGCGCATAACCTCTCTTCTGTAGACTTTCTGTTCGTAAGAAACCTTAACCATATAAACGCGGCAGTCCAGACCAAAATGTGCGCATGCCATGGACAGCGCCGTTCCCCACTGACCGGCTCCGGTCTCTGTGGTAACACCTTTCAGTCCCTGCTGTTTTGCATAGTAGGCCTGAGCAATTGCAGAATTCAGTTTATGGCTTCCGCTCGTGTTGTTTCCTTCAAACTTGTAATAAATTTCTGCCGGTGTGTCGAGCGCTTTCTCAAGTGCATATGCTCTCATCAGTGGCGCCGGTCTGTATGTCTTATAATATTCTCTGACTTCATCCGGAATTTCAATCAGACGCGTATTGTCGTCGAGTTCCTGCTTTGCGAGTTCTGTGCAGAAGATCGGCTCCATCTCTTCAAGCGTGATCGGCTTGTGCGTTCCCGGGTTCAGGAGAGGCGCCGGCTTGGTTGGCATATCTGCTCTCAGGTTGTAATAATACTTTGGCACTTCGTCTTCAGTCAGGTAAATTCTGTACGGGATGTTCTTGCTCATTGTTTTTTGTCCTCCATTTACAATCTGTAGAATCGTTTACATATCGATGGTGTTCGCACGACAAAGGGCATTCTTCCCAAGAAAAAAACTCCTGTCCCCAACATGCGAACTGCTGGGACAGGAGAATCGTCATCTCTTGCGGTGCCACCCGGCTTGACGCTTGCGCGTCCTCTCAAAGCATACCATCATATGCTGCATTTGGTTACGGAGTTTATTCTCCGTCTCGCCTACATAACAGACTGAAGTCTGCCGTTCAGCTCGCCCTCCGAAGCCCATTCTGCGCGGCCTGTATCTGCTGCCATCTCACCATCGGCAGCTCTCTGGAAGATCCGGTTTCCGTGCGTACTTGCTCTTCATCAACGGTTTATTTTCAACTGTTGACCACATCATAGCATCGAAAAATATGTTTGTCAACACAAAAAATGAGAAAAAGTTTGTGTACTGTGCCGATGGGTATCCGGTGGAAGTTGTCGGAATAGAATGGTATAATTAAATATCGTGGAGGCGGGGATGTGGCCCGCGCAGAAAGGAATGCATTATGACAGAGTATTACGATAAGAATTTTGACCCGAAAAAAGTTAAGGACGAACTTGTTGCGTGGATCAGAGAATTTTTTGCGCAGAATGGCAGTGACTGCAAGGCGGTCGTTGCGATCAGCGGAGGAAAGGACAGTTCGGTAACAGCTGCGCTCTGCTGTGAAGCGCTTGGAAAGGACCGTGTGTACGGTGTTCTGCTTCCGAACGGAGAGCAAAAAGATATCGATGCATCGCAGCTTCTGGTGAAGCACCTGGGCATCGATCACAGTACGGTGAATATTCACGCGGCTTATCAGGGAATTGTAGATGAGATGAAGGCAGCCGGACTGGATGTTACGGATCAGATGACCACCAATCTGCCGGCGCGTCTGAGAATGGCGACGGTCTACGCGGTTTCACAGACGATGAACGGGCGTGTCGCAAACACCTGCAATCTTTCTGAAGACTGGGTCGGATACGCGACCAGATACGGCGACGGAGCAGGTGATTTTTCACCGCTTTCGCATCTGACGGTTCAGGAAGTCCGTGCAATCGGCGACGTCCTGGGACTGCCGAAGGAGCTGGTTTACAAGGTGCCGGTAGACGGCCTGACGCCGCTGACAGACGAGGAAAAGCTCGGATTCACTTACGACGTTCTTGACCGCTATATCCGTACCGGTGAGTGTGATGACCCGAAGACAAAGGAGAGCATCGACCAGAAGCACAGAGCCAATGTATTCAAGCTGAAGCTGATGCCGGCCTTCCCATATGACGGGCCGACCCGGGCAGAGCACTAAAAACTGATGCGGAATGCTGGTGTAGTATTTTGATGTGGTACGCTGATACAGCCAGCTATTTAATGCAGTTGGCTGAAGCGGCTGCCTTATGCGGCCGGTTTACGTCGCTGGACAAGAAGTAAACCGGCTGTGCGTGTATACAGGGCCTGTGGACGGGGCTTTCAGGTATACAAGCACTATGGACGGGAGTCCCGGCAGTATTCAGTGGTGTCTCCCGTCCATTTTTGTATTTCAGGGTCTGTGGACGGGAGATTTGAGTATACAAAGTCTGTGGACGGCGGGGTAAGTGTGACGCAGGGCGGTGAAGATGCTGGGACAGGACCGTGTGCTGCCATGTATCCAAAAAAATCCATTCTGAAGATAATTTCGTGTAAGAACAGAAAAATATTCATAAATATGTGTGGAGTCTACGATGAAAAACGCCGAAGACGCATTCTGAAAAAGGCGTTTTGAGAATAGTTCGAAATGTATTCAGTATCCTGCTAGTTCCATTGATTTACTGCGGTTGACAAGGTTTTCTCATCTGCATATTATAAATATAGAAGTATTGTATGCCATTTTTATGTATACAGAATTATGCACACAAAGGACATGGTAATACAATTTTGATATGGATAAACATTCATATTTTGAATAATATGTATATATAGGAGGGTTACGGATGAAAACGAGAAAAATTGGAATTATCGGAGTTGGTCACGTTGGAGCGCATGTGCTGAGTGCGCTGGTTACACAGGGAATTGCGGATGAAATCGTACTGATTGATACGAATCCGGCTAAGTCTGCCTGCGAATGCCAGGATATCAAGGATTCTATCCCGTATATGCCGCATCGTGTAAGAGTATCTGTGGGTGATTATCCGGATTTAAAGGACTGTGATCTGGTTGTGAATGCCAGCGGAAAGATTTCCATTCTGGCTGAGACCCATGACCGTGTAGAAGAGATGAAATTCACTGTTCCGGCGGCTAAAGGATTTATTCCAAAGGTCAAGGCATCCGGATTCAATGGAATTTTCCTGAATATCAGCAATCCGTGCGATATCATCACCGCTGAGATTGCAAAGGGACTGGGACTTCCGAAAGGTCATGTGTTCGGTACAGGAACCGGACTGGATTCCGCGCGTCTGATCTCCCATCTGGCCGAGAAGACAGGAATCGACCATAAATCCATTACTGCATATATGATCGGTGAGCATGGAAATTCCCAGTTTGCTCCATGGTCTCAGGTGGCATTCGGCTCCCATAAACTGGATGAGCTGGCAGCAGAGGATGAGCGCTTCCGCTTTGACCGCGATGCTATGATCAAGGAAACTGTAGACGGAGCATGGACTGTATTTGCAGGCAAAAGTTGCACAGAATACGCAATTGCGGCGACTGCAGCAAGGATTATCCGTGCGATTTTCCATGATGAAAAGGCTATTATTCCTGTCAGCGCGCCGCTGGACGGTGATTTCGGCGAGCATGATGTCTTTGCGGGCGTACCGGCAATCATCGGTAAAGACGGCTGTGAAGAAGTCGTAGAGCTGCATCTGACGGATGAGGAGCTGGAACATTTCCATCAGTGCTGTGCAGGAATCCGCGAGAACATCAAGATTGCAGACGAAATGTAGGTAAAATGCAGGCTGTCGCATCAGTGATGTCCGCGCGATAATGATTGACAGAAACCCAAATAAACCTCCCGGAGAATGACGAACGGCAGTGTTGCCGCGGTTGATCATTCTTCTGGAGGTTTATTTGCTGTTTAACGATAAAAAACAGTTTAGCATGTAAATTTTATAACATTCGCATCGAAAAGTACAGTCAGAAAAGATCCGGGTGCAGGGAAGAGCAGAAACGGAACAGATGTGATAGAATAGACAGGTAAAATAATAGTCTGTGTTCCGGGATCCGGACGCTGTTTTATAGAAGGAGAATCAATATGTCTTTACATATCGCTGTTTCAGAGAAAGCAAAAGTCGCAGAAACGGTTTTGATGCCGGGCGATCCGCTCCGCGCGCAGTTCATCGCGGAAAATTTTCTGGAAAATCCGGTGAGATATTCCGAGATCCGCAATATGTACGGGTATTCCGGCACATATAAAGGCGTGCCGGTATCTGTGCAGGGAAGCGGCATGGGTATGCCGTCAATGGGAATCTATTCCTGGGAGCTGTATGATCAGCACCATGTAGAAAATATTATCCGCATTGGAACAATGGGGAGTTTCAATCCGGATGTCCACGTCGGAGAGACTGTGCTTGCGCTGGCGGCATCCACGGACTCCAGTTATATGGATACGTTCCATGTAGAAGGGCAGTATTCCCCGTGCTGCAGCTATGAACTGCTGACGGCTGCGCAGCAGGCATCTAAGGAGACGGGAATTGATGTATACGCAGGAAATGTGCTGTCCAGCGATCATTTCTATGAGGCAGATGCAGACTGGTGGAAATGCTGGCAGAGAATGGGCGTCATCGGCGTGGAGATGGAGACAGCAGCTCTTTATTCTAACGCGGCGTTCTTAAAGAAGAAGGCGCTTGCTGTGTTTACCGTCAGCGATCATTTTATCCTGGATGAGGTCGCGACGGTGGAACAGAGACAGACGCAGTTTACGGATATGATGAAGCTGGCGCTGGAAACAGCGGTAAGACTGTAGGCGGGCCGTGGGACAGAATAACAATGCACAGAGGCGCTGGACTTCTCTTCCGGCGGTGTTGTCCGCAACTTTGGTCTGCTGTATCCTGTGGGGCAGCGCATTTCCATGCATCAAAATCGGATATGCGCTGTTCTCAGTCCCGTCTTCTGATACCGCGTCTCAGATGCTGTTCGCGGGATTTCGGTTTACGCTTGCCGGTGTTCTGGTGATTGCCGCAGGGAGTCTGATGGAAAGAAAGTGGCTGCGCCCGGCCGAAAAGTCTGCCGGAAATGTGGTGATTCTGGCATTTCTGCAGACCGCCGGACAGTATTTCTTTTTCTATACCGGACTTGCGCACGCGAGCGGGGTCAACGCTTCTATAATAGAGGGCGCAGGAACGTTTATCACGATTCTGGTTGCTGCGTTTGTTTTCCGGACGGAGCATATGACGGTTCGGAAAACGGTGGGGAGCCTGATCGGGTTTGCCGGAGTTCTTATGGTTGAAATGCGGGGCAGCGGGGCTCTGCAGTTTCATTTTGCGCTGAATGGTGAAGGATGTATTCTTCTTTCTGCGGTTCTTGCGGCATTTTCTTCTTCCTGGATCAAACGCGCGGGACAGAACGAGGATCCGACGACGCTGTCCGGGTATCAGTTTTTGCTGGGCGGCATTCTCCTGACCCTGTACGGATGGGTAAGAGGCGGGCGTCTGCACATCCCCGGCGCTGCATGGAAAGGGGCGCTGCTGATTATCTATATGGCATTTATTTCTGCGGCGGCGTACACAATCTGGAGTATACTGCTGAAATATAATCCGGTCAGCCGGATCGCGATATTCGGGTTTATGAATCCGGTGATCGGCGTTCTGCTTTCCGCGGTTCTATTGGGTGAAACCGCACAGGCATTCCGCGTTCCGGCGCTTGCTGCGCTGATGCTGGTCTCTGCCGGGATTATTATTGTCAATTACGGCGGGCGTCCCGGGAAATCGGACGCCGGTTTCACAGCGTGTCGGAGAAATGAAATCAATAAAAAGAAAGAATAAGACAAAAGAGAAAATAAAAAAAGAACCGATGGGAGACACAACCATCGGTTCTTCGCTTAAAAGCATGTGCATCCCAGCAGATGCACCTGTGGGGACGGGTGAGATTTTACTTTCCTGCTTTTGCAGCGTTCAGTTTCTTGGTAACCTGAGAAACGTGTCTGCTTGCAGCCTGCTTGGAGATGATGTGCTTGGTTGCAGCTTTCTTCAGCTGCTTCTCAACAGCAGTTCTCTTCTCAGCAGCTGTGTCCAGGTCTTTCGCGGCAATTGCTGCGTCGAATTCCTTGATGACAGCTTTCAGATCGTCCTTGATTACTCTGTTCTGAGCAGTCTTCTTAGCAGTAACTTTTACTCTCTTCTTTGCGGATTTGATATTAGCCATGTTTACCCCCACTACTAAAATATAGCATTAAAAAATTAAATACGCAGTTCTGACTATAGCACGTGTACCCGGAAAATGCAAGCGTTTCCGGCGAAAAGCAAGGAAATAAATGGAAATAACTGCGTGTTTCTGAAGAAGGCGCGAAGCGGGGATTTTCGTGCGGAGCAGGGTCAGCAGTTTACCGCCTTGCGCATTGCTTTTTGTCGGAAGAATGGGTGCGTGAAACGGCGTATGTATGGTAGAATAAAACAGATCATCTCAAATAGTAAGGAGAAACTTGAATGAAAGATAATGATTATCAGAAATATATCCGTAATTTCAGCATCATCGCGCATATTGACCACGGTAAGTCGACGCTGGCGGACCGCATGATTGAAATGACGGGGCTGGTGGCGGAGCGTGACATGAAAGAGCAGCTGCTGGATAATATGGATCTGGAGCGGGAGCGGGGAATCACGATCAAACTGCAGACGACGCGTCTGGTATATAAGGCAAAGGACGGACAGGAATATATCTTCAATCTGATCGACACGCCGGGACATGTGGACTTCAATTACGAGGTCAGCCGGAGCCTGGCGGCGTGCGAGGGCGCAGTTCTGGTCGTCGACGCGACGCAGGGTGTAGAGGCGCAGACAATGGGAAATGTCTACCTTGCCCTGAACGAGGATCTGGAAATTCTGCCGTGCCTGAATAAGATGGATCTTGCAAGTGCGCGGCCTGAAGAGTCCAGGGAAGAAATTGAAGAAATGATCGGCATTGACGCGGAGGAGGCGCCGGAAGTTTCGGCCAAGACCGGCATGGGTGTCGAGAATCTTCTGGAAAAAATTGTAACTGACATTCCTGCGCCGACGGGAGATGTGGATGCTCCGCTGAAAGCGCTGATTTTTGACTCTGTATATGATAATTACAAGGGTGTAGTGATTTTTGTGCGTCTGTTCGACGGGCAGGTCAAGGTCGGCGATACGATCCGTCTGATGGCCGCGAAGGCAAATTATGAGGTAACGGAAGTCGGTGTCATGGCGCCGAGCCACGTTCCGGCCAAGTTCCTGCGGGCAGGCGATGTAGGGTACATCTGCGCGGCGATCAAGCAGGTCAGAGACGCCAGAGTCGGAGACACGGTCACGCTTGCCAATCGTCCGACGGAGAAGAGCCTGCCGGGATACAAGAAGGTGCAGCCGATGGTATTCTCCGGAATTTACCCGGCAGAGGGCGAGAAGTACGAGTCCGTCAAGGAGGCGCTGGAGCGGCTCCAGGTCAATGACGCGTCGCTCCTGTTCGAGCCGGAGACTTCTGCTGCGCTGGGATTCGGTTTTCGCTGCGGCTTCCTGGGCCTTCTGCATATGGAGGTCATTGTGGAGCGTCTGGAGAGAGAATTCCATCTGGACATCATCACCACCTCGCCGAGCGTTGTGTATAAGGTCATCCTGACCGACGGTTCCGTGAAAATGATTCAGAATCCGACCAACCTGCCGGATCCTTCCGAGATTGACCACATCGAGGAGCCGATCGTAAAGGCGGACATTATGCTGCCGAAGACATACGTCGGATCCATTATGGAGCTCTGTCAGAAACGGCGCGGAACCATGATGGGCATGGATTACATCACCACCGACCGCGTCGAACTGCATTACGAACTTCCTCTGAATGAAGTTATCTACGACTTCTTTGACGCGCTGAAATCTATGACCAAGGGTTACGGATCACTCGATTACGAGTTCGTCCGCTACGAGAAATCCGACCTGGTCAAGATGGATATTCTGCTGAACAAGAACATCGTCGACGCCTTCTCCATGATCGTCCACCGTTCCGAGGCGTACAATCGCGCGCGTTTTGTCTGCAAGAAGCTGAAGGAAGTCATCCCGATGCACCAGTTTGAGGTTCCGATCCAGGCTGCCGTCGGACAAAAGGTTATCGCCCGTGAGACGGTCAGGGCGTACCGCAAGGATGTAATTGCAAAGTGCTACGGCGGAGATATTTCCCGAAAGAAGAAGCTGCTGGAGAAGCAGAAAGAGGGAAAGAAGAGAATGCAGCAGTTCGGAAAGGTAGAAGTTCCGCAGGAAGCCTTTACGGCGGTGCTGAAATATGACGATGATAAGTAAAACGATGCAGATTATGAAGAATTCCGGAGCAAAAAATAGTACAGGAAAAAGGATCTCGGATGCCGGGGAGAGTAATCCCCTTGGCATCTATATTCATATTCCGTTCTGTATGTCCCGCTGCCGGTACTGCGGGTTTTATTCGCAGGCTGTCGGGAGAACGCAGGGGCCGGAGGCTCTTCAGAAGGAGGCCGCGTACACAGACCGTCTGGTTGCGGAGATTCTCGGATACGGGAGTCAGCTGAAGCGGGCAGAATCCTGCCGGAGAAGCTTTTCCGCGGAGGATGCACAGGACGCGGATCGGCGCGTTTCTTTGGATCCGGGTCCTGGTGAGAATTGCAGGGAGGCCTGGAGGAAGCAGTTTTTTCAGGGCGGGCCGTACATCGTGGACAGTGTGTTTATCGGCGGCGGGACGCCGAGTATTCTTCCGGCGGAATATATTTCCCGGCTGCTCTCTTGCGTAAAAGAATCCTTTTGTCTGAAACCGGACGCGGAAATCACGATGGAGGCAAATCCTGGAACGCTGACGGAAAGCAAACTCAGAATGCTGAAGGAGGCGGGCGTGAACCGGCTGTCTCTTGGGCTGCAGTCGTTTGATAACAGGATCCTGAAAGCGATGGGGCGCGCGCATACGGCGGAGACGTTCATGGAAAGTTATCGCCTGGCCAGAAAAGCCGGATTTCAGAACATCAATATCGACCTGATGTTTGATTTTCCGGGGCAGCGCATGGAGCAGTGGGAGGACACGCTGAAGAAGGCGGCTGCGCTGAAGCCGGAGCACATCTCGTTTTACGGGCTGCAGATTGAAGAGGGAACGCCGCTGTATGAGGATTATAAAATGGAGCGGATCCCGGAGCTGGATGAAGAAAAAGACGCGGAAATGTATTTTCGGGCACTGGATCTGCTGAAAAGTGAAGGATACCACCACTATGAGATATCCAATGCCGCGCTTCCCGGATATGAATGCCGCCATAATCTGAAATACTGGCATTTTCAGGACTATTTGGGAATTGGAGCGTCGGCGAGCTCGTTCATGAACGGAGTGCGCGTCACAGAGAATCCCGGAGGCGGGCATCATGTGAATACATGTTTGGAAAACTGCGCCGAATATGTGTTTACTGCACTCCGGACAGATGCAGGGGTGGATCTGCAGGCGTTCAGAAAGATGTTTGGAAGAGAGCTGTGGGAGGTATTTTCTGATCGGAGAGAAGAGTATCGCCAGTACGCTGAACGCGGTCTGGTGAAAGAAGAGAACGGTCATATGACGCTGACCCGGGAGGGGATTCCTGTATCCAACGATGTTATGGCGCTGTTCGTGTAGAGCGGCGCGCGGAAGAGGAAGAGAATGAAGAATCAGGTGTGCGGAGATCCCGTCTTTTCTGCTCGGCGTGTATATTTCTTCTGAAAACGGCCACAGAATTTCCATAAATAGATGTTGACAATTCCCCCTGATGGGGGTACATTATATATAGCAGTTAGCACTCTAAGCGTTGAGTGCTAACAAGCTAAAAAGGGGAGATGAGATATGGAGCTGACAGAGAGAAAATTGAAGATCCTGCAGCAGATTATCGGCGATTATGTCAGGACTGCAGAGCCTGTCGGTTCGCGAACCCTTTCTAAAGAGTTCAACAATGCATTCAGCCCGGCGACAATCCGAAATGAGATGAGCGACCTGGAAGAGATGGGTTATCTCACGCATCCGCATACATCGGCGGGGCGCGTGCCGTCGGACAAGGCGTATCGCTGGTATGTAAACAACTCGATGGGGAAGGTAGAGATACCGCAGGAATCGCAGAAGATAATCAAGGATACCCTGCACAGTGATATTGATGAACTTGATAAAACCATTCAGAGAGCAGCGGATCTGCTGTCGGAGATTACCAATCTGGCGGCCTTTGCGCTGAGTCCGGTGCAGGATGAGGATCGGCTGAAGTTCGTTGATTTTCTGCCGGTAGATGAGCATACAGTCATTCTGATGACGGTTGCGGAGAGCGGAAAGTCATCCAATAATCTGATCCACATGGAGGCGCCGGTCTCCGATGAGGTGCTGCGGGTGCTCAGCAAGACGCTGACCTACACGTACCGCGGGCGGAGGCTTACAGACTTTCTGAAAGACGACATCATTTCCGAGTTCCAGAACGACGTGGCGGCGATGAGCCCGCTGGCCAGAGATGTGATGCCGAATTTCATGCATACGCTGGAAAATCTTTTGAATGTAAGGTTTTATATGGACGGTCTGAGCAACATCTTTGACCAGCCGGAATACGCAGATCTGCAGCGCGCAAAGAGCTTTATTTCCCTGTTTGACAACCGGGACGAGCTCGTAAAGACGCTGATGGACCGGGAAAACGGCATGGTGGTCACCATAGGAGATGAAAATGCAGACGCAGATCTGAAAGACTGTTCGCTGATTACTGCGACGTACCATGTAAACGGCCGGTTTGCCGGAAAGATCGGCGTAATCGGACCGACAAGAATGAAATATGATGAAATCACTTCGATTGTCCAGTATCTCACGGACAATCTGAATGATGCATTTAAAATAGGCGGAGGCGGTGAAAACAATAATCATGGATGAACAGAAAAAAGACAGCGCGCAGGAGCAGGATCTGAAGCAAAACGCGGAGGATCAGGCTCCGGGCGCAGCTGAAAACGAGGCCGGCGGAACTTCTTCCGAGGGACCGCAGACAAAGGCTGAAGAACAAGAGCGCACAGCGTCTGATGAAACTGGAAATGCGTCCGGTTCCGACGGCGCATCCGATCAGAACGCGGAGGGCGAGTCAGAAGATCAGAATGAAAAGTACATTCGTCTGATGGCCGATTTCCAGAACTATAAACGCAGAGTTGAGAAGGAGAAATCTGAGATTTACGATTACGCAAATCAGAAGATCCTGGCAGAGCTGCTGACCGTTCTGGATAACTTTGAGCGTGCGCTTTCCCAGGAATGTGCAGATGAGGCATATGAGAAGGGTATGAGCATGATCTTTAAACAGTTCCGCGAGGTTCTGGAGAAATCCGGACTGGAGGAAATCGAAGCGCAGGGAAAGGAGTTTGATCCGAACTTCCATCATGCCGTGATGACCGACAGTAATGATGACTATGAGTCAGGTCAGGTAACCGATGTTCTGCAGAAGGGATACACCCTTCACGGAAAAGTTGTCCGTCCGGCGATGGTCAAAGTCAATCAGTAAGCCCAAAGATCGGTTATAATAATCAGCTAATCAGCAAGCCCGGCCGCAAGGCCTGACCATAGACAGAGGCGTTCAGCATGAAACGCCGTCTCTTAAAAAGGGTTTTGGGAGAGAATTAATTCAAAGGAGGAAATTCGTTATGTCGAAAGTAATCGGAATAGATTTAGGAACAACGAACAGCTGCGTAGCAGTACTGGAAGGCGGAGAGCCTACCGTTATCACCAACGCAGAAGGAAACAGAACAACACCGTCTGTAGTAGGATTCACCAAGAGCGGCGAGAGACTGGTCGGAGAGACTGCAAAGCGTCAGGCCGTTACCAATCCGGACAGAACAATCTCGTCTATTAAGAGACATATGGGTGAGGATTACAAGGTAACAATCGACGGAAAGGATTATACACCGCAGGATATTTCTGCGATGATCCTGACAAAACTGAAGAACGACGCAGAAGCGTATCTGGGCGAGAAGGTTACAGAAGCCGTTATCACTGTACCGGCTTACTTCTCCGACGCACAGAAGCAGGCAACAAAGGATGCCGGAAGAATTGCAGGACTCGATGTAAAGAGAATCATCAATGAGCCGACAGCAGCTTCTCTGGCATATGGACTCGATAAAGAGACCGGATCCCAGAAGATCCTGGTATACGACCTGGGCGGAGGCACATTCGATGTATCCGTTCTGGAACTGGGTGACGGCGTATTTGAAGTACTGGCAACCAACGGCGATACACACCTGGGCGGCGATGACTTCGATAACGCAATCATGAATTACATGGCAGACACCTTCTCTCAGGAGCATGGTGTAGATCTGCGCCAGGATAACATGGCTATGCAGAGACTGAAGGAAGCTGCAGAGAAGGCAAAGAAAGAGCTGTCTTCCGCGCAGACCACCAACATTAACCTGCCGTTCATCACGGTAACAGCAGAAGGTCCGCTGCATCTGGACATGGAGCTGACAAGAGCCAAGTTCAACCAGCTGACTTCAGACCTGGTAGAGAGAACTATTCCGCCTACACGCAAGGCACTGCAGGATGCAGGAATCACTGCTTCCGACCTGTCCAAGATCGTCATGGTCGGCGGATCCTCCAGAATCCCGGCTGTACAGGAAGCCGTTAAGAGAGAAACTGGTAAAGATCCGTTCAAAGGCATCAACCCGGATGAGTGCGTAGCAATCGGAGCAGCTATTCAGGCCGGCGTACTGACTGGTGAAGTCAATGACGTCCTGCTGCTGGATGTCACTCCGCTGTCCCTGTCCATTGAGACTCTCGGCGGTGTCGCAACCAAGCTGATTGAGAGAAACACAACAATCCCGACCAAGAAGAGCCAGATCTTTTCCACAGCTGCAGATAATCAGACGGCTGTAGATATTCACGTCATGCAGGGTGAACGTGAGATGGCCGCAGATAACATCACACTGGGCAGATTCCAGCTGACTGGCATTGCACCGGCTCCGCGCGGAATTCCGCAGATTGAGGTTACCTTTGATATCGACGCGAACGGCATCGTTCATGTAAGCGCAAAGGATCTGGGCACAGGTAAAGAGCAGGCGATCACCATTACTTCCTCTACAAACCTGTCTGAAGATGAAATCAATAAGAAGGTAAAGGAAGCAGAACAGTACGAGGCTGAGGATAAGAAGAAGAAAGCTGCTGTTGAAGAGCAGAACAAGGCAGAGAACATGATCTATCAGTGCGACAGTGTCATTAAGGAAGCCGGAGATAAGATCTCTGAAGCAGACAAGAGTGCACTGGAAGCAGCCAAGAATGATCTCCAGTCCGCGCTGAATGCGAATAATCCGGATGATGTCAAGGCTAAGGAAGACGCCCTGATGGCTAAGCTGAATGAAGTTTCCACAAAGCTCTATCAGCAGGCAGGCCCGCAGCAGGGTCAGCCGGGAGCAGGCGCAGGAGCCGCAGGAGCAGGCCCGAACATGGGCGCTAATCCGGGAGCAGGCGCTGCAGGCGGAAATGCAGGAAGCTCCAATTCCGGAAACGATGACAACGTAGTCGATGCGGATTATACTGTAGTTGACGACGATAAATAATGCGCAGGCCGCATAATAACAGAAATACGGCAGCGATCGGATCATCAGTCCGGCCGGGATTATCCCGGTCGGATTGATGTGCCATAAGCTGCAAGAAGGTGAGAAGAGGTATGGCAGAGAATAAAAGGGATTATTATGAGGTTCTGGGACTGAAGAAAGGTGCCAGCGAGGAAGAAATCAAAAAAGCCTTCCGAAAGATGGCCCTGAAATATCATCCGGACCGCAACCCGGGAGACAAGTCTGCGGAAGAAAAGTTTAAAGAAGTCAATGAAGCATACACCGTCCTGTCAGACCCTGATAAGAAGAGAAAGTATGACCAGTTTGGGTTTGCGGGCGTAGATCCGAATGCCGGTTTCGGCGGAGCCGGCGGAGGCAGCGGATTCGGCGGTTTTAATGCCGGCGATTTCGGGGGCTTCGGAGATATCTTCAATGATTTCTTCGGCGGCGGATTCGGCGGCTTCGGAGGAGGCGGCCGTTCACAGGCCAATGCCCCGAGAAAGGGCGCAGATCTGCAGGAACGCATGACCATTACTTTTGAAGAGGCTGCGTTCGGTGTCAAAAAAACCATCAGTCTGACCAAGAATGTGACCTGTAAGAAGTGCGGCGGTTCCGGAGCAGCTCCGGGAACAAGCAAGCACAAGTGCTCGCGCTGCAACGGAACAGGAATGTTCACACGGGTGCAGCGGACGCCTCTGGGTCAGTTCCAGAGCAGTTCACCGTGCCCGGACTGCGGAGGTACCGGAGAGATCATCGATACACCGTGTCCGGATTGCCGCGGAACCGGAAAGGTCAGAAAAAAGATCAAGATCGATGTCAATATCCCGGCAGGCGTAGATACCGATTCTGTAATTCCGATCAGAGGACAGGGTGAACCGGGCGAAAACGGCGGCCCTGCAGGAGATTTGTATATCATTCTCCGTGTACAGAACCACCCGCTGTTTAAGAGAACGGGAACGGATCTTCGCATTGAAGTCCCGATCACATTTGAACAGGCAGCTCTCGGAAGTGACATCACTGTTCCGACACTGGACGGAAAAGTCAGCTACCATGTTCCGGCAGGCACACAGCCGGGGACGATTTTCCGTCTGAAAGGTAAGGGCATCAAGAGTCTGAGAACCGGACGCATGGGCGACTTGATGGTCACGGTTAACCTGGAAGTACCGACCAAGCTCAGCGGAGCACAGAAGAAGGCAATTAAAGAAATGGACAAGAAGCTGAACGACAGCTGCTATAAGAAAAAAGGCAGCTTCACACAGAAAGTGAAAGAGTTCTTCAGTTAAACAGACCGCCAGACCGTTTACAGATTTCTGACTGCCGCAGAAATGCGGCATCAGGAGTCTGTTTTTTTCTTTTTGCCGAATAACTTTTGTGTGTAACGACGATATACAGCACTCCATATTCACCTCGCCGGGATGATTTTGACTGCAGAAACGGTATAATATCCTTGAAAAGTGCACGAAAATATCAATATGAGGTATATTCGAATTCGAAAAAGTGTATAATGGTTGTGCGAAACATTTTGATCCGCTTGAACGATATAGGCATGAAAAGCAAGTGAATAGGAGTACAATCATGGCGAATGATAAATTGTTGCTGAACAGCAGACCGGTAGCACCTCTGGGCGTGGTTCCTCTGAAGAGCTGCGAAGATATCGGAAAACGCGTAGACAACTGGCTGATTTCCTGGCGCAGTGAAAGAGATGAGGAGCGTACAAGCAAAGAAGAAGAGCCGGTTTACGATAACGGTTCATACCTGGTTGAGATCGACAACCCTCGTTTTGGATCCGGAGAGGCAAAAGGTGAAATCAAGCGGACAGTTCGCGGTCTTGACTTATATCTGATGGTTGACATTACGAACCACAGTCTGTTCTATGATATTTACGGCGAGCCGAATCACATGTCCCCGGATGATCATTTCCAGGATCTGAAGAGAATTATTGCCGCAGTAGAAGGAAAGGCGCACAGAATCACCGTGATCATGCCGTTCCTGTATGAAGGCAGACAGCACAGAAGAAGCGCCAGAGAATCTCTGGACTGCGCGCTTGCGCTTCAGGAGCTGGTCAACATGGGCGTAGATAACATCATCACATTCGATGCCCACGACCCGAGAGTCCAGAACGCCATTCCGCTTCATGGATTTGAAACTGTAAAATGCACATATCAGTTCATTAAGGGAATCTGCAAATACGTTGATGATATCAAATTCGACAACGACCATCTGATGGTTATCAGCCCGGATGAAGGCGGTACGCAGAGAGCCGTATACATGGCATCTGTACTGGGAGTCGACATGGGAATGTTCTATAAGCGCCGCGACTACAGCAAAGTTGTAGACGGACGCAATCCGATCGTTGCCCACGAGTTCATCGGAGCATCCGTAGAAGGAAAAGACATGTTCATCGTAGATGACATGATCGCATCCGGCGAAAGCATGATCGACGTCGCAACCGAACTGAAAAAACGCGGCGCCCGCAGAATCTTTGTGATTGCGACATTCGGCCTGTTCACCAAGGGCATGAAAGTGTTCGATGAAGCAGTAGAAAAAGGAATCATCTACAAAGTCGTTACGACTAACCTGGTTTACCAGTCCGAGGAGCTCCTTTCCCGCGACTACTACATCAGCTGCGGCATGAGCAAGTATATCGCTTACATCATCGATACCCTGAACCACGACGCATCCATCAGCAACCTGCTGGATCCGTTCGACCGCATCAACAAGCTCGTCACTAAATACAAGGAAGAGCACGATCAGTAATAAAATCAACAACTGCACAGTTGCACAGTTGCACAGCTGCACGTGAGATCCTCCGATGAGAGACCTCACGTGCAGTTTTTTAGTGGTGGAAAAGATAACTCATATGGCGCAATCCCGAAGAGAAAGAGAGGCCAGACTTCGGGAATTGCGCGGGAAGATGCCGGTTCCCGAAGTGAAAAATAAAAGTTCGGGAACCTTATTTATATGCGTTCAGCTTTTTGCAGATTTTCTTATAGGCCTGTTCGGCTTCCGGGCGGTTTGGCGCGGAATTGATGGTGTCTTGTGCGTGAACGCAGGATTTCCAGAGGGATTCGCGCGCGGATTGATTGATTTTGCTCAGCGGTAGAGCAAGGTAACGCTTCTGGACGTCTTCTGCGAGACGGGCCTTTGCGTTGGTGCTGATGTAGTATTTGCTTGCCGGGTCGGTGATGATTGTCAGGGCATCGACGCGCGCGTTGAAGATGGAGCGCAGGGTCCGGATCTGCTCGATGTTGACGGCGGTGCGGACTTCTTTGACATCCTCTTTGTACAGGCGTGTGAGCGCGGCCTTGTCGGCTGCGGAAATTACCCGGGAGCTCTTTGCGTACCTATACTTCTTTTTCAGGGCCTTCAGGATCGCGGTTTTCTTTTTGGCCGCGCTCTTATTGGAGTACCAAGGCTTGGTTCCTGCCGGGTTGGCGTTGTCGGCGAGAATCAGTGAAACAAGCAGTGTTGAGAGATCGGTGATGTCGGTGCTGTCATCGTCATCGGTAAACTGGATGTTGATGTTGTATTTTGTGGAAATTTCCAGGCATTCGCGCATTAAATCGGAGTAGGTGGCTGCGTGTTTCAGCGCGGCGGTTTCGTTTTTCCGGGTATTTTCAATGATTCCCCAGTAGTAGCTGCTGTATTTCTTTTTGTTCTTTGGCATCTGCGAATGGAAACTGTTTACGGCTGTGGATTTCAGCTGTTTCAGGCTGCTGCTTACCGGGGCAATGGTTTTGGTGATGGTCAGCAGTTTCTGGTACACCTGAAGATCGGTGCTGTAGTAGCTTCTCATGTCTGCGGCCTGGCGCACGGTCTGAATCTGATTAAGATGCCGGATAACAGCATCGTGCGCCTGGCGGATTTCTTTCTGCACCTGTGGATTGTACTGTTCCTGGTTCTGCTGGTAATCGGTGTCCAGTTCATTCAGAGCGATGAGGTATTTCTGGCGTGCGTCTTCGACTGTATCTCCCGTAGATTTGACGGAGGCGGCGGATATGCGTGCAGAGGCGTGCGCTGCCGGTGAAGCTGCAGGAGTAATCATCGAAGCGGCCGCAGGTGTAAGCGGTGCTGCAGCTGCCGGGAATTTTGATGAAGCTGCAGCGGACACGGAAGAAGCGGCCGCGGGAGCCTGGGCAGTGCGGAAAGCCTTGGCAGCGCGGGCATGCTTCTTAGCAGCTGAAGATGAAGGGGCGCCGCCGATGACGACTTTTTTTACGGCGTGCAGCTCATAACGGGTGCCGCTTTCGCCAAGGGTGGCGACGGAGGCGGTGACGTATGCCGTTCCTTTTTTCCTGGCGGTCAGTGTGCCGTCATGGCTGATCTTTGCGGCGGAACCGCTGACGGACCAGGTAATCTGCTGGGAGACGTCTTTTGCGGTTTTGCCTTTATAGGCGCGAGCCTTGAACCGGAAGGTTTTTCCCGGCTTCAGGCGGCTTGCGGTCTTGGTCAGTTTGATTTTGTCCGGGGCCTTCTTAACGGAGAGGGTGATGTGATCGCTGACGCTGCCATCGTAATTGCGGACGGTGATTTCTGAGGTTCCGACTTTCCTGGCGATGAGGTAAGGGTCGGTGTTTCCGTCGCAGTAGATGACATCTGGCCTGCTGGAAGTCCAGTACCGTTCGAGATTGGAGGCGTCCAGCGGATGAATGACAGCCGTCAGGTATGTCCGGTCGCCGAGCAGGATTTCACGGTGTTTTGGGATATCGGCGATGGTGATGGAAGATGCTTTCTTCTCCGGGGTTATGGTGACCTTCACGGACGCCGTTTTTCCGCTGCAGGATGCGGTGATTTCTGCAGTGCCTGCTTTTCTGGCCTGAATGACTCCGGTGGAGGAGACGGATGCCGTGGAAGGGTCGGAACTGGACCAGGTGATGGCACTTGTGGTGTTTTCCGGCTTTACCAGCGTGTCGACGCCGTAGTCGTCTCCTTCGGTCAGATGCAGTTCAGACGGCTTGACCTGAAGAGAGGTGACCGGAAGGCTGCCGGCGGATGCGGCGCTTTTCACGGCTTTCAGGCAGTCGATGTTTCCATATGCGCTGTAATTGGAAAAGGTACTGGAATCAGTTGTTCCGCAGATGATATTGCGAACCTGCTCCGGGGTCAGATCCGGGTTGGCGTCCAGGATCAGCGCGGCTTCAGCGGCGACGCAAGGGGACGCCATGGAGGTTCCGTCCATTTTCTTATACTGGTTTCCCGGGACGCTGCTCAGAATCTGGAAGCCCGGCGCGGAGACATCGGTATCCATTCCGAAGTTAGAGAAGTATGCCGGCTGTTTCTTATTGGTTGCGGCGTTGACGGAGATGACTTCCTTCTCGTAGTTCGGGGTGCCGGTGTAATCATTGGAATCGTTTCCGGATGCAGCGACCAGGGTGATTCCGTGTGCGTAGGCATCGCGCAGACCCTGTTCCAGAACGCGGTCTTTGGTGCCGAAGCCGAAGCTCATGTTTACGACGCGGGCGCCGGCCTGTTCAGCGGTTTTCAGGGCTGTTACGACGTCGTAGGTGCAGAGGGAAAGACCGTTATCGCTGGCGCCGATCATCAGAACGCGCACCAGGTCGTTATGATGGCCTGCTGCGATTCCGGCCGCGCCTTTTCCGTTTCCGTATGTCATGCCGATGATTCCGGAGACGTGTGTGCCGTGTTCGCCGGAATCGTCTTTTGTCTGTTTTTCTGTCCCGTCAGAGACGTTGGTGTAGCACCCGTCTTTGGTCACCAGATTCTTCTGAAGGTCCTCATGCTCGGTGTCTACGCCGGTGTCGATCACAGCAACCGTGGTTCTTCCGTGCTTTCTGCCTTCCAGGAAACTCCATGCCTGCTCTGCATTTGTCGTTTTCAGCTGGTACGCCTGGCCGTTTTTCAGATAAGGATCTGTTTCTGAGGAAGCTGTTTTGGTTGCGGAGCCGGTTGTGCTGGCGGTGAAAGAGGACTTGCCGGCGATTTTGTATACATAGTTCGGCTGTGCGTAGGCGACCGATTCCTTCTGATTCATGGCCGATACCGCCTCGCGCACAGACATGCCGTCCTTCAGCGATGCCTTGACGACCGTGCGTCCTGATGCTTTCACAGAATCCGCCGCCTTCATGCCGGCTTGCTCCACGCTTGTTTCTGCGCGGCCGGTGGAAACGCCTTTTTTATACGTCACGAGTATGGAATGTGTATCTTTTTTCAGTGGAGCAGAAGTGTGCCTGTTTGATGTGTCCTGGCGGACAGTCTGCGCAGATGTCCTGTGCGCAGACTGTTTCTGAACGCTTGTATCTGCCATGGACGGGACCGCTGAGAATGAGACGGCTGTCGTCAGACAAAGTGCGAACGCAAGGAATTTTACTGGTATCTTCATAAAAACCTCTCTTGATCATTCATGGATATCATAATGGATATGATAATCGTTGTGATTTATACTTGTCTGCCGGCGCACAAGATTCCTGCCCCATGCGCCGCGCGCTGTCAGCCTGCTGCTGCCTCCGAGCCTGAAGCCGGATTGAGACTGTATGAGCTGATATGTATTAATATAGACGATCATTATACATTTGTGTGGATACTTCCAAATATTTAAGGAATATTTAAGGTTTTCGGCCTGAAATACGAGATGTAAAATCCGTGTGATGCCCTGCAGATTTTATAGCCGGGAAGGGGTTTCTGTGGTAGAATAATGATATTTATGAGATAAGATTCTAAAGGGAACCGTACACAGCCGGGTGCGGTTTTTTCTGTGTTAGAGTGATCTTTTTCAGGAAAGGATGCATATGGCAAAGACTCTGATTGAATTAAGGGATATCTGTAAGCGGTATGATGATAACATCGTGCTGGATCATTTTAACCTGACGGTTGAGGAAAATGAGTTTATCACCCTGCTCGGACCGTCCGGATGTGGAAAAACCACGCTTCTGCGCATTGTCGGAGGATTTGAAAAACCGGACAGCGGACAGGTCTTTTTTGAAGGTAAGGATATCACGGATCTTCCGCCGAATAAACGGCAGATTAACACAGTGTTTCAGAAATACGCGCTTTTCCCGCATATGAACGTAGGACAGAATATTGCGTTCGGACTGAAAATCAGCGGAAAAAGCGATTCATACATCCGTGAGAAAGTAAAATACGGATTGAAGCTGGTCAATCTGGAAGGGTTTGAAAATCGTAAAATTGATCAGATGTCCGGCGGGCAGCAGCAGAGAGTCGCGATCGCCCGCGCCGTAGTCAATGAACCGAAACTGCTGCTTCTCGATGAGCCGCTGGGCGCTCTGGACCTGAAGCTGCGTGAGGACATGCAGTATGAGCTGATCCGTCTGAAGGAGGAACTCGGCATCACGTTCCTGTATGTCACTCATGACCAGGAAGAAGCGCTGACTATGAGCAACCGCATCATCGTCCTGAATAACGGAGACATTCAGCAGATCGGAACGCCGGAAGAAATCTACAACGAGCCGCAGAATGCGTTTGTTGCCGACTTTATCGGAGACAGCAACATCATCGACGCCTGCATGATTAAGGATAAGCTGGTTCGCATCTGCGGGACGGAATTTCCGTGCGTAGACACGGGATTCGGCGAGAATCAGCCGGTCGACGTCGTAATCCGCCCGGAGGACATCATTATCGGAGAACCGGGAAAAGGACGGCTGGACGGCGTTGTCACGCATAACGTCTTTATCGGCGTCCATTATGAGATGGAGATCGAGGCAGGCGGGTTTACCTGGCTCGCGCAGAACACCGTAAGTTATGAAGTCGGGACGCCGGTCAGCATTGACGTGATCCCGTTTAACATTCAGATCATGCATAAACCGGTTAAGCCGGAGCAGCAGGCTCTGGATCTTGAAGCTGAGTAGAATACTGCTCAGAGAAAGGAGAACTCTATCGATGAAAAAACTTCCTGCAGTTCCGTACATTGTGTGGATGATCGCCGGAACGCTGATTCCGCTTCTGATGATCGTCTATTACGGATTTACGGATCGGACGGGCGCCTTCACAGCGGCTAACATACTGGCAGTCTTTCAGCCTGTGCATCTGAAAGCGCTCGGACTGTCGCTCGGGTTGTCCGTCGTCAGTACAGTGATCTGTCTGGCCCTGTCGATTCCTCTGGCGCTGGTGCTGAAAAAGAGCACCATGGGGCGCCGCGGACTGATCGTATTTATTTTCCTTCTTCCAATGTGGATGAATTTTCTGCTCCGCACCATGGCGTGGCAGGTCATCCTGGAAAAGGGCGGCATCATGTATCACGCCGCGCAGATCCTGCACCTTCCGTTCCCGCACATCATCAATACAACGGGGGCGATTATACTGGGCATGGTCTACGATTTTTTACCGTTCATGGTTCTGCCGATTTACAACGTGCTGGAAAAGATCGATCCGAACGTCATCGAAGCTGCATATGATCTGGGCGCAGGAGAATCTGCCGTCCTCAGAAAGGTTGTTCTTCCGATGTGTGTCCCGGGCATTGTCAGCGGAATTACGATGGTCTTTGTCCCGAGCCTGACCACGTTTGTTATTTCCAACATCCTGGGCGGCGGAAAGATCTATCTGATCGGAAACATTATCGAGCAGGAGTTTACAACGAGTGCCAACTGGAACCTGGGATCCGGCATCTCGCTGGTCATGATGCTCTTTATCATCCTGAGCATGGCCGCGCTGATGAAACTGGATAAAAACGGAGAAGGGAGCATGCTGTAATGAGAAAAGCAATTCGAGGCATATATCTGATCATTATTCTGCTGTTCCTGTACCTGCCGATTATCACCCTTATGGTGCTGTCGTTTAACAAGAGCAAGTCCATGTTCGCGTGGACGGGATTTTCCATTCGCTGGTATAAGGAAATGTTCCACGATTCACAGATGCTTTCTGCGGTGTGGAACACGTTCTCCATCGCCATTGTGTCGTCTCTGATCGCGACGGTAATCGGCGTTCTGGCCTGTGTAGGCATTCTGCAGTTTGGAAAGCGCGGACAGGCGTTTCTGCTCGGCATCAATAATATCCCCCTTCTGAACGCGGATATCGTCACTGGTATCTCTCTGATGCTCGGTTTTATCGCTTTTGGCTTTTATCTGAACTGGGGTACCGTTCTGCTTGCGCATATTACTTTCAGCATTCCATACGTCATCCTGTCCGTCATGCCAAAATTGAAGCAGCTCGGCGTCCAGAACTATGAGGCGGCGCTGGATCTCGGTGCGTCTCCGGTGACGGCGTTCCGGAAAGTCGTGATTCCGGATATCCGTCCGGGAATCGTGTCTGGTTTTCTCCTTGCGTTTACCATGTCGGTGGATGATTTTGTCGTCACGCACTTCACGCGCGGAGCGGGAATCAATACGATTTCCACGCTGATTTACAGTCAGGTCAAGGTCGGCATCCGTCCGACATTGTTTGCGCTCTCAACCATCATCTTCATCATCGTCATGGCTGTTCTTCTGATTGCAAATCATGAGGACGGTCGTCCGCCGGAGGATGAGTTTATCGTTGAGACCCCGCAGAGTTAGGAGGGGGGACAAAAGATGAAAGAACAAGGTAGAATATTTACGGCCGCGCACCGGACCGTTGCGGTCTTGCTGATTCTCATTTTGTCTGTGCTTGCGGCGGTGACGCTGAGCGGATGCGGAGAGAAGGACAAGAATGAGGTCCTGGTCTACTGCTACGGCGACTATGTGGATCCGGCCGTGGTCAAGCAGTTTCAGAAGGAAACGGGTATCAAGGTGGTGCTGGACACGTTTGATACGGTGGAGGAGATGTATCCGGTAATTAAGAACCGCGCCGGTGTGTACGATGTCATCTGTCCGTCGGACTATATGATTGAGAAAATGCGGAATGAAGGGCTGCTGCAGAAGATTGACTTCAGTAAGGTTCCGAATTTCAAATATATCGGAAAGCAGTACCTGAAGATTGCGGACAAGACGTATGACCCGGGGAACCAGTATGCGGTGCCGTATCAGTGGGGCGTTGCCGGAATTATGTATAATAAGAAGGAGCTGGGTGAAGGCGCGGTTACATCGTGGAAGGATCTGTGGAATAAGAAGTATAAGGGAAGTATTCTGATGCAGGATTCTGTCCGCGATACCATGATGGCGGCGCTGAAGAAGGACGGGTATTCCATGAACACGACCAATAAGGCGCAGCTGAAGAGGGCGGTGGATGACCTGATCGCGCAGAGGCCGCTCGTCTATAAATACGCAAATGATTCGGCCAGAGACCTTCTGATCGGAAATTCAGCCAAGCTCGGCGTCGTGTGGAACGGCGAGGTGATTTACAGCCAGAAACTGAATAAGAATCTGGACTTCTGTGTGCCGAAGGAAGGATCGGAGCTGTTTATTGATAACTGGGTCATTCCGAAAAATGCGTTTCATAAGACCAACGCAGAGAAGTGGATCAACTTCATGTGCCGGCCGGATATTGCGTATAAAAATTTTAAGTACCTGACGTACAGTACGCCGAATGAGGGCGCGAGAAAAATGATGCCGGCGAAGTACAGAAACAGCAAGAACCTGTTCCTGTCGGACAAGCAGCTGGCACGCTGTCAGGTGCTGCGCGATCTCGGGCCAGAAGGCGATGATTTATACAGCACATACTGGAAGATCTTCAAGTCTTCTAACTAGGCGCGCGGTTTTGCAGCTGAGAGTGCATGATCATTTGGAAGTATGGAAATATGTAAGTATGTAAGTATGGAAATATTGTAAGGGTATACTGAATACCAGTGTTATTGGACGGGGATTTCGTGTATACACGCGCGGGGGACGGGAAACTGTGCGTGTAACAGGAGCGCACCCCGTCCATTTTGTGATAATGGATGTCATGGACGGGGGATTCATGTATACACGCGCGAGGGACGGGAAACTGTGCAGGTAACAGGAGCGCGCCCCGTCCATTCCTGGTGTTGAAGGCGACAGAGAAAAAAACGTGTTTATTATGGGAAAACAATTGACTTTTAATGAACACATGATAATATAATCATATGAACGATAGTTCATAGTTTGAACTTCGCAGAAATCACAGGAGGGGTAGTATGGCGGATTTAATTGAAATGTTCGACCGTAAAGTGGATCGCCTGACACAGCAGATTGACGAGGAGGAGCTGATCGATCTGGCGGAGCTGTTCAAGGTCTTTGGGGATTCGACCAGAATTAAGATACTCTATGATCTCTTTGACGGCGGGAAGAGCGTAGGAGAAATCTGTGAGGATATCTCTATGAATCAGTCTGCCGTTTCTCATCAGCTGCAGATCCTGAAAGCGTCTGACCTAGTCAGTGCGCAGCGTCAGGGAAAGTCTATGATTTATTCTCTTGCGGATGATCATGTGAAGACGATTATCGCTATGGGAAAAGAGCATATTGAAGAAGAATAACTGGAATCAGTAAAGAGGAAAGGTTCTGTGCGCAGATGTTCTGAAACGGGCGGCATGCACGAAGAACAGCAGAAGAGCAGAACAAAATGGGATTCATGGTAAAGCCGGACGGCTGCCCGGCGGAAAGGAGCAGAACAATGAAAAAGAAATTCAAGATTGAGGTCGACTGTGCCAACTGCGCAGCAAAGATGGAAGACGCAGTAAAGCATCTGGACGGAGTCAACGATGTAAACATTAATTTCATGACACAGAAGATGAAATTGGATGCGGACGACGCGCGGTTTGAGGAAATTCTGGATGAGGTCGTGAAAACCTGTAAAAAAGTCGAGCCGGACTGCGAAATTTACCGCTGATTTCAAACGGATCAGCTGCTGCATCCGGATTTGCAGGCTGAGGCATGATCTGATTTACAGCATGGTTAGATAAATAAGACAAAACGAAAAGTACAGATATACGGGGACAGAAAGATATGCATGCTGCGCGGAATGTGCGGCTGCATGAAAGACCCTGGAGTAATGGAGTTAAATGTAATGGGAAAAATGATTCTGACAAAGAAACAGAAAAAAGAACGAAATCGCATCCTTCTGGCACTGTGCCTCTATTTTGCCGTGATTCTGGCAGAACATGCGCTGCTTCGCGCCGGACTGCTGCATGGGATCTGGACAAATCACTGGGTCCGGATGATCCCGTATCTCGTTCCGTATTTTCTGGTCGGCGGAAGCGTAGTGAAAAATGCGCTGATCGGCATCCGGAATCTGCAGATGTTCGATGAGTCGTTTTTGATGACGCTGGCGACCATCGGCGCTTTTGCAGTCGGAGAAAACGCGGAGGCCTGCGCGGTGATGCTGTTCTATCAGGTTGGGGAGTTTTTCCAGGATTATGCCGTAAATAAGTCCAGGGGATCGATTCAGGAACTTATGGAGATTGCGCCGGAGTTCGCGAACCGGATCGCAGAGGACGGCAGCATTGAGACCATCGACCCGGATGATGTCCAGATCGGCGATCTTCTGGCCATCCGTCCGGGAGAAAAAATTCCGGTAGACGGGGTCGTGGAAGAGGGAACAAGCATGGTGAACACCGCGGCTCTGACCGGAGAATCCGTTCCCCGCAGTGTGCATAAGAATGATGAAATTCTGTCCGGCTGCGTAAACGGAGAGGGGCTTCTGAAAATCCGCGCATCCAAAGAGTACGAGGATTCCACAGTGTCCCGCATCCTTGAGCTCGTCGAGGATGCAACATCTAAGAAATCCAGGACAGAGAATTTCATTACCCGCTTTGCGCGCTGGTACACGCCGCTTGTCGTTCTGGGCGCGCTCGTCCTGGCCATAATTCCATCCATTATTACCCGGGATCCGCTGACCTGGATTTACAGAGCCTGCACATTTCTGGTTATTTCCTGCCCGTGCGCCCTTGTCATATCCGTCCCTTTGTCATTCTTTGGCGGAATCGGAGCGGCATCGCGCGCAGGCGTACTGGTGAAAGGTTCCAATTATCTGGAATTGCTGGCGCAGATGGACACGGTGGTTTCCGATAAGACCGGTACATTGACAAAGGGTGCGTTTACTGTGACAAAAACAAGCCCGGCAAGAGACGTGACGGAACAGAAACTCCTGGAAACTGCAGCTGCTGCAGAAGGGCTGTCCACGCATCCGATTGCGGTTTCTATCCGCAGCGCCGCGGGAAATCCTGCGGTTCCATCTGGAAATGAATCTGTTGAAAACGTCTCCGGGCGCGGCCTGATCGCAAAGGTCGGAGAACATGGAAAGCATATGGTGTGTGTTGGAAATGCGCAGATGATGCATGAGCGGGGAATCTCGTTTCAGGAAGAATATGACGATGCGTCTACGATCGTCTACGTTGCAGAAGATCAGCAGTATCTCGGCGCAATCTTTATTTCTGATACGGTAAAAGATGAAGCAGAAGAAGCCATTCGGGAAATGAAGAAAGAAGGCGTCCGTCAGGTTGTTATGCTTACCGGAGACCGGAAAGCGGTTGGAGAAGCGGTCGGTTCAAGACTCGGCGTCGATCGGACGTATACCGAGCTTCTGCCGGCAGACAAAGTTGAAAAAGTGGAAGAACTTCTTGAAGAAGAGCGTCAGAATCATAAAAAACTGGCATTTCTCGGAGACGGCATTAATGATGCGCCGGTGCTCGCCAGAGCCGATGTTGGAATTGCAATGGGATCTCTCGGATCAGATGCGGCGATTGAGGCGGCCGATGTCGTTATCATGGACGACAATCTGAACCGCATTCCTCTGGTGATCCGCATAGCCCGCAGAACCGTCCGCATCGCGCGGCAGAATATTGTGTTTGCCCTGGCTGTGAAAGCGCTGATTCTGATTCTCGGCGCTCTGGGAATTGCCGGAATGTGGGCGGCAGTATTTGCCGATGTCGGCGTTGCAATGATCTGCATCATCAACGCCATGCGTCTGCTGAACCGGAAAGGGTTCAGCAGCAGAGGCACAGCGGAAGTGTCCAGCAGAACGGAGACATCCCGTATCCCTGATTAGCAGACGCGGACTGGTACATACCGCCGACGCTGTTCATCTGGCTGTAGGCATTTTGATACTCCTGATTTCCGGGATCCATCTGCACAGCAATCTGCACATCCTGCAGTCCATCGGCGATCCGGCCGAGCTGGAACGAAACGACGCCGTTCAGAAAATGCCATTCGGCGTCTTCCGCGCGGTTCTGCAGAAGAAGCTGCTCCGCAGCGGCAAGGTTATTGCTGTTAATATAGGCGCGGATCTGGTTATAGATCGGAGAACTCCCGTCATAACTGCCGCTGTAGTTTCCGTAAGCGCCGTTCTGGCTGCTGTTTCCATAGGTATAGCTTCCGGAAGATCCGGAAGCAGATCCGTAAGACGCATAGGCGCCGCTCTGCGAAGAATACGCAGCGGCGCCGCTGTTTTTTGTCAGCGTGTCATAAGCCCAGTTGACCTCCTGCAGTTTCTCCTCCGCGAGATCAGCAAGCGGGTTTCCCTGGTACTTGTCCGGATGGTATTTTTTTACCAGTTCCCTGTAAGCTTTCCGGATGTCCTCCTGAGAAGCATTGCGGGGAATCCCGAGTATTTCATATGGATCTGTGTTTCCCATTTTCATTTTCCCCCTTCTCAAGTATCTGGTCGGTTTTACTCCGGAGTCCCAGATATACAATGTTTTCTATAATCCCCCTGTTCTTTCTGATATCCAGGAGATCGAGCGCCTGGGACATCTTCCCGAGAGCATGGTACAGCAGGCTGCGCGCCAGACCGCGGACTCGGTCTTCCTGAAGGTACAGGAACGGGTTATAGTTTCCGGATTCTTTATCTTTATTGTAGTCATCCAGCGCGTCAATCATGTAAATCCACCGTCCAAGATGGTAAGAAAATTCACTGACAACGCGCAGGATGCGAGGATCACAGTCGTCGGTAAAATAACTGAGAAAAACCGTTTTCATGACCTCGCCAAACGCATTGGCAGGATCATCAACGGACCGGCATTCATCCGCTTCCATCCGGTACAGAGTTTCCAGCTGGCGGTGCACCTGCCCGGCCGCTTCGGGGAAACGCGCAGCAGCGCGCTCATAAGGGCGGCGGAGAGTCAGAGAGACCGGAATCGTCTTGACTGTTTTTCCATCATCGTTCAGATCATCAAGATTCTTCTCATATCCGAGGATGACCGTCATCGCCGCGGCATAATCAGACGCCGAGCAGCGGATGACCGGTTTTTTGCGGATGTGGTGAACTACGCAGTGCTCTTCATGGATTTCATCTGCAGAATCATCCAGCGACTCCAGGAACAGCGCTAAAAATGCCATTTCAAACTGCAGCCCCATGCGGAGCAGCTGTCCGTACTCTGCTCCGATGGTCTTGCACAGCCCGCAGTAGTATCCGTTATAGACACTGAACTCGCGGATTCTCAACTCTTCCTTCTGCGTAATTACATACCCAAACATAAATTCTACTCTCATTTATTATTTTACAGTTATTATTCTATAGGACACGGGTGGAAATTTAAAGGCTGTTTTGTGTAGATCATATGATATGATTTGACAAGCTCAGGCATTTCGATTATCATGATGTATAATTGCTTAAGAATATTTAAGATTTTGGTGCTAAGTAAAGGAGGAATTTTTTTGAATTTGCATAAGAGAGGTTCCCGGCGGCTGATATTGCTGCTTTCAGTGATGATTGCACTCATCATGGCGTTTTCACTGACTGTTTTTGCGGCAACGAGCAGCACATCCGGCGGAAAGACCTATTATCATCCGCCTTATGTACAAGGCAGCAATTATATTACATTTAATGGTATTGATGTGTCCGTCTTCCAGGGCAGCATCAACTGGCAGAAGGTGAAGAAATCCGGTGTAGATTTTGCGTTTATCCGTGTTGGAGGAACATACGGAAAAGCAGCATTTACACAGTATAAAGACAGCCAGTTCGCAACCAACGTGGCGAATGCGCAGAAAGCCGGCGTCAATGTAGGCGTCTATTATTTCTCCCTCGCTAAGACAACATCGGAAGCAGAGAGGGAGGCTTCCTGGGTCGTGGACCAGATTCAGGCCGCAGGATTAGAGCCGAGCATGCCGGTTGTTATGGATTATGAATTCCTGTCCGGATCCAGACTCAGCACAACGTCATACGGTGCAACGGCGTCTGTCCGGAAACAGCTGACCGCGAACGCTCAGGCTTTCATGGACTATATCAAGGATGCCGGTTACACACCGATGTTCTACACATACAGAAGTGTCTGCGACTGGTCGCCGCGTTTCAATATGCTGGATCTTCAGGACTATCCGTTCTGGTTGGCGCAGTACAGCACCTCCAACAGCTACAGCAAGCGTGTGGACTACTGGCAGTACAGCAGTTCCGGCAGAGTCAGCGGAATCAACGGAAACGTCGACATGGATTTCTACTATTACAATCTGAACGGAACCGGAACAGAAGCCGGAACCAAGTCGATTAGAAACTGCAGCGTGTCCCTTCCATACAGCCAGATGGCTTACAGCGGTTATGCCCTGGAGCCAAAGGTTACGGTCAAGGATGGAAGCAAGACACTGACCGCTGGTGAAGATTACACCGTCGCATATTTCAAGAATGTCAGCAAAGGAACGGCATATGTCGTTGTAAATGGAATCGGAGACTATTCCAATACAATCAGCAAGACCTTCACAATTTCCAGCAAAACTATCGCAAGCAATGGAAATACAAGTAACGGCGGCAACAGCGGAAACAGTTCCGGAAACACCGTCACATCACTCGGTCAGGTAAAGAAATTGAGCACCACCGCACTTCCGTCTTCCGGCAGTGTGAAACTGAAGTTCAGCAGCGTAGACAACGCGCAGGACTACCAGGTCACTTACAAGACCAATGACGGCGATTGGAAGAATGTTATGACCGGCGGAAAGACCAGCTATACACTGAAACTCAGCCAGAATGACGCGGCGGCCATCAAGGTCCGGGCCGTGTACGGCTCCGGCTCCAGTGCAATCTATGGCGCATATTCCAATACCTCGTACCGATATCTCGGACTGGTCAAGATGGGAACCGTGCTGAATATGAACAAGGGTGTCGCATACATTTCCTGGACGCCGATCCAGACAGAAAACGGCACTGCCAGCTACTCCGTCAGTGCTGTAGACAGCAGCGGAGACGCAGATGCAGTTAAGTACACTGGAACAGACACAACGACCAGAACCATTGATGTGGAGGAAGGGGATGACTATACTCTGCGGATCACGCCGTACATGAACCTGAACGGCCAGAATTATTCCGGAACCCATACAGGAATGGTCAGCTACCGCCTCACATCCAAGTGCAGCGAGCCAAAGGTAACTGCAAATTCCTCCGGAACAAGCGTCAAGGTCTCCTGGGACGATGTCAACGCAGATAAATATCGTGTTTACGTCAGCACCAGCTCATCTGCGTCCACACCGAACGCGCTGACCAAGACGACAACCTCCACGAGCGCGTCTGTCTCCGGTCTGACACCGGGAAAAACCTACTATGTCAGCGTCCGCCCGATCGACGTGTCCGATCATACCTATAACGGAGAGCTGAGCGGCAGAAGAGCGGTAACCATGCCGTCCGCATCGCGCGGCGCTTCTGAGAGCAGCGTGACAGCGCCGGAAAAAATCAGTAAGCTGAGCGTAACCGGAAGTACGAGCAAGCCGCAGATCTCTGTTAAAATCGGCAAGGTCAGCGGAGCGACCGACTACCAGATCCGCTACAGCAAAAGCAACGGATCTTGGAAAACCGTTTCCACAAACGGCAAAACCACATATACAATTAAAGGTTCTTACGGCGACTGCTTCCGTGTAAAAGCAAGAGCTGTAACGACCAAAGACGGAAAGTCCGCATACAGCAAATACACCGGAATCCGCAAGCGTTCTCTGACTTCACAGCAGAAGATCCTGAAAGCATCTTCCGCGTCAAAGGGAACCCTGACGCTCAGCGTCAAGAAGCAGAAGTATACCGGCTACTACGTCAAGCTGACCAGAAACGGCAGCAGTAAGTATTTCCGTTTTAAGGATTATAAGAACACAACACTTCAGATGAAGAACCTGACCGCTGGCACTTACAAGGTCACCGTGTATAACTACAAGAAACTCGGCGACACCACTTATAACGGATGCGCGTCCAAGACCGTTTCCGTGACCGTGAAATAAACGTAGCCGACAGCTCAGGGCAAAGCCCATGACAAGTGAATAAATGAAAAAACATCCCGCCGCGCAGGCACCGCCGGAAACCCCGGTCATGTTATGCGCAGCGGGATTTTTTTGCTTCTGTTCCCGTCCACGGCGCGTGTATATATAAAACCTCCGTCCACTGGCCCCAAAATCACAAAGTGGACGGGGCGCGCCTCTGTAAACTCTCGGGAATCCGGCGTTCATTGACATCTGTGCGGTGAGATGCAATAATAAAGGGTATGTGTACAGCTGTTTATGCAGGCTGTGCCGACTGGTAAATCGACGATGTCTGCGTGTAAATCATGTAGACAGGAATACGGAAACATATGTCCTGTCAGACGGCGAGCCGGGGCAGGGGAATAGTAGGATAAGATATAAGATAATAAGGGGTAGTTGATTATGGCATTATGGGGCGGAAGATTCCAGAAAGATATGGATGACATGGTCAAGAAATTCAATGCGTCTATTGGATTTGACCAGAGGATGTACCAAGAGGACATCCAGGGAAGCATCGCGCATGTGAAGATGCTCGCAAAACAGGGGATTGTAACAGATGAAGAGGCGGAAACCATTATCAAGGGCCTGGAAGGCATCCGTCAGGATATAGCGGACGGCAAGATCACGTTTACCGCTGACGATGAGGATATTCACATGGCGGTTGAAAGCCGTCTGATCGAGCGGATCGGAGAAACTGGAAAGAAGCTGCACACGGCGCGCAGCAGAAACGACCAGTGCCAAGTGGACGGACGCCTGTATATGAAAAAAGAGATCCGCGAGATAGTCAGTGAGCTGATCCACCTTGAAGAGGTTATTTTGTCGAAGGCGGAGCAGTATAAGGATACCATTACAGTAGGATTTACACATATTCAGCATGCGCAGCCGATCACGGCAGGCTTTATTTTCATGGCGTATTTCCAGATGTTTAAACGGGACATTGAGCGTCTGATGGATACCTATGAGAGGATGGATTTTTGTCCGCTCGGAGCGTGTGCGCTGGCTGGCACGACGTTCCCGACAGACCGTCATTATACTTCGGATCTGCTGGGATTCCGCGCGCCGACTGAGAATGCCATGGACTCTGTGAGCGACAGGGATTACGCGTTGGAGTTCCTGAGCGATGCGTCTATCAGCATGATGCATCTGTCCAGATGGGCGGAGGAGTTCGTCTGGTGGAACAGCTCGGAATTCAGCTACATTGCCATTGATGACAGCTACTGCACGGGAAGCAGCATTATGCCGCAGAAGAAGAATCCGGACATGGCGGAGCTGATCAGAGGAAAGTGCGGACGTGTTTACGGCGATCTGATGCAGCTTCTGACCACGATGAAGGGCACGCCGCTTGCATATAATAAGGACTTCCAGGAGGATAAGGAAGGTCTGTATGACGCAGTGGATACATGGAAAGCCTGCGTTGCGATTTTCGCGAATATGCTGGAAAAGACAGAGCTGCGCACGGATATGATCGAGAAACAGCTGCATAAGGGATTCCTGAATGCGACGGACATTGCAGAGCATCTGGCGCAGGAGGGAATTCCGTTCCGTGAGGCGCACAACATCGTCGGCAGGATGGTCCGTCTCTGTGAGGAGAGAGCATGTGATTTTTCAGATCTGACAGATGAGGAACTTCAGGAGATCGACAGCCGCGTGAACAGACAGTCGCTTGGAGACATCAGCATTCCGGCCTGTGTGGACGCGCGCAGATCGTTCGGAGGAACTGCACCTTCTGAGGTTGTCAGACAAATCAAAACCGGCAAGAAGTGGCTGGAGAGTATTCAGCAGCGCGAGGCGGGAGAATAGAACGTTCGTGATTTCGCTGAAGCTGAGCAGGCAGCGGAAATACAGGACCTGCCGGTGAACATGACCGTAGGCCAGAAAGGACTATTATGACTGAATATAGAATTGAACATGATACCATGGGGGAGGTGCGCGTTCCTGCGGATAAGTACTGGGGCGCGCAGACACAGAGAAGCTATCAGAACTTCAAGATCGGAAAGCGGAAAATGCCGGAAGAGATCATTCACGCGTTTGCCATTCTGAAGAAGGCGGCAGCGCAGGCCAATCAGGAGCTGGGCATGCTGGATCAGCGCAGGGCAGAGCTGATCAGCACTGCCTGCGATGAAATTCTCGAAGGTAAACTGGACGGAAATTTTCCGCTCGTGATTTTCCAGACCGGAAGCGGCACACAGTCTAACATGAACGTCAATGAAGTGATCGCGCACCGGGGAAATGAGATCGCAGGAGAGAATCTGCTTCATCCGAATGATCATGTCAACTGTTCCCAGAGTTCCAACGACACATTTCCGACGGCCATGCACATCGCCGCGCTGCATACCATAGAGAAGCGGCTGCTGCCGAGTATCCGGACGCTCAGAGATCTTCTGAAAGAGAAGGAAGAGCAGTACATGGATGTGGTGAAAACAGGAAGGACGCATTTGCAGGACGCGACTCCGCTGACTTTGGGACAGGAAATCAGCGGATGGCGCTCCATGCTGGATCACGATGAGAAGCAGATCGCCGCAGCATCCGAGTCCCTGAGAGAACTGGCCCTGGGCGGAACAGCAGTAGGAACCGGACTGAACGCACATCCGGATTTTGCCGCGAAGTCTGCAGAGAAGATCAGTGCACTGTCCGGAATCCAGTTCAGAACAGCAGAGAACAAGTTCCAGGCGCTGACTTCCAAGGATGCCCTGGTTTACGTACACGGCGCCATGAAGGCACTGGCCTGCGATCTGATGAAGATTGCCAATGATGTCCGCCTCCTGGCAAGCGGACCGCGCTGCGGCATCGGAGAGCTGATTATCCCGGCGAACGAACCGGGAAGCTCCATCATGCCGGGAAAGGTCAATCCGACCCAGTGCGAAGCCGTCACCATGGTTGCTGTACAGGTTATGGGAAATGATGCTGCCGTTGGAATCGCCGCGTCTCAGGGAAATTACGAGCTGAACGTGTTTATGCCGGTCCTGATTGATAATTTCCTGGAATCCGCCGGACTTCTCGCCGATGCCATGGATTCCTTCGGGAAGAACTGCATCGCTGGAATCCGCCCGAACATGGAAAAGATCAATGAGAATCTGAATAAATCCCTGATGCTGGTCACCGCCCTGAGTCCGCACATCGGCTATGAAAACAGCGCCAAAATTGCAAAGCTGGCGTACCAGGAAAATCTCACACTGAAAGAAGCCGCGCAGAAACTGGATCTCGTCACGCCGGAGCAGTTCGACGCGTGGGTGGTTCCGGAAAACATGGTCCACCCGAATCAGAGGTGATCCCTGTATGAAAAAGTGGATAAGCTGGCTGTCAGTGGTGCTGGGTGTTTTTCCGTTCCTGATCCTTCTGTGGCCGCTGGATCTGAACTCCGGAATCAAGTATCCACGCGATGTTGCGGCGGCGGTCATCCCCTGTATTATTGCGTCCATCAGCTGCATCCTGCTGAACATCAATGATGTGAGAAAACGCAGGCCGCTGTCGGCGCGCAGGGCCTTGTCTGTGATGGAACTGTACATCGCCATGTTTCCGTTCCTCAGCGCGGCGTTTGCAATGACAGCAACACTGCTGATCGTTTCCCGGCATACGTGCCGCGCGTGGGAAGTCAGCGGGGCGGCCTTTATGATCTGCGGCATTCTGCATATCGTGCCGATCAGTAACGCCGTCGGCCTGATCCTGCGCCTTCCGTCTCTGACGACCGGAGACGGCAACAGCCGGAGAAATCTGCATATCGGACTGCAGTTCATTCCGGTTGTCAACATCATCGATTCCTGGCACCTGCTGCAGATTTCCCGTTACGAGGGTGAACAGATCAGCCGGGCAAGATGGGCGACCCTGTACATGGGCCTGCTGATCCTGCTGATCCTATCCCTCCTGCTCGCGAGATTTGTGATCTGGTGGATCCTGACCTGATAGAAAGACAAGTACATAAGAGAATACCATAACAGCGGATTTCTCAGCCAGAGCGAGGTTGGAGATCCGCTGTTATTCTTCTCTGGACAAAAGGTGATCAGCAAGGCAAAATAATGCGGGGATGAACGGTAGAGCAGAAAACAGGTCACAGATACCCGGTACTGTCAAGTCATTTTCATATTGTAAGAATAGGGAAAAGATGTATACTTTATAAAGGTATTGTGAAGATTAAGTGTTTATGATATCATACATGTAATCAAACGATCTGTTTTGATCATTTATTAACCATTGTTCTCAAATAATTCACTTAAATACAGTCAAATGTAAAAGGCAAACCGGCCGTGAGACCGGGACGCAAAACTACAGGGTCTTCCGAGTTTCTAAGCGATATGTTCCGGAAGACAGCCAGCTGCCATTCCTGTAACTGCAAAACAAGAATGGAGGTATTTACTATGAGAAGAGAGAACAAGAGAAAGGGACTGAACCGGCTGCTGGTTCTCGTCCTGGCGGCAGCCGTCACCATGGCATTCAGCTTTACGAGTATTTCGTTTGCGGCGGAAGAGACCGAAGGGGGTAGCACGGCTACACAGGTGAAAACACAGGAAGTTAATGACAATGATACGCTCCCACAGGAATGGGGAAATATTGCGAATATTAAAGGGCGGGTTGACGGTTCTTATCTTGATCTTGATGATTCAAAAAAGTTAGACATCGAGTACCGAGTTGATGTGTCTCCGGCCAGCAACCCTGACAATGGTAAGATAGTCGATCCAAAGCATATAGTTGAACAATATATAATATATAACGGTCAACTATATGATAATGTTAGTGAATTTTCTGCACAACATCCGGGTGAAGGATATATTTATACAAAATGGGATAATGGATGTGAAGAAAGAGACTGTTTTAGTTTCTATACACGGGTACACATAGATTGGAAAGATATCGATACAAATGAAGTGATTTTTCCGTGGTCCGCCTCTTATGAGCTGCGCTACAATGGTAACCCTTATGTTGATAATGATAGATATGATGTGTCTGGACTCGCAAAGCCATATAAGATCATGGGATACAAGTATGTACAAACAGAAGGAAATCTTATCGGAAAGTTTAGCGAACTCACCGGAAAATTTGACATTAATGTGCTGTATAAAAAGCAATTTACGGTAACATATAAAGATGGTGCCGACGGGAAGGTTTTCTCAGACCAGACAAAGACAGTTGACCGCAATGCTGACACCCCTGCGTTCGAAGGTAAAACTGAACGAGAGGGATATAGTTTTATCGGATGGGATAAAGAGATTGCACCGACTGTTACAGATAATGTAGTCTATACGGCCCAGTGGAAAGAGAACTCCGCTCCGTACGTTCCGGTTACTCCATCCACTCCAACCGAAGAGCACACCGTCACGTTCCACCCGAATAACGGTGATCCGAACTTCACACAGACCGTTCCGGACGGCGGCAAGGCTGTTCAGCCAGAAGATCCGGCGCAGGAAGGGTATACCTTTGACGGATGGTTTACAGACAGCAGCTTTACACAGAGAGGGTGTAAAATTAAGTGTGTAAGTTACCGGTAACTAATTTCAAACATGTAACTTACGCACTTTATCTTTTTCATAGAGTGCGGTATTGTAGAAAG